>Ga0307507_10004212_pt1 | contig 26010 bp, 6 predicted proteins | sample 7_EM_MG_FD_207223 | JGI IMG/M metagenome (GOLD analysis project Ga0307507, IMG submission 207223) | Populus trichocarpa ectomycorrhiza microbial communities from riparian zone in the Pacific Northwest, United States - 7_EM | ecosystem: Host-associated > Plants > Roots > Unclassified | place...
TTAAATTATTAAAATTTATTATTAAGTGGTTGTTAAGATATTAAAGTGTGATTTTTCCATTTTTTGGTGTGTTTTTGAAGTGATTAGCTCACCCGTTTGACCAGCTCACCCGTGAAATACGTTATAAGATTTTCTATTATAATGCTAATTTCCTTTATAAAAGAAGGTGTTAGGGGTAGGGCTTTGGGCTAAACAAGCTGTCTACTCTATATATTAAGCTGTAAGCCTAGATAGGCTAGCCATTTTCTTCCTAAGATTATATTGTGGCTTCCTAGGTCTGTAATAAGAAAGGGGACGTTATACTACCTTTATCTATCTACATGGAGGTGAATTTATAAGATAGTCGTAATAGGTAGTCCTATCCGTCCGTTATACCCGCAAATAGGAATTAGTTTGGGCAGTTCTTTAAGGGGTATATTTAAAAAGTTAGTCAGCTTTATAGCACACTGTATATCTATTAAGGTAAAGGTATTTACTCTAGAGTTAGCTAAAGTAGAGGTTAAAACTTAATATTTATTATAGAATAAAGTATAAGGGATAGTGTAGCTTCTTCTACTAACTAGCCGACTTAGATTAATATATAATATGTTAATTCCTTTTAACCCTAGAGAGGAGTCTTGCTCTAGGGTTTCTTTTTTTTTAACTCTATACTATTCTCCTAAATTAATAGGACCTTGTTTGTCTTTACCGCTATTAGGCAGTCCTTTATAAAGTAGTCTTTTTAGCCGTATAAAAAGCAGGCTCCTTAATTGCTAAGGGCCTATCTACGGGGGTTATTATATGTAGGTTAAGTATTTGCCGGACCCGCTATGGGGCTAGCTATACAGCTAGCTGCTAGGTTAATAGTAGGTGGTATAGTTAGTGCCATAGGGATTATAGATCTTACTAGGGCGCTATAGCCTATTTTTATAGTACTTATATTTTGGTTGGTAGAGCTTCTAGTCTTATACCGCTTAGTATATGCTTTAATTCGGCGGAGGCCCTAGTTAATAGCTAGGCACTAGTCCGTAAGTTCCTTTAGCGTCTATATAGTAGTATAAACTGGCAGTATGGCGCGCTGTAGGTCTAGGGTAAGCTTATTAAAGAGGTCTGGTATTAAGTCTTCCTAGGGGATTTAAGCCTGTCCGGCTAGGTGTAGAAAGCGGGTCTAGAAAACCAAGAAGGTCTCTATTATTTTTATATTAAGGGCTTTATAGTTAAGGCGGGCGTTCTGTATCTTATAGGGGTCCTTATAAATAGAAGATAGGTAGTTAATTATCTCTTCTCTAGAGAGAAAGGGGTCTGCTAAGTCCTGGGTATATTGCGGACGTAGATGCGTCTGTGCGTCCCTACCAGTACGGCTAAAGACGTAGGCTATTTTAGCTTAGGTAGTAGGGAAGTAGTCTATATTAACTTTAAGCTTGTCTTGCAGTTAAAGCTTCTAATTATTAAATATAGGGTTAGTTCCGTCTATAAGCAATAGGGGGTCTGTGACCTTCGCGGACCGTAATAATGCTAAGGCTATATATTGGGCTAGGGCCTTAAGGACTATAGTAAGTCTCTAGGTGTTTAATAACTCCTTACTAGGTATAGGGGTGTTTTTGGTTTTAAGCAGCTCTTAAAGCCATTTAATTTTAGTATTAGCTACTATAAGCTCTTCCTAGGGGGTTAAAATAGCAACTATTTCACTATTAGAGGTATTTATGGGTCCTATAGCAGCTTTGCCAGCTGCTGTATTTCTTAGCATGGTGGTAGGGGTATTAGGTAATTTCTAGTGTTTGTTTATTTTCTAGGGGTTCTAGTCTGTGCGTGTCCTATTCTTAGGTTTCGCGTTCTATTTATATTCTTTTGGTTCTTGGGGGTCTGTCCTGTTCTTATAGTCCTGGTAATGTCCTTGGGGTCCTATTTTATATCCTTATCCTGTTCGTAGCCTTGTAGATAGTTTTAAGTTCCTTCTTAGGAAATAAGAGTAGTAACGAGCTTTAGATAATGTTAGCGACTTAGTTAATTGAGGCACGAGCATGGTAAGAGGGTCGCGCAAGCCTGTATGATTGGATTGTTTATAAACGAGGATCCAAAGCTAGAGAAAGGAAAGGGGAAGAATAGAAGCACCGCTTGAAGCTATATACAATCCTCTGGTCACGTGATGGCAACTTGCCATTATGTGACGGCAAGTTGCGGCAATCTGACGGCAATTTGCCAGTACTGTTTTCCACCAGCGCCGTAACAGTAGAGGTAGAGAAAGAGTACCTCTAAGTAGAAAAGCACCTCTAAGTAGGATAGTAGTGTTCTAGGGGTTTTGTTCTAAATTAAAGTTACCTTCTAAAGAATATAGGTTGGTTCTAGGTTTCTGTAATTAATGTATAATCTTAGCTTCCGTCCATACTGGTTCTTCTATACTAATAATAACGGCCTAGATATTACTAGTAATTAGGTTATTATTTTTAGCAATATATACCCTATTCCTATAGAGGAAGTCTTAAAAATCCTAAATAATATTAACATTACTAAGTGCCTAGGTATTAGCGGTCCATCCTATAAAATCCTCCCTAAAATATTCCTATAGCTGTAGATTAGTATAGTGTCTACTTTAGTAGAATATAATATAGTATAGGAGAAAGCTGTTAACTTGTTTTATAGTACAAGTTATTATATTAATGGTAAATTTATCCTAATCTTTATTAATAAGTTTTGCGTATAAAGCTACCTTTAGTGGTAAGGAGTCTTCCTAGTTGTTTAAGGTAGGCGTAGCCATATTTTTAGGGGGAGGGAAGTGTTATTGGGGTAGGGATTGTTATTTAGTACATATTTATAACGTATATTTGTAATTATGGGGCTTAGGACTAGTTCTGGCCTTGAATTATAAAGACTTGTAAAGCATATTATTCTATATAATAGACGCAAGAATCTATAATCTAGGAAAGGCTTAAGACTAGTTCTAGCCTTTAGATCCTTAGATTTGTGGAAGAGTTCTATTTAAGGTTTAGGACCAGTTCTAACCTTAAAAGACAGCTTCCTCTAGTATAAGTAGTACTGGTATAGTAGCTTGTCTCTTCTTGGTGGAATACCTAGCTGTTCTGTGGTATAATAGTAAAGTTAACCACTAATTAGTGTTAGTATTATAAGGTGATATTATATATCTACAAGTTGTAGGTAGTATGATAATTGTTATTATATATATTTTTCTTTATTGGAATGGGGAAGGGCGAGGAGCCTAAGACTCCTCGCTACGCTAGTGCCGCGGCATTACATAACGACCGCTTGCCTTATTCCCGACACCTACTAAATACTTATCTTAGGTGCCTTAGCCGCTTCTCTAAGGAATTTGTGGCGTTGCATAGCCCTACTCTCTTGCTATAGCCCTACTTTGCCAACTCGTGCGAACTCCTGAGCTAATTAGCGGCGCGCACTAACTCCTGCGAACTCCTGAGCTAATAGAACGTCGCGCTACCCCTAAGACCCCTGTACCCCCCTAAATTCCTCTGCGAAGCGTCTAAGAGATTATAGGCGCGTATTTGCTGTAAGCCAGGCTAGATTTCCAATGCGTGTCAACTTTAAGCAACTATAATAGGGTCAATCTAGTAGCTACGGCTACAGTTCGCGATGCAATTAAATTGTAACCTCCTCTACTAGTATATTTTAATTAATGTAGCTAGCTAACCACCGTATTAGGGGTTAAAGTACAGCCTTAAAGTTTAAAAACGCGTTTTCTGAAGCTAGGCCGACCTAACCAACCTTATTGACATAGCGACCATACTCCACCACTATACCTCTATTCACCCTAAAACTTCCTAAGGTGCCTCTTGTACTCTATTGTAAACAGCTTATCTAAATTTACTACACCTATACAATATTTATGGTGTGTTATTGGCTGGGTATGCTCTCTTAGAGACTCCTACAAACTCCTATAAACTCCTAGGCCAATTAGATGAGCTTTTATGAACTTCTATAAACTCCTAGGCTAATCAGATAGCGAGATTTAGAAGAAAGAAGAAGATGATGGGCAGTGGGAATACAGATCGCTGGAGTTAATGGTATAGAGCTTAGGGTAGGGCAGTGGAGCCGCTTATATTATAGATGTTAGCCAATCGTGGTTCTATCCCGGAGACTCTCTAGTTAATTTAAAGACTAAGCATAGAAGAATTACCGTTGGTTATCTAGCAGGCAGGGTGTATAGAGAATGTACCGTTCTAGTATAAGGTTATTGACCTCTGCCTTTAGTGAATTATGCTTTAGACCTGCCTATGGCTTAATGACTTTAAGCCGCGTAATAAGCAGGTGCGCACTCTGCGTCAGCTTATATTTGGGAAAGGTGACACTCTTCTTATTGCCTATATAGGCTTTAGTAAAAGCCTAATCTTTTATATATATTCTGTCCTTATGGGGAAGATTACTATTTAGATAATCCCGTTAAATAAACTAGGCAATGAGCAGCTGGATAATATTAAGAAGATAGATAGCTCTTGTCTAGTTCTTATTAACGCTAAGATAAGAAGTTAGGAGAAGTCTCTAATTATAAAGATCCGGGAGGGGGCGTATACGTATATACTTCTTAGACCCAAGCAGGCGTTAATAAAGTTATTTTGGGATGCCTTAAAGGAGCTAGAGTTGCAGTCTTGGATTAGGCTAGTTGTAATTAATAAATATTATCTTATAAAGGAATGGGAAGGCTTTTAACCGGCCTACTTAATGCTAGGTGAGCTGCGGATGATTCTCCGCCTAAGTATAGTCTGGTTTGCCTGTTCTGCGACTTTTGATAAGAAGGTAGAGAAACTGGTCCTATTATGCGCTGGGTTCTAAGTAGTTGGCTATTATCTATACTAGACTAAGGTTATAAGAACATCTATTAATCGTCCGGATGTGTCTATATGTGTACAACCAACTCCCAAAGGAAAGGTAGACTTATGGGAAAACTTATACTTTCTATTAGATAACTGTATAAACGATAATGGAGTACCTATACCTGAATAGATACCAAAGATAATAGTCTTTATTAATAGTCAAACATCTGTTTAGTAGGCAGTAGAGTATTTCTAGAATATACTACTCTAAAAGTCTAAGGCGTATATAAAGGGGACTAATAACGATAATAAGGCCTTTTATATTAGTAGCGTAATCTAGGAGTTTACCGCTACTATATAAGAGTATAATTGCAACTAGCGGTATATAGAGTTTAAGAAGCCCTTCTCTATTATCTAAATTATAATAGCTACAACCTCACTTAGTATAGGCGTAAATGTTATAGATATTAAGTGTGTAATTATTTAGAGGTTTCTAATTATAAATAGCCTAGGCGATGCGTGGCAGCGAATTAGTTGAGGTAGATAAGGGGGGGGTTGTACTAGTATAGGTTATATCTTCCTACCGTACTGGGCATTTAATATAAAGGGGGTAGATAAGCTAGGACGGAAACTATTACCGCTGCGTATAGAGCCGCTAACCTAGGCGTCTTGGAGAGGATGTAATAGCTTACCTATTAGATATAGACGGAGTAAACTTATCTAGAGTACCACACCTGGTGATATTAGCGATGCAGAGAGTATTACCTTGGAGAAATCTGCTATAAGTTATAATTCTATACCTGCGGCTAATAGTAACCTTCTGTTCTGGATAAGGGCTGAAATAGCTAGTCGTAAGAAGCTATTGGCTGAATGGAAGGATATAGTAAATAGTAAATGTTATTAAAAGGCCTTCCTTACCTTCCTAGGAGAGGATAGGTTACCACTAGTAGTCTTAGACTATGTTGTTCGCGTACTAGCTAATTAGTGCTATAATTAATATAACCCTTTACTGTTTCCTGAGTTTACATTGGCCCCTAAAGTATTAGCACTACTTTGTTAGCTAAGGGCTGGCACTTAGCCTAATATTATATTAGGGTTTATTGATAATTGGGCTGTTAAGCAGGCAGAGTTAATATACGCTAGTAAATATTAACGCTTCCCTATACTATTATCTGCATTTATGGAAGAGAAGTATTGCTGGCAGCTTGTGTATTTATATAATAGGAAAACACCTAATACCTTCTAGGAGACACTTATAATAGATTCCCTGGAAAGTATAGCTCCTCTACTTATTTTATAGCGATATTGCGATACCTATAGCGATTAGTTAATTGAGCAACTAAAGAGTATAGTAAAGGCAGTTAGGAGTACCTATAAGAATAATCTGGCGCAGAGACAGGTAAAAGATGCTTAGGGTAGGGCCTTAGTAGTACGCGAGTTGCTAGAGCAGCCGTCTATACTAGCGGAGTATACTGCGCATATTTGGCGATGGGACGATAGCCTTGCCGTCTAGGTTGCTATACGGGAGGCAGTATAGAGTGTAGTGGACTTGCCAGCTTCGCTACTTAGAAGTTAGGTCACTGGTAGAATTAGCACGCTAGGCTTTCTACCTAGTACTCTACTTCTAGCTATACCAGAGGGTATTAAACGCGCGGTATAGGTACTTAAGGATATTTAGAGACTAATCTCTACGCCTATAATATATAGTACGTCTGCTGTATGTAACGGAACCTTGTAGTAGGAACTACGGTGGGTTCTATTATTAGGCTGGGTATATAGATAAGAACAAAACAACAACGTAATAATAACTAGTAGAGTAGTTACCTAACAGATTAACTCCAATTGTATTCTAAGATTTACTACAAGAAGAGAACTATCTATAGTAGGGACTAAGGTCCTTTAAATATATAACTATACTCCTAAGAAATCCTCTCTTGTACGTAAGGTACGTGTTGTCTATATTAAACATAACATTCCTCTTATTTAACGTAGTTAATATATTTAACACTATATAACCTTGGTTACTATTCCTCGTTATATAGTTCTACTAGATCTATCCTAGACCGTACCTATATTAACTAACTAGCTTCCATCAACTCTTCTCTAAGTAGTTATAATATTGTACTTAAAGCGTCTATAATACTATCTCCCTTCTCTTTATCTTTGTCCTTAAAGATTCCTAACATCTCTAAGTTATCCACTAGAGGTGTAATGTCCGTTTAATTATTCTGGTTAATATCTATACTTATTATGCCTAAAGCTTCTTCTTCTCTTTCCTGGGTTAAGCGTTGCCTTTATACAGTTTCCTCTATACTGTCGCTGGGCGAGGTAATAGCGATCCCCTACTCCCGTTGCGCTAAAGAGGGGTTAGTGTATGTTATACTAACAAGTCCCTTGTCCTAACAACCCTCTTCTTACTTTAAGTGTATTAAAGCAAACGTTTAATTGTCCTATAATATTTACTCTATTTCTAACGCTAAGTATACGCGTCCTATAACTCTTAATAGTCTTTAAGTTCCCTAAGTAACTTGTTATAGGGTTTTATATTTAATCTACTACTATAAAGCTTAACGGTAAGCTAGCCTCTACGCTACTTAAGGTTTAATATGCCTTAGAAGAATCCGCACGCGTTTTTAAAGCTTAATATTTAGCTTACGCTTATCTTTAATATCTTAAATATATTTATAAGAAGGTTTATTCTAAGGAGTAGAAACTAGTTTAATAAGGTCTGTCTAAGCTAGGTAATAAAAGGACTGGCTTTCCTCCTATAAGGGAAATAACTTTAAGTAGCTCAGCAATTACTCCTCTTAGGTCCCCCTTAGGTGACTTATTCTTTGGCAATTTTTTTTTATTAATATTACCTAACCTACTTTCTTTTAATACTCCTATACCTTTTCTATAGCGTTCCTTAAGTTGCTTAGTAGTTCCTAGGTAGTCTCACTATAGCCTATCTACTTTACTTTATACTACGTTTCGTTATCTACATCCTTATAACTAATAATCTTTAAAACTTGCTATTTGTCTTTCTCTTATCCTCTATATATGTCTGCCTTATAGACTGGTGGCTTAATATTCCTATATACTGGCTCTAGCATTGCAACGTATTATATAGGGTAGATTTTCATTTTAGCTAGTAGGTTTAACTTATATGTAACTAATAAAATTCTTTACTTAACTTTGAAAGGTCCTAGTCTAATATAGTCCAATTTCTTGCTTAGTCATTAACTCTTAAAATTTTTGTATAGTAGCTATACTTTATCTCCCTCCTTAAGATCTGGTCCCTTAGATCTCTTAGCATTATAGTACCTTTTTATTCGTTCTTATACTAGTTTAGCTGTTTCTTTAAGGTCTATATAAAGATTTATTAACGTTTTTATTCTTTATTTAGCTGTGCTACTTGTCTTTTTTACTTAATGTGGCGATAACGATATTCTTAGCTTGTATCCGTAATTCGCCTTAAATAGTAATATCTCCATTCCTTCTTATAGTATTGTATTGTATATAAACTATGTAATTAGTAATAACAATACCCAATTATTCTATGCGTGATTAATATAATGCCTTAGATACTGCTCTAGTGTCTAGTTTAGTCTTTCCGTTTATCCGTCCGTCTGTGGATAATATACTATAGATGTTACTGCGTAAACTCCTTATTCTGCCAGAAATACTTCCTAAAATGCTATTATAAATCTTAGATCTTTATCTAATATAATTTTATCTAGTGCTCTGTGTCTTATAAATACTTCCTTTATATAGATTCTAGTAATATCTTCTGCTAATATCTCTTTAGTGTATACTATAAAGTATCCCCACTTTATTAGCTTGTCTACTATCACTAAAATTACGTTATAATTTTGTCCTATAATAGGATCTCTTAACTTTAGTAACTTAATAATAAAGTCCTATAATATAACCTCCTATGGTCTTCCTAGTGTCTTAATAGGTTATAGCCCTTTATACGGCTTATGCCTTATTAGTTTGTTTCTTTAGCAATCTAGATATTTCTTTATAACTTATTATGCTAGTCCCTAGATTCCTTAAATAATGTATTCCTTTTAAAGTCTTAATACTAAGCCTATAGCTCCGTTGTGTCCTTGTGTTATTCCCTTATGGAATTCCTTAATAAATTCTTTTACAATAGACTTAGGTATATACATTACTTCTCTATTTTTATATTGCTCTAAGTCTGGATCCTCTACCTATACTTCTTAGATCTTTTATATCTAATTACTCTCTAGTAACTTATGGATCTGACTTTCCTTGGTTGCTATAATCTTTAGATAATTATACCTAATTAATCCATTTTAATCCTTTTATAACAAAGCTCCTAATAGCTTTTTATTACTTTATAGTTTAGCCCTTCTACTTAGAGCGTCTACTTATACGTTGTCTGTACCTTTAGTATACTAAATTTCAAAATAGTATTCTATAAGCATTTCCGCCCATCTAACCTGTCTTTAGTTAAGTTCCTTTATTGTTAGGAATCCTATAAGGTTCTTATAGTCCGTCTTAACTATAAATAGTTTCTCTATGCCTTATAAGAATGCTCTCTATTCCTTAAGTGCTGTAACTATACCTAATAACTCCTTGTTGTAAATATCATAGTTTAACTCTAGTAGTGTTATCTTTTAACTATAGTATGCCACTAGGTGCTATCTATCTTAATATTTCTATATAAAGCACGCCCCTAGTATAAAGTCTAATGCATTTGTTTTTATAACCGTCTCTAGACCTAGTTAATAGATCTTAAAAACTAGCTCCTAGGTAAATAACTCTTTAACTTTTTTAAATAGTTCTTATTACTCCTTTCCCTATACCTATAGTTCTTCTTTCTTTGTTAACTGTATAAATGGCTTAATATCCTATAACCATTGCGCTATAAACCTTCTACAGTAATTGCAAAACCCTAGGAACAATCTTAACTGCGTAATATTCTCTGGTTCTTGCTAATTTACTATAGCCTTAATTTTCTTTAGATCTATACTAAGTTGGCCTAGTTTAATAATAAATCTAACAAAATTAGTCTTCTTAGTAAAGAACTCGCATTTTTTAATTGCTACTAGCATCTGTTCTTCTTATAGTCTCTTTAAGACCTATTTAATATATTCTCTATATTCTTTCTCACTCTCTAAGTAGATAATAATATTGTTAAGGTATGCTATAATAAATTCATCTAAGTGTTCTTCTAATACACTATTAATTCGCTTCTAGAACATTACTAGTGCGTTTATAAGCCCGAACTGCATAACTAATAGCTTATATAGTCCTTCCTTTGACCTAAAGGCTGCCTTCTATTTGTTACCTTCCTTAATTTTAATCTAATGGTATACCTATCTTAGATCTATCTTTGTAAAGATCTTTACATTGCCTATCCTATTTTGGATTTCGCTAATTAAGGGTAAAGGATACCTATCCTTCTTAGTGATACTATTTAACTGTCTGTAGTCTATACACATTCTAAGTTTTCTGTTTTTCTTTGGGATGAATAGTACTGGATATCCTGCTGATAACTATAATGGTCTAATATATCCCTTGCGTAAGTTCTCCTAAATAAACTCCTTAAGTGCTGCTAACTCTATTTTAGTAAGCTTGTAGATTAGAAAGAACTTTAGACTTATTCCCTCTTTTAATTCTATCTTATAGTCCTATGCTGCATACTCTAATAGCTTTTTACTTTCTGGTAACCATAACTTTTTACTATACTTGTGGTATTTTTTTGGTACATAACTTAAGCCTCGCTTAGTCTCTTTATATATTGCTCCAACTTAGTACTATACCAACTTGGTTTATTGTTGCACTTTGCGCTATTAAGTATCTTTAATATTGACCTAACCTATAACCTAATTAATCTTTAGATTGTACTCCTATAATTAAGGCATTCCTAGTATCGCCTTATCCTATCCTAATAGTAGGATATTAAAAGACATTCTAACTAGTCTCCCTTTAATAGTTATCTAAATAGGTTCTATTTTAAGATTAATAATACCTCCTCTATAGGCTATCTAATCTCCTAAAATTATTATAAGTGGATATAGGTGTTCCTTCTATCTATATAGTAACCCTATCCTTTTTACTGCCTTTAGTAATATATGGTTCCTAGTTGCTCTACTATCTACTAATGCTTTAAACTGTTAATCTTGCTATTTAGCTCTTAAATTTAGGTATTAACCTTAAATTCCTTTAAGGGTCTAAAGCTCTAATACTGGTTTTCTTTAGTCCTATACGCCTCCCCTTTTCCTAATTATTAGCTACTAGATCCTATCTATACTTAGTCTAACTTTATCTAATACTTAGTTTGTTTCTTTTCCTCTATATACTATAGATAAGTGTTCTCTAGGTACTTCTACCACTATTATCCATCTAGGCATTCTTCTGTAAGGAATCTTCCTAGTTAAAGTATTAAGTCTCCTTAACCTTATACTTCTACTAGGTGCCAACTATATATATACTTAGTGTTTCTAAACCGCTTTTCCTCTGGTGCCTAATATATCCTTATTAGGTACTTCCGGTTCTTGTCTTTAGGTGCTCTATATATATTATATATATTATCTATATAAGCTATCCACGATAGTATATAATACGCTATATGTTTTGGGTTAACTCTTAGTTTATCTTTGTTTTTAAGTTTAAACTTATACCTAGTTAACCTAACCACTAGTATCTCTGCTATAGGTACTAAGATTTATTACTTACTTCTCTAGTCCCTAGATCCTTCTTCTAGGTTCCTTAACGTTATAATTAATACTCCTTTAATATAACTTATGCGTTTCTCCATAATAGGTTAGTTTTAGACAACTTTTTTATCTAGCTATATATAAAAGTCTTTTTATTTATCGTTACATTGTTGTCTATACCACTTTCTATACAACTAGTTTAGTGTGTATGGTCTATTTATTAGAAAGTACCTTGTTATTGCTATATTATAATATCCTTTAGTATATCTTTCTTTAAACCTGGTTAGAATATCTAGATTCTCTTCTTATTCTAGTTTATCTAACCATTTTGCCCTAGGTGTTTCTATACTTGGCCTATTAGTAACTCTTTATATAGGTACTCTGTCCCTTATATAACTTAGTATAGCTGACCTCTTATCTAGCTTTTGCTCTTACTATATAATAATTCTTGTCCTAAACTTATTTATAGTTTCTTGTTTTCTGCGTCTAGCAGCTAGATCTTTGTAGTTATCTTACTTTTTAATCTTAGTATTAACTGTTTAATCTTTAGGCTAAATACTATATTTACTTAAGATTGCTAATATTCTTATTTGTTCTCTAAACTTATAGTTCTTAAACTTGCGTCCTATACTTATTCGTTTGTTACTAAACTAAGTTACTGCCCTTTTTTATTGGTTTTTGTCCGTTATAGGTTCTTGGGTGTGTTTTATCTTACTTTAAGAATCTTAAGCTTCTTTTATCTCTTCTTAAGAATCTTAAGCCTGTGGCCTTTTGCCTTTATTAAGTAATAAGCTAGCACTAGTAGTTATCTACTTACTTAGTTTCTTCTAAACGTTACTCCTATTATTTTATAAAGCGATGGAAATTGTATCTAATAGTATCGCAATACCTATTACTAAACCTTATTCTGTAATGGTCTTAGTCTTTACTTTTATTTTAACTTTTCTAAGGTTTACATACTCCTAGTAAGCTGCCTTTATTGCCTTATTATTGGTAAATGCTTTGCCTATATTAAATTTATTATCTTTAATATCCGATCTGCAAGCTAGTTTGTTAGTTTCTTTAAACTTAGATAATAATGGCTCCTATAGCTAATAGCTTGCGCTGTACTTAGCGTCCTTATGAATTTAGTATGCGTTGTTGTAATAATACGTAAAACTGTTAATTAAACATTCTTTTGTTCCTTATAGTGCACCATTGTCCTTCTATATATATATACTGTCTGCTGGCCTAGTTCCCTTTACTATATAGTTACTCTAACCACCTCTATAATCTCTGGCAAAATAACCCTATTTTCTATAATTTATGCAAGCTCTATCTTTAAACTATCTTTCTTGCTATAGAGTCCGCCTAAACGTCTTCTGCTGCTAAGATCCCTAGTTTGGCCTCTACTTCTAGGTCCTTTAATTACTTAATCCTTAACCTCTAGGTTTCCATAGTTTCTTTTCCTACCTTTAGGTCTCTTTGGTACTGCTTAGGTCTATTAGCTCTACGCCATTCCATAGTTTTTAACTCTATATCTATTGTTGCGTACTCTGCGCCTTATATAACTATAGAACTCTGTCTTACCCTCTTTTAGCTTGTTCCCTTTAATAGATTCTATTATTAATCTTTATTAACTAATTTATTAACTCTTTTAGAGTATCCGCATCTTCTATTAGGATAATTACGTCCTAGACTTTAGCCTTAAGTCCCTATTTATACTATGCTATAAGCGCCCTATTATTCCACTTAACCTATATGGCTAGTGTTTAAAACTGTGTTGTATACTTAATTACTAAAGTGTGTTATACTAAGTTCTAAAGCTTTTGTTCCGTTATGGTTGTGGCCTTTAGGTCTCTAAATATCTATATTAGTTGTTCTGTAAACCTATTCTAACTGGTAAATATATACCGTACGTCCTGGTTAGTAGTTGTTATGCTATTAGCCTGTATTTCTGTAAGATATGGCTTAAACCACTTAAGTGCCCTCCCTGTTAGGAATAATCTTGCATAGGCTACTTAATCTAATAATATTGCTAACTTCGCTCCTTCCTATACTACCTTAAAGTACATCTGTATAAGAAATCCCTTAAGCTTTAACTTCTCTCTTAAGAATTATTTAATTAAAGGTAACTTAATCTTTACTGCTCTAATTCTATTAATGCGTTCTTTAAGTATTCTATTATTGTCTTATAAGTGATTAACTATTTCCTGTAACTAACCTTACGTAACTACTTAAGAATCCCTATTGTCTATACTAGTATCACCTGGCCCTAAGGTTGTGGCTACTGTTAACGCCGTTATAACTAGTACTCTGGGTAGTATATTGTTTGATCTTATTTAATACTATAACCTTAGTAGTAAATGTATAACGGAACCTTATAATAGGAACTATGGTAGGTTCTATTATTAGGCTGGGTATATAGGTAAGAACAAAACAACAACATAATAATAACTGGTGGAGTAGTTGCCTAACAGATTAACTCTAATTATATTTTAAGATTTACTACAAGGAGAGAACTATCTATAGTAGGGACTAAGGTCCTTTAAATATATAACTATACTCCTAAGAAATCCTCTCTTGTACGTAAGGTACGTGTTGTCTATATTAAACATAACGTCCCTCTTATTTAACGCAGTTAACGCGTTTAACACTATGTGACCTTAGTTACCATTCCTCGTTACATAGTTCCACCGGATTTATCCTGGACCGTGCCTGTATTAACTAACTAGCTTCCGTCGACTCTTCTCTAAGTAGTCGTAACATCGTACTTAAAGCGTCCGTAACACTGTAGGCTCTTAGGATGTCGCTGCTTCTAATATTTAGGATGTTATAGTTCTTGACTCCTAGGATATAGCCGGTTTTAATTTTTAAGTTATAGCTGTTTTTAATTTTTAGCTTGTTGTTCTAGCTATATCCTAGTTGTAGGTGGTCTTAACGCCTAGCTAAAAAAGATAAGCTAGTAACTAAAGGGACTCGCCTACTAAATGTTAGATAGTTATATAGGAGAGGGATGCAAATGTAAATATAGTACTTATATTTACTCCAAAAACTAGATCTAGGCGTGTTAGAAAAGTAATACTAAGGGGTAAAGAGAATTTCCTTATAGAATTATAGATAGAGATAGCTTAGGGTTTTATATAATAGCGCGTTCTAATTAGTCCAGGAGTTGGTAGGAGTTGGTAAAAGTTAGCAGGAGTTAGTAGAAGTTGGTAGGAGTTAGTAGGAATTAGTAGGAGTTAGTAGGACCTATTAACCTATAACCTCTGCTTAAAATGTTATAACGTGTTTTAATTGGCCTAGGAGTTTGTAGGAGTCTTCTAATTAGTCTAGGAGTTTATAGAAGTTTTCAGAAGTTTTACGCTAGTAACTTAATTAATAATATAAGGTAAATAAGTGTTAGATTATGGTAAATATCTATAAAGGTAAAGTAGATAAGCTAGTACTTATAGTTATCTATACCCCCTATTTTTCTCTATAACACTAATACCAATAATTTTTTTTAAAAATTGTTTATAATAACTCCCCCTATAGCCTAGGTGCTTTTGTACCCAGTAAACTTTTTAATTAGTAAGGAGGCTATTCTTGCTACTGCCTCTACTCTCTATTCTAGAGCCCTACGTTTGGGTTACGTCTGGCGTCCTCTATAGGTATTTTCCTATACTAAGTAGTTGACTGAAGCTTTAGTAAATTAACCTAAGCTTTTAACTACTTCCCTATTTAGAGAGGCGGTTTGCTAACTAATTCTATAGCCCTCCTTGCCCTTACCGCGCTTATACTCTTTTTGTCTTGGTTCTGGTCTCCTATCCCTTTCCTATGCTACCTCTTGGCAGTGATAATAATAATAATAATAATAACGGTATTAGCTAGTGGCCTGATCTACTATATATTTTATAATGCCTTATGTCTTGAACGTTAGCTAATATGGTATATAGATTACTATTACTATTACTACTACCTCCTCCTCTACTATTACCACTACTACCACCACCACTACCGCCACTGCCGCTCGCGGCCCCGCCGCTGCCCCTTACTTAGGCTGGCTTTGTGGCCGCCTAGTAGGCGGACTAATAGCGGCTCCTATAGAACTGGGCCCTCTACAGGAAGGCCACTGTTAACTATATACCTGCGGTTGTGGGTAAATGGTGGTTGGACCTCCTAGTGTTGGTAGGCGCCAAGAACACCTCTTATATTAGGAGGATTATAGAGACGGAGCTAGGTAAGTAGCTTATAGAAGAGGATTAGTGCTCGGCTTGCTAAGTAAGGGATAAGAAGTGCTAGGCCTACTCTAGAAAGGGTTCCTAGTAGGTAAGCAGGCCTAGTAATACCTATGCTTACTATTATATGGCGGCCTACTCTGGCGGGTGCAGTTTATTAAAGCGGCGTAAGTCCTAGAGAGGCTTATAGTTGCCACCTCCTCCCCCTCAGTCTCTTCTTTTAAAGGGGCCGCTGCCGCCTCCTCTAGGAGCTAGGGGTTTGGGTGTGACAGCGTAAAAAGGTATAGTGTGGGATTAACGGCTATAGCGGAGACTGGTATTTCTTTATAGGTAAGCTTTAACCTTATTCCAGTTAGTTTGGATCCTATATAGGTAAAGAAGCTGGTATTTTAGGTGGGCCCAACTATAAGTTATTCTTTGTAGGCAACTGTAAGGCGTTATAAAAGCCCTTATTCTACTTCCTGTCTAGGTTTAGGTTAAAGGGGTATCTAGTGTGGATAGATAAAGAGAGTAAGTATAGCGGGCCTCTGCTCTAGTATAGATGGATAAAGAGAGTAAGTATAGCGGGCCTCTGCTCTGGTATAGATAGATAGAGAGAGTAAGTATGGCGGGCCTCTGCTCTAGTGTAGGTGGACAGAAAAAGTAAGTATGGCAGGCCTCTACTTTAGAGTAATAGTATTAGAATAGAGGTTGTCTTTATTCTGCTGCTTAAATATGCTATAACTGTTCCTACCCCCTTAAAGTGTATAAGCTTATAGCCTGGCGCGCGCTCTAATTGGTCTAGGAGTTTGTAATAGTTTACTAGAAGACTTTAGGGAATAATAATAGTAGGGAACTTAGCGCGCGTTCTAATTAACCTAAGAGTTTGTAGCAGTTTGTGTTACGGACGCTTTAAGTATAATGTTACGACTACTTGGAGAAGAGTCGGCGGAAGCTAGTTGGTTAATATAGGCATGGTCTAGAATAGATCCGGTAGAACTATATAATGAGGAATAGTAACCGAGGTCACATAGTGTTGAACATATTAACTATATTAAACAGAAGGGACGTTACGTTTAATACAGATAATACGCACCTTACGTATAAGAGAGGATTTCTTAGGTGTATGGTTATGTATTTAAAGGACCTTAGTCCCTACTGTAGATAGTTCTCTCCTTATAGTAAATCTTAGAATATAATTAGAGTTAATCTGTTAGGCAACTACTCCACTAGTTATTATTACGTTGTTGTTTTTATCGTACCTATATACCCAGCCCAATAACAGAACCCACTGTAGTCTAAGCTACAAGGTTCCGTTATATATTTACTACTAAGGTTACGGTATTAGAACAAACTTGAACAATATACCACCAAGAGCAGTACTAGTCATGACGGCGTCGACGGCAGCTACAACCTTAGGGCCAGGTAATACCAGTATAGATAATAGGGATTCTCAAGTAGTTATATAAGGTCAGTTATAGGAAATAGTTAATTACTTATAAGATAATAATAGGATATTTAAAGAACGCATTAATGGAATTAGAGCAGTAAAGATTAAGTTACCTTTAATTAAATAATTCTTAGGAGAGAAGTTAAAGCTTAAGGGATTTCTTACGTAAATGCACTTTAAGGTAGTACAAGAAGGAGCGAAGTTAGTAATATTATTAGACTAAGTAGCCTATGCAGAATTATTCCTGACAGGGAGGGTACTTAAGTGGTTTAAGCCATATCTCACGGAAATATAGGCTAATGGTATAATAACTACTAACCAGGATGTACGGTATATATTTACCAGTTAGAATAGGTTTATAGAGCAACTAATACAGATATTTAGAGACTTGGAGGCTATAACTATAGCGGAACAAAAGCTTCAGAACTTAGTATAACGTACTTTAGCAATTAAGTATACAACACAGTTTTAAACACTAGCCATATAGGTTAAGTGGAATAACAGGGCGCTTATAGCATAGTATAAACAGGAACTTAAGGCTAAAGTCCAGGACATAATTATTCTGATAGAGGATACGGATACTTTAAGAGAGTTAATAGATTAGTTAATAAAGATTAATAATAGAATCTACCAAAGGAAACAAGCTAAAAGAGGGTAAAATAGAGTTCTATAGTTGTATAAGGCGTAGAGTACGCAACAACAGATATAGAGTTAAAAACTATAGAATGGCGCGGAGCTAATGGACCTAAGTAGTACCAAAGAAACCCAAAGGTAGGAAAAGAAACTATAGAAACCTAGAGGTTAAGGATTAAGTAATTAAAGGACCCCAAAGCAGAGGCCAAACTAGGGATCTTAGTAGTAGAAGATATTTAGGCGGACTCTATAGCAAGAAAGATGGTTTAAAGATAGAGCTTACATAAATTGCGGAAAATAAGGTCATTTCGCCAGAGACTATAGAGGTGGTTAGAGTAACTATGTAGTAAAGGGAACCAGACCAGCAGATAGCACGTATATATAGAGGGACGACGGTGCACTGCGAGGAATAAAAGAGTGTTTAATTAACAGTTTTGCGTATTGTTACAATAACACATGCCGAATTTATAAGGACGCTAAGTATGGCGCAAGCTATTAGCTATAAGAGCTAGAGTTAAAAGGACTCTAAGAAACTAGAGAGTTAGATAAAAAATAAAATTAACTCTATAAGCTAGATTAAGATGTTACAGCAACATGCAGACAAAGATTAGTAGTAATAATAATAGAGTTAGAGTACTTATTAATTAACAGCAATAAGGACAAAAAGGAGGCTAACTAAGAGCACTTAAACCTTGATAATGCAATAGAAGCAAAGACTAAGACCATTACCAAATAAGGTTTAGTAACGGATGTTATAACACCATTAGATATGATTTCTATTGCTTTATAAAACAATAGGAGTAACGTTTAGAAGAAACTAAATAAGTAAATAACTGCTAGTGCTAGCTTATTACTTAATAAAGGTAAAAGGCCACAGGCTTAAGATTCTCAAGAAGAGATAAAAGAAGCTTAAGATTCTTAAAGTAAGATAAAACATACCTAAGGACCTATAACAGACGAAAACTAATAGGAAAGGGTAGTAACTTAGTTCAGTAATAAACGAATAAGTATAGGACGCAAGTTCAAGAACTACAAGTTTAGAGAACGAATAAGAACGTTAGCAATCCTAGGAGAATATAGTGTTTAGCCTAAAGATTGAATAGTTAATACCAGGATTAAAAAGCAAGATAACTACAAAGATCCAGCTATAAGATGCAGAAAATAAGAAACTATAGATAAGTTTAGGATAAGAATTATTATATAGCAAGAGTAAAAGCTAGATAAGAGGTTAGCTACGCTAGGTTATATAAGGAACAGAGCACCCATATAAAGAGTTACTAATAGGCCAAGTACAGGGACACTAAGGGCAAAATGGTTAGATAAACTGGAATAAAAAGAGGATCTAGATATTCTAATTAGGTTCAAAGAAAGATATACCAAAGGATGTTACAATATAGTAATAACAAGGTACTTTCTAATAAATAGACTATACACACTAAACCAGTTGTATGGAAAGTGGTATAGGCAACAACATAATAACAAATAGAAAGATTTTTATATATAGCTAGATAAAAAAGTTGTCTAAAACCAACCCATTACGGAGAAACGCATGAGTTATATTAAAGAAGCATTAATTATAATATTAAGGAACCTAGAAGAGGGATCTAGGGACTAAAGAAGTAAGCAATAAATCTTAGTACCCACAGCAGAGATACTAGTGGTTAGGTTAACTAGGTATAGGTTTAAACTTAAGGATAAAAACAAACTAAGAGTTAACCTAAAATATGCAGCGCATTATATACTATTGTGGATAGCCTGTATAGATAATATATGTAACATATATAGAGCACCTAAAGACAAGAACCGGAAGTACCTAGTAAGAGTATATTAGGCACTAGAAGAAAAGCGGTTTAGGAACGCCAAATATATATATAGTTGGCACCTAGTAGAAGTATAAGGTTAAGGAGACTTAACACTTTAACTAGGAAGATTCCTTACGGAAGAATGCCTAGATAGATAATAGTGGTAGAAGTGCCTAGAGAACACTTATCTATAGTATATAGAGGAAAAGAAATGAACTAAGTATTGGCTAAAGTTAGACCAAGTATAGGCAGGATTAAGCAGCTAATAGTTAGGAAAAGGGGAGGCGTATAGAACCAGAGGGAACTAGTATTAGAGTCTTAGACCCTTAAAGGAATTTAAGAATAATACCTAAATTTAAGAGCTAAGTGGCAAGATTAGCAGTTTAAAGCGTTAGTAGATAGTAGAGTAACTAGAAACCACATATTACCAAAGGTAGTAGAAAGAATAGGGTTACTATATAGACAGAAGGAATACCCATATCCACTTATAACAATTTTAGGAGATTAGATAGCCTATAGAGGAGGCATTATTAATCTTAAAATAGGACCTATTTAGATAACTATTAAAGGGAGACTAGTTAGAATGTCTTTTAATATCCTACTATTAGGATAGGATAAGGCGATACTAGGAATGCCTTAGTTACAGGAGTATAATCTAAAGATCGATTAGGTTATAGATTAAGTTAATATTAAGGATATATAACAGCGTAAAGTGCAACAGCAAACTAAGTTGGTATAGTACTAGGTTAAAGTAATATATAAAAAAACTAAGTAAGGCTTAAGTTATGTACCAAAGAGATACTATAAGTATAGTAAAAAGTTATAGTTACTAGAGAGTGAAAAGCTGTTAGAGTATACAGCTTAGGACTATAAGATAGAATTAAAAAAGGGAATAAGTCTAAAGTTCTTTCTAATCTATAAGCTTACTGAAATAGAGTTAGTAGCGCTTAAGGAGTTTATCCAGGAGAATTTATGAAAGGGATATATTAGACCATTGCAGTTATTAGTAGAATATCCAGTGTTGTTCATTTTAAAGAAAAATGGAAAACTTAGGATGTGTATAAACTACAAATAGTTAAACAGCATCACTAGGAAGAATAGGTATCCTTTACCCTTAATTAGCGAAATCTAAGACAGGATAGGCAATGCAAAGATCTTTATAAAGATAGATCTAAGATAGGTATACCATCAGATTAGAATTAAGGAAGGCAATAAATAGAAGGCAGCCTTTAGGTCAAAGGAAGGACTATATAAGCCATTAGTTATGCAATTTGGGCTTATAAACGCACCAGTAACGTTCTAGAAGTAAATTAATAGCGTATTAGGAAAACACCTAGATGAATTTATTATGGTATACCTTAACGACATTATTATCTACTTAGAGAGTAAGGAAGAATATAGAGAATACATTAAATAGGTTTTAAAGAGACTACAAAAAGAACAGATGCTAGTAGTAATTAAAAAATGCGAGTTCTTTACTAGGAAGACCAATTTTGTTAAATTTATTATTAAACTAGGCTAACTTAGTATAAATCTAAAGAAGATCGAAGCTATAGTAAATTAGTAAGAACTAGAGAATATTATACAGTTAAGATTGTTCCTAGGGTTTTATAATTATTATAGAAGGTTTATAGCGTAATAGTTACAGGACATTAAGCCATTTATAAGGTTAATAAAGAAAGAAGAACTATAGGTATAGGGAAAGAAATAATAAGGACTGTTTAAGAGAATTAAAGAGTTGTTTACTTAGGAGCTAGTTTTTAAAATCTATTAACCAGGTCTAGAGACGGTTATAGAAACGGATGCATCAGACTTTACACTAGGGGCGTACTTCCTATAGAAACATTAAGATAGATAGCACCTAGTGGCATACTACAGTTAGAAGATGACACCACTAGAGTTAAACTATAACATCTATAACAAAGAGTTATTAGGTATAGTTGCAGTACTTAAAAAATAAAGAGCATTTTTACAAGGCACAGAGAAACTATTTGTGGTTAAGACGGACTATAAGAACCTTATAGGATTCCTAATAATAAAGGAACTTAACCAAAGATAGGTTAGATAGGCGGAAATACTTACAGAATACTATTTTGAAATTTAGTATACTAAGGGTACAGACAATGCACAAGCAGACGCTTTAAGTAGAAGAGCTAAACTATAAAGTGATAAAAAGCTATTGGGAGCTTTGTTACGAAAGGATTAAGATAGGTTAATTAGGTACAATTATCCAAAGATTATAGTAACTAAAGAAAGTTAGATCCATAAATTACTAAAAAGTGATTAGATATAGAAGATCTAAAAAGTATAGGTAGAGGATCCAGACTTAGAGCAATACGAAAATAGAGAAGCAACGTATATGCCTAAGTCTATCGCAGAAGAATTTGTTAAGGAATTCCATAAGGGAATGATATAAGAACACAATAGAGCTATAGGCTTAGTGTTAAGACTTTAAGAGGAGTATATTATTTAAGGAATCTGGAGACTAGTAAGATAAGTTATAAAGAAATATCTAAATTACTAAAGAAACAAACCAACAAGGCATAAGCCGTATAGAGAGCTACAACCTGTTAAGATACTAGGAAGACCATAGGAGGTTATATTATAGGACTTTATTATTAAGTTACCAAAGTTAAGAGATCCTATTATAGGATAAGATTATAACGTGATTTTAGTAATAGTGGATAAGCTAACAAAGTAGGGATACTTTATAGTATGCACTAAAGAGATATTAGTAGAAGATATTGCTAAAATCTATATAAAAGAAGTGTTTACAAGATATAAAGCACTAGACAAGATCATATTAGATAGAGATCCAAGATTTATAGTAGTATTTTAGGAAGTGTTTCTGGCAGAATAAGGGGTTTGCGTAGCAACATCTACAGCGTATTATCCGCAGATGGACAGACAAACGGAAAGACTAAATTAGACACTAGAGCAGTATCTAAGGCATTATATTAATTATGTATAGAATAATTAGGTATCGTTATTACTAGTTATATAGTTTGCATATAATATAACATCATAAGAAGGAATAGGGATATTACTATTTAAGGCAAATTACGGGTACAAGCTAAGGACATCGTTATTGCTATATTAAGCAAAAAAGACAAGTAGTACAGCTAAGTAAAGAATGGAGACGTTAATAAATCTTTATATAGACCTTAAAGAAACAGCTAAACTAGTATAAGAATAAATAAAAAGGTACTATAATGCTAGGAGATCTAAGGGACCAGATCTTAAGGAGGGAGATAAAGTATAGCTACTATATAAAAATTTTAAGAGTTGATAACTAAGTAAGAAGTTAGACTATGTTAGGCTAGGACCTTTTAAAGTTAAGTAAAGAATTTTATTAGTTATATATAAGTTAAACCTACTAGCTAAAATAAAAATATACCCTATATAGCATATCGCAATGCTAGAGCCAGCACATGGAAATATTAAGCTACCAGTCTATAAAGTAGACACGTATAGAGGGTAAGAGGAAGATAAATAGCAAGTTTTAAAGATTATCAATTACAAGGATGTAGACGACGAAACATAGTATAAAGTAAAGTGGATAGGCTATAGTAAGACTACCTAGGAACCACTAAGCAACCTAAGGAACGCTATAGGAAAGGTATAAGAGTATTAGAAGAAAGTAGGTTAGGTAATATCGACAAAGAAGGATTGCTGAAAAATAAGTTACCTAAGGGGGACCCAAAAGGAGCAATTACTGAGCTACTTGGAGTTGTTTCCCTTATAGGAGGAGAGCTAATCCTTTTATTACCTAGCTTAGATAAACCCTGTTAAACCAGTTTCCACTCCTTAGAATAAACCTTCTTATGGATATATTTAAGGCGTTAAAGATAAGTATAAGCTAAATATTAAGCTTTAAGGACGCGTGCGGACTCTTCTAAGGTATATTAAACCTTAAGTAACACGGAAGCCAGCTTACTGTTAAGCTTTGTAGTAGTAGATTAAATATAAGACCCTATAATAAGTTACTTAGGGAACTTAAAGACTATTAAGAGTAATAGGACGCGTATACTTAGCGTTAGAGATAGAGCGAACGTCGTAGGACGATTAAATGTTTGCTTTAGTGCACTTGGAACAAGAGGAGGGTTGTTAAGACAAAGGACTTGCTAGCGTAACATAAACCAACCCCTCTTTCGCGCACCTTAAGCAAGGAATCGCCATTACTTCACCAAGCGATAGTATGGAGGAGACCGTACAAAGGCAACGCTCAACCTAGGAAAGAGAAGAAGAAGCTTTAGGTATAATAAGTAAGGATATTAACTAAACTGATTAAACGGATATTACACCTCTAGTGGATAACTTGGAGATGTTAGAAATCTTTAAGGACGAAGATAAAGAGGAGGGAAATAGTGTTACAGACGCTTTAAGTATAATATTACAACTACTTAGAGAAGAGTTAGTGGAAGCTAGTTGGTTAATACAGGCACGGTCTAGGATAGATCCAGTGGAACTATATAATAAGGAATAGTAACTAAGGTCACATAGTGTTAAACGTATTAACTATATTAAATAGAAGGGATATTATGTTTAATATAGATAACACGCACCTTATATATAAGAGAGGATTTCTTAGGTGTATAGTTATGTATTTAAAGGACCTTAGTCCCTACCGTAGATAGTTCTCTCCTTGTAGTGAATCTTAGAATACAATTGGAGTTAATCTATTAGGCAACCACTCCACCAGTTATTATTACGTTGTTGTTTTTGTCGTACCTATATACCCAGCCTAATAACAGAACCCACTATAGTCTAAGCTACAAGGTTCCGTTACAGTTTACTAGGAGACCTTAGGGAATAACAATAGTAGGGAACTTAGCGCGCGTTCTAATTGGCCTAGGAGTTTATAGCAGTTTACTAGGAGACCTTAGGGAATAATAATAATAGTAGGGAACTTAGCGTGCGTTCTAATTAGCCTAGGAGTTTGTAGCAGTTTGCTAGGAGACCTTAGGGAATAATAATAATAGTAGGGAACTTAGCGCGTGTTCTAATTGGCCTAGGAGTTTATAAAAGTTTGCTAGGAGACCCTAGGGAATAATAGTAGTAAGGGGCTTAGCGCGCGCTCTAATTGGCCTAGGAGTTTATAGCAGTTTAGGTAATATCTGGGCAAGGAGCTTAAGAGACGTCTAGCTCCTAGCCTATATTTTAGTTAAAGGTAAGATCTACCTTATCTAACCTATTGCCGATAATGTTGGTAAACTCTTATATATCCGTAAAGCTAGTTAGGTTATTAGTATCTAGAAGAGGATAGGAAGTAGTGGCTAAATATAGGTCCTGTATATAGAGCTAGTTAAACTGCTTAATCCTCTCTACTAAAACGTCTATACTAGTATGGAGAATATTATAAGAGTTAAATAGCTGTAAGCCTGCCAACTGCTTAGGGCCTTACGGCATAGCTAGATTACTTAAATAGATTATACAAGCAAGCAGAAATATGTTAAGTTCTATAGAAGCCTATATATAAGCACCTAATATCTCCTTGCCAAATATATACTCTATCTTGCCACGTACCGTCCTAACTGTCGCGTTTGATAGATATACTCGATTGAATATAATATTAGTATTATAGGTAGAGTTCTTATAATACTTTATCTTGATTTTATAGCTGCCGTTTAGGTGCTCTAGTCTAAGATTAATGGCCTTATGCGTATTAGGAGACCTAAGCCAGTTTATAACCCCTAAAGCTAGTATTGCATGCTAGAGTTTAGGCGAATTTACTAAAGTAAGATTTTACTAATAGAATAGTATCTCACGGCTGTAATTATGCTGTAACGCGCCAAAGAAGTAGATAATAAGGGGGTTAATAAGCCGTTGTAGTATACCTATATTGGTATGTTTAACGGCATGCTAAATAGTAAGAAGTAGTTTAGCTTTTTAAAGTAGGCAATATATTATCCAAAACTTAATATTGCTATACGCGCGCCCACTTAAGTCCACGCCGCTCTATACTTTAATAGTAAAAGCAGTAGATTAAATGTCCTTAACTATTTTTAGGAACTACTCTAGTGTGAGGCAACTAATTGCCTAAGTGACATTCTCTATATGTTCTAACGATGACGGATTAGATACATCGGCAAAATATAATACCCTTTCAATGGCCTCAATGGTTGGTGGTTGACGCAATTGGCGCGCAGTTGAGGTCATTTGGCAACTCGACCGACTAGCCTATGTCGTGTTTTTTTAACACGCAACCTGCCAGTAATCTGCGCATTTGGCAACCATAATTATATTTACCTCTTTTATACTAATAACATATTTTAAATAAATAAAAGCTACTTTAAAGCTATTTATAAGGCTAGTAAAATAAATAATATTATTTTAGATAATTTAATATAATATAGCAATGGTTCTCTTCTACCTATCTACCTATTAACTTACCTACCTGCCTACATCGCCTACCTGTCTGCATCGCCTACCTGTTTGCATCTGCCTACCTGTCTATATCTACCTACCCGTCAGCATCTGCCTACCTGTCTGCATCTGCTTGCCTATCTATAT
>Ga0307507_10004213_pt1 | contig 26010 bp, 15 predicted proteins | sample 7_EM_MG_FD_207223 | JGI IMG/M metagenome (GOLD analysis project Ga0307507, IMG submission 207223) | Populus trichocarpa ectomycorrhiza microbial communities from riparian zone in the Pacific Northwest, United States - 7_EM | ecosystem: Host-associated > Plants > Roots > Unclassified | place...
CATTCGTGAGCGACTTAACTTCTACTCAATAGGAGAGGGTTAGGCATCTAGACATACATCTCCGACATTTTTTGCGGAATGACTCGCATTATATCTGCCCTCAGCCGCCCGTCCATAGCATCAGATCCCACATCCTCCTCCAACTTCATCCTCAGAAGTGCCTCCGTGTCTTCCCTTGTTGGGCTCACTGAGATAGTATCCACACCAGGGAAGTACTTCTCAACCTCACTGCGGATAAAAGGCCTTCCAGTCAGATATAAATGGACATTTGACAACCGCTCGGCGATTGCTTTCAGAGAGTTAAGAAGGCCAGTCCGATACTCTGGGAGAGATTCATCCAATCCGTCAATACATATAACAACCCGTTTTCGTTGTGCAATCACACTCTTCAGCATATTAACAAGTTGTGGAACTTGTGGCCGTACACCGCCAAAATGATCCTTCGCATCTTCAAAAGCTTTCCGTATCTCCCCCGGGATGTTTCCCTTCCCCACCAACTGCTTAAGCATAGCTCCTAGCATGCTCGATGTAGTCTGCTCCTTTCGGTCGAGGTAGTCACAATACAGCCCGGCGACTATAATACCCTGTCTACCGTAAAAATGATCGATTACCAGAGAGCTAAAATTCCAAGTAGTCAGCGATCTAGGATTTCTTCAGCGGTTATTTGTGTTACCTAAGATGAGTCTTCCCCACACCTGGATCACCATGGCAAAATAGCACAGAGTGAGCCGATCCATCTTGCCCAGTATTCCATCTCCGAAACTCCCTTGTTTGGAAAATCCATTCCCCCACACCCCCGAGTCGGCTCTCCCCTAAATATTGATGTCTTTTTTGAGGCTCGAGTGGTGACAGCCACTGCAGAACCAGCGCCTTGTCATCGATTATAGTTGTGTTGAAACTGTTGACGTTGAATGACCCGGTAATTCCCCTAGAGTCCATACTGCCCAGGACCTGCTCCTTGAGGGGGAACAGAATTATGATGGCACGGGGTATCAAAGTTGTTAACTGTCTTTCGATAGCAGAAGAAAATTACGCTGGGGAGTAAGGCAGTGAGATGCTACAGACTGGCATTCCATTGGGATACTGGTATCTGCGGCTGAAATGGTCTGATGGCCAGATCATTGATCCAATCACCTGCCAAGCCCAGGGCTCGAGCTTGTGCTCAAGTAACACAGGGATCAGAGCGAAATTAGGCAGCAACAAGGCACCCTCGTGTCTGATAAGCTCTGTACCTTCGCATCTCAGCCAGAATGATCTCTGATCCTTGTCCTATTTTATTGCCGAGTCCATAAATTTCATACAAACTGGGAATAAGGTACTGGCCTGGGTAGAATTTATTTCCTCTAGAAAAAGTATAGTAAAGAATTAGATGTAAATTATAGACTAGCGAGCGACCTGTGATGTCCGATACCTATATTTTAATAGCGTGCTGAGGATAAAAGTGCATGTTATCAGACAATCAAAAAATCACGCGTGTATTACTAGAACTTGAAATTCAAGTATTTATTACTAGAGATATTTTAGTGTTGATAGTGCTAGCAATTAAGAGGTGGCCGGATGTGCACAAAGCAATTACCGGCAAAATCGAGAGAAAACCTGGCTGGGTGGTGGGCACAGTTTCCCTTCGGCCTTTCCTCTTTTATTTTTTGCTGGTACAGTACCGATACCGGCAGCCCAATAGGCTGCGCAGGGACTCCCACGCAGATGTGGAAGTAAAAATCGAGCAAGACAAACATAAAGCCAAGAACCTCGGGATGAGGAATTAGAAGAAACAAGGGGGTTATCATACTAGGAAGTTAAAACCAAGACTAGTTTCACCCAAATATTCTTAATGCCGTTGAAGAGAGATTTCGCAAGCCTCAAGCAGTCAGTCCGGTCGAAATAACCGACAGCCGCTAAAGCCTGGAGGCAACCGCCAGGCGAAACCACGAAGTACGGTAGCCTAGGCTAAAGCTGCCGGATGCCCAGGCGAAGCTGCAGATGCCTAGGGGGCCTGCAGACACCTGTGAACGGCCACGGCTAATCGCTCAGAATAATATTGAGAATAAATAAAGGGCATAGTGCTATTGGTGGCTTTCGCTTAAGGCACATCAATGTCCTCAATTGATCAACAACCATGACTTTCATATTCACACTATGCAAGCCACGACCTTTCACATAATTATTTTAAAGATCTTTCCACCACTTCTAGTTGATTAATCTTAGCTGGGATACTTTCGCCAGCCTCATCTTCACCAGATTTGTATCTTTTCTCCAACTAGGATATTAATGATAATATTATGCAGGAATTAGATAGTACAAGTAACACGATAGAATTAAGATCAAAGATATTCTCTGACATGAGTGAGAGCTTCCAGTACTACCGGTAGTACAGTACACATATCCCTTAGTCTGTCAGAGCGCCCAAGAAATCGGTGGTAACAAGTCTCAGTTTGTGACCCTAGTAATTTATTTCCAGTTAGGGAAGGACACTTCCCAGATCCCGTTATTTTCTTGGCCGGATTTGAAATCCCCTTAACCAGATTTCTTGGGCGCAGCACCCGACAGACTAAGGGATAGTCAACCGAGCGCTATGAGTGATGGCGTGTTTCAACCCTGACCCTAATACGCAGAAATGACTCCCCGGCACCAGGGTCAGGGTTCAAATACCCGAAGCCGCCAGGTGCCCGGCTTTGGTTCAGGAAAGCCGCTTTCCCACATTTTAGCCGAGTCGTCGCTGAAAAACCCTGGGTCAGTCCAGCCGTACGATACCCAAAGCCAGACAGACCGGCTGCTTGGGATCACTGGGCCTCAGTACTTATACCTCCTACTCACCGCACACCACTAGACTGCTGTAGCTATGCAGTCCTGTCTGAGAAGTCCTCGTGCAGTCCCTAACAACGGAGGCAAAAGGCATGACTCCTCTTTGATACCGGTACCGAGCACTTTTACCTAGTATCCTATGCTGCGAGTACTGGGAACTTGTTTTACACTCTTCTGAACTCTTCAAGCATAAATTAAATTAGCTACCAAAATTTTCTGTTCTACAAAATATAAAACTGTTGCTACCCTGGTCTCGATCTTAGCTAAAATTTATGTATACACCTATCTTTACTACCAAGTAAAAGCAAGATAACGAAGCCTATGGCTATACGTTTCCCGCCAATCCTACACTCTGTCCCAAATAGATCTGTCCCCTCTGCTGCTACGCCGTTGATACTTGTAAGTAGGCTATGACAACCAACTGCTTTTTAACCGGCGACAACAACACGGCGAAACCAAACGAAACGAAACGAAACGCCAAGCGTAAGGCAAACACAAAATACTTCGATCGCCAACGCGCAACCGTGGGGAAGTTCTTTCTCATTCATTCTCGCACTCTCACTAACGCTTAACTCACAATTGATTAACTAATGGTAAAGGTAGGAGTATATTTAATCCATAAGTCGTCCTTCCATCCTCCCAGCGATCACGATATAAGTCTTTTCTCCTCGACGTATGCCCCCTTTCTCCCTTTCAGGCACTTCCTTGCTAGCAAACGAAAGACCGGAATAAAGAACCCCCGCGTCTCATAACCTCCAGACCGGCAACTGTCTCTTTGCGCCTTCGACTCCCTGACAGCCGCACTCCCTCTGACGCCGCATCACTCCCAAGCGCATATCCGAAGTCTTTGTCCGAACGTTAAACGGATAGGCTGCACACGTGCGATAGGCTGAGCCTGCCGAGCACCATCAAAGACTTCCAACAGTACCGGGGGTGGGTCAAAAAGATCAGAAACATTTGAGCTGCGAGACAAAGATTAGGAGCACTGATCTACGAGTTAAGGTGGGAAAGGGGGAGATATTACATGATGCCATTAGACTAAAGCAATTGAACTAAGTGATTGCCCATGTATCTAAAGCTTTTATTGAGATCTTATAAGGATAAATTAAGACTAACGGAGGAAAAAATAATTACTGCCTTTGGAATACCACTAGTTCTTTTAAGAAACTCAAATAAAAAAATGGATTGAACTGCATACTGGCAATTTTATCACAGACATAGTCATGCACCAGGTACTAAACACCTACCCCTTCAATCCGGATTTCCGATGTCTCCCAGGACCAGAGTTTTTCTACTAAGCAACATATCTCCTAAGTACCCCACCTGGCCCTGTCGATCTTTTTTTCTCCAACCTTTCTGACCCTCCCCCCCAGTACTCTCCCTACAATACAGCAAGAGCTAACCTCCACTAACCCTTCTCTTTCTATCCAGGGCATTATGAATGTAAATAATTTTCCTGATAAACCGCGAGTAATAGCCGATGCCGGATTCTCAGTGCATTCTGTATCCGTCGTCCATCCATATAGTGCTCTAGACCCAAACCCCAAAACACACGCCTATAGCCTTAGCCACCCCCCCCTTCCGCATCGGCCATGCTCTCTGAGGGCACGTCCGGTAGCCCCACGAAATACCTTGAATCTAATTTCCGCTCTCTGCAGCCTTCCGACATCTCCATATTAATCTTCCGCACCCCCGGCTATCCCGGCTAACCCCTCAGCGCTAATTCCTGCTGTAACAGCTAACATCATAAATGGTCACTCGATTCCCTATACAGATAGAAAAAACTTTCAAAATTTAATATATCTTGTTCCCCTCGGCTAGGCAGACACAACTGCAACCCAGTTTCCACTCCTTAAGAATTGTTACCAGGTCACCCCTAGGCTCTAGTTCTCGATGATGAAGCACTATCAAAATCAACAAGTGGAATTTAGGGAAACCATGTAACCTAAATAGATACATGAATATCTCTGTATTTGGAATTTGGATATTGCTGTGTGCGGCCTATATCTTGGACTAATAAGGCATAGAGCTTGGGAAAGGAAGGAGCAGTGCCCGTGAGAGACAGTTTCTAGAATCCTATTTCTAGGTATTTGATCATTTCCTTTAACTAGCTAGTTTTTATTACATTTTAAGTCATCAAGTCCGTTTCCGCTCTTTACCGGTTTGTCATCCTTCGCACTGCCCGCTGTGCTTGCACTTGAACACACTCTCGACAGCCAAATATTTCAATAATTCGGTCTATCTGATGAAACTACTGGCGGCTTGCAGGTCCCGAATGCAAGACTAAACAAAAATTATAATGGTGCACAGCAGGGGAGGTGGTGGGCTAGTGCTACTCTAACCAAGAATTCCTTATTATACAGTGTAATGCCCAAAATCTTAAAGCTCATAACGGCCGGACACCACTTTATCCATACCTGGTGTAACACTTCTCCTATTAGACAGACATCGAATGATGGGAAAAGATACACTTTCATCTCGGGACTTACCGGCTCACTCTGAATTGGCCCCAACTCGAGGAGGCATCAGGCGGGGAAACAGAGGTTTAGGAGCCAGTCCGGCTTCTGCTTTTCGGGACGAACTTTCTCAACTTGAAGAGGATTTCTCGGTAGAGCGCAGTTATGTAAGTATGTGATACATGGCATGGCGGCAGAGTAAGCGTATTCACCTGAGACTTAGGCGCTGGGCACGAAAAGGGTGGCCATAGACTTCTGTCATCTTGCTCGGTACTAGAGTACTAATGGAAAATGCCAAGATATAGTATATATACAAAACATAATAAAAAAATATCTATCCTTGCACCGGCCACCACGTATACTATTTATATCTGCTCCTCTGAGCATTCACATCGTGTGAAAATAAATCACAGCCGGTGGGCCTCCTAGGCAAATCGCCATGCTCTGGAAGGAAAGAAACAACCCACTGCACCACCCAAAACGTAAGAAAATTTCCACCGTTACGATCAACCTGTAAGCACCTTCTCCCAACTTCAGCCGTTCTCCGTTTTGGTGCTCTCCTCCTTTTGTGCAACAAACTTAAAAAGTCGGGATCAGAATGTGACGGTATAGATGCGGTACTGTTGGTAAATGCCCGAAAGTGCTAGTCATTTGGAGGAAAAAGAAAGAAAAAAATGCTTCTATCATATGCACAAGAGATAAATATATTGGAACAGATGCGCGTGAGGAGAAACGGTAAGTTAGGTGTGAGCAGTAAACAAAGTATCATAGACCACGTCTCGGAAATGGACAGATAGTGGATCCCTCACCCACTCTCACCCATATGCTTCCTTGGCTACAGCGCTATAAACAGCCTGTCCACCTCTCCAACCGTTGGTTTTTAGACAGAAATAACGAATTCGTTTGCAGAAGCATAGTGGCAGGGGTGGGGGGGCTAAGTTGGTAGCTGCGGGGGGTAGGCTCGGAAAAGAAGGGGCGGAGAACCACCAATGAACGGCAAAGGGTTCACTGATTATGTCGGTGAAGGGCGGCAAGGGATAGCCGGGGATATCAAATCCGGCGGATCCTTTTGAAGGGTGGTTCGGGCATCTCGGGCGGCTCAGCTGTGAAGAGTTCGGAGAACCTCCCCTCGTGTGTTGATTTGGCAGTGAGGTCGTACGAGCCTTCTACCAACTATGCTACTCTCGCAAACCCATTCTCCGTAACCCATGGAAATGGTGTTTGGCCACTCAGATCTGCCGGATTAGGATTGATATCGTTCGGGTCGAATGGCATCTCGGTAATTGCCTCACTCGAACCCCCGGGAGCCCATGGAAATGACGGTCCTCCAATCTCGTCTGCGCTGTAGCAATTGACATCGCCCCACTCGAACGCCATGTCCACAACTCCCTCAAGCCCGCTCTCAGTAGCCGGTGCCAGGGTGGGGCTAACATTTTTCGATTCCGATAGGGTGTCCGCGATTTTCTCATGCCCAGACAAAGTAGCACATGATAATTGCATTTGGACGCCCTTATTTGCCGTGTCAGAGTTGGCGTCGCTCTGCTGCAACAAGATCGGGGCAATCCTCTCATAATCACTCTCGGTGGGCAACGTTAATGTACGACCGTCACCATCTGCCGTGCTGGGGTAGACATCGCTCCACTGTAGTGGCATCTCTGCAACTCCCTCATACCCGCTCTCAGCGGCCCATGGTGATGGTGTTCGGCCCCCATCATCTGTTGTGGCGTGATTGACGCTGTTCCATTCCAATAGCATCTCCACAATCTCCTCCTGCTGATAGATGACAGCCCATGATAATGGCGTAAGGCCACTCTTATCTGTAGCGTCGAGATTGACATCGTTCCGCTCCAATAGCATCTCCACGATCCCCTTGTGCCCGTTACTGGAAGCCCATGAAAGGGGTGTTCGCCCCCTCTCATCCGCCCTGTCAGAATTGACATTGTCCCTCTCCAATAGCGTCTTCCCAACTTCTGCATGCCCATACATAATGGCCCACAAAAATGGCGTTCGCCCCCTCTCATCTAGCGCATCGGAGTTAACATCGTTCCGTCCCAACAGTGTCTTCACAATTTCCTCGCGCCCGTAGCTGGCAGCCCATGAAAGAGGGGTTCGGCCACTCTTATCTGCCGTGTCGGGATTGACATCGTTCTGCTCCAACAGCATCTCCACAATTTCCTCACGTCCGTAGCTAGCAGCCCATGAAAGGGGTGTTCGGCCATGCTTATCCGCCATGTCTGGATTGACATCGTTCCGCTCTAATAACATCTTCACAGCTATTGTACGCTCGCTCCTGAAAGTATCGCTATCTCCTGCTAGATCGCTCCTACCTTCCATGTCCTCATCATCGTCCTCCTCGTCAAGCCAACCTACCACCGCCCATGAAAAGGGTGTTCGCCCCATCTCATCTGCTTTGTCAGGGTTGACGTCATTCCTCTTCAATAGAAGCTTCATAGCCTCTTTGTTCCCCTGCCCGGCAGCCCATGAAAGTGGCGTTCGGCCACTCTTATCTGCGGCGTCGGGATCGACATCGTTCTGCCCCAATAGCATCTCCATAATTTCCACAACCTCCATAACCTCCACAACACAGTTAGAAGCAGCCCATGAAAGTGGTGTTCGGCCACTCTCATCTCCAGCGTTGATACTGACATTGTTCCGACCCAATAGTATCTGAATTACGCCCAGGCACCCGAACATGACTGCGGCTGATAATGGTGTCAAACCCTTGTTATCTACGGCATTAGGGTTGACATCGCCCCGGTCCAATAGCATTTTCACAATCTCACTGTGCCCACACGTGGAAGCCCATGAGAATGGTGTTACGCCCATCTCATCTGCCATATCGGGGATGACACCTTCCTGCTCCAGTAAGATCTTCACATCCCTATTATGTCCTCTCAACACAGCCCATGCCAAAGCCGTTCTACCACACAGGTCAGTTGCGTTGAGATCCCATTTCCTAATATCAAATGAAGAGACCATGATCTCTAAAACTCCAAGCAAGGCTCCACCATAGAGCCCCGTGAATCTAATCGGGCGGCCACCGCTAGTATCGTAGTACAGGAATCCCCCTCCCTCTTTCAATAGGAGGAGCTTGCAGGATACATGAGCTTCGAAGCTATCGAGTAGTTTTAGTGCGAGTGGAATTGCACTTTCGCCGATTTCTCTTCGAGCATGTGCCCCCCAGTGACAGGAAGCATATTGAAGAAAGGGAGTTGTTGGAGGGGGTGCAGAAAGAGTAGGTGAAAGGCCCCTAATGTACGCAAAGTTGAGGTAAGTCAAGCAAACCTCCGCAATCATCGAATGGGGACTCCGGAAAAGCTTAGAATTGGCTAGTATATACTCCTGTAGGGTGAAATGCACAAGCCGGACAGTGGAAGATGATGAATCAACTGTGACCAATCCAAGCGTGCAGTTCATTATTGTTCGTATTTTAGGTGCGTTGTCTTTGTTGAGATCTTTCGACCCCACTTCTACCCCTAAGGCTTGACATAACTCGTCTGGTTGTAATGGCCGCTCTGAATATGCTACCCACATGATGGCCTCCATTCCAAGTCGTGATCTGGCATTCTCCTGCCCCTTGATCCTTTGGAAAGTAGCAGTGTATATGTCTCCGACATCCTGACCTTTCGACATCTGTTTAAGCTTTTGCTTCCTCCGATAAATCGTTGTCTCAGCGAGAATTGCCTCAATGCTGAGGGAGACAAGAAGAAATCTATACATAATCATTTGTAAGTAGTGTGACTTCTACTCAACATAAGAAAGCTGCGCATCTGGACATACATTTCGGATATTGCCTGCGGAATGATTTCCATTATATCGGCTCTCAGACTCTCGTCCATCGCATCAGGTTCTGAGTCCCCGGCTAACTTCACCTTCAAAAATGTCTTGGTGTCTTCCTTTGCTGGGCTAATCGAGATAGCGTCCGCAGTGGGAAAGTACTTCTCAATCTCCCCTCGGATGAAAGGCCTTCCAGTCAGGAATAAACGGACATTTGGCAACTCTTGGGTGATGGCCTGCAGAGACCTGAGAAGGCCAGTACGATGCGCCGCGAGAGATTCATCCAGCCCGTCAATACATATTACCACCCGTTGTCGTCGCCCAATCGCCGTCTTTAGCATATTGACAAGTTCCGGAACTTGTGGCCGTACATTAAATTGGCTACCAAAAATTTCGGTTCTACAAACTGCTGCCACCCTGGTCTAGATCTTAGTTATGTATACACCTATCTTTACTACCCAAGTAAAAGCAAGATAACGAAGCCTTTGTTGCTGCACAGTCGATAAGTACGCTATGACAACTAACTAGGGCCTTTGGAACGCCACTAGTTCTTTTAAGCGACTCAAATAAACGAATAGATTGAGCTACATACTAGCAATTTCATCACATACAGTCATACACCGGGCACCAAACACCCACCCCTTCAATCCGGATTTCTAGCGCCCCCCAGGACCAGAATTTTTTCGTTAATGCAACTTGTCTCCCAAATACCCCACCTGGCCCTGCCGATTTATTTTTTTCTACCCTTTTTGACCCCTCCTTAGTGCTCCTCCTATGATACAATAACGCAATAGCAAACCACCCGTAACCCTTCTCTTTCTGTCTCAGTGTACCCTTTCCCAATCAAAATGCCCAGTATGACAGACGCCTTCTGTCGTGGATACCATACCTTACATTTCCCTCTGGCGTCACGAAAGGTCACTCACGGAATCGTAGCATTTTGGGAACGATGTTTCGGTGGAGGCGCAACACCCTAACCCCACCGGAAGGATTCGAAAGATGGATTGAAGGTACAGTAGACTAGTGAAACGTGATAGGAAGTTAAACTTTCCTTGTAACCAAGTAGTGCTAATAGTTATAGAGGGGTGGGAAAAATCTAAGTCGCGCGCAATAAAGAAAGTCATCAGGTTGGATAAAACCCCGAGGTCCTATTTGATGCGAATGTTCTAATTTTCCGCATCATTCCATTCCCTAAGACCTTCACAGGCTTCTATCCAACCCCCTCGTCATATCACACATGGAGACATTATCCCCTCCATCCTTTCGCCTATCCATTGATCTTGTAGGAAAAAAATAAAGTAATATATCCGGTAACGCAACACCTCTCATGCCTCGCCAAATATTATTCTCCCCACCCCCACTCTATTTCTTCACTAGCAGTGCCACACTCTTTTCGGAAGTGCATTCAGAACCCCCGACAATTAACCAGTTCCCTCTCGCTTCTTGCCCAGTAGGCCAATGTGTTCTCCGATAGACACCAGGCGGTGGAACAACAGGTCTGAACTTTAGGATGCGCGAAAGTTGCTAAATGTGTTTTGCTCCAGCGGATGACTTCTGAGGCCTTCTAGACAACATCTTGGCTTTGTCTTTTTTTCCTATTATTTTATATCCCAGTGAAGGAAGCATTGTCAGGTGTTGTGAGCAATTCTTTCGTTTTCTGGATTGGTAACCGGCGGGCCCCAGCCCGTAAGATTGATAGAGACTGGAGAGGGAACATGAGGGATGGTTCAAGTTCCTGATTCAAGATCGATTCAAACATCAAGAGGTTCGCCGGCAGCTGTTTTGTTTTGGGTTATTTCAGTCCTTTTGGAGTATCTGTCTTGTGTGTTCCAGATATTTGCCTCTTTCACATGTTGTACTAAGCATGGAAAAGAGGCAAACCGAGTGATAGTGAAGGCGTCTCATCGCGACCAAAGACACCGCAGCAAGGCCTCAAATGTCCCCAATCCCAGAAGATGCGGGGATAAAATCCGCCTGTTTCATTTGCTCCCCAATCTCATTTGGTTATTCATCGGGGGATAAAATAATGAGAGGCATATCTCTGCTCTCTGAGGGGTGTCTCTAATTCCAATGAAAAATGCAAGAATTAGATTCCACCGTAATGCCTTCAGGGAATCGGCCGGGGAATGTTGAGAAAAAATGTCACCATCTACCGTAGCTAGCTTAAAATTTACCCTGAATTGGTCCCTATCTTGGCCATCTCATTCGAGCCCTCTGCTAGATACTACTATGTGAGCATAGGAAACTGCTCTAATGAACATAATGTATTAGACCGAGAAGTGGATAAGACGGGGAAGTAGATCAGTTAAAATTCACCAAAAAAGTGGAGGGATGGAAATCTTAATTGACGTAAAACGTGAAGAAGATAATGTTCAGAAGTAGGGGAGAGATCTCTGATAACACACTATTTCGGATTTTCCTGTTATTGAGCTGAATCCGGATGATATATTTTGTCGAACTTCCGGTAGTGAGTAAATACCATATATTCGTACTATAACAGGAAGCATCGTGAGGATTTGTGCAAAATTTACATACAAACCGGTTCGCTTCTGCCCCTGATCCACTTCCTGGTCCAGTACAGTACGTTAAGTTGAAGCACGATGATCTAACCTGTGACCTTCCGCTTCTACCCTAGTGATAGAAGATTTGGCATGTATGATACCTTGGAAGAAGCTCATAAAAGTGGGAGTACACTGTATATATAAGCATTGCTCTTCTCTTGGTTGGTTGATAATTATTGATTTTATAAAAGGCCCTCAGTGCTGAAGTTTCTCCATGATTTCTCTTTCTTTGTCACTTTTTTTTTGTATGAATAGTTCTATGAACTTAACTTCGGGAGAAAAAAATGAATGCGAATGTTGAACTGATGAAAGGATGACGACTCCCGCAAAACATTGGCTAGGACAAGCATTTTGGGCAATCATGAGTATTATTCTAAGATCTGAAGCTTGATGACTATCGGAAAATGGCTCCTGATTAGTTTGCTATACCTTACCATCAGAAGTGTACAATGAGTATGCGAGTGATATATTGTGAGTATTCGCTTAGATTGCACGGCTTTCCTCGGTTAGGGCTTGGGGAGAGCAAACTGGCAATTTGCATCATACCGTACGTGTACATTCCCGGTCTGGTTTTACAGAAAACAATGGTTCAGAATCTGCTAGAGTAACCGTCACTACCTCACAATTTTAAATACTTCATTTAAACAAGGCTTTATTTTTCTTATTCTCATGAGGTAGACACCGCTAGAACCTAAGCAGTGTTGCGAGTCGCATGTTTTCTGCTAGCCCAGTCATTCCGGCTACGATAATCAGAGCAAATATTCTATGATCGCCCTCTGGTGACTTATTCACTCGTGCGTTGTGGGAACTAGCATAATTGAGAATGGTGCTAGGACCTCCACCTACGGGTTAATGGGAGAAGGTGCAGTCGCCTTCAGCTCTCAGTTGAGACAAATGAAAAGAAAAAAATACAGTGGACTTTACGAGGAGGGGCAGCTGCACCATCCAAGCGAGATTTTCCTGTGTTCTGGTTCTTGCGCTGTGGTGAAGTACTAATGCAGATCCGACGTATTGCATCCTGGCAATTGCCCGATGTGAACAAAATGGACTGCTATCGCATGCGACGGGAGATCTAAAGAACATCTGCAATTCGGGTCTCACAACAAGTTGCATGGGAAACCCCTACGATGCTGCAAGGTCGATGCTGCCAAGGTGCCGATCACCTGGGTTTCGAGCCCCTGCTGGTGGGCACCACATCATACTGCAGACCCGGCAACAAAAAAGGATCTTATTGGTGTTACCCACGGGAGCGTTATCCGAGTGCTGGTCAAAGAGCTACCGGATGCCTGCATGCTGGAGTGCCCGAAGTCGCGGGGGAGAAAGCATTTGCTGTAATTCCTCTCTTCTCCGAACCTTTGAGTTCGAAGGAGGAAGTGAAATTGCTCAACTAGAGTACCTGAGCACTTAAACCACCTTTTTATTTTAGAATAGAGCCACAACACTCTGGCGTTTGGTTCAAAATTTCAACATAGTCTACCTTGTGGCAACTTCAGTTACTGTGCTGTACGGTACTCGAGCACACACCCCCCACCAACCGTGCTACGTACGGTACTAGTACTCGAGTATTAGAGCCATGCCGGTACAGTAGTGGCCGGATTGGGGTTGGTTTTTTTTTTCCTGGCTGCATCCGTACTAAAAAAAAGAAAGAAAGAAAGAAAAGAAAAGGAGCCGCTGCCCAGGGCGTGTCCACTGCTTGTACTCGTACTAGTACTATTGCATTCTCCCTGTTTAGCTGGCTGGCTGTTGAGAATATCAGATACTGCTGCCGTCTGGTTGGCTGTGGAACCGCTACACCACCGGGACTTGAGCACTGGCGTTGTCCGCAGACCGCCTATCTTTTTATGACGTGTCTAAGGCTTTCCTACCCATGAAATGATGTGGGTTGGAACAGCCTCATTTTTCTGCCTGCAGATGCCTCATAAACTCGCGGCGGGGGCTATGTCGGTTCGGGGGCTATGTCGGGAACGCAGATACGCAGGGGAAGTATACATCAGTACTCGGTACAGACTCGAATATCCAGAGTGACGTCAAATGTTAATTCTTGTTCATACGCACTGTGTATGTCTCTTCCCGACATTACACACGAACCGACATAGCCCCCGCCGCGAGCTTACGTATCCACGGGGGTCATAATAACCCGGCCCGGGTGTCGGTGGCCAGCGTTGTAACATATGTACCTCAACTCAATAGAGAATATGAAGTGAGAACAACAATATTGATAAAAAAAATCAGAAAAATCAATAGAAGTTAATTCCTAGTACGCTACTCGCCAACCCACGTCGCAGCATTTATCCCCTCATGGTGAGAGTTCTGGTAGTCATGAATTAGTTACTCGAGTATGTCGAATGGCGGCGGGGGTACATGTGCTACAACGCTGGCCACAGTTGCCACGGTCGCGTTATTATGACCCCTGTCGATATTAACTTACAAGTAGTAGTATTGGTGAAATGGCCTTTTTACGCCAACACCCTCTATGTTTGTTAGTACTATGCCAGCGGGATCACCGCGAATAGTGCACATAACCTACCTCATTAATTTCACATTTGCCCAAATTTATCAATTCGACCCTTGGTTCGATTGCCGCTCTTCAAAGTTGACAGTCCCAATTGTCATGACTATTTTGTATGCAAAAGGGGACTTGGAGGACATTTTAACCCCTTGCGAGCACTGAAGGTTTCTTACTTTTGACGAAAGCGAGTCGGATACATATCAGATGAAGAGATACTGTGGTCATTAAGATCCGGAAGTCCTATTGGAAGATTATCTGGTGATTTATGAGCTACGAGCTACTAAAAATCAATGTTTTAGTGTAAAATGGCTATTTCACAAATACTTGCGCCCGGGGGCTGTAGCTCGCAGAAGAGACATCCCTGAAATTGCGCTCGCACATCACAGTAGCCAGCGGTAGAAGGACTAATTATTGTGTGCGTCTCACACTGATCCCCCTTTCGCCGGGGCTTTTAGGTTGTACCTAGAATTCATCTATTGACCATTCTTTTCGAGTCCCAACGAGCTATCTTTGGGGGGGGGAATGGGGGGATAGTGTCTTCTCTTTTGCATCCTGTTATAAGACTCTTACTCCCCCCGAACAAAGTAAACCTCATCAACACCATCAACACCATCAACACCATCAACACCATCAACACCATCAACACCATCAACACCATCAACACCATCAACGCCATCAGCGCCCACCGCCCACCGCCCACCGCCTCTCTCCTTTCCTTTGTCAACCTAGCGCGCAACATGAATGCCTTCAAATCTCGAGAACAAAACCCTTCCCAAAACATCAATTGTGGAAATGTGAGCGGCAGTTATAACAACATCTGGAACAATTATGACATTTCGGTAACAGACGAGAGGCGCCACATTCTCGAATGGTTATCTCCATTGGCCCCTCGGTTAAGGCATCGGGATGTTAGAAGATCCCAGGTGGAGGAGGTAGGCGATTGGCTTTTGCGAACAGAAGAGTTTATAGATTGGAATACAGGTGAGGACGGGGTGGTTAGCCCTGTCCTATTTTGCTATGGGGATCCCGGGGTTGGGAAAACACACATCAGGTATGGACCAACATTCTCTTGGGAAAACGGGGGGTGACTAAACAGTAGTATCTTTGTGTAGCTCTTTAGTTATTGAAACACTGTGCCATCAGAGTATTGGGAAAAAGGTCGCCGTGGCGTGTCTGTACTGCGACTACAATGCCCACAAAGAACAGTCCACGGCCCACATATTAGGCGCGATCCTCAAGCAAGTGATAAGTGGCTGGGAACATATTCCGGAGGAAGTCGAGGCGGCATTTCAGAAGTCTAAAAACGAGCTGGGCGGTCGAGAGCTTGAATCAGTTGAAATCCTCAAGCTGCTTATCTCGACCCTGCGAACCCTGGGACGAAGTTATATTTGCATTGACGCGCTGGACGAGTTTCCCGAAGAGTATCGACCGGAGCTATTCAGATCGTTAGCACAGATCACTCGAGAATCACTGGGTACTCGGCTATTCATGACCGGTCGGCAACACATTCAGGAGGAGATAGGGAGATATTTTACCGGGGGAGCAGAGATCCGAATCATACCAAGTGAGGAAGATATAAAGAAATATCTTACCATGAGATTAAGCAACGATACACAACCTAGGATAATGAACGATAGTTTGAGAGAAGAAATCCTTACAACTATTCCGGAAAAGATTTCGGAGATGTATGTGACAGATATCAGGACATTGTGTGCACTATTCACGGGCCATTTGCTGATACGTTTCCAGATTTCTACTAGTTTCGTTAAGCATGAACGCAATATTGGCGCAGTCAACTATTCGCCGGAGGAGAGATATGCTTGGACGGATGACAAGTGGTCTAGGAATGGGTGGTGCCTATGGCGCAACTCTGGAGCGGATTCAGGGTCAGGGCGGAGACAGGGGGAAATTCGGGATGGAAGCTATAATGTGGGTCTCACGATCAGAGCGGCCATTGAATGCAGAGGAATTATGCCATGCGCTGGGAATCGAAGAGGATTCGGAGGAGCTAGACTCCGAGAATGTGCCTGCAATAGAGACATTGATAAGCTGTTGCCTAGGGCTGGTCACAATGGATGAGGGGGGGTCAAGAGTTCGGTTGATACATTTGACTCTACAGGAGTACCTCGGTGGGCGTCCCGATCCTTTCGGTAGTGCTCACTCGAAAATGGCCCATATTTGCCTCACATACCTCAACTTTCAGAGCATTAAGGACCTGCCACCCACTCTCCCGGAGCCCCCTAAGAGCACACCCTTTCTCGCCTATGCATCTTGTTACTGGGGAGTGCATGCCGGAAAGGAATTATCAGAACATACAAAATTACTTGCACTCCAACTCCTCGACCAGTATGATCACCATGTTGCCGCAAGGCTACTTGTAGTGGCCAAGGAGTTCTTCGGCTATACGCCCTACACCAGCGGGAAGAGCGGGATTGAGGGGTTGCACGCTATCGCGTGCTTCGGGATAGCGGAAATTGCTGCGGCTATGATCAAGTCGAATGGTTGTGAAGTAGACAGGAAGGATTCTTGGGGTTACACGCCACTGATATGGGCCGTCATAAATAACAACCGAGAGGTTTGTGAGGTCCTTCTAGAATTAGGGGGTGCGGATCCAAACATCGGAAACAGTAGTGGCCAGACACCGCTCCGTATAGCATCAAGGGCTGGGCATGAGAGTATAGTCAAACTACTCCTCGAACGCACCGAAGTCAATCCCGACTCTTCTGATGAGGACGGCTTAACACCACTGTACTGGGCGGCTCGGGAAGGGCACGAGGGTATAGTGAAGGTACTCCTCGAACGCAAGGAAGTCAATCCCGAACTATCTCTTAGTGACGGCCTAACACCACTATTCTGGGCGGCTCGGGAAGGGAACGAGGGTATAGTGAATCTACTCCTCGAGCGCAGGGAAGTCAATCCCGACTCATCTGATTGGTATGGCCAAACACCACTGTTCTGGGCGGCTTGGAGAGGGGATGAGGGTATAATGAAGCTACTCCTGCAACGCAAGGAAGTCAATCCCGATTCGCGTGCGAACGCGGGCCGAACACCACTGTTCGAGGCAGCCAGTGAAGGGCGCGAGGGCGCAGCGAGGCTACTCCTCGAACGCAAGGAAGTCAATCCCAGTTCATCTGATGAGCGTGGCCATACGCCATTGTCGGAGGCGGCTGGCAATGGGCATGAGGGTATAGTCGAGCTACTTCTCAAACGCGAGGAAGTCAATCCCGGCTCATCTGATATGTATGGCCAAACACCACTGTTCGGGGCGGCTCGGGGAGGGCACGAGGGTATAGTGAAGCTACTTCTCGAACGCAAGGAAATCAATCCCGGTTTATCTGATGAGAAAGGCCAAACGCCACTGTCGAAAGCGGCCTGGAGTGGGCACGAGGGCGTGGTGAAGCTACTCCTCGGACGCAAGGAAGTCAATCCCGGCTCATCTGATGGGAACGGCCTAACACCACTGTCGGAGGCGGCTGGCAATGGGCATGAGGGTATAGTGAAGCTACTTCTCGAACGCAAGGAAGTCAATCCCGGCTCATCTAGTGAAGGAGGCCGAACGCCACTGTTGGAGGCGGCTGGCAGTGGGCATGAGGGTATAGTGAAGCTACTCCTCGCACGCAACGGAGTCAATCCCGACTCATCTGATAAGAATGGCCGAACACCACTGTTCGGGGCGGCTCGGCAAGGGCACGAGGGTATAGTGAAACTACTCCTCGAACGCACCGAAGTCAATCCCGGCTCATCTGATGGGAACGGCCTAACACCACTGTCGGAAGCGGCTGGCCGTGGGCATCAGGGTATAGTGAAGCTACTCCTCGAACGCAACGGAGTCAATCCCGACTCATCTGATAAGAGTGGCCGAACACCACTGTTCGGGGCGGCTCGGCAAGGGCACGAGGGTATAGTGAAACTACTCCTCGAACGCACTGAAGTCAATCCCGATGCTTCAGATGAGGACGGCCTAACACCACTGCACTGGGCGGCTCGCAAAGGGCACGAGGGTATAGTGAAGGTACTCCTCGAACGCAAGGAAGTCAATCCCGAACTATGTCTTGGTGGCGGCCCAACACCATTGTACTGGGCGGCTCGAAAAGGGCACGAGGGTATAGTGAAGCTACTCCTCGAACGCAAGGAAGTCAACCCCGGCTCATCTAATGAGAACGGCCAAACACCACTGTCGGCGGCGGTTGGCAATGGGCACGAAGGTATAGCGAAGCTACTCCTAGCACGCAAGGAAGTCAATCCCGACTCACCCGATAAGCATGGCCAAACACCACTGTTCGGAGCGGCTCGGCAAGGGTACGAGGGTATAATGAAACTACTCCTCGAGGGCGAGGAAATCAATCCCGGCTCATCTGATGAGAAAGGCCAAACGCCACTGTCGGAGGCGGCTGGCAATGGGCACGAAGGTATAGCGAAACTGCTCCTGGCACGCAAGGAAGTCAATCCCGACTCATCTGATGAGAACGGCCAAACACCACTGTCGGAGGCGGCTGGCAATGGGCACGAAGGTATAGCGAAGCTACTCCTGGCACGCAAGGAAGTCAATCCCGACTCACCCGATAAGCATGGCCAAACACCACTGTTCGGGGCGGCTCGGCAAGGGCGCGAGGGTGTAGTGAAACTACTCCTCGAGCGCAAGGAAGTCAATCCCGGCTCATCTGATGAGAAAGGCCAAACACCACTGTCGGAGGCGGCTGGCAATGGGCACGAAGATATAGCGAAGCTGCTCCTGGCACGCAAGGAAGTCAATCCCGACTCACCCGATAAGCATGGCCAAACACCACTGTTCGGAGCGGCTCGGCAAGGGCACCAGGGTGTAGTGAAACTACTCCTCGAACGCACCGAAGTCAATCCCGACTCTTCTGATGAGGACGGCCTAACACCACTGTACTGGGCGGCTCGGAAAGGGCGCGAGGGTATAGTCAAGGCACTCCTCAAACGCAAGGAAGTCAATCCCGACCTATCTCTTAGTGACGGCCTAACACCACTGTACTGGGCGGCTCGAAAAGGGCACGAGGGTATAGTCAAGCTACTCCTCGAACGCGAGGAAGTCAACCCTAACCCATGTGATAACGACGGCGATACTCCGCTCTCGCTAGCGACCGAGAGAGGACACAAAGGCATAGTGAAGCTGCTCCAAGAAAGGCTCAGGGCTGATTCTAAACTCCTAGAGGCTCCTGATGAGGAAGTCTGCTCCCCCGCCCCCAGTTTTTTAGACAACATTCCCGCTTCATTCAATGGCGACGGCACGAAGCCACAACCGCATCCCCAGGAAGATGTCTCCGTCCATCCCTTAAACACATCCCTGAACGGCCACGACACTGTGATGAATACTCCAGACGTTAACCGCAATCATTTCCGACTAGCCTGTGCTTCACTTATGCTTTTTTGCTTAATTCCTTCGTTGGTCCTCAAATGCTGCCTGGTTCTGGGACTTTTCCTATTCTTTCTAGTATCCCTTTGATTTATAGCTTAGTTTTTTCTATATATTTTGTGGTCTTAAATCTGTCCGTTTCTCGAATCCCGTTTCTCCTTTTCTTTTTCCCATTTTTTTCTCCTCTTTCCGTTTCCCCTTCACATATTGGGCGTTCCGGGCGGTAGTGTGATGATATGATAGGATAGGGTAGGATATGAAGGGACCAGATGGTCGAGGAAATAGTTATGATAGACAAGCTAATAAAATTTGACTTCTTCTACTACTCTAAAGACGCAACTACGTCCACGGTACATTGCAAATCTACTGGCAGTAGGCCACTCGCCCTTCTTTCACTACTTCTTGATTTATTCTATTTTGCGCACCATTTTCTCGCTTTTTTCTCCCTCTTCCGGTACAGTGAAGTTATTATCCATCTCTCCCCACGTAAAAAACATAGCTATACCCGTTACTAGAAGTCGTGCAAAGAAGCCATAGAGGAATAATAATTAACAGAAGGAACGACTATAATACTGATAGGCCTTTCCGGTAAGGTTGTTCAATGCTGAAGGGGTGCGCTTAAGCTCATGCTCCGGTAGGGTTCTTACCGAGTGAGAGGATGTGATTTTTCTCATTGCAGGTGCAGGGAATTTCTGAGGATTGTAGGGAGATGCCCGTCGTGGATGGGCGGTGAGTGGGCAAAGATATCGGTGGATGGGAGGACGTGTGAGTAGAACCGACCTGTGATTGCTGCTATTGTGCTAAGTTAGGTCACTCGGCATTCCATGGATTGTTATGACTCCCCCTGGTGGTGTGATATCAGGGCAGCCGAACGGTAAATTGGCACTCTGAATACAGAAACCCCCGAGGGTACTGTCTGTATGTGTCGGGATATGTCGCGAACCCCAATTTATCCATCCGGTTATTGTGGGGATCACTCCCTTGGTAAGATATGTCAGGCTTGAATGCTGGGGAAAACGGGGCGATGCACATCAAAGTCGGGGTCCATGAAACCTTCCAATGTCTCTACAAGCCTTTCTTACGAAGAGCTGGGGTCATGCTGAATATATTTTATGTGTATTCAGCATTTTAGCATTTCTGTATGGCAAGGATATCAAGCGAACTGCATTTAAGATCCATGAGGTCTGCCGGGATGTGCCCTTTCCCAGCCAAAGGCCCAGCACCACAGATTCCTTCCGTCGTAGATACCTTACATTTCCCTCTGGTGTCGCAGATGATAACTCACCGGATCGTAGCAGAGGGAGCAGTGTTTCTGTGGAGGCGCAACGCTCTAACCTCACCGGAAGGATTTGATGATGGACCGAGGGTAGACTAGTAAAACGCGAGAAGAAATTAAACTTTCCTTGTAACCAAGTAACGCTAATAGTTATGAGGGACGGGAAAAACCCAAGAAGTCCCGCGTAATAAAGAAAGTCATGAGGTTGGAAAAATCCCGAGATTCTATTTGATGAAAATGTTCTAATTCTCCCTATCATTCCACTCCTTCAGGCCTTTCCCAACTTCTACCTAACCCCCCCGCCATATCCCACATCGAACCATTATTGCCTCCATCCGTTTGCCCATCTATTAATCGTGCAGGAAAAAAAAATCCAATACATCCGGCTATGCAACATCTCTCATGCCTCTTTAAATGCTATTCTCCCTCACTCCCATTCCATTTTTTTCACTAGCAGCACCATCCTCGATTCAGAAACGTATTCGGGACCCCCGAAAATTCATCAGTTCCCTCTCGCTTCTTGCCTAGTAGGCCAATGTGTTCTCCCATGTGATGGAGGTCTGGTTTATGCTCAGGGAATTATGCCGTCGTACAAGCACCGCAAGGACACAGCTATGAGCCGAACTGTCGTTACGAGAAAGATCGGGTGAGTAGCTGATAGGAAAACTGAGATGTGTTCGATATTCGATATATATGACAAGTGTGTTCGCAAAGGAGTGTAAGGTGATCGGAAGTGATGATACAGAGAAAGGAACGCAGCTCAGACTAGATACAGTTTGTGATGGCCCGCACAGTGGGCTCCTACCACACAACACCAGTCACCGCAGCGCGGTCTGGTTAATAGCCCTGCTCACACTTACAAGTGTGCCCTAACCTAACATACCACGATGGGGTTACTCCATCACCATGGACATCAGGCGGTGGAATAGCCGGTCTGAGCTTTAAAATGCGCGAAAGTTGCTAAATGTGTTTTGCTCCAGCGGATGACTTCTGAGGCCCTCTAGACAACATCTTGGCTTTGTCTTTTTTTTTCCCTACTTTATTTCCTAATGAAGGAACGTATTGTTGATCGAGTGTTGTAAGTAATTGTTTCTTTTTCACAGTTGGTAACGTGCCGACCCCGGTCCGTAGGATTTATAAGGGCCGGGGAGGCAACATGAGGGATGGTTCAAGTTCCTGATTCAAGATCGGGTCAAACATTAAGAGGTTTGCTAGCAGCTGTTATGTTTCCGGTTATTTTGGTCCTTGCGGAATAACTGTTTTGTGTGCTTCAGATATTTACACCATTCGCATATAGTACTAGGCGTGGAAAAGCGGCAACCCGAGTGACAGTGACGGCGTCTCATCGCGATCAAAGATGGCTTAGTAAGGCCTCAAATATCCTCAGTGCTAGAAAATGCGTGGATAACACTCAGCTCTTTCATTAGCTCACTTAACTTGATATAGCTGCACTGGGGGGTTAAATAATGGGAGGCATATCTTTCGGTTCTCTGAGCAGCGTCTCTAGTTCCAATGGAAAATGCAAGAATTAGCTTCCACCGTAATGCCTCAAGGAATCGGCCGGGGAATGTTGAAAAAATGTCACCATCTACCATAGCTGGCTTGAAATTTACCCTGAATTGGTCCTTATTTTGGCCATCACATTCGAGCCCTCTGCTAGACACTACTATCCGAGCATAGGAAACTTCTTAATGAACATAATGTATTGGACCAAGAAGTGGATCAGACGGGGAAATAGATCGGTTAAAATTCACCAAAAAAGTAGAAAGATGGAAATCTTAATTGACGCAAAACAATAAGATGATATTTAGAAGGGTATGGGATACCTCTAATAGCGCACTATTTCAGATTTTCCTGCTATTGAGCTGAATTTGGAAGATTTATTTTGCCGAGCTTCCCATTGCGAGGATTTGTGCTAAATTCACATTCGCTTCTCCACCAGTCCACTTCCCGGTCCAGTACGTTAAGTTGAAGTACGGTAACCCAACCTCTAACTTCCTGGGTCTACCCCAGTGATAAATATTTGGCATATGTTTGGGAAGAAGCTCATATCGGTTGCAGTACATTCTATATATAAATTTTCCTTAACTCTTGGTTGGCTCCTTATCATCGATTTTACAAAGGCCCTCAGTGCTCAAATTTCTCCCGGGTTTCTCTTTCTCTTAGCTACTTTTTTTGTATGAATAGTTCTGTGAACTTATCCTCGAGAAAAAGAAATAAAAGAATGAGAATGTTGAACTGATGAAAAGATGACGACTCCTGGAAAATATTGGGCGGGATAAGCATTCTTGCCAATGATGCTAAGATCCGAGATTATGGTCTGAAGCTTGGTGGCGGTCAGCAAACGGCTGCTGGTGAGTTTACCATACCTTACAATTCGAAGCTTGTTGGAAATCACAGTGTAATAGCCCCACTTGGCGTGGGATGTGCCCGCACTCCAAGGCCGCACTGGTACGCGTGTGCACTAGCCAAAGGACGCGCAAGCTATGAAAAAAATTCCCACCCCTGTCTTTCTTCCCTTCCTATCCTTTCTCTACATCTTTCTTCCTGCACACAACTTTCCTCGATTCTTTCCTATCGACTTATCACAATCAATCATGATCTTTATCTCCACTTAATATCATACAAACTTTGTGTCTTCAGTTAAGCCACTCCACTCCACTGCGTAAAACCCTCACAGTTGATCATTACCTCCACATCGACTACCGCAAAAACTGGCAAGAACCGTCCCCGCGCTAGTCGTCAAAATAAGGAGCGGCTGAGGTGAAACTTAAGATTGCGTCAAAATAAGAGCCCTGAAAGGCCTAGTTCTGGCCACAAAGGGTTAGCCTATGGCGTCTCATTGCGATTTCGAGACAAAACTTGGGTGAAAATCTTATTTGGACGTACTAGCGCTTTGACGGTTCTTGCCAGTTTTTGCGGTATTGTCAACAGGGAGTACAAGTGAGTATGCGAGTGATATATTGTGAGTCTTTCGCTTAGATTTCACGGCTTTCCTCGGCTAGGGCTTGGGAAGAGCAAAATAATAGCGATTTGTATCACACTTTCCTGATTTGGTTGTACGGAAAACTAGGGTTTATACAGTACTCGTACTAGGGCAAAAGTATTCATCCGATGCCCTTTTTACACCAAAAGTGCCCATCTTGACCACCCTCTCTCATTGCACAATGTCTATGAGAATCAGTCCTTGAATTAGCAACCATGTAGATAACATGAAGAAAGTTACAGAATCCTTAAATATTACCAACTGATGGAGAAAAGGTTGTTTTAGTATCTGGTATGAGTTGCCATGTACTTTTTTGTATGAAGCTCCATACAAAAATCTAAGTCACTTTCATACTAGTTGACACAATCATGAACAATGAGGGCAGCTTTGATTCCTTACACTTCTACTTGTAGATGTTTGAATATATAGTGATTCCCTAGCTGATGGAAAAATTTCAAGTGTTTTTATATAAGCAGTGTTGAGAATTGTTTATTTAAAAATGCCCATTTTTGGTGTAAAAAGGGCATCGGACGAGAACTTTTGCACCCGTACTTTCAATTTGCTAGCGTAAGCATCGCTACCTCATGACCCTAAATATTTCATTTAACCAAGACTTTGATTTTCTTCTTCCCAAGAGGCAGACGCTACCAGCCCATGGCGGACCCCAAGCGGTGTTGTAAGTTGCATGTTTTCTACTACTATAGTCCGGTCATTTCCATTATCGCGATCAAAGCAAATGTTCTCGCCCCCAGGTGGCTTATTCGCGAGTGCGCTGTAAAAACTGAAATATCGTATTTCGCGCCATAGCGAGCCATCTGCAAGTTTAGGCAATGTGATTGGCTGAGCCTCAGTCCGGATTTAAATAGTGGTTCGTATTTGGGTGGATGACTCGCTATGCCAGGCGCTCGCTATGGTGTGGAATACCGGTGGGAGAGTTTTTCTTGACTTTCCCCTTGTTGGATGGTGTGTCGACCGTGCCGTATCCTCCCGTGTAAGCGTAGTTGTGACCTTCCAATAAACTGCACAATAGATCGGCTATAAGTTGACCTGGCGATGTATGGCTAAATGGGATGGGCAAGGATAGAATAGACAAGAAGAAACAGTGATCAATAAAGATAGAAAGGAAACGTTGTCTATTGGGCACTGATCCCCCGGAAGGCTGCTCTCTCTAAACTATGGTACATGAAGACGGCTTTTATGCAGAGAATCTTTGCATGCCAAGGCTAGCTACCAAGGTGTTTTGTTGGGTGGAAAACAATGCTCCGAAGAGTCCAAACAGCTAGACTCCCCCATCAATCCGGGTACACGGCACACTGGTACGTTAATAAAGAATGTGCTAGGACCTCCACCTGCAGCGAGAAGAGTCTCTTTCAGCCCTAGCTAAGACAAATCAAAAGAAAAATACGGGGATTTTACTTGGAGAGGAGGCAGCATCCAAGCGAGATTTTTCTCTGTCTGGTCCATATGGGATGGATAAGTGCGCATGCAAGTCGGACGTATCCCGGTAATTCCCCGACGCAAGCAAAATGGACTATTGCATGCGATTTGAATTTCTTGAGGCTCTAGCCAATGGTTTACCTATCTAGAATGTCCCTTTTGAAATTATCAGGCAATTCGGGTATGTAAATGTAAATTATCACAATACTCGTAGAGTCATTTGGCAACCATTTTTTTATTCGAAAATTCACAAATTCCGAGTCGCCACCCCATACAATAATGTTCGTGCACGCCAAGAAACTAGAAATTTCAACAGAATTTGGATTTTCCGAATAAAAAAATAGTTGCCAAATGACTCTTATGTTTCTTGGAAAAACTCATGCCATTCTGCCAAGGAGCAGATCTTGGATTTACTCGAGTACTCGTAATTTTCTGACGTTTGTAAACACGACTGCTATTGCATATGGGCAAAAGATTGCCCGGAGCCTCAAGATTTTGGTGTTATGCAATAGCAGTCGTGTTTACAAACGTCAGAAAATTACGAGTAGAGCTCCCGCTGGACACCGCATCACACAGCAGCCCCGTCGAGAAACAAGGCTCTTCTTGGTGTACCGGCCACCAGAGAGCTCCGAGTACTCGAGTGCAGGTTTGGTAGCCATGTTTGCATGATGCGAGGCCGGATGTCGCGGGGGAGGAGCATTTACTGTACTCGGTATCAAGGGTAAATGGGGCGCGGTGCCACGAAATGTCTGGGTTTATTTCCTATTCCGGGGGTGCGCCCGACTTTTGTCTCCCTTACAAAAAAAAGCCACAAAACGGGTTTGTATGG
>Ga0307507_10004214_pt1 | contig 26005 bp, 19 predicted proteins | sample 7_EM_MG_FD_207223 | JGI IMG/M metagenome (GOLD analysis project Ga0307507, IMG submission 207223) | Populus trichocarpa ectomycorrhiza microbial communities from riparian zone in the Pacific Northwest, United States - 7_EM | ecosystem: Host-associated > Plants > Roots > Unclassified | place...
AGCGTCTACACGTGTCTCTGCCTATGTAGCCGCCTTATTTTTTTACCCTTCTTTCCTTCCTTACATCCTCCCTACCTAGGGAGGCACTAGAATGGCAGCCAGCAGAGGACCGTTGCTAGAACTAGATGACTATCGCTAGAACCAGACAACCGTCGCCAGAACTAGACGACCGTTACCAGAACCAGACGACCGTTGCCAGAGCCAGACGACTATTGCCAGAGCTAGATAACTGTCGCTAGAACTAGACGACCGTTACCAGAACTAGACAACCGTCGCTAGAGCCAGACGACCGTCGCCAGAACCAGACGACCGTCTCTAGAGTTAGACGACTGTTGCCAAAACCAGACGACCGTTGCCAGAGCTAGACGACCGTCGCCAGAACTAGACGACTGTTGCCAGAGCTAGACGACCGTCGCTAGAACCAGACGACCGTCGCTAGAGCCAGACGACCGTCGCCAGAACTAGACAACTGTCGCTAGAACTAGACAACCATCGCTAGAACTAGACGACCGTTACCAGAACCAGATGACTGTCGCTAGAACTAGATAACTATCGCCAGAGCTAGACGACTGTTGCTAAAACCAGACGACCGTCGCTAGAGCTAGACAACAACGACTAGCCAGCGAGCACTATAAATAATTTGATTAATTAATCGAATCAAGGTAGCACAGATAGGTAGGCACAAATAGGGAGATGCTAACAGGTAGGCAGATACAGACAGGTAAGTAGATGCAGATAGGTAAGCAGATATAGACAGGTAGGCAGATGCTAATAGGTAGGCAGATATAGACAGGTAGGCAGATGCAAATAGGTAGGCGATGTAGATAGGTAGGTAATATAGACAGGTAAGTAGATACAGATAGGCAAGTAGATGCAGACAGGTAGGCAGATGCTAACGGGTAGGCAGATATAAATAGGTAGGCGATACAGATAGGTAGGCAATACAGATAGGTAGGCGATGTAGGTAGGTAGGTAAGTTAATAGGTAGATATAAATAGGTAGGCGATACAGATAGGTAGGCAATACAGATAGGTAGGCGATGTAGGTAGGTAGGTAAGTTAATAGGTAGATAGGTAAAAGAGAACTATCGCTATATTATATTAAATTATCTAAAATAATATTATTTATTTTGCTAGCCTTATAAATAGCTTTAAAGTAGCTTTTATTTATTTAAAATATGTTATTAGTATAGAAGAGGTAAATATAATTATAGTTGCCAAATGCGCAGATTACTGGTAGGTTGCGCACAGGTTGCGCGCAGACTGCGCGTAGGCTGCGTGTTAAAAAAAAACACGATATAGGCTAGTCGGTCGAGTTGCTAAATGACCTTAACTACGCGCCAATTGCGTTAACCACCAACCATTGAGGCCATTGAAAGGGTACCATATTTTGCCGATGCTAAGGGTATTAGGAGTATAGGTAGATAGTAAGCTCTAGTAGAGCATATATGCGTTATAAGTGGCCTATAAGGGCCAAGCGCAGTACATTGCAATATCTAGAATTGTTAATTCTATATAGGGTCCATGCTTCCAGAGATTACGCCTACTATATATAGCAGTTGTCCGGCCAACTATAACGTATAGATCTAGTATTTGGGCCATAGGAGAAACTAAAAAAGGCCCCTTTAAATTACTCCTTAAACCACTTTAAAAGGTCTAAATAGCCTGCCTCTAGAGCATAATAGGCGGGTATAAGCGAATGGCTATAGCACTGCTTAAGAAGGAAGCTAATATCCCCCCCCTATAATTATATATTAAAGCTGCTGTAATATAAAGGGTGTAAAAGGAGCGCAACTCTAATGTTATAAAGTATATTAAGTTACGCCTAAATAAACTATAGAGGGACCCTAGGGTGCCCTATAGAAGAGCTAACTAATAACCCTAAAGTAGGGAAGACATATTAGAGAAATAGGTAGAAAAAGTAGAAGAAGAATAGTACTATATTAGGGCCTAGGCCTATATAGAGAAGGAAGGGAGACGTGTAAGAAACTAGTAAAGATAATAGTAAAAAAGAGAAAGGAGCTAAAGTAGAGTATAAAAGAGTACTAGGAAACTATCTACTGTAATATAATACTGGTTAGACTAACACTAAAGAGGTATATAGGAGTTAAAGGTATAGAGGCTGTCTTAAGTAAAAGGAACCTAGGCTATAGCATGGTTAACGCTATAAGGGGTAAATACCTAAGGGCTTTAAAAAAGGCCTAATAAAGGCAGAAAATATAATAGCAACACTCCTAAGAATAGGAATAATAGGACTAAAAGATTGGCTTTACTGGGTAGGTGTCCCGGTAGGTAGCCTAAGATATAAATATAGCTGGCTAAGATAGACACTAAAATATATAATACTATTATGCCCCTTATACACTAACTAAGAAGTAATACTCTTAGTAGCTAGTATAGAAAACTATAATATACTACTCTTAATATAAAAAGGTCTTAAGGCGGTTACCCAGTGGCTTATTAGCCAAAATGTACTAGACTAGTTTTAGGGTATAAAGGAAATGGTAATAGAAGGTAAAGGGGCAAGCACTAAGCGCCCCTTAATAACTCTATAGTAGTAGAGTTAAGTTCGCAATACTAGCGCGTCTATAGGCTTATTATAGCAGCAGTGGTTCCCAAGGAGGTTAAAAAGTAAGGTAGTGAAGCACTATAGGTGACTCGTAGGCGCCTCGCAGGCGCTATATAGGCGAGTCCTAGAAGGCAGGGAGATAGATTACGGGGTTTTCTTATATAGAGTTTTCTCCCTATATATATATAAGGAGTAGTCCGCGTAGGCCCAATAGGGATCTAAATCGGACGTTAAGCAATAAATTATTATTAATATATTTTATCCTACTATTATTAATAAGGGCTAGCTAATAGAATTAATAGGATTAAGGCTCTATAAATATACGCGTACTTTTAATTCTAATATTCGCGTACAGTTTAACTCTCATAGGACGTCACTAGGGGAAGGGATAGTTAAATTTTTGCGGATATCCAGATATTATTTGGATATTATCCGATATCCAGGCTATCCTCGGATAGGATTATTATCCGCCCGACCGGATAGGATAATTTATCCTCCGCAGGTCTGGCCTTAGGCTAGTTTTTGTGCTAGAGCATATATAGGAGCTGACATATATCTACTAGAAACGTAGCTTAACTACTAGCCAAAATGCCAGACGCAGCTTCCGCACGTAAAGCCCATATTTGGGCGCGAACCGGCTGACGTTTTAAGTAGGCCCGCGAGCCGACAATGGAACTGCATGCGCCACAATTAGGCAGCATTGCGGCACAGCAGCACCGCGTCTTATTTAAATTGCCGGAAGAGAAGCTTCCTTTCGACTTCAACTTGTGCCTGAATTTCATTTCATACCTTAGCGAGATCACTAAAATGACTGGAGAGAAATCCAAAGGGAAACAAAAGCGGTCAAGAACCGTGGATAGTTGGGATGGGCTAAATGAGGAGGAGAAAGAGCGCAAGCGACAGGATATCGAGAAGGAGAACGGAAGTCCTTCACCAGAAATGCCGGACAAAAAACCACCGGAAATGATGGACGAAGATCGAATCAGCCTCGCCAAATCCGCTCTCCGCAGCCACATAGGTATTGGGGAAGAGCGCAATCCGAGAACTGCAGTCCTCTTCTTTATCGAACTCGCGCCAAACTCGGCACGCAGGGGAGCCTCTTGTCAGCACACCACCTGCACCGACCGTATTGAAGAAGGTTCTTATAGAATTGCTGTGCACCCGGGCATGAATAACGTGTACCAAAATCCAGGTAGGAGAGATTAGTGGCCCAGCTCTGATAATCTGCACCGCGAACTAACAGCGTTCGTAGATTTTTACCATGTGCAATGTTTTGAAGACTTAGTAGATTTCTCTCAAGCGGCATACCTCGACCGCATTCAACCAGTCACCAGACGTACCGCGAGCATGAGAGGACTAAAAGGTACATCTGTTGCTGATGGTAACTATCTTGTGGATGGAGGAGCCGAAAGACTCGTTCTGGAGTGGAAAACGTCAATGGGGAAATTGATAGATAGAAGGGATGGAGTGTCGATTGAGCCTATGGATCCCGACTTCAATGATCTCCTTCGCAAATCCGGCTCGGCGTCCTACAAACCGAAAATCATTGATGGCATGTCGAGACATGAGTTCTTTAACATTTCTATGAAGCTTGCTCCCATTGAAAGCGACGGTGTCGAAGACCAAGAGGAGTGGAACCTTTTTGAGCACTATCTTCCAATGACTTTCGACGACCTCGAAGGCTTGAACGATCGCCATAGCCTAAGCGACATGTTAAGTCTGTGGAAGACGGACAAAGTAAGATACCACACTTCTACCCCTCCACAGATGTGCAGAGAGTTGGTTGACAATTCCTCCTTAGTTCCTCGCCTGTGCCCATGAAGATGAACTTAACCACAGGGGTAAGGAAGAGAAAGAGAAGCTGGGTGAAAAGGCCATCAGAGCAATTCGACGGCTTTCGTTAATTCCAATGCCTGACTTCCAATCGGCCTTCTTGGGTCGGTAGGGCATATTAGCATAGAGCGTATGTGAGCGCTCCTGGGACATTAAATGTTATCTCATAAATCAGACCCTCGGGGGAGCGTTGGTACGTGCACTGCGCGCACGGGCGGGCATACTGCTCCTTATTAACCAACGAAATTCTCCCCCGAGGGTCTGAGAGCTTATCCCTTCGTGTGGCAAGAATTCATGGACTTTTCGTATATGCACGCCTCATTAGCCAATCTAGAGGCTCTATACCGTCTAGAGCTTGGTGTTATAACCTCTGGTCAGCGTGGCCGCCCGGCGGCAAGGGTGCTGGCGCCTCATTGACGCTTGGATATTGCGGTAAACAGCAGCGACATGACCAGGGAGCCTATAATATTTAGTATAGTTAATTAGAAAGCTTTAATATTATCGCCATATATTTAATTATTGAATTATTAGTAAAATATTGTCCTAATACCGCCTAAAAAACATTATGCGTCTTTAGCTAAAAAGCTCTGAGACAGTAATTTGGGGGAGGACTCTGATGGAGAATTTTCCTATATAATTAGCAGCTGGCTAATAGAGGAAGGGCAGAAACTTACAGTCATAACGTCATATATCACGACTTTTTGACCAACTTCCTCAAGAAAAAATATATATGTGTTTTTGGTGGTGCCTTCTGCAGTATTTCATTGGGTTTTGGTGAGGCTTGCTAAAAAAAATAATGCTAGCTAGGGTGCCTGCAGCATGCTAACCTAGACGAAGGGGTGGGCGTCGCTTTGGTAAGAATGCAGCGTCAAAATGCAGCAAAAATCACCTTTTTCACTGCTGTATCTCAACCATTTTACAACGTCTAGTTATTATAAAAATACTACGAGGTAAGAGCTCTTTAGCCTCTCTACCTATTACATTAAAAAACAACGTTGTAGCTATATTATATAAAATATTAGACATAGGCAGTCGGTCGCATTTGTGATTAGTATTTTATCGCAATTTTGTCGCAATCTTGCCTTACTGCCATACCTTACGTACTTCTCTACGTCTAATTATTTCTGAAATACTATGAGCTAAAAGCTCTCTATTTTCTCTATCGCCTCTATATTATAGCAATATTGTAGCTTTATTTTGTGGGAAGTTAGATATAGGTAGTCGGTCAGTTTTGGTTAAAATCTATAAACATTCATTTTAGGAATCTCACTTACGTTCTGCGACGATATATCTCGCCCCCTAGTATTCTCAGTAGGGGGTTATAATTTATAAATATATAGATATAATTGCCTAAAGAATTTATTATATTAATAAAATATATAATAAATCTTGTGGTTAGGACGTCGCTTATAGAAATACACAAAATTTGATTTTTAAAACATTCATTTCTCACCAAAGCGATGCCCATAAGCTCTCAGACGCTCCGTGAAGAATTTTAAAATATAGGGAGCAGATATGAGCGATTTTCTGGCGTGCCTGCCCCGTAACCGTGCACGTGCTGAGTTTGGTCAAAATTCTACCACGGAGCGTCTGATTCATGAGATAAATTAAATGCACAAGCGGTGTATCTAAATCACATGACATAACACACAGGTGGATCACAACAGTGGAATCGCACTCTAGTGATAGTTTGTTAGAATTTTGAGCAGCCGTACTAATAGGTTGACCTCTTTCTCTGTTGAGAGAGGCAGAAATTAGTCTGTCAACCTATTCCCAATATGAATGTCAGCGTTTACCCTAAAGTCACGTGTACGTTGATGTATATCCTCGCTCAGGGGCCAGTTTCTATCCCGTGTCTCTGGGGATGTCACGAGATCCCAAAAGCTTTCTCCTGGGACCATTCTCCTGGGACCACTCTCTGAGGATGTCACGGGATCCCGAAATCTTTCACCCAGAACCATTCTCCTGGGATCACTCTCTGAGGACAGAATTCAAGAAGGCAGTGTGTCCAAGAGTCAGCGAGCTTATAGAGTTGTGACAGTTAGTCAGCTATAAGACTGCAGCTAGCTGACAGCTCGCTGTCTTGGCGGTAAGATTTGGTGGTGAGTTGAAGCTTTTGGTAGAAGTTAAGGATATTCGGATCTTTAGCTGAGATCTGGTTAGTTAATTATACGCCAAGCAACGAGAAACCCATGGGAATCTCTCGCTTGCCATAGGCTAAAATATCCATTCGCTTACGGATAAACTATTTCCTACTATGCCAGCTATCTTCATCGTTTGATTTGTACACGTAATATTTCCGTGGATAGAGTAGCAGAACGTAAACATCGGCATGGTCCATTTTGGAATACGTATAAGGCTTAAAGTGTAGATACTTCCGTCCCTCATACGACATGAACCTCATTTGTACTCGAGAACCCATAGCACCACTATATTGCATCAGCTCTAGCTTTAATGGCCCCAAGAACACCCTGCCACTCCATGCGGTTTAGTCGTATATCCCATGACTTGATTCCATGGTAGTACGATTCCATCTCTGTAAGATCGGGCTTTAAGACTTGGTAGATATTAAACCCATCACTCGTGGCAATTACAGCCACTTTTTCGCCCGCAGCAATCATGCCATATCGCCATTCACTGTATAGCCTCGGCAAATCCTGCTTAATGTAGCCTTTACCCTGCTGGGCAATCGCGGCGAAAGCTTGTTCAGTGCACTTCTCTTTGCCTTCGTATGCGAAGACAGGAGTTAGCGCCGTGACCTCCTCGTTCTGGTCTAGTCGGACTTTGTGAACCATGAGGTCGGCTCTACCGTGCGTGGTATTGTATTCCGGAGCAATGACGTAGTGGGGGAACGGGAAGGCGGTGGCCAGGAGCTGGAACCACACCGCGTTGACGTGGGATTCGCGCGCGTCGGTTGCGAGAAAGTCGCGGAATTGGGGGGCTTCTTGCATGGTTTTAGATGTAGATTGTCAAGGTTGGATGATTAAGTATTTGAAGACGAAAGGTTCGTTTAAGAAGAGGGAGCGTCAACGTGGACTGAAAATCAGATTCGGACAGGGTCGACGCCCTAGACCAGGTACCTTGAGATCAAACAGGACCACAGGCGTTTTCCGATTTGAGCCGTGAGTTGGACCCGCAGTTAGTGCAACGGTTTTTTTTTTTTTCAGCACCTTGAAGGGAAGCGCAACGTGGTGCGCATTCTGGCGCCGCAGTTACGCAGACTATAAGTCTGCCTCGACTCCCTTCTCGGGTCTGTTTTGTACTTGGCGGCTATGCAGTGACCCGAAAGTATAGACCACTCGTACCTCGGGTCAATAATCACCGCATCTGATTCTAATTAATTACATTGATTGCATTGATTATACACTAATTTACCCGACGGCAGCGATGGCGAGTGGGGCAGCTAGCTTGCAGTGGTAGCAGATGCTTCGTGTGTATGACCCTCAAGCTAGATTTCAGACTATCGGGCTTTTCAAGCTGGGCTCTAGCCCCCCTTATCACCCCTTAAGAAAACTGCTCAATGGCCCCAATCCCGCTAAAGCCCATAAGATATGTACAAGAAGAAGAACTAGCTCCATTGAAGAAATAATCACGTCAGCTTCTCTCCCAGGCCATATTGCTTCGCTTACATTCTGCCTCCATCCATCAAGTCTTCTGCGCGGCTAGTCACTCGCCTCTATCCAACCCTAAAAGTAAAGTACGAAATGGTGTCTGGATAGACGTTAATGTTATCGTTCCACGACGCGAGGCTAGTTCCATCCTGCACCACCATGCTCTGGCTGCCAATCGTGCTGAGGCTGTATACCCAGATGTTGTTAGTGCCGCTACCCTCGATGCTGAAGATCTCGCTCTGGCAGTTCTCGGTGCCGCCAGATGACGGCGCGTTACTGCACGTCGTGTCGTAGTTATTAAAGAAGGAGTAGAGCCCAGCACTGCGAGAGGGTTAGGCTAGGTTAATACAGGGAGACTGGGGGAAGGGTAGACTTACCCGTAGATGAAGATGTTTTGAGAGTTGTGGATGCGGAGACCGAGCGCATCACAGTTGCCGGAGAGACAGGAACTGTAGGTTGGGTCGTTGATAGCAGAATTTGTGGGGTAGGGCTGGTTCAGAACGTTCGGGACCGGTTGCCAGTAACTGTGATATGATGTTAGTACCCAAGAAAACGGATCTGAAGAGATGTGGCTGTCTGATAAGGAAACCACTTACGGCGTCTCGGTTTGAATGAAGCCAGCCACTATGAAATGAGTGTTTGAAATCTGGTATTGATAGAGAGCATGATGCTCCACAGCAGTGCCGTAGCTAAAGAAATTTAGTTCAAAAATCTATAGGGGAGGGCATTACTGCATACAGCCAAACAGTGTTTGCCTCAACAAGCATCCCGCGGCCGGTATATATGGAGACGCGTGTGCTAGAGGCATCATCCAAATCATGATCAGCAGTCTAAGAAGCTGTTAGTGCGGCCGTTATGATTTAGAATTCTTAAGCATATTTACCCAGAACCAACAATTCTCGATATAAGCACCCGTACCAGTGCTCGTAATATGTATAGACATATACGCAGCCATGCATGAAGAAGATACAGCAGCGCCAGTAGGGCACTGCGCAACCTGAAGATTAGACCCCTTAAATCCACCGATGCGAGTGTGCACATCCCACATGCCGGAACCAGACGCTGCGGCAAGATTCCACTCAATGAGAACAGCGCCAGGGCAAGAACCTTGGGTGCTGACGACCATGTCAGACCATTCTATGCTTCCTGAATCACCGGATTTTCCAACTTGAATCACAGGAACTGGGCTCGCCTTGTTCGACCATGGGCCTCCACTGGCCATGATGACTGAGTAAGTCTCGCCAACAATGCGCGAGCCGGGAGGAATATAGATGGTGTTTGTGATTTTGTATACCCCGTGGTCAAAAAAGACAATTTTGCCTGATGAGGCAGCTGAAGTAATTGCGTTTTGGATGGCAGTGGTATCGTCCGTTGAGCCATCACCTTTGGCACCTGCACTGCGGATGCTGACAAAGGATGCTACTGGAGAGGCTTCATACTGAGGCTTTGACTTGGTGTAGTACCTGTTCGTGCCACTTGCAAGGAGGGCGCCGGGCCTGCTGACAGGGGTGAAGCTGCCTTGCCAGGTTGTAGGTCCGTTTGGCGTGTATTTATGCCCCTGGCCCCAGCTAGTGATGGTCATAGAGCCGGTTGTGCCGGCTAGAATGGTTCTGCTGGTTCCATGGACGGCCGTAGGAACATTGTTTAGGACCACGTTCTCCAGGATTAAGCTGCCTGCAGTAGCTGGGGAGGAGCTGGTGGTCCAGACGGTGTCAACGAAAACCGAGCACCCAGTGATAGTGCTGTCGATAATGTTCACGGACCCCACATTCTGGGCACTACTGCCACCGTTGGTCATTGAGAAAGCAGTGGTGCAACTAGAAATGGTAATTCCTTGATACGTCCAGCCCCAGTCCCAAATCTGCGAGATACCCACAATGGCGTTTGAAATGACGAGATTGCGCATGGTAAACTGCTGGTTGCCAATGTTAGCTCCATACAGACCACCGGTGATGGTCACATCACTCATAAAGCCGCCAGAGCCTGGGAATGTTAGTTCCGTCCTCAAAGATGTAGCACGTGATGGCGAAATGCGAGGCGCCTTGTAGGAAGTGCTTGCAATAGTACCACCTCGAAGAAGCTTACGGATAGTATGTAGTGAGCTACTCCTGAAAAGCCGTCTCGCATCCCGCCAATTTCAGCTAGGAGTGAGAAGGAACTCACCGTTTTCTATAAAGATACCCTGTTGCTGCGAGTTAGGGGATGCAGTCATAATAATCTGGACATTTTGAAGGCTGGTAGCCTGTGCAGTAGGCCAGTGAATACCAGTAGCCGCCGTCGCCGCTGGAATAGCAGTCAAATCAAGAATCAAGTTCCGAACTTGCCGATAGAATACATTGGTCGATGTCCAGCCCTGGTTTCCCGAGCTCTGATACGGATCGCCATCGATCAAACCGAGCCCAGTGAAACCAGCGGTGGCTTTAATCACGGGAAGTGAATTCGCATTGCCAATGAGTTGGGTCATGTAATACGGAATGATAGGAGTCGAAACGATGTACGTGCCAGCCGGGAAGTAGACTATGGCCGGAGTGACGGTTGAGGATTGACAACTTCCTGGTGCGCAGCGACTACCAGCACTGATAGCCGCATTGATGGCAGCCGTGTCGTCAGTTGACCCATCACCTGGAAGACATTATTAATAGTTGATCAGACGGTAGGTGAGGATCAGACTCGCTGATTGGTCAGTGAGACTTTAGTACCCTTGGCGCCGTAGTCCTTCACGTTACGAAACACCACATAGCCGGATGGATTCGAATTGAAAGCGGCAAGGCCTTGATGAGTGATGTCTTTGAGCCAATAGGCTGGATCGCTGACAGCTGCTTTGATCTTCAAATCGAGAGCGTGAGCAGTAGCGTTTGCAAAGACGGTCGACAATGTGGTACTGGCTGTAGCATGGTTTGCCGTGTAACGCGATAGAGGAAGCGCACTTAGTTCTGCCTCGACGACCTTGCTTACGGCTGGAAGATCTACCAGAGCATTGGCATGAGATACAAATAAGCACGAGACAGCCCATAAGAAAAATTGCATATTGAAAATAGCAGCTCAACAATATCGAAAGGATAAGCTGAAGATGGTAGTCATAAAGAGAGGTTGACGTGTTTTATATTCTGCTCTAGGCACAAAAGTGAACGTGAAGCGCTAGATAGAACAGGGTATCTAACAATGGTGGTGATGACTGCCATCTTGGGCAGACCCATGACGCCAGGGAGGTCATGCTGCCGCAATTTGATTGGTGTCATATGAGCCAGGAATTTCATTGTAGGGTATGATTTTCCAGTTAGTCGTTCACATTCAAACGTACGCGGCCATCCCGGAATCAGTATACGTCAGCGGACGAACAATTCGAAGTCGGATGTTGTGGTGGTGAAATGAAGATTCGGCTTCGGGCCTGCAGTGGAACCAGGCGCACATCACCCCTAACCAGCTCCGGCAAGATGCCATCGGAGCGGGACCCTGCACAGGCTTCTCCCCCACCAAGCCACTCGATTCCCCTGCTTCCTCATCCAGCGTCCGGATTCGAGGGAGAACCTAGTTGTTCATGAGCCCGGTGTCGAGACACCTCCGCGCGTGGCTTTTGCGGGGTATCGTTGGTGCGTAGTTAAATGAGATCATCCTGATGTCGCACCGCACCGTAGCACCTGTCGAGCAGGTTTCACTAAGGCCAACAATGGATGACCTGCTTGTTCGATCCTTAGATCACGGCCACCGCGTCGTGACTGACTGGTGTAAATCCCCTCTTTTTAGGGACAATCCCGGACTCTGATCTCCATCTCGTGCCTGCTAACCCTGACTTCCGCATTAGTTCAGAGCCTAATTTCCTAGCTAAGAGAACGTCAAGGTACAAGATGCGCCACTGTCTTTTGAGTTGTTGGCCGCCCGCGGTGGTACATTGAAGGCTTGCGTTTGGTAGGGCGCGGAGGGGCCGCTAGTAGTGGGGATATTGAGGTTGGGCATGCCGTCAGAGGGGAGATTGTTTGATTGAGGCTGTGTGGGATGGGAAAGGGGCATTGTGTTTGTTGAATGAGCACTAAAATGGAACTTTGAGCGTCTATCTAGAAACTTCTCGAGGGTGTTTCGAAATTCTATTTTAAATTCTCAATTTGGCAAAGAAGTCATGGATTAAAACACCAGCCTCACAAGTTAATCGCTACACATTGCCTTAATGCCTCCAAGGATTTTGAGAGATTCGACATCGGAGAACAATATAATATCCGGACCAGTTATGATAGCCTGAATACACTCTAGTATGCCCTAAATATAAGCTCTAATTTTCACGGTGGCCCCCACATGCTCAGAGCCTTCCCCATAACCGGAAAATTTCTATAGTGTACCTAGACAGCAAAGTCCTCCAGGAATTTAAGGAAGTTATCTGCCACTCGGCGCAGACATTCAAATAACGCTGAGGGTTTTTACTATTGTTGATGCGGGATAATTGATACATCTTGGCATGAAATATATGTGGTATCGTGAATCTGTAACTATACAAGAATAGGAAAAACCGTTTAAAAATTTTCCTGAAAGGCCACACTGATCAGTTCAACCTGCAGGGGGAAACGCCACCCCCGACCTTTAAAGCACTAAAGTTAACCACATCAAAGTAATAACACTATAACCAGAGCTTGCGCTTAATAAGTGCATGGCGTGAACGCCTAGTGCAAGCTGAAACACTTAGTATGGGTGGCGCCGAAAATCAAACCAACTCTACAAGCCTCCAGGTCATCGAAGTGGTGGCCTGAATCTTGAGGCATTTTTGAGAACTTGAAGCCCGACCAATACGAGTATGCAGCTTACAATAAACGGCTCGTCATGGCTTCACTTCTGCTAATCCATTTCTCGATCTGACTCCTGTCGCGAGGCTTGAAGCCCACTTTGAACGGCTTGGGCATAAGCGTCAAACTAGTCGGGACGGCAGAACAGTGGATTGCATCGAGGATTGGGCGGTCCCTAGGACCCCCGGGCGGGATAATCTCAAAGGACATGATGAGCTGAACCAGAAAGACGTAGAATTCCCAGTTAACAAGTTGGTACCCGGCGCACATGCGTAGACTAGCACCATATATCAGCCTTCGCAGCAGCGGAGTCACCGATGTAGCGCTCTGCTATGAACTTCTCGAGATGCTCGAGGTGGTCAGGGTCGTAGTTAGCAGCGTAAGTGTTCTGACCACGTTAGCAATTGACATTAAAATGCATATGTAGCATGCGAATCTCAAAACTTACTAGCAGGAATATGGTACTAGCAGGAATGTGGTACTAGCAGGAATGTGGTACCAGCAGGAGTTTCAACGCGGTAGCAATTGCCTTCTTCCGGCTCTTGCACGACGTATCCCAGGGCGAGGTGTCAACAGTGAACGATTCCGAATTAAATACCGCTTTCCCATCACTAGAGATGATCTTGTGGAATGTGCGTAGGATTGACGAGACATCATGGCGGTCTGCTGGCTGATCCAAATGTCTTTGACGGATTCGAAAGTATTCACAAAAACGACACGCTGTTTGAGGTCCTATGATTAGCATTTCGCCTGCCGAGGAGAAGATAGTGATGCCCACCCTGTTGCCCATTCGGACTTCCATACTTCTTGGCTAGCTTCTGGGCAACGACATGGTGGTAGCTGCCGAGTTGGAAGAGAATTCCAAATATTGGCACGCCCGGGACTTCCGGAAGCTCTTTGATCCTCGGAACGTCTGTCGAGTCGACGGTCAGAAGACCTAGGACAAACTCGGTAGACACGGTAAGCATTCTTGAGTTTGAGCGAGCTTGTTCCTAGGTTGGTGTGAACGTGGGTATAGAGAGTCAAGTGTAAGACTTTGATAGAAAGGAAGGTAAAGAAGTTGCGAAGGAAGTAAATACTTAAATAGGCACCACGCAATAGGGCCGTAAAATATGCAGTGAATTAAGATAAGGCAGCTTCCGCTAGCAGTGCAACGGTTGAATGAAGAAGTCATTGAGCGTTTTGATTAGCCCACCCGAAGATAACGTCTTTCGGTGAGGTTATCTCCGGGTGGTTTAAGGAATCGGCGGTGAATATGAAGGACAACTATCCGGACTTGGAAACAGGTTCCCAGCTTTAGAAGAGGTGACCCTTGAGTTGATAGGAGCGTCTTCTTTTGAAAAATGCGCTACACAGATGCCCAAAATCCCCAAAAAGACTTTACACATAGTCTGGATATCTGGGGGCAAATAGAAATTAAGTAGGTAAACAAGAAGAGGAAGGTCTTTACTGGTTATATGAACACCGTTTAAGAATGTCGTAAAAAACCCATCCCCGAATTTAGAGATAATGTAGGATGCATAATCTTTGTGACTGATTCTTTACCGTTGGCACAACCTTCCATTCTTAAATGGCTCCTAGTTTAGAAGAACATCCACCCTCGGGCAAACCTTTTATTCCACGACTATGCTGTATGCTTGAGATGCAGCTTCTCTAGCACTATTCCAGGGGCGAGAAACTCCGGAAAGGGGTATTAGAGAAACAATCCGACTATCCTCGTGATATACAACACCTGGCTCTTCATAGTTTGCTCCTAGGCTCAACAAATAGCGCCTCTCCAGTAGCAAATACGGTCCCTTGACCGTCCTCAACAGCTCCTACCAGCCACGCTTTATTGCCTTCTCTCCTTTCAAACTTGGCTGTACATAGAACGGCACCGGGAGTGCGCACAGGCTTCTTATAATTAACTTTAAGATCTATGCTCAGTTAGCAAGTGGCCCGATTGCCAGCAAACGAACCGGCAAACTCACAAGCCGTGAACAACCTCATGGCTTCATTGACAGACTCCTCGTGCTTCCGGCCCTGTTCTATTTCCAAATTGAGCGTCAACAGCACACCGATGACCTCGTCCAGCATGGTAGCCACGAAGCCTCCATGACAAATTTCTGGATGGCCATTGACGCCGTTGCCCAGGTCCACCAGCATCCGAACTTCTTGAATTGCTGGGGATCCCTCAGCGACGGCTTTGCGATGCATCGACAGCAACTTGCGGATCGTCCGGTCTGATTTGAGCGTCTCGGCAAAGAAGGAGTCTTCGGTGCTGCTCTTCGCTTGGCGGGAAGACGTGTTGCAGGGCGTCCATGCCGGGTCGTTTATCAGGTTGGCGCACCAGGGGATCTTGCGGAAATGGAGCTCGTCAGCGGAGGCCATTGCTGCTGCCTCTAATTGACGTGGTGAGGCATCAAGAAAGGCGGAAATTGGTCGCCGTCATGTTGTATCTTCCTCGTGGATCGATTTGCCGAGGTCGGTGGAGGGATGGGGCTCGTTGATGCGAGTCAAGGATGCGAGGGGTAAAATTAATTACCGCTCTTTGGAGGATATCTCTTGGATGCCTGCAGATAATTTACTACAGTTTGAATATAGCTGTAAAATATATTTTTGTAGAGCTATATTCAGCCAAAAGACCAATAGAAGACATCCTCTTCAATGAGTTGCAACGGCACTTGAGAATGTTTGGAATAGCCCTTCATTGCGACCCTTAACTGCTGGCATTACGAATTCAGCCTTCTGCTATCGATAAGCCGACCTCCACGTTTTTTCTTGACAGGTGGGGATGTTATTGCTCAACCCAACCATCGTCATTCCTTCTACTATCTATAGCTATATATGCACCGCTTCCACAGCCAGTGAAAATCAACTTCATTCAGCCCAATTGTTCTCCTACTCGCAAAATGGCGGACCTCGACCTCCAAGAAATCCATGACTTCCTCATCACCATCGCCTACAAGGCCGGCGAGATGATCACAGCTGCCCACCCCAGCACTGGAGCTGCTGGGTCTAAGAAGAACTGTAAGACCTCCAATGCCTTCTCTAATCGCACATTGGCACCCCTACCACCCTTCAAAACACCTCCAACCACCCGACTCTCCATTCCTCTCCGCTAACTCATTCCCCCCCAGCTGCTGACCTCGTCACCGAAACCGACCGCGCCGTCGAAACAATGGTCTCCACCTCCCTCGGCGAAAAATACCCCAACATCGCCTTCATGGGCGAAGAAACCTACACGCCCAACACGCGCCTCACCCCCAGCCCAACCTTCATCGTCGACCCCATCGACGGCACCACCAACTTCGTGCACCACCACCCCTACGTCAGCATCTCCCTCGGCCTCTGCATCAACCTGCTCCCCACCATCGGCGTCGTCTACAACCCCTTCACGCAGACCCTCTACACCGCGATCCGCGGCCGCGGCGCCTTCCTGAACCGCACCACCCCCCTCCCGCTCACCCGCCCCACCCCGCTGACCGACCTGAGCAAGTGCCTCGTGGCCGTCGAATGGGGCTCCGACCGCTCGGGCCCCGACTACGCCGTCAAGACCCGCACGTTCGCGCGGCTGGCGGCCGCGAAGCAGGACGGCGGCGCGATGGTGCACGGGCTGCGGTCGTGGGGGTCCGCGGCGCTGAACCTGTGCGCCGTCGCCACCGGCGCCGTCGACGCGTACTGGGAGGCCGGGTGCTGGGCCTGGGATGTGTGCGCCGGGTGGGTTGTGCTGAGCGAGGCGGGGGGCCTGGTCGTCGATGCGAATCCCGGGAACTGGGAGCCGAGCGTGGATGGGAGGAGGTATTTGGCGGTGAGGGGTGGTGAGGGCCAGAGGGGGATTGTGGAGGAGTTTTGGGGGTGTGTCGAAGGGGCGTTTGAGGTTGGGAGGGATAATCCTTGACGGAGACGTTGGATGGGTTGACGGGGGAAACGGGTTGGTGTTGTATGGTAGGGCATGGCATGGCATGAAATGGCTAGGGAATATAATTGCATATAGACGGAAAAGTAGAATCAAGCCTGAAGGAGGCAAGCCTATGAACGGCACATATAGCATCATCAAAAGCATCACCGACAGCACGAAACAGCGAAAAACGGGTTCGTAGCTATCAAACCCCCATCATGAGTCGTTAGATGCCGAAATGTACAGTGCACAACATACAACATGCCACCGCCCCGTTGTAAATGCCATTACCCATATTGTTACTTTTACCGCATCTCTCCAAAGTCTACCCGTTCTTCGCCCGCCTCCTTGACATCGATCGCTTAAACCGCTTCGACGCCGCGCGCCTAATCCCACCACCAGTCCTCTCCTCCACCCCTGTCCCCACTCCCTCCTCTACCATCACCGTCGCCGCTCCCTTCGCCCCCGCCTTCGCCATCGCCGCGCGATTCAATCTCGCCATATCCTCCACATGCAGCTTCCTGCGCTCCGCGCGCCTCGCATCGATCGTCTCCTGACTCAAATGGCCGAACCCATTCCTGCGGCGAAAGCACGCCTCCATCAGCGCATTCGGGTCGACCAGGCGGCGCGGGACGGTCTGGATGACCTGCAGGATCTCCATGTGGTCCGAGATGGCGCGGATGTCCTGCTCGCCGACCTTGAAGATGGCGAGCGAGATGCGGAACAGGGTTTTCGAGCCCTCGTAGAAGAACGAGTCCCACACGCGCAGCACCGACTCGATCGGCAGGTTGCCGACGAAGAGGGACATGAACCAGGAGGTTGTGGCGAGAGAGATGGTCGGGAGGCGCGCGGAGGCTGTCATGGTGTGGGTTGGGCCTGAGTTGAGGAGGTGCATGTCGTCGATTTTGGCCCAGACCGCTGGCATGCTTTCGCGGATGCAGCTCATCAGCACGCCCATGTCGACGTTGGCTTCAAGCACTTTGCTGTGTGTGCCGGGGAGGTGGATCGTTGTAATGATGCTGAGCATGATGAAAGCTTTCTCTTCGTTTTCGTCGAGGAAGAGCAGGAGGAGCCCGGCGAGGAAGTTAAGGGACTGGCAGTAGCCGATATTGGGGTTGTAGACAGCGAAGGCTTGGAGGACACGGCGGAGGGAGCACAGGATCGAGGTTTCGGCGTTGACGAGCGTGTCGTCGCTGTCGGTACTGTCCGCGCTGGGTATAGGGTCCGGTTTAAAGCGAATGTTGTCCGGGAAGGTTCGATTGAGATCGCGCTCGATGATTTCTCGGTCCGTTTCACTTAGTCCTCCTTTGTCTACTTGCTCGACTAAGTCCCAGTAGAGGCCAGGACTCTGCGCTAATTTTCCAGGACCCCCGGCATACCAGAACCAAGCTGCGCCTCTCCAATCCGGAGGTATTCCTTTTCGTATGTATCGTTTGACTTTGTCGGATTTAGGGGGGAACCGGGTCGGTTTCTCTGTTGGTAGGTTGTGCTGCTTCATCAAAGCCATCCATTTTTTACGTCGGCGTGCAAGATATTCTACGTAGTTCTCGTTCCACGTGTCATACTGGTCTACAGTTACATTCTGAGTAGCTTTCTTGAACCCGTAGCGGTCACGAGGCACTGGCGTTAGAGATTCTCTGTCTTGTTGTAGGGATGGCATTCTACTGGAGATGATTTGAGTCGATGTTCGTATGTGAGGAGAATCAGCTTCGAGAAGATTCTTTCGTTGTGGTAGTGCTATCCCGATACTATCCCGTTCTACCATACCGGCAGAATGCCGACGCTGAATTGGCGGCGGCAGTTCCTGCGCCTCTGGGCTGGGTGTGAGACCGGCCTGAGACACGTAACCTTCGTCGGAGATATCGACACCCTCATCCACCACAGGATCGTCATAAAAACCCCCCACGTACATTTCGATCGCGTCTTCAACGCTCATGCCCTCTTCAGGATCTCCTTCAAGTTGGTTTGAGATACTTGCTCCGTTTTCGCTTATCGAGCTTCTTTTCGTCACTATACTGCTCCGCTCTGTCCCGCTGGCGTCTAAGAATCCTGAAGAAGTATTCGTCCACCCTGAACGAAAGCTCGCTCGTGCATCGTCGTTACGTGTAACTGGGTCCCTGCGAAAGGATGAATGATAGCCATCACTGTCCTGGCCACGTGGCCCTCTGTCAGGCTTGTATGTTGTGGATGGTCCAGTTCGATTGGAGGCTCGAATTGGCGCATAGTCAGGTATCGATGTAGCAGTCCTTAGGGCGGGATGTGGTTGCATGTGGGACGAGGGATGTGAGGATGTCGTCTGACCATGGGCTCTATTTGCTAGAGGCCACGAATGGCCCTCCTTCGAGTTCCTCCAAGAAACTCCCGAGTTTCTGGATGAAGCACCATTCCTTGAGCTTTCGTCGCCTAGAGAGGGCGTGGCGCTTGGTTGCCGCGGCCTTCCGCTAGATGTCGGATAGGTTGGTGACGGTTGCTCGGCTCTCGGGAAACCCTTTTCGTTCAACGGAGAAGAAAGAGGTGATTGGATCCGTTGTCGTAGAAGTTGTGACGAACTCTTGCGGAGAGGAAGGTGCGGTGGGGGTATTGATTTTGGGAGACCTGCTGGCCTCGAAGGATCGGGAGAAGGGGTTCGATAGCCTCTATCGTAGGAACTAGGTGACTGTGCAGCTTCAACCAAAAGGAGTATCGGGTGTCGTGGGCGGACGGATATGGAGCTTTTGTTGGAGGCTATTGAGGCAGAATCGGCGTCTCTTGGAGAGGCAGGCGGCGTGAATTTGGCGTAGAGGGCTGTTGGGTAGGAGGATTCTGGCTCCGTGTCAATTGGTCCCTTTGGTGCATCTGATACATTCCCAACTCCAATTTCTCCGTCTTCTGGATTTTGGAGGCGTGTGTTCATGGTTTAAGCGCGCAACAACTGTCTCCCATGCCACGCCTGCAGTTGGTGGTCTGCCTTTTCCACAACAAGTTCAAAGTTCTGCTTAAGGTGGCTGTCTGCATTCCTCGTTCTCTCTAGAGCAATACACAATAAACAGGAGATGATCGGTCAGGTGTGCTTGTATTGGTCTATGAACTAAGTGGAAAGATGACGGAACGAGTGGCGATTCGGGAGGAAGTGGTGAAAGTGCAAGGCGCGAGATGCGAGGTGAAGAAGAGCGGAGCTCTAGGATAGAACAACGCTGGTTGAAGAGAAAGCCTCGGACAAAAGATGGCAAGATTAAGAGGATTGATCGGTCGCGGAGGGAAGGCTGGCAGCCTTGTGGCTATCAGGTGTAGGCGTCGTTTGCAAAGTGACTTGGGCGCCACGCAGGGATCTCACCAAGACTAACATCCCGTGTCGATGGAAATTTCCCGACAGATTATTTTTGTTATATTGCCAATTTCCATTGTGTCCATGCTTCTACCTTTCTAGCCATTCCAGCCATTCTAGCCATTACTAGCCATGACGACACTGCCGGACTCCCCGACTCTCTGGTAAACAGAAGGTTAAATGTAAACATGGAGCTGGTCCGAGTAACCACGCGACGCGTCCAGGGTTTTGGTGCAGATCGCCTCGCAGGGCTTCAAACTATTGCTTCAATTGCTCTCCTAGTCTTCACAAAGCGGATCTGGGAAGCATATCTAGGAGGCACGTCCACTAGCAGGAAATTTTCTTTTATTTTTTGTTACACGAGTCTGCATCAATTGGATCACTCCTGGCTTGTTTGCTAACAATACAACATCCCACAATTTGCGCTGGAAAAGGATACCTTCACAAGCGAAACGATTCTCGCAGTATTTCTTGACCAATTTCTAGGACAGCAAATTGTAAACACACAATTGTCAGCACGTTTTGATTTTGATGTCAGACAGTGGGTCTTTGACCATCAACCGGAACTTGCCTTGATGATTCCCGTCAATGCTTACGCTACAGCTCCCAGCGATTTTACTGCCGAAAACGAGCAAAGGCCGGCCCAACCATTGCGTTTTTATGTACCAGGATCAAGTTTTCTCGCGGACAAGGAATATCATAGCGCATCTTCGGCTGCCAGAGCCAAGATTGTACATCGAAATTTCGTTGACGCCGTCTGACAGGTCTGCTCGAGTGCTGAAAACCCTAGAGGAAATCTTCGGATATCCGCTTCCCGAGGTTAATAGACGGTCGAGCTGTTTGTTCTGCATTTGATAAACAGACGGTGTGAAGAAGAAATGATGTCAAGGCAAATCCATGTTTATTCTGTGTATATCATCCAGGATATATAATAGGGCTGAAGGAAAGTCATAACCAACGCCCATAATGCAGTTATAAGGAACGCCTTGAAAGTGACGAGCTTGCTACATCTCGCACCAAATATGATCTCAGTATGCTCTACTTTGCATATCGCTTGACCCAATCCCTAGCCGTCTTCTCAAACTCCTTCCGGTCGTCCTTGTACTCGTTTGCGATCGTGGGCTCGATCGAATCATCAGGGTTAGGCTCTATGAGGAGAGTTTGGATTAAGTGGAGGACGGAGACGACTTTGTTCGGTGGCTTCCATGCCTCGGGACGAAGCATGCCCAGGCACATAGAGCCTTTGTCATCGTTGCTGACGTTCGGGTGGTAGATTTTGGTCTTGAAGCTTACTACTGGAGGCTTAAAAGGATATTCAGTAGGAAATGTCAGTCGGAGCTTAAAGTGGCCGCCCTAAGTGGACTATGTGGTCAGCAGCGCCCGGGTAGAATTTGGGGACTCGGGGCCTTGCACTCACGGCGTAAAGCGACTGTTGGGGACCATCCATCAGGATCTCCCATTCAGTCATGTTCTGTTCATCGAAGTTTATTTTCATCCCCGAAGGGGTGTCGTTCATGCATTCTCCGTACTCCTGTGCATCATGTTAGTTGGCGTTGCCTTGTGATGCAGGCGAAGATGAGGTCCCACTCTAAGGATTCGCTTCTTGGAGGCGCTCATCTTAATTGTAGCGAGTTTTCTTAAGTGGTCAAGTTGGTATACAGATGAGAAGCTCAACGGAGCCTTGAAACTAGGTCGGAGTGGATTGGAAGTTGTGGTTGTCAGGCTCTGTGAGGTTGATGAGGAGTAATGGGCAGCGTCAAGTAAGTTTCCCGCTTTTATAGAGCTGTCGCCTTGTGAATGGCTTCAACCCGACAGCTCGCTGCCTATCCGCATGCCTGCCTGAACAACGGAGCGTGCTGGCTACCGCCTTCTCTTCATAGCGAATTCAGAAATATATATCAGCAACGCTGTTTCATAATAAATAACTACTGCTAGAGGTGCTAATCATCATTCCCGAGCGATTTCTAAAGTCATACATCTGCTTCACGATTGTCATTTTTCCTTGATTAATACGGTATAAGTATTGCCGTGAGCGTTTGATGCTTTGGCTTACTGGGTGCTGTGTGCTGTTAGTAGAGCTGTGTTTGCTGACGTTCTTGAGTGGTTGTTCGTGTTTTGGTGTTACATTTCCATTTTCGTCCGTACTCACAGAGCAAGCAGGTCTATCACCAGTATGCCAAACAAGTTTGCCTTGGAACATCTCCCCGAAAATGCTCGCGAGAAGATTTTCTGGCTGTTACTACCGGATAACCGCATCCTCTAGCCGTCAGACAAAACCACGTGGCCAACTGACTCTTTGTTGAGGCTTCTGGTACCTTTTCCTTGCCCGCAGCTTCTACCGCGCTGGGTCTTCGATTTCTCTCTGATCACAACGACAGAGGGATCTCCAGATGGCGTTCCAGTAGCACACCTGTTTTTTTCAACGAGTTGGACCTCGGAGTGCGGAAAGAATTTGACTTCTACAAATTGGAATCACAATTGGAGAACTCGAAAAGTTCGAGCAGGCAGTTTTGCCTTTCATCTGATATACCACCAAGGCGTAGCGCTTCCGATATTCCGTTAGTGCTCCAGCGGCCCATAATATCCAGAAAAGATTCAGTGAACTAATACCACGCTAAAATAGAAGTCGACGGTTTGCCAGCTCTCCGGCTTACTTTCATCATTGTCGTACATTCCCGGAAGAATAACCTAAACTGGCACGCTTGCGATACACCGCTTGCTGAAAAAGTTCTCTTCCCTAGTAATTAAGATAAATCAGCGACCCCGGGAAATGCGCGAAAGCACACCCAGATTCGACTTTACTTCTCATCTCCTAGAGTATTTGAGGGGGTATTTGAATCTGAGGGGGTATTTGAATTGGCTCGTGCATAGGCTCACCGCCGAGCTCTGATTGGTCAGAATAGCGATTCTGCCACAAACAGGAACATCAAAATTCAACTCGATGCTTCCACCTCAATGCTTCCACCTCTCTGTATAGCCTCAATTTACACACACCCCATGCCTCCTATACGTCATAGGCCTTCCAAGGAGACTATTATACAGGAAGCTATCACTGCGCACCGAACTGGGCACTATGGAACCCCTACAAGGGCTGCAATATCGCATGGGATCCATCCTGACACCATTCTCAAGCGCATCAACGGAACACGTCAATCCTATAAGGAAGCACATCAATTCCAGCAAAAGTTAAGCCCGGAATTCAAAGCAGCTGTTGAAAAATACTGTACAATTCTTATAAAGCATCACTTTCCTCTTAAGAAGAGCCAGATCCGTAAGATTGCCCTAGATGTATACAAAAAGCAGCTCCGAGATGCTGGCCAGGATACTAGCTAGGCATTCCTTAGTGTCCGATGGGTGGATTCGTACTTAAAACGCCATCAATCCTTTTAAGTTCGATACACTCGCTATCTTAAAATAGAGAGAGCTACGGCAGATAACGATTTGCCAGCATATAAAAGGTTCTTTAATGAGTTAGAGGCCACCTATACGGAATTTCATATTGAGGCACCTGATTGCTGGAATATGGATGAAACTGGATATTAAATGGGGTACGCGCATGCCTCTAAGAAAGTCGTTCTACGTGGTTCCTCTATACAACCTATTACGCCAGGTAATTGAGAGTGGACGAGCGAGATTGCCTCCATTAATGCCACTGGCGAATTAATTCCTTCCTATTTTATTTTTAAAGGGAAGGTTATTATAACCTATATGGCCCAAGAAGCTCTTAGATTGGTGCCAGACTGTCAAATAGCAGTCTCTAATAATGGCTGGAGCGACCAAAGCCATGCATCTAATTGGATAAGGCATTTTGATATATATACCCGCCGAGAGGACTATTGGGCGGATATCCGTGAAGAACGAGAGGCTGCCGGTAAGCCATACAGCTGGAGGCTTCTCTTAATAGATGGCCATATATCGCACCTCTCCTTGGACTTTATTCAATACTGTAAGGACATAAAGATAATCCCTTTCTGCCTGCCTCCGCATTCTACACATCATCTTTAGCCTTTAGATTGGTGCCTCTTTAGCATTCTCAAAAAGGCCTATTCTGATAAGGTTGATGAATATATTTTAAGGGGAATTACCGGAATTACACGTGCCTACTTCCTAGAAATGTATGGGCAGATCCAAGAGAGAGTATATACTCCAGAGTATATTAAAAAGTCGTTTGAAGCTGCTGGAATTTACCCCCTAGATGCTGAGAGAATACTATGCAAGCTGCGCAGTGCTTAGGTTGCTAGGAGACCTGCTACTCCTACGCCAAATCCAGCAGAGCCTCTATAGCTCCTTTCGTTGCCAATGTACCCTAGAACACCCTCTACTGTAAGTGACAGATTACGGTACCGAGCAACCATTTCTCACCCCTCTGCAATACTGGAAATTTGAGAGTTAGCTACTAGGAAGCTCCTAGCTACTATACAGGTCCAATCAGAGGAAATTAGGCTTCTTTAACAGCGTAATAAGGAGCTTGCTACTGCCTTTGCAGAGGCTAAGAAGAAGAGGGTAGTACGGAACTCGGTACTTACAAAATTACACCATATTTCTACCGCCGAGATCCAGAGAATTCTAGATGTAAAGGCCTTAATAGAACACAAGAAATAAGAGGCTAAGGAGCTTCGTATAGCCCAGAGGGAGATTAAATGAGAGGTTAATAAGGCTGAGAGGGAGGCCCTTAAACAGAGGAAGGCCGCCCGTAGTAGTAGGGCTCAACTCCGAAAGGCAAAGGATGAATTTATTAGAGAAATGCGTGCATCTGAACGGGCCTATAAAGCTACAGAGAAGAAGCTTAATACAACTATTAGGAAGTACCAGCGAAATTATACTACGGCGTTAAACCAGGAAATTAAAGAGCTTAAAAACGCCTTAGTTAAGGCTTCTGTTGAGTTCACACGGAAGAAGGACGTAGTTAATAACGCTATTAATGAGTGGGAGGATGCATGCATTCTTATAGCTTCACTCTCTCAGCCTATACAGGAGGTAATTGACGTTGATGAGGACGAGCTGGATAATGAGGAATATGACGAGGAAGCAGAGTTCGATAAGTATATAGAGGGTGTAATTTGAGTGAATGTAATTAATATACGGCAATAAGAATCAAGTGCATGTAGTAGAATGCTGTTTATATACGATTTTCCTCACAAACGGCATTTTCCGTCATTTTTGATGTTCCTCGCTTACGTATGCACGAGCCAATTCAAATACCCCCTCAGATTCAAATACCCCCTCAAATACTCTAAGTGAAATTCAGTACTACATACTGAGCCTCTTCATCGAAAGACCAATAATATGGCTTGCTGGAGAATACTGGAGACCTTGGCCCACTTATCTTACGAAAGTAAATCAAACTGAATTGTTCAGCGTCAATACGAGATTGAGAGCTCTGGTTAGACAGGACTAGGTTACACACGACATCTTTGAAATCTCTGACCTGGGTTATTTGAGGCATTTCGTCCAGTCTCTCGGAGACTTTAGCAATTCGAGATTTTTCTATCAGGGACCGGCTTACGGTTTTTATTATTGGCCAAGTCCAACAACACTGCGCCTTAGCATAAGGCACATGTTTCGATAGGGAGCACCAAGCATTTCCTATGTCATCGAGCATATTATCCAAGCCCGAGGCTTTCGAAAGACGCTATCGAACATCCGCGTTCCGTTCCATAAGCAGTATTACCAAAATTGTTGCGAGCCATTCAAGGACCGACGGAATTAGAACCGGACTATCTTTGAGTATTTGATGGTTGTTGCTGGAACTTCTTGAAAGGGAGTTATGTTTCGGTGTAAGCCCGGACCCCTAGAACTCGGCCACCCCCTAAACTAGAGTCATTTTACATACCCCTATTAAAATAATAGAAATAATAGAAATAATACATGATTAAAAACGTTAAATATTAAAGTTATTATTGGTAGGGGAGGTTATCTCATGAATCAGACCCCGGGGAGAAATTGCGCCACGACGTAGCTAAGGGCTAGCGCTACGCTTGTGGACCTTACCCCAGTCCTGTGGACTCCTAGACCAATCAGATCGCACCGAGAGGAATTC
>Ga0307507_10004215_pt1 | contig 25992 bp, 15 predicted proteins | sample 7_EM_MG_FD_207223 | JGI IMG/M metagenome (GOLD analysis project Ga0307507, IMG submission 207223) | Populus trichocarpa ectomycorrhiza microbial communities from riparian zone in the Pacific Northwest, United States - 7_EM | ecosystem: Host-associated > Plants > Roots > Unclassified | place...
AGCGATATATACCCTTTCTTCCCGTTTCCTTACCTTCTCTCCTTACGCAACGTCTTAACTTCATCACACAGTTTATATACATAGCTTAATAATATCTACTTCGCTATATATTATCACCACTTATACTCACTCCGTGACAGTAAGAAACTCTTATAGTTCTTCCATTTTCTTTATAAATTTGTTTACTTTTATAACTTATAAGGCCTAATAATCTAGGCAAGGAATATTACTAAAGGGTTTAAAGCCTATTTACGGGTGCTAACTATAATTAGCTAGGAATAGGGAGATCTTTATAGTTTCTAAGAGGGAGTTATTTATAGTAAACTTAGTAAATATAAGCTAGTCTATCTAGTTATCCTATAAATACAACGTGTATATCCAGATATACTATTCTATTATAGTATTTACACGTTCTATTTAACTATCTATTTCTAGGTAATATGCTATAGATAACAGTGCTTTAATATAGAGTTAGGTAGTTAGTTCTTTCTAAAACACTAAAATAAACTGGCTACCTCTATTAAAGATAATTATTTTAGAGAGTCTATAGAGTTTCTATATATAATCCAGGAACATTTAGGTAATAGTAGGTGTTAATATATTAAGGCAGGCGATTAAGTGTCTTATCTTAGATAGTTAATCTATAACTACTATAATATTTGCGTAGCCTTTACTTATGGGGAGATTAATAATAAAGTTAATTAAGATATCCTTCTATCTTTAGTCTGGAATAGGTAGTAGCTTTAAAAAGCCATTATATATCTTATATAAAGCTTTAGCTCGTTAGTAGGTATAGCAGCTAGAGATATACCTTTATATTATATTATATATATTTAGCTAGTAGTACTCCTATTAAAGTAGTTCTTAGGGTTTTTCCATGGCCTAGGTGGCCGGCTACTAGTAGGTTATATACATATTTAAAAAGCTTAAGCTTAAGTTTATTATAGTTAGGTATAACTAGGCGGTTTTAGTAGTATAAGCAGTCTCTATAAGCTTTATATTTACTCAAAAAGATGTTTTTAGAGCATTTAACGCCATCTTAAATTAGCTTAAGTATCTCTTAGATAAACTTATTATTTAGGTATTTATTAATTATAATCTATTTAATTAATTAATTAGTTATTTTAAGAACATATACTATAAGGTCTTTAGCTAGAAGATTAAATAATTTAGGGTAAAGTAGGGTTTAATTACGGTAGGCGCATACTTATTTTTATACTGGTATGTCTTATAAACGTCAGGTTAGGGTATTAGGTTTTTAACCTTAAATGCCTAGGTGGTATATAATTAAGAATTGGAAATAAAATAGATATTCTAACTAGCAGGTTTAATAATAACTTGGCTGTTTTGTGGTTATAAAGTACTATAAATTCTTATAGTCGCTAAGGACCTTAATTAGATATCCAGTACCTTCTAGTTTGGGTTACTATTATTTAAAACATCTAATAATAGCCAATAATTCCTTATTATAGATCTTGTAGTTATATTTAGCTAAACTTAGTTATTTTAAAAAGTATACTATAGGGTGTAGTACTCCCTCCTTATTATACTAAAATAAAATGCCTTTAGTAACGTAGTTAAATAAGCCAGCTTCTATAACACTCTTTTAGTTTAGGTTAAAGTATTAAAGTATAGGTATAGTAGTGAATATAACTTTTAGATAGGCAAAGGCCTTCTTATATTCCTTATTAAAGATAAAGGTTTTATTCTTTTAGGTTAGAGCTATAAGGGATAAGACTAGGGCAGAGAAGTTATTAATAAACTATTAGTAGAAGTTAGCAAATCCTATAAAGGCTCTTACGTCCTTAACATTCTTAGGTTCTTATTAGTTTATAATTACTTTAATCTTCTTTAGGTCTATTTGTATACTATTTATAGAAATAATAAGTCTAAGGTATAGGACTTTTATTTTATAGAATTTATACTTATCTATATCTAATTATAAGCTAGCTTTATATAGGGTTTCTAAGATAAGATTAATATGTATTACAGCACTAACCTGACGCATACTGTTTCCTACTGTTAGCTAGCCCACCACTAGCGCCTTGGCGGCTGGCCCTACTCTTTATACACAATACCCCCTTTTACCCTTTTTCTCTTCTTCATAGCACAACGTAGTTATTTAGTCTACTTCATTGCAGCACTGTAACAGTTTGTGCTATTATCAATTGCGCCCCATCACGATTACTAATTCCCTATATCCTAGTTATCTCCGCCCCAGAGCAATCACAACCTATACGCGACGCGTCTATACGCTACAACCTACCACAGTCCTAGAACAATCCTTAGTTTTTTCCTAGCGCTAAAGATTACCTAAATAGGCGACATTAATAACGCTAAAATGGCCGAAACCTAGAACCCCCATAAAGTTTTTATAGACTTCTTTATATAGACACACCCCAACATCGCATAGATAATCTGCCGCTCCCTACTATACCCTAAAACCTTTAAAGCTAATAAAGTTTACTATACCCTTATTAACTATACTAATAAGTTCCTTAGTAACATTAAAGTGAGACTATAGTTTATATATAACACAAACACCACTAATAAGAAAGCCAACGAAAGCCTTAATACCCTTATTGCCTCCTAGACAGAAACTATTGCCGCTCTTAAATAATTAACCCCTATAACAACAGTAGTAACCTAGCAGAAAAAACGGATGTCTAAAGACCCGCTAATATTTAGCGGAAAAGGCACCCCGCTAAAATAATAAGCTAACTTTAAGACCTAGCATATTAAGATTAAAGGAGTCTTTGACCATAACTAGGATTACTTTAATATAGTCCAATCCTAGATCCTTTATATCTCAGATATACTAAAGGGCAAGGCCTATAAGTTTATTAAGCAGGGCCTAGAGCTTATACACAAGAACCTAAATAATATATCTATATAGAAATGGCCCACTAAAGAAGATATACTTAAAGAGCTTACTGCCTACTATAAGGTCCTTAACACAACCCAGGTCGTAAAAAATAAGCTTAACTATTTTCCCTAGGGCGAGCGTAATTACTAGTCTTAGAAGGGAGAGCTTAATAAGTTAATAGTCCGCGCTAGAAAGACAGACAAACAAAAAGTAGATTTACTCTAGAAGTTTATCTCTCTAAAAATAGAAGAGCGAGTACTTAGACTTGCCTATAAAATTAACAACAGTAACTATACAGGTTAGAGCAAGTAGATAGATGTGTTTATTAAGAACCTCGCAAACTATATACACTAAGCCAACCTTAAGAATACTAACCACTGCCTACCTGCTTAAGCTCCTGCCCCTATATTAACCCTAACCCTAACCCTAGCAGCAACTGGAGAACCTATAGACCTTAATAGAATCTTAGACATGGAGCGTAAGCGCTACTTTAATAATAGACTATGCCTTGCCTATAGCCTGCCTAGCCACTAGAAGGATGCTTATAACCCCGCTATAACAGCAAACCTAGTCCTAATACCAGCCTGTTAAATAACGCAAACTAATAACCGCGGACGTAGTAACCGCGGAGTCCATTATAGCCGCGGCAGATAACTCCCCCCCTTTAACCCTATAGCTTAGTTACTCTAAATAATGCCCTATATAGAAGCCCAACCCGTTAACAACGCCTAGAATTAGCAACTCCGCGCTAGCGAATATAAATACGGCCACATTATTAGTAAGGTGCCGTCTCCCTATACCCTAACCAAGACTAACACTACTAGCTAGATAGATACTGGATTGCCCTACTAAGACAGCCCCGTACCCTAGTTGTTAAAAGGCAGACCCTTAGACTAAGTTACATTTAAGGGTCTAAACTATATAAGGAGGAAGATAAGAAGATTAGGTCCCTATTACTAGACCAATTAGTCCTTTCTATTAGTAAACTACCACTTAATCTTAAATTAGTAAATAGTAATAAAAAATTAATCCTTATTTAAACCTAACTCTCCTTATTACGCAACCTATACCCCCAAGTTTTTATTAACATAGTAAGCCTAGTGGACTTAGGTAGTACTGCAATGGCATTTACTAACGTAGGGTCTATTATAAGAAAATATAATATTATAACTAAGAAACTATTGGCACCTAGGCTACTACGCCTTACAGACAGCATCCTAACTTCACTTATTATGGACTACTTCACCGCCTAAATATCAATTAGTATCTATACTAAAGCTATACTCTTTCTTGTTACTAAACTCTTACCCAGTACCCTAATTATCTTAGGCATACCTTAGCTCTAGAAGCACAAGCCCTGCCCTAGCTTTAGAGAGCTTAAGATCCGCTTTAACTTAGACTACTGCTTTAGGAACTACCTCCTGTAAAGAACAGCTGACAGTAATAGGGACGCCCCATATGGATACTTAGCACTACTAAGCCTAGTGCCTAGGACTATATATAAAGCCTTAATAATAGAAGATGTTCCTAATAAAGGGGAACCTATATAGCTGTAAAGCAAAAAGACAGTAGAAAACTAGACTACTCTAGTACTTAAGACTAAAATAACGGGCCAGCTGGCCTTGCCAAGACCAAGAAAAAAGGTCCGCTTTATACCGCTGCTACTAAGAATCCAACGCTAACCTAGATACCCTTTAAACCCTAGCCGCCTAGCCTAATACCTAGAACTAAGCTATATACTATATGCGTATACTATAGCCCGTGTTATAGTAAGGACTAGCTAGGGAATTACTAAGATCTAGATAATAGAAACCGCGCCACTATAACGCCTAACCTTGTACCCACTCCCCATACGCCTTATATAAGGCCGCCGCCTAGGAACCGCTCCTAAGAGCTAACCAAGACGAGCTAGCCCTACCGTAATATTGGGAGAAGACCAAATATGCCCTAACCTAGATAATATTATAAACGTATACGCCATAAATTTCGCCCAGTTTTATAAATAAAAAGGCGTAAAAGTAATAAGGATCTATATGGCGGAGCTAGTAGAATTAGTAGAATAAGAAGAACGGAAATAATTAATAGATAAACTCCCTACTAGACTAGTTAAAATACTAAACCTAACAGAGGAATCCTTCCGCTACTTAGTTAATGGTAACTATATAATAGAAGAAGCCTATAAGGTCTTCCTTAGTTATTTTTACTGTTTCCTTAAGAAAAACCTCTAAACTATAAATACTAAGTTCCTCCGCCGCAAAGTTATAGATATAGACGTCAAGAAGTTTATAAAAGGCAAACCTGCTCTAACTAGGGATAATATTATATAACGCCTTCTAAGGGAACACAGGCACTATATTAAGGGGTTTCTCCTAAAGAATACCAATAAGCTCCCACTATATAGCCTATGGGACTATAAAATTAAAATTATGCCAGAAAAGCAGCCCCTATACTATAAGAACCGCCCACTCTCCCCTACTAAGCTCTAATGCGTTAAGAAATGGATTAATAAGATACTTAATAAAGGCTTTATCTGAGAATTAACGTCTCCTACCGCAGCCCTACTCCTACTTACTACTAAGCTAAAAGGAGGGGTAAGGATCTGCTATAACTATAGAGGACTTAATAATATTACTATTAAAAACCAATACCCGCTCCTACTTATCCGTAAGATACTTAATGCCCTATACGGCGCCAAATTCTATACTAAGCTTAATATTATCGCTGCGTTTAACAAGATCCGTATTACTAAGGGCTATAAATAGCTTATAGTATTTATTACCCGCTTTAGGCTCTATAAGATACTAGTAATCCTATTTAGCCTTTATAATGCCCTAGCTATATTCCAGAACTACATTAACCACATTCTTTATAACGCACTAGACAACTATTACACAGCATACCTTAACAACATCCTTATATTTTCTAAAACTTAAGCTAACCATACCAGGCATATTAAAGAGGTAATTCGCCGCCTTAGAGCTGCCGGCCTCCAAATTAATATTAGCAAGTTAGAGTTCTATATAATAAAGACAAAGTACCTTAGCTTAATTATCTTAATAGAAGGAATGAGTATAGACCCTAAAAAGATCTAAGCCTTATAAGCATAGGAGAACCCAACCTTAGTTAAGGAATTATAGCAGTTTCTTAGATTTATAAACTTTTACCATAGGTTTATCCAAAGTTATTCTACTGTTACTACACCTATGATAAAACTCCTAAGAAAGGACGTTGGATGGCTATAGGGACTAGAACAAGCCAAGTTGTTTAAGGCCCTTAAGAGAGCCTTTACTTTAGCACCAGTATTAGCATACTACAACTATATAAAGAAAACAGTAGTAGAGATAGATGTATTAAATTAGGCTTCTAGCGAAGTCCTTTCCTAGTATAATAATAACAGTAAACTAAGACTGGTTGCATTCTTCTCTGCAAAGCACTCTGCGCTAGAGTGTAACTATAAGATCTACAATAAAGAACTCTTAGCTATTGTTAAGGCTTTAGAGAAATGGCGTCCTAAGCTATAAAGGACCGAGGAGCCGTTTAAAATTATTACTAACTATAAGAACCTATAGACGTTTATAACTACTAAGTAGCTAAACTAACGCTAAGTCTGGTAGGCAGAGTTCCTTTTATAGTTTAACTTTATAATTATATATAGACCTGGCAGTAAAGCTACGCTCCCTAACGCCCTAAGCTGACTACTAGGAATAAAACCTAAGGACGCTAATAATAAACGCCTCCGCTACTAAGCCTAAGTTATTATACCACCCCAGAAAGTTAACCCTATAATTTTAGAAGAATTACTACACGAATCCCGCAACTTTAATAATATAGAGTTCGTAGCCGCTCTAGACCCTAAAATGGCTAAAAAGTCACTAGATAAGCTAATCTAGTTAGAATACCAGGAGAATAAACTCGCAAGAGATATAATAGCGGCTCTACGTGATTAGAAAGCTCACCGTTAGCTAAAAAAGATTAGGAAATTACTCTATTATAATAAGTTAGAATATAGCATTGTTAACAGACAGATCTACTTCCGCTAACGCCTCTTTATCCCTAATACCCTAGACCTTTACCTAGAAGTTATCCATCGCTCTTATAGCAGCAGCCCTGCTAGTTACCCTAGCTGGGTTAAGACTCTTAACCTCTTAAACCAAACATACTGGTAGCTAGGAATTTCCTAGTTTACGGCTACCTTTATTAAAGACTATGCCCTATACTTTCGCACTAAGACCCCCTATTCTGCCCCGCCTGGTTTCCTAAAGCTACTAGAACTACCCACTTGCCCATAGACCAATATTTTAATTAACTATATTACAATACTACTGGTATACCAACGCCACGGCAAGGCATACAAACATATCCTTATTATTATAGACCGCCTAACTAAAATATAACACCTTATTCTAGTAACAGGACTCTTAATAGAGGAGCTAGTTAATAGCTTTGTTAATAATATATATAAGCTCCACAGTATACCAAGCATAATTATCTCCAATTATAGCATATAATTTATTAGCAACTTCTAGCGACGACTAAGTAAACGCCTTAAGACAACCTTACAACCAAGCTTAGCCTAGCACCTAGAAACAAACAGCCAAACTAAAATCATTAACGCTGCCGTAAATAAGTACCTCTGTGCTTTTATTAGCTTTATATAGAACAACTAGGTTAACTACCTGCTACTTACTAAATTTGCTACAAATAACCAAGTTAACAAAAGCATAGGCATCTTCCTATTTTTTGCAAACTATGGCTTTAACCCTCGCCTTAGAATTAAGCCTACTGGCCCCCACCCACTAATACTATCAGCATAAGCAAAGAAGGAGTTCTTTTACGCAGACTCTATAGCCAACCGCTTTAAGCGGATATTAATACAGCTTAAGGCCCTAGCCCGGATTTCACAGCAACGCTATAAAGATAATGCCAATACCTATAGGGACAAGAGTGCGTTATTCTATAAAGGCAACATGGTTATAGTTAGCTTAGAAAATATAAAGACAAATAGACCTAAAAAGAAATAGGACGACAAATAGGACGGCCTATACCCCGTACTTATAGTATACTAAGGGGCAGTTATAGTAGACCTCCTAGACTATATCTAAGTAAACAAATCCTTCTATATATCTAAGGTCCACCTCTAGGCTGCTAAAGAGATCCCTAGCCAAGCAAATATTAATACCGCAGAGCGCCGTAATATACAAGGACAAGTAACAGAGAGAGACAATAACAGCAATATAGAAGATAAATGGGAGTTTAAGAAAATCCTTAATATACACAACAAAGACCCCTAAGGCCTAACTTATAAGATTAAATGGAAATATTATAAGGACATAACCTGGCAGCTAGAAGAGGACCTAAAGGGTTGTAAATAAGCTATACAGCGCTTCTATAAGCAACACCCTAAGAAGCCAGGACCCCCAGATTAGGTATAAGATAAGGAAAAGCTATACTAAGGTCGTGGCCAACCACCGTGTTAAAAATCTATGGTGGTTAAGATGTTATAGAACTTCAACCAGCGGTTAAAGTTGTCTAATTAGTCAGAATTCTTGCCAAGAGCGACATGCGCCAACTTTATTTAATAAGCCGACTAATTAGGATTTTTTAATATTTCTATAGCAAAAACAGGTGGTCTCGCGTACTACCTATTTAAAGTTATTTGTTTAGTTTGGGGACCAAACCTTCTAGAGAGGGGAGTACTGTTACAGCACTGACCTAACGCATACTCTTTCCTACTGTTGGCTGGCCCACCACTAGCGCCTTGGCGGCTGGCCCTACTCTTTGTACATAATACCCCCTTTTACCCTTCTTCTCTTCTTTATAGCATAACGTAGTTATTCAGTCTACTTTATTGCAGCACTGTGACAATGTGTTTCTTATATTTAGTTAGGTTATTACTATATACTAGGATATTGTTAATATAAGCAGTATAGAAAACGTCTAGATAAGGTTATAAGGCATTATTTATAAAGTATTGGAATAAACCTAGGGCATTTATAAGGCTAAACGGCGTCACTAAGTATTTAAATAGTCCGTATCTAGTACGGAATGCAGTAAGCCATTTATTTCCTTTTATAATATAGAGACGGTTAAATTTATAAATAAGGTTAAGTTTTGTATAGTAGCAAGCCTTACTTAATTAGTTTAGTATCTTTTAAATTAACAGGAGCGGGTATTAATTTTTAATAGTAATAGCGTTAAGAGCTTAGTAGTCTATATAAAAGCGCAGACCGCTACTAGGTTTTTTAATAAAGATTATAGGTACAGCTATAGGAAAAAAGCTTACTCTAATAAATCCTTTACTTAGGTGCTCGTCTAAGTACTTCTATAGTACTTTAAGTTTATTTTAGGACATTCTATATAGGGGTCTAAATCCTAGCTATTTTCCTTCTTTAAGTACAATCTTGTAGTTATATAGTTAGTGTTTTACTAACTTATCAGCTTCCTTTTATAAGAATACCTCTAGGTGCTTATAATGGCATACTAGTACTTTTATATGTAAGCTTGCAGTGTAGGAGAATTAAGTAAACGACTTGATTATAAATATAGCTCTATAGCCTCTCTATATACACGAGGAAGGTATGGAAATAAATAAAAGGAGAGACTAATATATAACTAAAACAGCGTGATACGTAAGTGATACGTAGGCGATACGCAGGCAATACGTAGGCAATACGCAGGCAATACGCAGGTAAAACAGTAGTGGCTTGGCAGGGTACCGTAGTCGGTTACATTATAGCAGGGTTAGTGTATTTCTTTAGTGCTAGGGCCTTTTTAATATCAGCTATTATAATAGTAAAGATTGTATATTTAGGTTTCCTGGCAAGTTATACTAATAGAATAGCTCTAATTATATAGATATCTAAGGTGTTAAGCAAGCTTAGATTATCCTTAGTTTCTTATATATTTTCTTATTTAACTTTAGGTTTAGTATTAGATACGGAGTTAGTATTAAATTTAGGTTTAGGTTCTTTAAGTATCCTTTTATAGTAGAATACCAGTTCTTCTGGTACTTTTATATATTAAGCTTAGGCTTTTATTTAGTTCGGGGTATAGCAGTTAAAGTTAGTTTATATAGTTTAGTATAATTTCTAGGTTCTTAGTGGATATTAGTAGAAATCTGAGGTTAGTGAAATTGGGTAGACTTTTTGGATATAAGGTAGATATTAGTGGAAATTTTAGACTAGTAGATCCTAGTGGATTTTCCAGATTTTAGTTTAGGGTCTAAGCAGCAAGTTATAAGGCACTTCTACTTATAACAGGAGGCGGTAAATAAAAGCTTAAGGTTATTCTAATTAATAGTTATTTTATATAGCTTTATCTAGGGTTATCTAAGGATTACTAAGTAACCTAGGGTGGTTATAAAAAGCTTAATTGATTCTTTATAGTTTAGGTATTAGAGTCTTAGGGCTGCTATATAAATGATACGGCCTAAGACGGTATATTTACCATTAAATCTAAATACGTTAATGTGCTGGTTAAGAGGTATTAGGGTAAACCTATTGTCTTATATAAAGATTTTATTAATAAATCCTATGCCGCTAGCTCCTGTGTTAATTAGGGCTTAAGTATTAACCTATTAACCTTTCTACCAAAGACGGTAGTTAATGGTTATACTATAATCCTAAGAGTTAGGGTTTGCAACATCTAATATATTTAACAAGATCCTATAATATAGCTGTCCTAAAGAGCAACTTAACTCTAGGATATACCTTTTAGTAGTAAGCGGGAAGGGGTTCCTATAGGACATTAGTTACAACTTCGTCCTTATAGGTAGTGCTTACTAGATATAGGGCTAAAACTAGGTAAAGATTAGAGATGGTAACTGGAGGATTAGTATAGTAAACGGCTACTAGTATTAGCCGTTTATGTATTCTTTTAAAAGGGGATGGAGTAGTAGCTAGAGATATAAGCGTTACTTCTATACTTAAAATAGAGGCCATATTTAATACATTACTCTTATTTAGCAAATCCTTTTAGGGCGTAGGAAAGGGTTCTAATATTAATATCTATAGCATCTAGGTTCTTATAGGTCTTAGGCGGTTAGGGGGCAGAGTATTAAGGTATATATTTTAGGGTAAGGTATAATATGTTGTTATATAGGCCATTAATAACGTTAGTATAGGCAGTAATAGTACCTGGCAGTTTAACTCCTATAAGAGATGCTTTGAGTTTAGGGTTTAGGAATTCTACTAAACAATTAATTAAAGCGGGTTTGTTCTATCTAGTCTCTTTAGCGTAGTAGTGGAATTTAGCAAAGTATAATAGAAATTTCTTAAACCCCTATATTATCCTATTTAGTTTCCTTTATAATATAGCGACTTAGTTAAGGTCGCCATAAAATACTTCTAGTATGGTAACTAGTTCCTCTACTATGCTTAGTTAGAATAGGTATATAGTATAATAAAGTTAACTATTAGGGGTAGGGTGGCAATTAATATTGCCGCTTAGCTTATTCTAAAGTTAGTTAAGGAAAAAATATAACTTACTTCTCTTATTAGAGTAGGCGAGAGAATTAGGGAGGTGTTTAAATACCTTTTTTTAGGGGCATTAACTAGCAAATTTAGAGTTAAGGAGCTAGTTTTAGATATATTTCTCTTATCCGGTATTTATGGGTTAATATTAATAGGAACAGATAGGGGCGATAGTATAGCAGATAGTGGGTTATAATAAATCTCTTTAACTTCCTTTCTTAGGGATTAGATTATCTTATAATATTAAGCTTCTTACTAGGCAAGAGCATTTATAAAAGCCTTTTAGAGACCTTTTATTTATTTAGTAAATAGTGTATATAGGTTGTTTATAAATAAGGGGGTTTTTAGGTTATTCCGTATATTAATTAGGGCAGGACGGAGTATATGGTTTAATATAATATAGTGTCACTAAGTAAGTATAAGCGATAATAATATATAGCAAAGTAGATATTATTAAGCTACGTATATAAACTATATAATAAAGTTAAGATATTATATAAGGAGAGAAGATAAGGAAACGGGAGAAAAGGGTATATATTATTAGTTTGGTTGCTTAGTTAATATATATATAGAGTAGAATAGAATTCAAATAGCAGTCCTGGCAGAACTTGGTAGAATTTAATAGACTTAGCAGAATATAGCAGAATGCGGCAGATTGCCGTCTTGCAGTTGGTCTCTTTTTACTGCGTTAGTGGAAACAGGTAGACATGTGTAAGGTATTACGGAGATGTCCTATAACATAAAGTAGTTAACAGAACTATTATAAAGTAAATTAATATACGCTTAAATAGTATAGGAATGGTATATAAATAAAGGATAAGCTCTCGCATAGAACTTTAAGAAAGGCAATATAGTTTACTTAAATATATAAAACCTACAAACTTAACAGCCCTTAAAGAAACTTAACTAGAAGTTTATAAGCCTATACTAAATTAAGAAAAAACTAAGCCCATACGCCTATAAGCTTAAACTACTAACTAAAATAAAAATATACCCGACGTTTTATATAAGCTTATTACAACCTTTAAAAGATAATCCTATAACTTATAAAATTCCACTGCCATCTTCTATAATTGTTAACAACAGTAACGGTTCTTACTTTATTAACTTAATTAATAATATATAATAGAAAACATAATCTAAATAATTTAAACTTCTTATTAAGTAGAAAGGATATAAAATATAAACCTAAGAAACCTACGAATAGATTAAGGCTAACGCGCCTTCTTTAATAAAAAAAATTCCATAAGGACCATCCTTTACGGCCTACTCTGGCTAGATAGACGCGATATAAAGGTAAACAATTATCACCTAATATAAATATACAAAACACAATAGCAGAAAGCTTAAATTTAAAAAGAACTTAATATATATTATAATGTTTGTAATACAGTTATATAATATACAAGATATTAAGGAACTTTAACCAGCGGTTAAAGTTATCTAATTAGTTAGATTTGCCTTACCAAGACCTACTACAAAGATGTTAGTTCTACTTACTGCCTTAACTAAGCTAATAGCGATCTTCTATTCTAGGGATGGAAAATCCTAATTAGTTTATTTAACGATTAGAACTGGTAAAACTCTATACTACTACCTAATATAAAAATATAACAATACAATAAAATTATAAAATTCTTAACCAAATTAAATTATTTTGGACCTCTGGCTAAAGGGGGGAGTACTATAATAGGACTAGCCCAGTTATAGTAGGAATATCTTAGTAAAACACTTAACAATTAAATTTAGACGCTTTAACCAAATTCTGCCAAATTCTGCTAGCTTAATTAACTTCTACTAAGTTCTGCTAAATTAATTAAATTCTACTAAAGTCCGTTAAAGACCACATGCGTATATATACACGTATTAACCACCAAGACCCCTAAGTATTTAATTATATAATTCTCTCGTTATTCCATTCTCTTCTTTACGTAATGTCTTATACTCTGTAAGAGCTATATACCCTTAGATTTAAATAGAATTTATATTATTTCTTTAAATCTTTCCTAAAGCCTCTTTGCGCCCTTATAAATTAAGAAAAAAGATGGCAATTCTAGTAATACTTATACCTATATTAAGTTAGCGAGTAGATAATAGATTAGAAGAAAGAAGGACTGCTATATAAGCTTAACTTAATAATTTGCCTAAGCTACTTGCCACTAAGGAGGACGCTAGTAATTACGTCCCTAGAATAGCTAATAGGTAGTTTTATTTAAATAAGCACTATAGTAATTATCCTACAACGTGTTAGCGTAATAGTTAATTATTAACTTTACTAGATTACGTCCTCTATTATTATCCTATTAGCTTAGAAAATCTAGCGCATTAGAACCATAAGCTATTAAAGAGAGAGTGTAACCGACTACGGTACCCTGCCAAACCACCACTGTTTTATCTGCGTATTGCCTACGTATCGCCTACGTATCACTTACGTATCACGCTGTTTTGCTTACGTATTCGTCTCCCCTTTCATTTATTTCCATACCTTCCTCGTGTATATATAGACACTTTAGATCTCCATTTACAATTAAGTCGCTCACTCAATTCTCCCATACTTGCACTGTTACAGAGAGTCTACTATAGATTAACCTTTGCAGAATATTATTATTTAGCTTATAAACTAGAAGGAGAAAGGCCGTAAAAGCAATATGATAGAGTAGCTAAAGGGGAGGGATAATACTATCGACAGTCTTATTAAAGCTTGGCTAGTTAAGGAGCTTAAGTCTTAGCTTTAACCTTAGCTTCCTATATACCTTCCACACTACCCCCCGCATCTATATTTAACGGTTAATTAGCCTTATAATTCTAGCCCTATCCGGTTAGAGACAGACCTAGTTAAGCTACTTAGATTCTTCTTTAAATAGCTAACCAACTAGCTAGGGTTTAATAATAAGCAGTAAAGGGAAGTCCTTAAGCTAATTAAGATAAGACTAATAAATAAGATATAGAATATTAATATATTAAAGGCGTTAAAAAGGGAGGGTAAAGGTATAACTAATAAGATATAGGAGGAGTATAATTTTAAGATAGAAATATTGATAAGAATAAGAGGCAAGATTTCTGCCTTTAAGCTATTAAGGCAGTAGATAGATTTAAACTATATATCCTGCGTTTCTATAATGCGCCTCCGTATAAGCTCCTATTAATTAACTAATCGTAAAATATAGAAACGCCTTAAAGCTCTTAAACGTCTTTACTAGTTAATAGTTCCTTTTAATCTACACCTTAAGGTCCTTAAATATTGCCTTAATTAGGTTATAATCTAGTAAGTATAGTGGTAAGAATATAAGTAGTATACTATATTCCTTATATAGATTACGGAGTTGTACTAACTTATAAATTAACGCGTTATCTAAAATAAGAATAGATTGCGGCTTAAGGTATAGTATATAATAAGGAAGCACCTACTGCTCTAAAAATAGCTTAAATATCTCTACTATAATTAAGCCTTAGTAGATAAGGTAGCCTAGGTATCTGTTAACTGATAGCGCTAGTAGTAGGATACTCTACTTCTCTAACCTTTTAAATAGGCAAGAGACCTTATATTCTCTTCTAATTGGCGCCTAGCTAAACTTCCTATCGCCTGTTCTCTTATTAGAAGCTAACTTGTTAAAAAAGACTAGCTAATCTGCCGTCTATATTATCTATCTACTAATCCATAATATACGAAGCTCCTAACTTCTCTCTGCCACGCAAGCTTTAATAGCCTTCCTTAACCAGTAAGCTCTTAATAAGGTACGGCTAATAGTGGCTACGGAGACTTAAAGGCTAAACTCATTAAATAGGAAGTCCTGTATCTTATTAAGATAGGCAGTAGGTTAGTCTTTAAGAAAATTAAGCAGCCTCTATCACCGGAGACGCGTTAGTAAAAACTTAATACTAAGCAATATTAGACTTATAAGCTCTAAATAGGCTAGAAGCAGCCTTAGTCGACCTTATATAAGACTAGCTAGCGCGTACGGCTCGTTATAGAGATTAAGGTTTAATTGTATCTTATAAACGGTAAGATGAGACACGTTAATAGCCTTCGCAATAGCTAGCACCCCCTCACCAGCTTCAATTCTAACCCTAATTCGATATACAACCTCAGGTGCGAGCCTTCTGCCCATTTTAGGCAATAAGTAGTGGATTAAATGCGTTACATTACACCTCATACAAATTTTGGTGGGGTGCGATGCCGGCTGTTCGCGAATTAAGCGATGTAAACGATCTTTTGCGGTTGACTGTAACGTTGAAGCAATGCTCGCTTATAAAAATAGTTAGTGGCCTTGTCTGGATCAACCCAATACGTAGGATAAAGCCATTGAAGGGTCCGCTCTGGGTTCTTTAGTAATCGCGAAGACTTAAACGCCCGAGACTACATCTCCAGATTCTACACCTTCTCGTCAATTCCGGTGGTTAGCGCAGCCACGTCTGCACGGCCTTTTTGTAAGGGAAGTTTTGGTATTTTTGCTGTTTGGGGGAAAGTTAATAAAACACGCTAACCACCGGATGCGCCAGGAGGCTGTAGCTCTCCAAGTACTGTCACCCGACGGTTCGGAAGAAGCTAAACTAATCTTGGCATCAATAAAAGGCAATAATTTCCCGCATACCGCGCCAGGCATGTCAGGAAGCCTTGCAATCAAGCCCGAATTGAACTGAATTGATTACAAAGCAATTCAATTCAATTCAATGCGGATTTCTAACGAAGCAATTCATCCAATTCGTGTATAGCTGGAGACTTGAATTGAATTAATAAAGTTTTAATGTAAAAAAAATTTGGGTTTTGGTAGGCAGGTATGTCAGTAAGACTTACAATTAAGCCCGAATTGAATTGAATTAATTACAAAGCAATTCGATTTAATTCGGCCCTCACGGCTTATTAATTAATTCAATTCAATTCGAGCCTCATCAGAAGACTTGAAAGGCTTATTGGCATGCCTGAGTAACCGCGCCCTTCTCAAATTCCCGTTATTTTTCTCCATCCAACAAAGCATTCGACAATTTCCTCACTATGTCCCGAAACATTACGGCTTAACACAATACCAATATCCCGCAAGCATATTCAAGCACCCAGACCCCACATCCGGATTCCAGCTCATAAAAGCCCCAACGTCAATCCCGCGATTCATCGCAATCCTATAACAATAATCCCCTGTCACAGCCTGGTAGTATTCCTGACAGCCCGTCTTAATATTCGGTTGATGCGGTTCGGGTACCGAATCAGTAGTCTTGATGTGGACGCAGTACTTGCATCCCGGCATCAAATTATCGCACTCCGGGGTCCGGTGAATCGACGGATTGTATGCGTAGAGCTGATCTAGCGTGAGAGGAGGGTTCAAACCAATGATTTTCCAGCAGATGTCGCCGGTGGAAACGGTGTAAAATTGGTCACATTTGGAATTGTAATCAGTTGGGCAGACGACGGGGTCTGGCCCTTTCTGGACGCAGTATGCGCAGCCGGCATACATGTTTCCGCAGCCGGCGGCGATGGAGGGGTTCAGGGACATGAAATTGGAAGTGGTGATGCCATTCTTGCTGGCGACGGCATCGCAGTTATCACCACCAACTACAAGATAGGTTTTGGTGCAGCCGCTGATGAGGGTTGGACATGACCAGTCTCGTTTTTCGGAGAGAGCGGACTGAGATGATCGAATTACGAGAAGATCAGAGGAATTGGGAGGTGGGAAGACGTACGGCGACTCCAAAAAGAGCAGCAAGTATAAGCTTCATGATAGTATGAGTGTTGACCGTAGTTGATAGCGCGTGAGTAATAAATTGGAGTAGGTTGAAATGTTCTCGTAGACTTGTCTTTCCATCTTTTCTTCGCTCACTGCTCTCAACCTTATGGTTCGGCTCGCTACGGGAACCTTTGCCTCTAACTCGATCATGAGGTCTAACCAACATGTCGATGAACACCTGAGCTTTTAAGAGGCCAAGCGACCAGCTGCATGTCGTCCGGAATACGAAGTGAAGGCAAGACGGCCTTGTAGGGAGGTTATGCAGAGAGCAAATGGTGCGTTTCACTTACGTACAAGAAACATCTGGAAATATGATCTTAGCACGGTGGTTCCAGCAAAACATGGCTTGGCTAGGGTGTTGGAAGTGTTATTGCAATTAGTATGTCAGGTGACCTTTACAGATCACTCCACACCGCGACCGCTCCTAATCCGCTGATCCTCATGTGGCTGTTGAATGCAGCCAAGTTGTGCCATCGCATAGCACCGTTCCGGCATATTTTTAGTACCAAGAGTAGTGGAGAGCATTCTGCTTGCAGGAAGCGCGCGGCGGGGCTCGCTCCGATTGAGACTGTCTGTTGGGAGCATGCTTGGACTAACTCACTATTGTTAGTTTTGGCGCTTCCGTCTCTCCTATTCAAGCTTGAATATAGGTGTGTATGTATTAGCTTAGGTGATACATTGTTTAAACTCCTTACCATGTTGCTTTTACTTCTAGAGGTGATACAACTTTGAATTTGCCAGACAATGCCGGCTCTCGTTTTGGACTTGTGACGTGATTTCTAGCGGGTAAGAATGCTCCCAGCATGTTGAAAGATCTCTTGCGATTCCAGACAAGGCTAGAGCTCCATGCATCTGGTGAGACGTCGTGGTATGATTGCTGAGGCTAATCCGTTTGATTCGCACCCTAGGGAGTGACTTCCCAGTCGCATGTGCAGCCAAGCACTTTTCCATCAGTGAAATAGCCTTGTCGTTGTGACTTTGGGCCTTTAACGTAAATGCAAGATTGCTCATGCTGGTCAACGTAGAAGGATGCTCCGACCCAAGCACCCAGACACCCCTGTTATACCGGAGCGATAAACTGAGCGGGGCGAATTTGAGTTTTAGATGGCGTTTCCGGGGACTGTGAAAGGCCGGGTGCTCGTTTGTGAAGCGAGAAGGAACCGATAAAACACGTCCTATTTGGCTTCGCCAAGAGGACCGGTCTTTTTGGGCCAATTGGCCGTTCGACAAGTTTAATTTCGCCCTTATAGAGTGGAACGGCGTCCTGTCCGGTGCGTCGGGGCTCAAGAAGTCCGCCCTGCACTCAGAGACGCCTGCATAGAACCGACGGCACGTCTAAGTCCGCGGCCGCGGACTGGACGCGTGACGGGAGGCTGGATTTTGTGGCGATCAAGAAGAGGAATACCGGGAGTAACAGCACCGAGGTGCATATCATGGCCGGATGAGGGTGATTGGGTCTGGAGGATTGGGCTGGGTTTGGGTGCTGAGACAGAATCGAATTTGGAATTGACATTCACGTCATGGAAATAGATAGAAGTTAAGTTCAGTGGTGGTTTGTTAAAAGGAAGTGGCGTTTTCTTAGGCGGAGACTAGTGACACTTTAGTGTTAGAGAGTGCGCCTTCAGCTCTGCCCTCGCCGTCTGAGTCGCTTACTGAGACAAGGTCAAGGCGCTATTTCGGCTCGGTTATTATTGCCATTCCTGTAAGGGATGTGTCACATGGGGATGCAGGTGTATGGTGTGTCCATACGGTGGAGTAGTCACGAAGGATGAAAATATATACAACAAGCGAAGCTATCACGTGAGGAAGCTCCTGTGGGTCCCCTACCAACAGGATGTCAGCCAGAATAAATGATCAGCACACTATGCGCTGATATTTTCCAGACGCGTATCGACATCTATATAACTCAGCAGGGTTATGCTGGCTACAGCAGGACACGCCTACCGAATCATTATCTAGTAATTCTTACTATGTCTTCCTCCGCCAAGCAATCTCAAACGGAGATACATTCAGCCAAGGCTACTATCGGTGCAGCCCTTATGGCCGGGGGCATTGTCGGCACGGCAGACCAAGTCACAAAGATGGCCTCTAAAGATGATGACGGAGGTAACCTGGCCCTTGCAGCCCTCGATGCTGGTGCTGCCATTGTCGGTTATGAAATGCTTAAGAACGTCAACCATCACGATGCGCCCGATGATCACCATGATCATTCGAACGACTCTCACTATCGCGCTCGTCACGATCGCGACCGTCGCCACCATAGCGATCGGTGCGAGTTTCCGACCCGCGAGCGCGTAGTAGACGGTGGCGGTGAGGTCATAGTCAACAACGGCGGAACGGTTGTGGTACCTCGCGGAAGGAGGACAGAATGCACCCACCATGGCCGCCGACACCGATCGGTGTCGGTGTGCTCGTGGGAGTCTACTACGGAGAAAATCGCGAACATCAGGAGGAGAAAGCATCATGGGAGGCACATGCTTGAGGAGGGGCTAGGGCTCTACGGTTTGATCAAAGAAGCTATCGGCGATAAACGTCATCACTTGCTTCATCTCTTGGAAGAAGGTTTGGGAGGCTTTGCTATGGTTAAAGATCTTACTTCGCGGAAATGACGCTTTTGTTTATTTGGGCTATTCGCCTCTCTGTACATGCTTTCGCATGAAACTCTTAATCTTTGTCTTTAAAAACAGCAGTTATTTACAGTAGGGGGTTTCGATAAACCGTTGAAAGGTACGGAGGTCGCTGCCATAAGTTCTTACACCTTCCTAATTAGGAAATTAATTTACTCACTCTCTTAATATATTAATAATTTTATAATTTTATAATTTTATGCAAAATTCTATAAGCTTTATATAAATTCTAAATTAAAACAAATATATAATTAATAGTATTAAAGTGGTTATTATAACTTCAAAATTTAATAAAATTATTAGTGCTATAATTTACGCAGCCGGTATTACAGCTTATGCAGCAGTGCTAAAAATTACGCATTAATAGCGGGATCGTGTCTAGATTTACGTAGGGTAGGCTGATAGCTGCGCACCCGTGATTGCGCGTGCGCAGTCGCTTAATTTCCTAATTAGGAAGGTGCAAGAACTTATGGCAGCGATCTGCGTATCTGTTGGAAGATAATTTGACTTTACCTCAGAAGCTCAGACTAAGAAATCGATTGCGCTGGCGCGCTAATCTCCTTCGGATATTTGATCGATTTCTTGGTCTAAGGCACTTTGGCGAGATTTGTATGGAAGCATAAGCTTTTTTGGTAAGGAAAACTCACAAACCCCAATAAAATTAATTAACATCCCCATAATATATTTTAAGGTAAAAATTATATCAAATAATTTAGGAGATTGAGCTCTATAGATTATAAGATTTTAGGCCTTTTATATCTTTATATGTACCTATACAGGCCTATAATAAAAAAGCTTATATTTTTAATAATAAGGAATTTTAACTTTAATAAAATTAATTTTAGATCTAGGAGGGGATAATATAATTCTAAGGCCCTTAATATATAAAGTAGCCTCCTAAGATTTATCTATAAACCTCTAAAGACTTTATTTTATTAGGTTATGGAGGAATTCCCCTTATAAAATTGCTAAGATTAACGTGTTTCCACTCAACTGCGCACCCTACTCAACCGCGCACCCACCAAAAATCGTAAAAATCACAGCATAATATCTCAACAACCACTTAATAATAACTTCTTAAATTTTATATTTAAGCTTATATATATACTCTGCCTTATTTATTTATTTTTTAGATAAATCTATTAAGTAGTTATAGAGATATAGAGATTAGAGTAGAATTTACAATCTAAAACTATATATCTCTATAACTACTTAATAGATTTTTCTAAAATGAAAAAAAAAATAAGACAGAGTATATATATAAGCCCAAATATAAAATTTAAGAAGTTATTATTAAGTGGTTGTTGAGATATTGTACCGTGATTTTTACGATTTTTGGTGAGGAACTGGGTGCGCGGTTGAGTGGAGTGCGCAGTTGAGTGGGGAACACGTTATAATTTTTACTTAACGTAAGTGATGGGGTTATAAAGGTGTCCCTAGTTATAAAGGGTTTGAACACCAAAGTACCCGAGAATACTGATTTGGTGGCAAATAACTAGTAAAACCCATTTAAAATCATCGCATTGTTATTAAGGAGCTTTGAAGCCATAAATATATATAATAAAGTCTATATTAAGTCAATTTTTGGTGTTTTAGAGCTCAATTTCCCACTTAATTAGTCGCAAAGGGTTACCAATTAACTCAACATCCTTATTTAAGGACTCTTTGTCGCTTAAATTGCTCCTATTATTATCCTTTTGCTCTTACTAAGTGTCTTTTAGTAAAGTAGCTTCTTCTGCTACCTTCTTAGCGGCTTCCTAAAGTTGCCAAACAAAAGCAGCAGCAGTAGCGGCGGCAGTAGAGGACTCCTCTGCCCGCTTCCAGAGCTCTTCTACAGTTAACTGTTTTAATATCGCATAATCGGCTGCTATCTAAGCCGCCAATTAAGCTTCTTTAGTATTCTTTCTGCGAGCTATATTGGCGGCAGTAAGAGAGCTTTGTTGCGCCTTCTTGGCCACCTTTCCTACTTCTCCTGCCTCTCGCTAGTGTTCTTTAGCCAGCTTTTTTACATCCGCAGCTTTTTTCCTAGCCTTCTTCCTAGCCTTAACTTATTCCTTAGCAAGTGCTATAGCTGCTTAACAATCTTTTTTAAGCTGTTCTTTGGCAAGCTTGGCATGCTCTTTAGCCTTACCAGCGACCTGCTTAGCAGCAGTAAGCTCCCTTACTGCTTCTAGAGTAAGAACTAATTCGGTAGAGAGTACGTTCCATTTATATTTTTTTTTAGCCTTCCGCTCCTTAGCATGTTGCCGAAGATTATTGTTTTCTACTTATATAAGCTCCAAGCCTTTCTTTAAGGATTATAGGTGTTGCATTAACGTTAAAACAACTGCCTCTATTGCCTCCAGCAACGTTTCTGGATAAAGGATCGTGCGCGTATACTAGGCTTAAGTATGCTCACTATTAGGCGGTAAAGAATGCATAGGGGAGGATAAGACCGTTATGTGCTTAAGGGCAGATAGAGGCGTAGATGGCCGTATAGAGGAAGGTTATGCGGAGCAACAATTAAGAGCTCAATTTAGGTTAAGGGGGAGGAGGCCTACTACTTTAAAGGCGCTCCTAATCAACTCCCTAGTATAAATTTACGGCCAAATCTTACCAAGTATTTATAGAAAATAGTCTCTATTAATACCAGTAATGCTATAAGCTATATATTTATTAACCTTAGATAAATATAGTCGTTTAAGAACCAAAAATATAACTAAATCTAGTAGCTGTAGGAGGTGTGTTAAATATAGTAGTAGGCAAATTAGTATAATCTTTTTAGACTAGCAGAACTTAATAAACTCAATATTAATATAGCTACTGTGGCCGTCCATAATTAAGAGTTAATAGCCGTTGTATTTATTGTTGGTTTTACCCCCTATTGCCCTCTCCCATGCCTTAATCCATTAGGTATAGCACTTAAAGTGCTCTAGCCATTATATACTAAGCTTTTAATTTAACCATCCATTTTTGCTTATTATAATTATACACTCGCCTATAGCTTTCTCTGCTTCCTGCTATAGCAATTCTATATATTAGTGTCCTTTAAAAATAATAAACGGTAAAATTGTCTACCCTTATATACTAATTAAATTAATCTATAAAACCTACTCCTTATTAGCCACGGAAGTAGCTATTAGCCTAAATAGGATGTACTTCAAATCGTTTTACAGTTGTCTTTAATGCCTAGTACCCTATATAAGACTACCCTAGTGCTTACCCTTGTATTTTATATATCTTAGGAGATATCTCTGTTGCCTAAACCTCCCTCCTTTTCTATTCTAGCATCTTCCTTATGTATATATAGATCCTTAAGAGCCACCTTCAATAGACAGATCATTTATTCAATTCTGTGTCTCTACCTACCAGCCAGCTAATGTTATTTGTCTTGATACCTGCCTGGCTGAAACTCCTAAGAGCCGTCAATTGTCTTAAAATTAATAATATTGCCTCTTAACACTACTACCTTAGCACTATATGCGAAGCCTATAGCGTAACTAGTCTTATCCATATTTCATATATTAGCGTTATTAATATTGTACTAAGTCTTCGCATTAGAGTAGTTAGTAAAAAACCTCTTAACTAGAGCAGAACTATTACTAGCAATAGCGCGTTCTAAGCTAATTAATTATATATAGCAAGTACAAAGCTCTTCCTGCCATTTTAAGAAGCTGTATATCCATTTTATACTAAGTGGCGCAATTTTAGTATAGTAGGGAAAGTTAGAGTTTTCACACTAAAGAATAAGCGTCGCAATTATCCGAATTATATAGTATTAACATAGAAACCCGGCTTTAGCAAAATAAATACAATGCTAAGCAATTGCTGCCTTGCCAGCTGGGGTAATACAATATTAGTTAATGTGGGCAATTTAGTAAAATTATAATCTACCTTAAAGCCGCCAGCGGAAAGTAACTAGATTAACCTCGTGGGCTTTTATACAAGCTTTAGCGCTTTTATAGAGTCCTATTATTCGCTAGGCTTTTAAAGCTGCTTATAGACAATCTTCTGCATCTAAAGCACGCGGCCAGCAAGGCATGGCTTTAAGTTTGAGTATATTATAAGGAGTTGTGGGTAGAGAAGCAAGGGGAAATGTTAACTAAGAGGGAACTCAATCTACCCCTCGCTACGCGAGGGGCGTCTCGTGTAACGGAACCTTATAGTAGGAACTACGGTGGGTCCTATTATTAGGCTAGGTATGTAGGTAAGAACAGTGTTAACAACGTAATAATAACTAGTGGAGTGGTTGCCTAACAGATTAACTCCAATTGTATTCTAAGATTTACTACAAAGAGAGAACTATCTGGGTAGGGACTGTGGTCCTTTAAATACATAACCATACGCCTAAGAAATCCCTTCGCTCCGCGAGGTACGTGTTATACGTAAGGTATATACGTTTACTATATTCTCTATGTTCCTTATATAGCACGTTACATAACTTGGCTACCATTCCTTATTATATAGTTCCACCGGATCCATCCTGGACCGTGCCTATATTAACCAACTAGCTTCCTCCAACTCTTCTCTAAGTAGTCGTAATATTGTACTTAAGCTGTCCGTAATACTATCTCCCTCCTCTTTATCTTTGTCCTTAAAGATTCCTAACATCTCCAAGTCGTCTACTAGAGGTGTGATGTCCGTTTAATTAGTCTAGTTAATATCCTTACTTATTATACTTAAAGCGTCTTCTTCCTTATACGCGCAACGTTGTGCTCGTACGGTTGCTACTATACTGTCATTAGGTAAGATAATGCCGTCTCTATATTCTCGTTGTATAAAAGAGGGGCTAGTCTATATTGCGCTAGCGAGTCCTAACTCCCAATAACTATCCTCTTACTCGGAGTGCACTAAAGCAAATATTTAATTGTTCTGCGACGTTTGTTCTTCCTTTAACGCTAAGTATACACGTCCTATAACTCTTAACAGTCTTTAAGTTCCCTAAGTAACTTATTATAGGGTCTTACGTTTAATCTACCACTGCGAAACTTAACGGTGAGCTCTCCGCTGCCCTGGCTAAGCTAGAACGTTCCTAAGATGCGGAATAGAAGGCTCTAGACGCTTAGATTGCGGCATCTACTTAACTACTTTGTCTTAAGAAGGTTCGTAAGAAGGTTTGTTCTAAGGAGTGGAAACTTGTTTAATAGGGTCTTAACAAGCTAGGTAATAAAAGGACTGGCTTTCCTCCTGCGAGGGAAATAACTCCAAGTAGCTTAGCAATTGCTCCTCTTAGGTCCCCCTTAGGTGACTCATCTTTTAATAATCCTTTTTTAATGCTCCCTAACCTGCTCTCTTTTAATACTTCTTTACCTTTCCTATAGCATTCTCTAGGTTGCTTAGTGGTTCCTAGGTAGTCTTACTATAGCCTATCTACTTTACCTTATACCACGTTTCGTTATCTACGTCCTTGTAACTAATAATCTTTAAAACTTGCCATTTGTCCTCTTTTTATCCTCTATATATATCCGCCTCGTAAACTGGTGGCTTAATATCTCCATATGCTAGTTCTAGCATTACAACGTATTATACAGGGTAGATCTTCATTTTGGCTAATAGGTTTAACTTATACGTAACCAATAAAATTCTTTACTTGATTTTAAAGGGTCCTAGTCTAACGTGGTCCAACTTCCTACTTAGTCGTTAACTCTTGAAATTTTTGTGTAGTAGCTATACTTTATCTCCCTCCTTTAGATCTGGTCCCTTAGATCTCTTAACATTGTAGTACTTTTTCATCCTTTACTGTACTAGCTTGGCTGTTTTTGTAAGGTCTATATAAAGATTTATTAATGTCTCTATTCTTTATTTAGCTATGCTACTCATTTTCTTTATTTAATATAGCGATAACAATGTTCTTAGTTTATACCCGTAGTTCGCCTTAAATAGTAATGTCCCCATTCCTTCTTGTGGTGTTGTATTGTATGTAAACTATATAACTGGTAATAATAATACCCAATTATTCTATACGTGATTAATATAATGCCTTAGATACTATTCTAGTGTCTAGTTTAGTCTTTCCATTTATCCGTCTGTCTGCGGATAATACGCTATAGAGGTTACTGCATAAACTCCCTATTCTGCTAGAAACACTTCCTAAAACGCTACTATAAATCTTAGATCTCTATCCGATATAATTTTATCTAGTACTCTATGTCTTATAAATACTTCCTTTATATAGATTCTAGCAATATTCTCTGCTAATATCTCTTCTATGCATGCTATAAAGTATCCCTACTTTATTAGCTTATCCACTATTACTAAAATCGCGTTATAATCTTATCCTATAATAGGATCTCTTAACTTTGGTAACTTAATAATAAAGTCCTATAATA
>Ga0307507_10004216_pt1 | contig 25989 bp, 2 predicted proteins | sample 7_EM_MG_FD_207223 | JGI IMG/M metagenome (GOLD analysis project Ga0307507, IMG submission 207223) | Populus trichocarpa ectomycorrhiza microbial communities from riparian zone in the Pacific Northwest, United States - 7_EM | ecosystem: Host-associated > Plants > Roots > Unclassified | place...
TTATTCAAGGTGGCTCTAAGAGCCCTAATATACATAAGAAAAGTAACCCCTTACAGGGGTCCCTGGAGGGTGGTGTAACAGACCAAAATTAGGCTGATACTGATGTCTGACAGCCGTCGTCACAGGTTGATATTACCCTAGCTGTAAAGCTACCTCCGCGGCCAACATACTACACCACAGTCTTTGCTTACGGAGAACGGTGTACCCACTACGCTTGTTTTGATAGAGCTTGGAGAGCTCCTGCGTCTTGTGGGGTGGGGGGGTGGTGGTTGCATCCACTGGAGCTTCTTGCAATCACGTGATAGCTTCACTTGTATATAGATTTGTTCTTCGTGACGATTCCACCTTATGGAGTCCACACCACCATACACCTACACTCCCGCGTGATAAGAAGCGACAGGGGAGGCTCTCCTATGCCTGTTCCTAACTATCACCAGTAGGCAGTGATACAAAAGGCCCAATCGGGGCTTAAGAATTCGGGAGATCCCTCCTATTGTGATTCCGTACGGTATTGTGATAAGGAGGGCACAAAGCATCCGTCCTGTCTTAGCTGTCCCTAATCCAAGTTGTGGAGAATGAGGACTCTGAGCTCAGCAGCTAGAGCGGAGAGCCGTCTTCCCACATTGCGTCATCATAGATACTCGGCCATGTTCCTAGTTTCCCCATCCCACCTGCTGGAAGCGACCCTAGATGATCACTTAACGTAGAAAGCCTGGCCAAACAAACTCAACGGAGAAGTGTCCGCAATATAGACTTCGGGCAATATCTTCAAAAGATTACGGGGTAGTTCACCCTAGCGGTGCGGAGTTGCAAAGTCGGCTCTGTCCAAGAGGGGTGGAAACGTCGAAAGAAGAGCGGAACTACCTACCTCCAATCCCGTATATATTATTATTATTATTTATTCATTGTTTAACGTCTGATTCGGACCCCTGACGCGGGCCCACGCAGACTACTCTTATACAGGAAAAAAAACCCTGGTAATTGGGGGAGAAAAACCCTATCCCTTAACTGGTATATGGTCCGTGCGGAACACCAGAGCACGACAATTTGATCCTATTGATGTGATTGGCCAAATCCTTATCGATAACAGATGGACGCAACTTGGCGGGTTAAGGGATAAGCCACCTCAGCAGGGTAAAACCCCGTTGACCATCTTCGCACGTAGCCAGTAGCTACGTCTAGACTTCTATAAATGTTAGATCTCCTTGGTAACCGTTGCATCCTTGCCTCTAACATATTCGCAGCCAAGGCAGCTAGGGTTCACTTCGTCCTGGCTAGGCCTTGCTGTCGATCGATTGATAGCTATACTTATAGCAGTCTCCTATATCTTGGCTTGCTTATCCGTCCCTACTGTAGCTATCTCTTATAGACTATTGCCATATACCCTAACTTCCCCCCCCCCTAAGAGCCTATCGAAGGCGTAAAGGGTATTCGTCTGTAACCAGCTCCGTAATCCCGAAAGGCGAGCGGGATGTATATGTGCTCTAGGTATCTTTTATGCCTAGGCCATATTTGCTAGGCCCTCTCTAGGGTGGTCGGCCGTAGAGAGAAGACAGGAAAACCGTGGGGTGTTGTTATCTAGGCTGCTAGGCAAAATACGATACGGACGGTGAGTGACCACATACTCCGCGGACGATCGCCCTGGGGGTTAGGAGGTGGTGTATTTGTTCGTTCGTTCGTTCGCCCGCCGATCGTGAGGGGTCGTCAATACTTTTAATTGAGGGTTGGGGGTCAGGGGACGTTGAATCCAACTCGTATCCATGAGGATTACACAGGTGGGCTGACAGCAGGTTCGTAGGCCAGGTCACCACCTATAGGTGCAGAGCCCGATTTAGACGGCCCCTAATCCCATATATAATCTCGTCAGAAGCCTCCTAGTTATAAAACCTTTCCCACCACCAACACCATTCAGTTCATCTTTCCTGAGTTAACCGCTCCGTCGAAAACAAGACAATTCTACAGTGCTCGCAAACATGCATATTACCAGTCTCTTCGTTCTCTTCGTACTCACGGTTAGCTTTGTAGCTGCGGCTCCAATTAATAACGTTGCGTATGGAAACTAAGCCCCTTTTATTATATCCTTATTTTAGACAGCCAATTAGCTGACATAAGGGCTATAGCACGGGGCCTGAAAAACGAGTTTGGGATCTTATTTATAAAGAGTTGGAAAAAGCTCGGTATGAAAATCACCCCGTCTACTAAATCGTACCTCTAGCTTGGACAAACCAAAACTCTAATATTAGACTATAGACCGTAAGAGAAATGGCCCTGTAGGGTAAGAGATACCCTAAGGGAAAAGTCTTCTAGATTAGGGCAATCTTATCCTATATAACTCTTCGGAGGCAAGGGCTTAGTATTAGCTAAATTTGGATTCCCTACTACCCTACTACTTGTACTTTTATTAGTGTTCAATATTAGTATAGGGCCATATTAATATTTATATTAAATTTTAAAAATTTACTAAGCCTCTATATAAATATAAACAGTAAACTGTATATAATTAAGGTCTTAGCTAAATATATACCTAGACGTCGCCTAAAATAGATACTTTATATTACCCTATAACCTTTATATACCTTTATTTACTATATTAAAGCTATAGAACTGGCTATTATACATACTTTTATATATTCTTTTTTAATATTTAATATCTTTTAATATTAATAATACTACCTTCCACTTACTACTCTATTACTTACTATCTTATTACTTATTACTTATATTATTTATATTAATTTAATATATATATAAAGCTTTTAAAATTAAATTAAATAAATAGAGTTTTTATTTTAAATTACCTAGTTAATAGCTATAAGCGTAGATTATCTAATATATTATCTTTAATTTAAGGTTTTAATATTTTAATATAATTTTAGTTCTAAATATCTATAATATAATCTTTTAATAAGATATACTTTATATTATAGACGGCGGTAGATTAACACCCCCTACTGATTGGGTTTAGTTCCTTCTTGATCAAGTTAGAACATCACGTAAATTTAAGTTATTTGCATCTGCAATAGTGCGCGACTATCGCGCGACCATACCTAAAACATTACCTCGCATTTGCCTTACCGATGCCCACCCTAGCCTCTAACTGTTAAGCGCCGCCGCGGCCGCCCGGATGGCTCTATTCGCATTAATACATCGACATGTTGCGAGCTATTAGCATTTTAAACAGAATACTGGGTATACTACGTGTGGGCGTGGGCGTACGTAGGTGCGAGCGCGGGCGTGCTCGCAGATATCAAGTAGAGGTAGTAGCACCTAAATAAGTTCACGCGGCGCTTTATAAAGTACTACGCAATTAAGGTATTACAGTTATAAGAGTTATATTTTAACAATTTAATTTTCGCGATACAGGTGCAAACAAACTTAAATTTACGTAATATTCTAACTTAATTAGGAAGGAACCAAACTCAATAAGTGGGGGATATCCGTCTATTAATTAGAGGATATCAATCTACCGTTGTCCTAATTATAATTAGGGGTAGCTAGTAGTTATCCTATTATTAGCTTAATAAAGGGTTAGTAGAAGTAGGATAAAGAAAGTTAATATTGAAGATATTAAGAGTATATTAAAGCGATAACTATAAGGCCTTACTACCTCTATAACTTTAAACTTAGCCGCCTTATTATCTAGCTTTTTATTTAACTATACTTTATCTCCTATTTTATAAGCTAGTAAAAGTTAATTCTTTTATAAAAGGATTAGAACTAGTCTTTAAAATTATATATAGCTGTTCCTATCTAGCTAGTAAGAGTATCTCTATTAACTTCTATTAGGTTTCCTAACTATTTAAGAATTTATAGAAATAAAATAGTAGATAAACTAACTGAAAAGGGCCTTTATAAAGAAATATATAATCTTTTTACACTTCTTTAGTGTATTTAGGGATATTATATAATAGGGTCTCCTTAGGAGGTATATTAATTAAGACACAGTTAAATAAATAAAGGTTTTACTAATATTTTAAAGGAGATATATTAGCTAGATAAGGGGCGAGAGGTTTTACTAGTATCTTAGAGGGTTTATAAACGAAGCTAGTTCTCCTCTAGAGAAGAACTAGCGATTAGTCTCTAAGTAGAAGAGGTTAGAGTGCATTGTCCTTTAAATACGTAAAGCTCGTTCTACTTTTAACTTACCTTCGACTTACCTATAACTCTTATTCGATCCTATTAATTAGGTATCCATATATTCTAGTCAGGCTGGCCTCTTATATATATTCTAAATTCTATATACTTTAACACTTACTTATTATACTTAGATATTAGAATAGAAATAGGAGATACTATTTAATTCTACTTAGGAGTACTCTATCCTATACTCTATATAGTAGTATTTATAAGTCCTACTTAATTATTATTAAACTAAAGATAAAAGGGTTATTTATATTTACTAAATATTCAGATATATTAAGTCTATAATAATAATATTATTAATTCTTATTTAATATCTAATACGGTCCCTATTAAGGTCTATATAGATAATACTAATAAGTAGGTATAAAAAACCTCTAAGGTTAGTTAATTAAGGCACTGGTATAGCAAAAGGGACGCGCAAACCTGTATAATTGGAATGTTAAGCTAAGAAGTAGAAGAAGGTCAAGGAAAGGATACGTCTATATATAGAGTGCCAAGTCATTAACCGAACCCCTAACTGAGCCCCCTATTTAGGTTACGCGTATTAGTGCCATAATATAAGGGAGATATTATAACTAACTACTAGCACTATGCCAAGATATAAGATTCTAGCTTAGGGGGCTCCGAGATAGGATTAATACTACCCTTATATATCTTGGTGTAAGGGATATTATTATAGTTACCTTAGGTTGCCCTTAGGACAACCCCCAGACACCCCTTAAATATTTATTGGTTATATACTAGAGGCACGTACCCGTAGTACATAGTCTCTCCAATCCCGGAGGCCTTACCTCCTTAAAAATTTATCTTCTCTACAATCTATCCTATTTCTACAATTATGCTTTATAGCCCCCTATCTATAAAGTCCCCTTATATTTAAATTCTTTATACTCCTTTTTAGAAGGGCAGTCGGCTTTAAGAACTAGATTATTTATTTATATCTTTTATTTATATCTACTATTTCTCTCTTAAAACCTCGCGACGACCTAAATGGAAACTCTATAAATACCCTATAGAAAGCCGTCGCGTTAAGGCGAAAATGTCCCTCTAAAAGCGAGAGATTGCAATAATATAACCCTTTAGGCAAGACGGCCGAACAAGCCCTAATACCTAGATGTGCTAAAAGTGTCACAGGACACCTCCGTAACACCTTATACACGTCTACCTGTTTCTACTGACGCAGTAAGAAGAGACTGACTGCGGAACGGCAATCTGATGGCAATCTACGGCAATCTAACGGCAATCCGACGGCAATCTACCGCATTCTGCCATATTCTGCCAAGCCCACCAAATCCTGCCAAGTTCTGCCAGGATCGCTACTCGAATCCTATTCTGTTCCGTGCACGTATTAACCAAGCAACTAAATTCGCGATATATACCCTTTCTCCCCATTTCCTTACCTTTTTTCCTTACACAACGTCTTAACTTTATTACGCAGTTTATATATATAGCTTAATAATATCTACTTCGCTATATATTATTACTGCCTATGCTCACTCCGTAATAAGAAGCTTAAAGACTCTTATACGCCTATAGTTATTAGCAACGTTAATAAAAACGCAAATACCCTCTATAATGGTTGTAATACTACCAAAAAGTAGCTAGTACCCCTTTAGGCTAGTTAGAAGATTAAGTGCTAAAAGTAAGCCTAAGATTTTTCCCTAAGCTAGAAATATAAGATAAATATACTAATATGTCTAATTAAGGACCTAACTGGAACCCTCCCGGAAATACACTAGCCTATAATTAGTATAGTAGTGGTATATAAATTGCTTATAAGCTAAGCGGGTTTACCCCTTTAGGTAATCTAACCTAACTACTAACTTAAGACTTTAGCCTTGCTAGGAAACCCATACTAGCTACTAGTACTAATACTACCTTTATAGCCGGAGCTTCCCTAGGCCTAAATTTAAATAGTTAAAAGCCCTATACTAATTTTCTTTAAGAAGGATATTAGGAAGCTGCTGCTAGGCTCTTAGAAGCTATACGGGAAGGAGCTACTAATAAATATATTAAAACCCTCTAGGGGTAAGTCTAGATCCAGTAGAGCTTAATCTAAGCTAGATAAAATCTTTTATAACATAGTTAGGGCTAAGGCCTTTTTAAGGGCTACCTAGAGCCTAAAAAGGCATTAAAGACTTAAAGAGGTATTTACGCAGTAAATAGAAAAAGGATATAGACTAACTAGCCAAGACCTCTAATAGTTTAGAACTCCGCTATAGACCTAACGCCCAACAGTTAGACAATTGGGTTTATAAAGTAAATAACTTCTTTAAGATGCTAATAATATAAGATAATACTAAAGAGCGTACCTAATAGATTATTAGTAAGATTAAAGACTAATCCCTAAACTAGATTACACTTAATTAGCTTAATAAAGAGTAAATTACTATATAGTCGCAGCTGCAAACCTTTCCAAAGAAGTAGACTTAAGATCCGTATATTATATAATATAATAACACAAAGCAATTCCAGAACGGTACGCAGTAAAATAGTAGTGATTTCCACTAGTTTATGAACTTTGTAGAAACTTATACTTAATAAATAGATCTAAAGCCCTTTAAAAATAAAGACTGTAGCATCTATAAAAAGGAGAAGATTAGATTTATCTAGGCTAGAATTAACCCAGCAATTTATAACAAAATAAAGCGTATAGGAGCCCTATCATGGATTACTATATATACTAATTCTAAACGAGCGGTTCTAAACGCTAAGGATATAGTAAGGAACTAGACCTTTTCCGGTAAAAATCTAGGGGGTAATTAGAAGCGTAGGTACTTTAGTAGTAATATAGGGCAGACCTAAGCTCTAAAGAAGCCGTTTTTAAAGAGAACTTCAAAATAGTTAAAGTTAGGAGCTATAGGTAATAGGAAAGACTCCTAGGGCCAACCTAATATATATTTAATACCCTTATAGGAATACTCTAAGAAGCTAAAAGGAAATTTCCTTAAAGGTAAATCTTATTAGAAGAAATTGGGCAAGAAATATACTAATAAACCAAAAAAGAGAAGCCCTAGTTACGGATATCTCTTAGCTATAACTAGGGCAAAATATAAAAGGGAAGACTCTTTATATTACTATTAAGCTAAAAATAATACCCCGTATAGGCAAGATATATTAGCTCTAAGTACTATATAGCAGCGGCGCCAAAATTAATTTTATATAATATAATTTGGCAAAAGAGCATAAATTTATCCTTTTACTAGGGTGGCGGAAACCTATTATAGGCTTTCTAAATAAGTATTGGATTAAATTATATAGTCCCTATAAGCTTATAGTTTTAGTAGCCGATATATATAACTATATTAAGGTAGTTAGCCCGCAACCCTTCTAGGTGGCTAACTTTATAGGCTATAACCTTATTCTTAAATATCCTTAGCTTATAAAAGTAGATTTTAAAATACGCTTTAAAATAGGAGCCTTTAAATAATAGAATAATAAAGAATTAAAAGAACGTATATTACTAATAAGCTTAAAAAACATCCTAGAAGATATAGCTCTAGGTAAAATAATATACGTTCTATACTTAAAGGAGTATTTGATTTAACCCCTATTTAATAGCGAAATGGATATAAGGCCTAGTATAGACAATAACCCTTCTGTAATAAATACCCTATAAGGAACTACTAGATAGGTCGCGAAGATACTATAAAAAGGCGGCGATCTTAAAGATCTTATAAGATACTTCCACCATTATAGGTTACTCTAGCTTAAGTAATACACGGAAAGTATACTATGGTACCTTAAACGCTGCGTTAAAGAATTCCCTACCCTCTATTAGCTACTATATAAAATAGTTTAATATATAGTAGAAACTATATATAAGCAACTATTATAGCGTATAATATTACCCGCAAGTATTTAAAGGGAGCTCTAGGACCTACCTAATAATAATATAGAGGGTAAATGTAGCCTTAATCTATTAAATATTCCATTAGGCCTAAGAAACTTACTAAAAGCATTTTTAGATAGGTAAGCTAAAGTCCTTTCGCAGAACTTAGAATACGATTATATAATTAATCTAAAAGAAGGTAAACAACTACTAAACCTTTCTATCTGTAACCTTTTTTATAAAGAGCTTAAAATCCTATAGGATAACCCTAATAGTTTACTAGAAAAGGGGTAGATTTAGCCCAATAAGTCGCCTATAGGCGTTCTAATTCTCTTTATCCTAAAACTAGATAGAACTGTAAGGCTATATATAGACTATCGCGGTCTTAATGAGATTATAATTAAGAGCCGTTACCTACTACCGCTAGTTAGTAAAATGCTAGATTAACTATTTAAGGTAAAAATCTTTATAAAGCTAGATCTATAAGACGCCCATTATAGGTTCCGTATTTAAAAGGATGATAAGTAAAAGACCGCTTTTAAACCCTAATACGGCCACTTTAAGTATATAATAATGCCTTTTAGGCTAGCTAATACGCCTATAATATTTTAATTATATATTTACAGGGCCTTAGGGGGACTAGTTAACCGTATATATATTATTTATCTAAATAAAATCCTAATCTACTTAAAAAAAAATAAGAATTAATATAAGTAACACGTTTGCAAAGTGCTAGAATATTTAGATAATTAGGGCTTCTACGCTAAGGCGTTAAAGTATATCTTTAATATTAAGCAGGTCGAGTTTTTAGGGTATATTATAATACTTATAAGTGTAGTTATAGACCTAGTATAGGTATAGACGATATAAGAGAAGCCGGAGCTAAAGAGCTACTAAGATATTTAAGTATTTCCAGGCTTTACTAATTTCTATAGGCGCTTTATTTATAACTACTTAAACATTACTTAGTACCTCTTTAACTATATTATAGAAGCTTTTTAAGACCTAGCCTAAAAAGTAAAAAGCTTAAAGCTAGGAAAAAAGAAAACTAAAAAAGGACTAACTAAATAGTATAAACTATAGTTCTGGCCTAAAAAGGTTTAGAAGGCTTTTTAGAAATTACGCCCAAAGCTTATAAAAGCTCTATTACTGCGGCATTTTAACCTAGATTAGCTATTAATAATAATTACTAATACATTAAATTTTGCCCTTACTAGTATCCTACTATAACCTAATAGAGATCTAGACACTACCTAGCTTTACTTAAGACTAGTAGTATTCTATAATAGAAAATTCTAAAGGCCTAAAGTTAGGTATTATACCTATAATAAGGAACTGCTAGCTATAGTTAACTATTTTAAATAGTGGCAATATTACCTTAAGCACGTAAGCTATACCACTTATATACTTTTAGATTATTATAATCTATACTACTTTATAACTATAAAAAAGCTTATACTTTAATAAGCTAGATAGGTAGAAAAGCTTATATAATTTAATTTTAAGATCAAATATAAGCTAGGGGAGAATAATTCTACTAATAGACTGTTATAACAGCCAGACTATACTAAAGGCTTTAAAATGGAAGAAGGAAAACAGATAATAGATATCTTACTCCCTATATTATAAAATAAGCTCTAATTATAGAATGCTTAAGTATATATAGCTCTATATAATAATAAATTCAATTTACCGCCCGTCCCGGTCCCCCTAGTGGGTCCACACAGGCTAATACCTTCTATAGGAAAAACTCTAGCTTAGAGAAAACCCAATCGCGGGCCGCGCTGGAGAGACAACAGCGCTCCGGTATTAGGGCGCCGGCGGCTCGCCTTCTACCTGCCTAGTAGTCTACATATTAAGCCAACTGGCCGCGCTTCGCGGACAATCTCACTCTCCCCTTCCTCCCTTATCCTTTTGCCCTTCTACCCTTATCCTTTTACTAGTCCTCCAGGTTTTAAAAGGGCTAATATCCACTTATATCTTCTACGTCCATTACCTTTATAGCCTTAAACTAGGCTAAAGCGCCTAATTATATAAACCATTTTGCAGCCGCTTAGGCGCTTTTTTTGTTATTTAATACCTCCTAAAGGCGCTTAGAGGTACAGTTTACTATAAATTCCGCCCTTCAGTAGTGTGGACACTAGAGCAACACATAGTATACTATCTGCCTTATCCAACCACATTTGCACCATGGGAGAATACCTAGTACTCTAATAGATGCAAGCTATATATTAAGCCCTATTACCTCCATACAGAGGAGAAATAGTACTATAGCCTCTACTTTTGTTAAATCTTTATATAATAGGATTATGGGTTTCCCCTATAGGGTCTTCCACGTAGTTTTTATACAATTTTTGGCCTTTACCTACCATTGTCGGCGCCATTCTAGGTCTGCCTATTTTACAATAAGGGTGGTTGCCCGCCAGCGGTACTAGTAACCTCCTATACAGTGGCGGCGTTCCGCCTACGCTCTACCTATATTCCACTAGCTACGCTTATAGGGGTTTATTATAGCTTCTCACTCTACGCAGTCCTTCTAGTATATAAGAAATTCCTATATCTTATTCTTACGGTCCTTTACACAGTCCCTAAGCACTTCTAATAGTACTAATAGCCGTCTTATTTTTCGCTAGCTCTTTATTAGTGTTTTCTAGATACTATTAAGGGCCTCTACTAATTCTTTTTCTACCTTATTAGGAGCCGTCTTAGCAGCTCTTTAAAGGGCTGTCGTTTTAATATAGAGCTAGATTAGGGGAATAGCCGCTTCCTTCTCCATTACCACTATTAGTGTTTACTAGTATACCCTTATAACCCTACAGAGGCACTTATTCTAGACTTTTTATAGCAGTTTAAACAGGCTTTTCGCTGGCGTTCTACCGTCATCCTATACTTCCCATACTTAGGCACTATATAGCATTACTAGTTAGACGGTAGCCGTATATAGGAGGTGTAAGCGGCGCATTAATGGACCCCATGTAGACATAGTAATCCTTAATATTGCTTTAAAGGCTACTAAGCCTTTACTTGCCGCCTTTTTAATCTATTCTTTCTACTAGAGCTTAAGGTCCACCCAAATCCCTAGGATTTGCATACTAGTTTTTTAGGAAGTTGTCTCGCAGCTGGCAATATATATAGTGGACGCAAGGTCTACAGTGGCGTGGCACCATTGCCTTATAAAGTGCATAAGTTAGTACTTTTTAGGGGCGAATGTCGCGCCATATTGGTTTACCTATGTAGCGCAGTAGTTATAGGCATCCTCTAATTATCAATAGTTCTCTACTACAGAATCTCCCCAGGTAATAAGGTTTATATTATCTATAAAGCCAAACCCTAGCATGCCGCTATTAGGGCTCTAGAATTTCTCTAGCAGCTCTAATATAAAGAAGAGGAATAGGATTAGTAATAATAGAGACCCTTAGGGGATGCCTGTTTGTATCTAGATCTAGTTGCTCTCAAATCCTATAAACTTAATATGGGTCTTGCGTGCTATTAGGAAGCTTTATATAAAGTCTATAAGCCACTTTAGGAAGCCTTTACTTTTTAGAATATAGAGGAGCCTTTTATAAGAGACATTATTAAACGCCCCTACTAAGTCTAAGCTTAGCATTAACACCATACACCTATAGCATATTCACCACGCCGTCTGTATATAGGAGCTAAGCAGTCTTACCGCTAATAGCGTAGATTACTTACGTCTTGCTCCCATCTAGTTTTAGGGGAGTAACCTATACTCTTCTGCTGCCTCTAACATAATATTAGCTATATATTTCTCTAGGACTTTTACAAGCGTATTTTTAAGGGCAATTAGTCTATAGCTGCCTGGGAGAGAATAGTCTTTCTTTCCTTCTTTATATAAGACCGCTATTATAGATTCTTTAAGGCTTTTTGGTATTATTCCGTTAGCAAAGCAGTAACTAGCTACTTCTACTAAGTCTTTTACAATAACTAGGGCAACTATTTTAAGAACCTTATTTGGTATACCATCTAGCCCTAGGGCTTTACCATTTAGAAGGCTCCTAATTAGCTTATTAATTTCTTCAGTTAAGATAATAGGGCTGATATTAAGTACTCTTTGCTCCGTTGTTGTCTCTATCTTAATATCACTAAAATCCACTATTCCAGTCTTAGGAAAGAATTTAGCTACAAGGATATCCGCTTTTATAGTATTGTTATCTATTAAGGGGTCCTTAATAAACCTCCTAAGATCTGGCAGATAGGGGTCCGCCTTTACTACACTTACTTTTCTACTCCATTTTAATAAGATCTAGAGTCCTTTATTATAGGGCTTTAATTAGTCCTTAGTAAGTTCATAAATAAAGCATCTTTAGTTATCACAGCTAACTCTCCTAGTTTCTTTCTAGAGTTGGTTGCTTAGTATTAAATACCTTTAAAGATCCTAGGGGTTGTTATAGTCTTAGTACTATTATTACGCCTAATAGGCGCCAGCGTAAAGCTGGGTAGCCTATAGCAACTATTCTCAGCGGGCCTACTAGCTAGGCTATGCTTATAGGCAGTACTCTTTAAGTGCTTATTTAATTCCCTCCTAAATGGCTTAAAAGGGGTTTTTAGATATGGTCCAGTTAAGCCCCTAGATATTTTAGAGGAAGCCCTATAGATCTAGCTTTTTAAGAGCAAGGCACTAGCATTCCACTAGCAGACAGCTGGCGTTATTAATTTAGATATAGATAGGTATGTGATCTCTTATAAGGGCCCATTCCTCAACTATACTATAGAAGTTGACTTTTCTATATAGGTCTGGAGATATAAATATAAGGTTAATTACACTCTCCTATTACCCTCTTTTCCATATAGGCTTTCCTTTTAGTATAGCAAGTATAAGTCCTCTAGTATTAGTTTCGGCCAAGAGGTATTCCGCCTGCTCTTTACTGGCTATATACTTTCCGCCCTATATTAGGTAGTGGGCGTTAAAGTCACCTAGGAGTATAACTTCTCCCTTAGCCTCCTTAATAGCTATTTTAACCTTAGGCCATGTCCTAATCTAAAGGCCATTTTCGCGCAGGTTATAGACATTAATAATTATAATCTCTAGCCCCTCTAAACGCACCTAGAGGGCTATAGTAAAGGGGCTATACTATCTACATTTCCAATGCGCAGCTTTAATATTCTGGCTAATTATAAAGCAGACCTTTATTATAGGGAGAGCATTATATATAAGTGTAAATCCCCTAGGGCAGTATGTTAATTTAGTGTATCTATTATATGCTGGCTCCTGGACTATAAGGACCTAGTAGTCTACTGGTATAACACTGTTAAAGAAGGGGCAATACGCCCCTTAGTTTACATTTCCGCAGTTATACTAAATAATTATGTACCTACTTATTTTAAGTGGGTATAGGCTTATCCATATCTATATCCTATTCCTCTTTAATTTTACTAAAAATTATTATTACTCTATTAGCGCAAAGCCGGAGCCTTAATTATAATCTATCTCTGCTTACTTTATTAATAAAGAATAATTTACCTAATCCCCGTTTAAGTAGTTATTTTTAAGTCCCTAACATTTCCCATCCTCTTTTCTTATTAGTAATAATTATAAAGTTTCCTAGTATTGGGGGTTAGTATATTATATCTGCAGCTTCTTATATATAGAGCAACTACGTTAGAAGGGCCATCCTTTTTATTTAGATACCCTTAAGGTAGCTTTAAAAGGACCTACACTCCTTTCTTTACTATACTTTATAGGCTTTACTATAATTAACACAGAATACCCTCTCCTTAGGGCAATCTGTGGTGTTATATAGTCCCATATATTGTCCACATTTTATTTACTTTCTGCATGCACTTTAAGTATATCCCTATTAATTACAGCAGTAGCACTATTTTATAATTAGGCTATTCTTAAATGGCCTAGTCTTAAAGAGCTAAGATTTAATAACTATTCCACTTTTAATAATCTTTTACTGGATTGCTTAGGTTAAGACACTAATTATAAGTATTCCTCTAGTTTTTTCCGGTTCTCTTTAGGCGCTACTAGTGTTTACCTAGCATTTTACCTGCGCTTTAGGGTTATATAGCCATCAGATCCAACTAATAGCTATACCAGGCGCAAGGCACTTTATAGCTTCGCAGATAGACTAAATTAGTTCTAAGTTATCTGCGTTCCTTTTACTATTAATTAGGGTTTTAAGCAGGACCCTAGGTACTTCTAAGAGGTAGTTTTTTTTTAGTATCTTAAGTCCTAGTACGTCTGGTCCGTTTAGGGTTTAATCTTTAATTATCTAGAAGGGGATATAGATATCTACATCCCCGCTATTAAGGGTGCGTATAGTATAAGCGCTTAGTATTATTCTCTAGATAAACTTAAGGAGTTCCCCTAGTTTATGGCCCTAGGGCTCCTTAAGTCAGACGCTTATAGTCACTCTCTATAGTGCCGCAACTGCGCTTACCATACGGGCTGCCTGCGCAGCAACAGCTACCTAGGTCTAAGCCTATACTAGGGGGGCTCCTAGGCCTAGGGGTCCCCCTTTATTTGTTTAAATTTTCTTAATACCAGCTTTAATTCAGTTAAGCTGGGCCTTAGTTTCCTTTTCTTAAGGCGTTGGGCGCGTTAAAAGCGTTTTAATGCGTTATATTGCCTCTTAGACAGAGGCGAGTATCTGGTGCCGTAGGGTTTCTTCCTCCTCTTTTATAAGATCGTCTTTGATTTATTCAAGTATTTCCTTTAGTTTTTGCCATTACTGGTTAGGCTGGCTGCTGTCCTTTTCGTGTTGTTGCCTGCCTGGTTCGTAGTTCTGTTCCCTCGCGTCGCGACTGTCGCGACCGTCGCGACCCCGGCGGGAAGCCTGCGCCCCTCCGTCGTCCCCTATGCTTTGTAGATGGGGCGACGTGGTTTTATAGGGTTTCTCAATGCAGGGAATAGGATTCCGATATCGGATTGCTTTGTCGGGTGGTTTTTAGGCTGGTTTTGCTGCTATTGCGGCTTCTTTTTTCTAATTATAGCTCTATATACTAAGTCTTGGGCGGTATAAACTCTATTAGCTTTTATTAATATTTTAGCTAGTATTTAATTCGTTAGAGGTGCTAATGGGCTCGTGCACGCTACGGGCTTATGCACGATATTCTTACCCTAATAAAACCTAACCGCACAACAACGCCTCAACAGATTTAGCTAAAAATTTAGTATATTATTAGTATATATACTAAGAGCCATTTTCAAAAAATTTATAAGAATTTATTGACTTTAAGTAAAGTTATTAGTATTTAAATTATAAATTTTAAAACCCTTTTAATATAAAATACTTAGATATATTAACTATTTAGTAAGCTAAATTTTTTATATAATAGTCTTTATTTATACTTGTCGGAATGTTAGTCATGTGACGTGGTTATAAGACCACGAAGCGAGGCTAGTTAACCTGACCTTGGAGCAACCCCTTACTTCTAGACAATTAAACAACTACCAACTTCAACACCGCATACGTATTATACAGTGATATTCGTGCCCGTTAATAAAGCGAGTATACCAACACTAATCAGTAGACGTACAGATTAGGAAATACGTAATAAGCTAAAGCTTAAGAACCGTACTAGAAATAGTACACGGATCGCCTAGCCTTATCTATTTTAGTTAAAGGAGAAAGCTATATTACCCTTAAAGCTTAAGACTACGTATCAGCTTAACTGCTAACGCGTTAGATCGCCTAGAGAATTATATCTTTATTCGGAGAAGATTACGACCTCCCTCAAGCTTAAGAGAATTTGTACTAGCCTTACAGCCAATATAACAGATCGCTGAGAGAATCGCAGTCTTGCTAAGAATACTTTACAGGCCCGACGGCTGTAAAGGATATACACACCTAAATACCCTCACCTTGACACCCTTACCCCAACGACCTTAACCTTGACCTTGACCTCAACCTCGACCTTAACCTTAACCTTAAACTACAACATATATAAGGACTAGCACACTGCTTTACACAATAAAATAGATCCTAAATGGAAGGAGAGAATCACTAGACATAGTTATGGGATTAATATAATAACTGCCTTGGAGGAAGACCTAGAAGAATATATAGAAACAAAAATCTATAAGTATATATATAAGAACTTTACGGATTATATATTATAGTTGCTATTCCAAGAAGAATTCAAAGGCTTTACCATTAAGGACTTTAGAAAGATACGCTCTATTACTAGAGTAAAGCTCCGTACTCACCTACTCTAAAGAGGAGTATATGTTGCTATATATAGCAATAGATACCCACTCTATAAGGTTCTATATAATATTCTTACAGAAGAGGAACCTTATAAATAGATAGATAAGGAAATTACAGGAGCTCTCAAGGAAGTCAGCCCTATAATTATAGTGGCACTACGAGAACAACTTAACTCAATATAAATAGCTCTAATATCGAATTAAGCTATAACCCCGTTAGTTATAGCCTCTTCAGTTCCTACAACCCCCCCCTATAACCTACTACCTTCCCACACGGTGCTAACGCCTGTAAACCATTAACTACCTCCACTACCTCTAACGCCTATAATCCAGCCTATAGCTATAGCTATAACACCTGGAACACAAATACCTACCCCTATAATACCCTAACTAGCTGTTGCATCTATACCCTAGTAAACTGCACCAACCGTCATTTAACAGCAAGCTGCACCTACCTCTACCTAAGATTAACTACTTACTCTCCTTACTCAACTCCTATAGACGCAGAATTAGCAATTATCGCCTACGGCAACTACCTCTACCCTCCCTTTAGCAACCGCTTCTATCCTACCTGGTCTTCCTCCTGCCTAGTATCTTCACCCTAGTACTACTAATACCGACCCTGCTATGCACCTGCCTACGTACAGCAAAGAGGCAGCCACTATTGCCAAGATTTACACAGACGACCAAAAGTACAATGGAGTGAGTGATAGCTTTAACTTTAAGTTAACTATCTTCTATAATATCTGCAAGAGAGCTAGTCTACCTCCTAAAGGCTATATAACTGCATTCCCAACCATACTAAAAGGACTTGCTTAGGATCACTACTACAATAGCAGTCTTTTAACTAGATTATTTACTAAGGCATGCAACTATATGTGTTACTTCTTTAAAGGACTAGAGTACTATTAGAGAAACCTTACTAAATAGAACGCTACTAACTTCTAAGGAGTTATTAACAAGAACCCTAATAAGCAAATCTATTAGAGTTTCTAACTACTCCTTAATAAGCTCTTAAAACACCGCCATGGATTATACCTAGAGTTTTATACAGACCTCTTCCTTATAAATAAGCTAGTCACCGCTTGCTAAGGAGTACTAGCATGCCGTATCGCCATTTCTACCCCTCTAAAGACCTCTCCTAGTTAATTAGCAAGTTGCAATCTTCTATAGTTATATAGGAGAAGGAATACCCTTTCTAGGCCTTAATAAGACTGTCTTAAGGAGCCTACTTTACAGATCGCATATACCGCCGTAATATCTATAACAACCGTGACTGAACCCGCTCCTATAGACAAAATACTATCAGATCCCTAAAGGCCAAGTGCTATGTTTGCTAAAAGGAGAGCTGCCGCTTATAGAAATATATAGAGGAGGAACAGAACCATTCCAGAGATAAGTATAAAAGACGTTTTAACAATAACAAGGGCCGTAACAGTAACTTTAAAGAACGCTTCAGACAATACACTATCTACTATAAAGGAGATGATAATAATGAGTGTAATAAGACCTTTAAAGCTCTTATGCTAGACACAAATGCTAATAAAAACACTGATAATAACAATAGTAAAGAAGAATTAGAAGACCCTAACAGCTACTACCTTATATTATTTGGGACTCTTACTATAGAAAAAGTAACCTCTATAAGCGTAGAACTAGCTAATAAGGCGTACGCTTACTTACTTACTATAACCTCTACGGAACCTACTACGGAAACTAACCCGTTTAACTATAACATAACAACCGCTGCTTTACGCTATACTTCCACAGTATTTATGGGAATTATGATTAATACCAGTGCGTTAAAGAAGTCTACGGCCGGTTATGGATAATTCTAGGCACTACAAAACGCGGACCAATTTGTAAGACTTAACACCTTAACTAAAGGACAAGTTAACGTGCAGTTCGGTATTAGAATTGCTACCTCTATTAAAACTACAGATGTTGTCACCCCTATAGGCAAGATACAGTTTCATATTGTCTATATAGATACCCCCTTCTTACTCTGTTTAGCGGATATAGATAGACTTTAAATCTACTACAATAACCTTAGAAACGTTGTTATTACTTATACCAAAAAAGTGCCAGTAGTGTAATGGTTTAGCCACCCATTTCTCCTATAGAGCTTATTACTATAGTTATATTTATCCGAATCCTTTAACGCGAACCCCTACTACTTAACAGATATAGAGCTACGGCGCCTATATCGCCGATTTGGATATCCCTTAGTTGAGAAATTGCAAAAGCTACTCTACTATACTGGCCATAAAACTGACAGAATGGCCATTAAGCAACTAACCAAGTTCTGCTACTACTGTTAGAAGTTTAGCAAATCATTAGGCAGATTCCGCTTTACCCTATAAGACGACGTTAATTTTAACTACAATATTATCGTTAATATTATATACATCAGCGGATTACCCCTCCTATATGTTGTTAATAAAGGAACGCGATTCCAAGCCGGTAGATAGCTATGAGACATTAGCGCTAAATATATATAGGATGTTCTATGGATGTGCTAGATTAATATCTACCTAGGGCTACTAGACCTAATTACCTATAACACCAAAAAGAACTTTATTAGTAAGGAATTTAAGCAATACGCTACTATTATAGGAATTAGTATAAAGGGAGTACTAATCGAAGCACATAACTCTATTGGAATGGTAGAGCGCTACTATAGTCTATTACGCCAAGCCTATTAGATTATTATAACTGAAATCCCTAAAATTAACAAGGAGATAGGACTCTAAATAGCGTTTAAAGTAATTAACGATTTAGCTGGCCCTAGAGGACTAGTTCCTATACTTCTAGTCTTTAAAGCCTACCCCCAAATGGTTAAATCCAATGCACTATCCCCTATGGTTATATAACGCGCTGCCGCAATTAAAAAGGCTATGGTAGAGATACAGAAGCTATAAGCTAAACAACAGATTGCTAATATGCTAAATATACAAAACGGACCTAATGCTAATATAATTTATAATCTCCTACCAAATTCGCCTGTTTTGGTCTGGAGAGAAGGAAATACTGGCCAAAGCGGCCATTAGGACGGGCCATTTACCTTACTTACTATTAAGGGTAAAATATACACTATTAAACTGTCTAGCGGACCTACAGCCTTCTAATCTACGGTTGTAAAACCCTACCTTTAAGTAACTAAATCGTAGGAGCAAATTGTTGGACTAGAATCGCCACCTAAACCTCTATTTAGGTCAGCCCTTCCTAAGACTATCTTAGAGAGACCTGCTAAAGCTTAGTAACAACCCCCGAAATAAGGCAGAGGACGCCCTCGCAAATACCCTCTACTTATGGCTATGGCTGACATCACCATCTACCTATAGGATGACAGTCAATTTAGTACTTAATTTAGCGCCTCCTAATAGAAGGAGCTTACTGGTCTACTTAAGAAGGGAGTTTTTAAGATTATGAGACTTATGGATATACTATAAGGCGTACAACTCTTTAATTTGTGATTCGTTAACAAGATTAAGAATAAGGGAACTAATAAGGCTTTTAAGAAATCCTAACTAGTTATACAAGCTTATAACAACTTAGAAAAGGAACTGGTTCTTACCTAATTACTAACTATTTAATGAGTTAGCCAACGACTAATTCTCTATATTGCCGCCATGAAGCTTCTATAGGCATGACTTTACCTCTGAGACATTTTATAGGCCTATGTATAATTAACCACCATACTAAATTAAGAATTCTACGTACGACCTCCGTATGAGCTGATTAAGCAACTTGGGATTAATAAGGCCTCCGTTTTAAAGGTTATAAAATTACTCTACGGAGTACCGGAAGCTGGTAACTACTGGTTTAAGATATATTACTCATATTACATCCAACAGTTGTATATGGACCAGTCTATATACGACCCCTATTTTCTACAGAGCAACGAACCCTTTGGCATTATAGGCCTATAAACTAACAATACTCTATTCCTAGTAGATGAGACCTTTACAAACGCAGAGTAAAATAAGCTGCATAAGGCTAAGTTTATGGCTAAAGAACGGGAACAACTTACCGTTAATACGCCTATTAAGTTCAACGGTGGAGTTATTCAGCTACTAACTAATAGGAGTATTATGCTTACTTAAGAACAATAATGTATAAACCTTAGTACAATTAGCACTAAGCTTGCCATAAGTATAGGATTAAGAGGAGCCACAAGAACCTTAACTCTAAAGGACTAGTATATTGCTTAACGCGCTAGAGGTGCATATATCGCTTTAGTTTGCCAGCCAGAAGCCTTATTTAATTTATCCTTTACCGCCTAGGTGATTAACCCCAATAAGGAAGACGTAAAACAGTTAAATAAGCATCTAAACTAGCAAATTGAGAATGCTAATAGAGGCCTTAAGTTTATTAAGTTAGATATCAAAACCCTACAGCTCCTAGTATTTACGGACACGTCATTTGCTAATAATAAGGACCTTTCTTTGCAGATTGGCTACGTTATTGTACTAGCTAATGCTATAAAGAAGGCTAATATTGTCCATTAGAGCTTAGTTAAGTGTAAAAGAGTTACTTGGAGCGTACTAGCTTCTAAACTCTACAGTACGGCCTATAGCTTTAATATTGGCGTTGCGATTAAATCTACAGTAGATAAGATCCTATAAATTAACCTCCTATTTATGCTTTGTACTAATTCTAAGTCCTTATATAACTGTCTAGTACGACTTAGAACTACCCAAGAAAAGCACCTAATAATTGACGTAATGTGCCTCCGGCAAGCCTACGAACGGAGACAGATTACGGAGGTGAAATGGATTAACGGAGAGGCCAACCCTGCTGACGCCATAATGAAGGGAAAACCCTGCGCGGCTCTTTAATGGCTTATTAATACAAACCGAATCAATCTATAAGTTGTAGGATGGGTTAAACGAATAAACTTAGATTTAGCTTAACGTTAGGTAACTAATTATAATAGTACGGACCCTGAATTTAACTAGCCAATTAGGATTTTCCATCCCTAGGATAGAAAATCGCTATTGGCTCGCTTACTACTAGCGCCTTAACGACCCTCGCGATATATTAACCTGCTACCCCTAATAATTCTTCTTGCAATTATAGACCTATAAAAGGAGCGTGGAAGCTATTGCGTATTAATTAGATCTCTAACTATTGCGTATACGCTACGAATAGTCTAGAAGTAAACTTGACTTTAGAGTATAAATTAGCCTTCTTTTTAGAGTTGCTCTAGTGTCGGAATGTTAGTTATGTGACGTAGTTATAAGACTATAAAGTAAGGCTAGCTAACCTGACCTTAGAGCAACCCCTTACTTTTAGACAATTGAATAACTACCAACTTTAACACCGCATATATATTATATAGTGATATTCGTGCCCGTTAATAAAGCGAGTATACTAATAATACTACTATCTATAATATATAAAGTAATAGTGATAATATATCTAAATAGTTAAAAAAAAAGAAGTTTAAATAAGAAGAGTTTTAAATTATTTTTATAATAGTTTAATATATTCTATAACGTATTCCACTATCACCTCGGTCACACCATCACCTCGGTCAAAAATGCTTGGTACTACTAACTATCCTATTAACGCGATATGTCTTAACAATAAAACGCGCCAGCGCTAAATTAAGAAGGCAGAATTGAGCTTGCCCTTCTTGCCTATTATAATCGCGAATTTAAAAGCCTCTGACGCGCTGCTAATATGTTTAACGTACCATTTTTAATATTAACTGATTGATATAACGGAATCGCAAATCTCCAAGATAGACGTAACGGCCGCCATAAGCTTACCTTGACTGAAGAGTAGATGATTGTCCAATACATCCTTAACCTTGATTCGCGAGGGTTTTCTCCCCGGCTATATAAGGTGGCAGATATGGCGGATAAACTGTTAACTACGCGGGGTGAAGAGCTAGTAGGTAAGCACTAGGCAGAGAGGTTTATAACGTGTTTAGATAAGCTTAAAATGGCCTTTAATTAAGCGAAGGACTGTTAGAGAATACTCTAGGAAGATCCTAAGGTAATTAGCGCGTGGTTTAAGCTTGTTAAGAAAACCAAAACCAAGTATGGTGTCTAGGACGATGATATATATAACTTTAATAAAATAGGCTTCCAAATGGGCGTTATTAGGTCTATAAAAGTTGTTATAGGTTCTAAGAGATGTGCTTAACCTAAGCTTATTTAGCCAGGTGATTAAGAGTGGGTTACCGTTATCTAAAGCATCTATACCACTGGGTACGCAACCCCACCTTTTATTATCTATAAAGGGCGCGTCTATATCTTAGCGTGGTATAAGGAGATGTCTATACTATATAACTAGAAACTTTTAGTCTCTAAAAATGGCTGGATAAATAACAAGCTTGGAGTTATATGGTTAAAGCACTTTAACGCGCATATAAAGGCGCATTAGGTGGGGGGGTACTAGTTACTTATCTTAGACAGTTACAAGAGCCATTAATTATAGCTTTTTAAGGATTACTGCCTTAAAAATAATATCCTTACGCTCTATATGCCAGCCTATTTATCACACATACTCTAGCTGCTAGATGTAGTTTGTTTCTTACTATTAAAGCTAAAGTACTCTTATCGCGTTAGAGACTTAATATGCTAGCATATCTTCTATATTAATAAAGAAGGCTTTTTACCAGCCTTTAGAGATGTGTTTTTTAATATATTTACAATAGAGAACTGCAAGAAGGCCTTTAAGGCATTAGGGCTAGTCCCTATAGACGCAGCTATGGTCCTTAATCGCCTTGAAGTATAGTTGCGTACCCCGCCAGCACCCTTACCACTAGAGATGCCGTGGCAGTTAAAGACCCCAAGTAATACGCTTAAATTTGGATCGCAATTGAAGCTTATAAGCGACTCTTTTACTAGATCGCCTGTAACAGCCTAGAACGGGTTCTTATAGCTTATTAAAGGCGCTAAACTAATGCTGTACTAAAACGCGCTTTAAGCCTCCTGTATTATTAAGCTTAAAGAGCAATTAGTAGTAATAACTAAGCGAAAAGCGCGTAAGAGGAAGCGTATCCAGAAAGGTGGTATACTAGAGTATGGGGAGGCAGCTGATCTAATAGCTCCTAGACCGTCTATAATAGTCCAGCCATTAAAGAAGGCTTATAGTAGGGATGGTTAAGACAGAGCTCAACCAGCTCTATAACGCTGTGGAAATTGTGGAGGGACTAGGTATAATGCGCAAACGTGTTAAGTAGCTAAAGGGGAGTCTTCTAAGTTAAATGTAAGTACTTAGTATATTTTTTCAGATAGTTCCTGTAGCGATAATAATGATATAGAAACATAAGTTGGTAGCGCCAAGCATTTTTAACCGAGGTGATAGTGTAACCGAGGTGATGGTGGAATACGTTAATATAGATTTCTAAAGTATAAGAGCTAATATATATATGCTATACACTGTATTAAAGCAGTATTGAGTATTTTTATAAAGGCATTATTATTATATTATATAAATACCTTTAAAAAAAATATTTTTTTTTTTTATATTTATGATAAGGTAATATAATAAAATAGTTTAAAGTTTTTTTTTAAAATATAATTAAGCTTTATATATAATTATACTATATAATATAATTTATAAAGCTGTTTATATATTATATGCTTATATTCTTATATTCTATATTATTATGCTATAATATATATAATTAATTGGTAATTTAGTATACTTTTATATAGATTTAATATTTGCTATAGTGTCTAAATATACTTAGCTAATATTATAAGCACTAATATATAGTATATTTACTATATTTCTAATACTTTAATACTTTAATTTTTATTAGTATAAATTAAAATATTAAAATATATAAAATATAGCTTTTTACTACTATGTAAAATTATATTATATTAACATATAAGTTTATAATATTTATATATTAAAGTTTTCTCGTAGGCGCCTTACAGGCGCTAGTAGGCAAGTCCTAAAAGGCGGGGAGATAGATTACGGGGTTTTCTTATATAGAGTTTTCTCCCCACATGTATATAAGGAGTAGTCCGCGTGGGCCCAGTAGGGATCCAAATCGGACGTTAAGGAATGAATTATTATTATATATTAAAGTTTTAAATTAATAACATTATAAATTAAGCTATAAATCTAAGGTTAATCTATATTTAAATAATTTTTAATAAAGCATATAACTTTATTAATAGTTCATCTTTTATAATAAAATTTTCTTCTACTTAATTTCGATACGTTAAAGCAAAATATATACAATTTTCAGCTAAATCTATTGAGGCGTTATTGTGTGGTTAGGTTTTGTTAGGGTAAAAATATTATATATAAGCCCGTAGCGTACAAGAGCCTATTAGCACTTCTACTATTAAGGGTCTAAATATACCTAGATAGGATATCCCTAATATAAGTTTAGAACCTAATAATATACTACCTCTAATTATTAAGCTATCCCCTTAAACTAATAGTAAAGCTATAGAGTAATTAGAACTTGGAGCCCTATAACAACTAAAGGATTTTGACATTATAGCGGCCTTCCTAATATAAGCGCACCAAGAAGTTATAAGATCTATAGTACTATTTAATTTTATACTTAGAGTAGTATAAAATAAAATAGCTTTTACCTGGGAACTATCTAAAAGGCTAATAGATTTTATCTATAAGGTATAATAAAAGGACGCCTCCTATACTATTTTTAATATAAAAGTAGACCGGAAATATAACGGAAAGAAAGCTACTAGGCGTTACTATTAGGAACTAGACCTAATAGGCCTACTACGTAGATATAGTAAGGTTTAGGTGCTATAAGAAGCAAATCTATAACAGAAAATTCTTATAAAGAATTACAATAACCATTTAGGCGGCTACTATAGTTAAGCTAAAATAGTAAAATTACTTTAATATAAATACTATTGGTTAAAGCATAATTAGGAAGCAGGAGAATATATTAGCTACTATAAAAAGTATTAAGTATATAAAATCTAAAGGTATAAGTTATAGGGTTTACTTAAATCGGGTTCCCCTACTAGTAAGCTATAGTAATATTACGCTATAGACTTTATTACAGATCTACCGCCATCTAAAAATAGGCAAGAACGAACATATAATTCGGTCCTTATACTTATTAATAGGTTTTTAAAGTACGTCTAATATCTTTTTATTAATAAGACAATTAATATATAAGCGCTTATAAACCTAATTAAGAAGAAATGCTTTCTTAAAGTAGATTAACTATACTCTATTATTACTAATAGGGGCAGTGTCTTTATATGCCAATACTAGTTAGATTTATACCTCTATTTAAAAATAAACTACTATTATAGTATGGCTTTTTATCTATAAATAGATAGGTAAATAGAGCGCCAGAACTAGAAACTGAAGTCTTACCTATAAATATATTTAAACTATTAACAAGATAATTAGTATACTACTTTTATATACGGAATACGCTTAAAATTTAAAGTAATATTTGTTATATTAGTATATACCAATCTAGATTGCCTATAGCGTTTAACTATTTAGGTTTAATAGTATACCTAATAATTACTAGCTAAGGCCATATAATTACATCGGCAAAATATAGTACCCTTTCAATGGCCTTAATAGTTAGTGGTTGACGCAATTGGCGCGCAGTTGAGGTTATTTAGCAACTTAACTACAGTCTTATGCACGACCACCTTCCTCCCCCCCCTCTAGCAAAAATTTATTTTCGCTACGGTACGCAGGCTCGCCAAATCGCCACCAACTGTATATAGTAATTGTAGCGAACGCATATGCCTGCACGCAAGGACCTTTTTGGTTGCCCTGGAGATTCACCTTGGTTGGCTAGGGGAATCGCCTTCGTTAGCCAGGAGAACCAAATTGAAGACGTACGCTTCCTCTTCGC
>Ga0307507_10004217_pt1 | contig 25986 bp, 17 predicted proteins | sample 7_EM_MG_FD_207223 | JGI IMG/M metagenome (GOLD analysis project Ga0307507, IMG submission 207223) | Populus trichocarpa ectomycorrhiza microbial communities from riparian zone in the Pacific Northwest, United States - 7_EM | ecosystem: Host-associated > Plants > Roots > Unclassified | place...
AGATTTGGGTTGATTTGGGTTGATTTTAGGGTTGATTTTGAGGTCAAATTGATTTTGATTTTCCTAGGAGGCCCGTGCACTGTCTCGGGTGGGTGGCTGTCTCGTCTGGGTGGCTAAGACGTTAAGCCTTTCAAACATTTCCATATCATTTTTAAGTCTACACAGAAGAAGCCGAGAGTAGTCCATTTACAAGCTAAATCTACAGGGGAGTAATCCATCCATCTACGTACACATGTTCACACTCATAGCACCCTAAACCCCTTCCCCTACCAGACCTTCCACAAACCCATCCACATAGTAGCAACATACACGGCACCTCCTCTCTCAGCCAGTCCCTCACTTCATCAATTCTCCCACCACGCCCGCCACGTAACACACCGCCGTCGCCCAAATCGCCGTCTTCGCCACCCCCGCAACACCACCTCCCCTCCTCCTCTCGCTCCGTCCCCCTTCCTCCTCGCGCCCCGCGCCCCGCTCCTCAGGCTCCAGAACCAGCGTGTTGGGCGGCGGAGGCGGCGGCTCCTCTTCTGGTGCACTGAGGCCGTCATGGTTGACGAAGCCGGTCGGACTCGCGAAATTGCCGGTCGGGGCCTCGGGCAGCGGGATCGTCGTGCCGTCGACGGGGTTGATGCGGTGGTTGCTGTGACCGCTGCTGGTGATGCTGCTGCTGGCACTGCTCGCAGGGCTGTCTTCGGTGCGCTGGCTTGTGGCGAAGCGCGGTTGGGCGGCGCTGGCGAAGGACTGCGGCGCCATTGCTGCTGGGGTGGCGGTTGTGGGGTCGCTGGTCTCGCGCAGGATGAGCAGGTTCGCGGTTGAAGTTATGGGCTCGAAGGCTGGTGGGAGGTGAGGGAGGAATTTGCCTGGGTTGGAGAGCTTGGAGAGGGCGGTGGGGAGTGGGATCGGGGGCTCTGAGGTTAAGGGGAGAAGAGGCGTGAGCGTTGTTGCGGTCGTGATGGTGTCTGTTGATGGGTCATAGGCTAGGACCTTGTAGACGCGAGGGGTTGAGGGTTGAGGAGTGCTGACAGGTTCTGATTCTTGATCTCCGATGGTACTTGATTGTGGAGAAATTGTGGAGTCTGTGGCGGACTTGAGCGCTGGTTCTAGTGATTTGGTGCCCTCAATAGAAACCACAACGGAGGGAGGTAGTTTAGGTGATTGAGGCTGCTCCGCTAATGTATTGGTTACGTTCGATATAAGTGTGGACGAAGATGTTGTTGAATCTGAAGGTGGGGTGCTCTTTGTTATATGTACAGTTGACGGTCGTGCCTCGAACGCTTGGGGTGTTTCCGTCGTTTTATTACTCGTTGGCGCTTTGGATGTCGAGGGAGGGACCGCTGACTCTGTAGGTAGAGGATCCGCGACAGAGCTCACAGCAGGGGATGGTGCTGTGTGATCTGAGGATACAGTATTTTGAACAGAAGTCACGGCAGAAGGAGAGTGATCGAAGAGAGCGTTAATTGAGGGGTTTACTCCCATCGCCGCCATTTCCGATTCGGGGTTATCCCCTCCGGTGGTAAATCCGTACAGTTTTGGTCCCATTCTATTCTCATAGTCGTTCAAACCTCTAGAGACTTTCATACCACTGCCATTCAACTGATTCACTCCGCCGAGCTTTTCCTGTCTATGTTGTGTTGTGATAACTCCGTACTGATCCTCATATATGCTTCTTATCTCCCTTACCAGTGCAATATCGCGTAGCCATTGCCGTCGTTTGGCTGCGATGTCGAGAATCTCTTTCTCGGCCTTGATCACATCCGAATCTGCTACTTCGGCTTCCCTATTTATCTTTATTAGCTGACTGTGCAGACCGTTCCGCTTGCCACTCTTCACGTCAATAGGATTGTCTATATCGACCTCTAATTTCATGGGTTCGCGAGAGTAACTGTCATCGGATAGTTCACGCATCGCGTCCTTCTGGGCTTTGATTTCCTCGTGGAGCTTATGCCGCGCAGCAACCTCATGTTCATTGTCAGTACGCATCTGCGTCGCCGCGCCACTCATTTCCGCCACCTTCTCCTCCAGGCTCTTCCGCCTGCCGTTCTTGACGTCAGCAGCTTCATCGGTGAAGGATGTCTCTAGACCCATTGGCATTCTAGAGTAGCCCCACTCATCGAATCCGTACGCTTTTTTCAAGAACGGATTATCAGAGCCAGCATGTGCAACCAAGTCAGAAGGTACTTGGGTGGATCTCAGAGAACGATCTTGAGTAGGTTTTCGTTTTAGCCCCTGATCTGCAGCCCTATTTTCAGTAACTCTGATGAGCCGCTCTAACGATGTCTCGAGTCCTCCCTCACGACGTTTTTGAACGTATTCAAAATTCTTCTCTAACTGGGCTCGCTTTTCAATTTTCTCTCCGTCTGTCTCTTTCCGGGATTCTTTGATGATACCCATGCGAGCTCGGATGTCACTTGGGCGCAGCAGGTCAATGTCATCCGGAGGAAGCTTCCGCAAGATCTCTGGTTCACTCTTCTTAGGGGCTGTCGGGCTATGTTTGAGCTCACAACCGTTGATAGGGGAAGCTGTAAATATGTTTGTGGATGGAAACTCAGTGAAGCTCTCTTGGACAAGACACTTTTTATGGGAAGCGGCAGGCTTGTTGTGCTGTTCCCATTCACGGTTACCCCTTTGCTCGAAAGCGAGAGTAGGTGAGTCAAGATCTATTCCGTTCGCTGCTGGACGGTCGGATTGAAAGCCAGTCGGTCTTTCCGAATGTCCCAAGGATTTGTCATTTACGACTTGCTTCTGGGATGAGATTGGGAGCTTAGGGGCAAGTTCCTCAATATACTTCTCAGGTTGCTTTGAAGTCTTATCTGCTAGGCCACCCTGCTTAGGAGCCTCAGGATGCCGATGTACAAGCCATTCCTGTTGTGCAGGAATAAACTCAGGATGGCAGCGATGTTGGTAATTATGCTCTGCTATTTGGCGGTTCTCATAATCGGACAGGGCTTTATCGAGAGCGTTATCCCCTTGCTCCGAGACCCGGTATGGCTGCGCACGGTTCTCATATTCTGCTAAAGCATCATCAAGCGGATTGCCCACCTCATAAGGGGGAATCTTGCTATCTATGGCGCTCAACACTGACGGATTACCAGTCGTCGTAGCCTTTCTCTTCGAGCTCATGAAAGGCTTGACTGGGATATTCACCGCGTCATCCTTCTGTGTTATCCGAGTTGGTGTTGCTTCCGAGCTCTCTTCTACCTGTTCCATCACCATTCGTCCAGTGATAGGGTCATAAACCCACTTCGGCGTGGGCGAATGTGGCGATGCAGAAGACGGTAGAGGGGGTGACGACGATGAGATATCTAATGATTGTTTTAGTTCTTCTTGACTAGGTATATTGCTATTCGCTTGCGCGTTTGCCGTCGCCTCAGTGGACTTTGTTGTATTCTCTTTTCCTTTCGGTGTCTTACTGGGTCCGACTTCATTGTGAATCAACATGGGTTTGAGATGCTCAGAGATCCAGCTAGACCTCCCTTCGAGTCCGTTCAGCCACTGATTTGATTTTCCGAAAATGGCGTCATATGGATCCTCCTCGAGCCGCTTTTTCAAAGCCCTGATGTAATTGAGTCGCACCCACTCATAGTCGGATAGCCCTTCAGGCTTATCACCGTCGTGTCCACCATTTGAGTGTTGTGCCTCCTGTTCTTTTGTTCTGGAAAAGCACCGATGTTTGTATGATCGAGTATTGAGCTGCGAAGATTTCCAGGAGAACTGATCTTGTGCTTGTACGTCCTGGAGTCTTTGCTTCACCCACTTATGGAAACGTGGATCAACACGTTCCCACCAACCTGAACTGCGCCCCCACCAGGACATATTGCGACTGTCTTGGTTGTTTAGAGTGAGCTTCGTTGTGTTAATGGCGGTACGGCGAGTGGATAGGATGGATCTCGAGGAGAGGGACGCTGGAGGGGTGGCCAGTCGAGCGCCGGCAAGCGAATGGGTCTGAAGGGATAGCATTGCTTATCCAAAAGTTAAACCTAATCGTTAGATGGTGAGCGTTGGAGATTAGATGCAGATGAAGCAGTCCCGAGGTTACTGTTCTGTTGTTCCCGCGTTGTTGTTGCTGGTGTTGCTGTTGCAGGAATGGACGTTACTTGATGCGAGCTTGTTGATGCTGATGGTCGGTCATCCACCCCATAGGCGAAGACGCCTACATCAAGGGAGTAACAAGAGACAGAGGGAGTTGCACAGGATGTTGTTGGCTGTACTTGGAGTTGAACAACAGTCACTGCAGGGTCGAAGGGGTGGTGATCCGATCAGCGCGGGGCCTAGACTGAGCAGATGCACGTAAGCTGTGTACCTTGAGCGCCTATCACAGCACACGCGGGGCATCCCCAGAGCTAAGAGTGGGCGGCGCGCAGTGCAATCAAGAGCGTGGAGAACCGAGTTTTATCCGCTGTCATAGCTCTAGCTTTCGCTTGCTCTATCCTCGCCTCTCCCTTTCTTGTCCTGCACGACCTATCTGGCAATCCCTCCAAGGTCTTATTAACTAACCTGGTAATGCCGTATCATCGAAAACCTTTAGAAGAAATACTTTCTAACCACCGAGAACTAACGCGACGTTGGTGCACGTAAAAGGGAGAAAGCAGGTTAGTTTGGTCGAATTTTTATACCCAAGCAAAGTTTACCAACACAGTTGAGTAGATAGAGAAACACCTACGGCGCACAAGATGAGAGAAGAAATACTCGCATGAGTTCGAGAACGAATAGGGAGATTTCGCGCTAGGAAGGAGGCTGCTCAGAGGAAGGAGTCGGCACGTACAGAAGCTGCACCGGGCCACAATTTAGGCGGGCGAGACACTGACAAAACAAATTGATGCGGGATGGAAACAAGAAGTAGAGGTTAGATAAATAATCCCTTACAAAATCCTATGGTTATTGCAGATACAATCCATCAATGCCCAAGTGACCTACAGGCTACTAGGACCACACCGATTGTAACCTTGCCTTACTTTACAATCTGTCAAAATGGAGTGTTAGCTTGGCTTCACCGCCTATTAATCGCTCAATTGACAAAGTTCTCACTGGATCTCTAGCCTTCCACTCAAAACACTACAATCCTATCACTTTAGCCCTTCTTTTGAAGTTAAAAATGCATCTGCAAACTTCAAACTTCCCGGTCAATTTGATGCCCCTTTTCGAGAATAGGGAATAGAAAGCACAGCTCCACGCAAAGTCCCGACCTCTTCTGACTTAACTTTCTCATACCAATCGCTCGATTCGACAGTTTCACAATACATTTCCACTACATCTGACTTAAGAGACAAGATTGGATTTAGGGCTTCAAAGTCTTAAAGTAAAACAAGCGCATTTGCTTCAGGCAGAACAACTGGCCTGGGAGGATACGAGGATCTTCCTGGGCATTGAGCTCATACCAAGGCCGAAGATGTAGGGTAATTCATGCCTTCTTACTCAAATGGAGGATTCAGGATTCAGTGGGACAGGAAAATCGCGATACTGAAGTGGCGAAACGGCCTGGCTTGTCACGATCACATATACCTGCAACAGATTCGGGCCACTCCACCACAAGAACATCTCATTGAAGACAAGTACCTCTCATCGAATGTGTCAGCATGATATCCTACGATGAAGCGGAGATGTACAGAATTTTCTGACCAGCTCTCAGATACCTGGCTGTGTGCTAGCTCCCTCCGTGACAGCCCCTCTTGACTTCAGGGTCAGTGACATAAACTAACCAGTCGACTAAGACAACAAGGATCCGGAGACTCAAGAACGGATTATTGCCGCAACAAAATAATTTTAGTGGCACAGCCAATGGCACCGAAGCTGTTGGAGGGGCCGGTGGACAGGCCAGTTCAGAGGGACCGGAAAGGAGGGCGTTTTAGTGCTCATTAAATGGAAGAAATATCTTAGTGCAGTTTCAGGCAACTCGCGGAGACAAAGGATACAGCAGTGAGGAAATGGCGTGGCCAATGAATGTGTCTGGGCTTGTTAGGACTAACAATGCGGTCATGAGTTTGTGGAATACATTAGAGAATAGAACTAACTTGGTTCTAAGATTGCTGTATTACTATTGAACTGTTAAACAATAGGAATTAGACTCTTCTTTTAATATTAAAGGAAGCTAACTTTCCTCCACGGGCGCCAACGGGCCCAAAAAGCACATTGTTTGATCGTTTGACAATCGAACAGCTAGATATATATAGGAATTGTAGCAGTGTCTGGATCCATTTGCAGAGGGTTAATAAAGAGGCCGAATCATAGACATGCTAAAGCATCAAGTCAAATCAGGTCATCGGAAATATTATTGCATAGTAGCAAGGGTGTTTCATTGTCCAAACCCCAGCCGCATTTCTCTTAGAGAATAGCGTGCTCTGATCCTACCGAGCCAGAGTGAGCTACTCAAAAGCTCTGGCTACCTGGGCTATTAAGCTAATAAAATATTTTATAAAAAGCGCCGTTGAGGGCACTATATGTTGGGTATCTCATGCATTTATTACTTTTGGAAACTCTAGCTCCTTCATACCTTCGTTAAGCCGTCAGGTTGAATAGACGCCCTTCCAATGCATATGCAGCGATTAAAATCGTTTTGGTTGAAGTTAGCCTCCAGCTGAACCATACCACGGTGTTGAAAACTTCTTCCGGGTACGCCTTGCCGATATTATGTTGAAAAATCGTTGGAAACTCCTATTGCACCAAGCCTTGTATAAGTGCTGTTGAACACCTCAAATGAAACAAGAGAGCTGAGGAGAAGACTTAGTTCTTCAGCTCGACACCATGAACGCCGCTCGTGATGGCATGGACTGTGCCATTAGTATGGGTAGCTGCACCATTGATAGCTGGTTTCTCCGTGGAGTGATCGCCGTTGAGGGTTTCATTTCCATTAATGACCTCAACCGAGTGGAGAGGTTTCTCCATATATTCAACCTGAAGACCGTTGAATAAGGGAAAAATGCCATGAGGCACACGGAAGTCGTTATGAACTAGGACATGGCGTTAGCATTCCAAATAAATAGTGTCTGACTCTGATTACCGTACCAATGTTGACAAGATACCAGGTATCCATCAAATCCTCAATAACATAGCGTGAAGGGCTTGAAGAAGGGTAGCAGTCCGCCCAGTCCTGGCCTAGACGAAAGAACTCATCCTTCCAGGCAAGAAAGCTGACGGTCTCGACAATTGTAGGCTGCACAATCTCTTTACCAGGGAAGACACCCCATGTCACCGCATTCGGTCCATCCCCAGGTGCGTTAGTCTTCAGATCGCCAGCTTTGTTTACAGCGTAGTAAGTAATATCTGGATCCCGTTCAATCCTAGTGAGGACCTCTGCGATATATTCTGGCGAGATGAAGGCTTCGAGGTAAGCCTTCTGGTATACATAACCATTTCGAGGGCCCCAGCCATACACCGGGTGAGATGATTTGGCCCCATCCACGGCGGGCTGGGAGTTTATTGTAAAGAAACCGCGTTGGTTGAGATCGACCAAATCATCATGAATAGTATCTGCCTCTTTCGAAATGGGTGCTTCGCTCCAAGGCAGACTGTCAAGCTTGCCGTTCATATAACGCACAAAAACATCAGCAATGTCCTTGATACAGACCGGCCTTCCCCAAAGCTTAATGTTTTGTTCGTTGGTGCCCTTCAAACCGACACCATACGCATCCAGCTCACCAAAGGCTGGAGAGCGCGCATCACCCCAACGACCGTTAGGAAACTCGTCCCAGTCTTGAGTACGGGCAATATAGGAGCGATTTCTGTTCCGCCAAAAGATTGGCCGAACATTCTCTTCTCTGCGGTTGAGAGCCAGAGAAGGCCTCCAGGGAAGTGGCTTCTCGAGCGGGGTTTCCATATTAGGTGTTAGTTCTAGTTCTTCCAAAACCATGCGAGTTGCTTGAGCGAGATTCATGGTGTAGCTATTATGTTAGTTCTAATTCAAAATTTGTGTTTGCAGGGTTGCGTGCTTACAAGTGTAAATGCAAGATGCCGGCTTCGATTAGTCTATGGCACATCTCTGCCACCAAACCCTTGCCCACTTCTCGCACCTCGACATCATCGTTCTTGATTGGTTCTAATGCCTCGATCCACGCTGGTGGGATGTGGCATTTCGTCCATGTCGCCCGTCTCATAAACGCCGCATAGGTGTGAATTGGCATGATACCAGGAATGATGGGAGTTGTAATGCCCTTTGCTCGAACCTTCTCCACCCAGTCGAGGAAGATGTCGACGTCATAAAACATTTGAGTGACGATAAAGGTAGCACCTACATCAACCTTCTCTTTCAAATGGTCAAGGAGCAATTCAGGATCCTCCTGATCCTCGCAACCTTCCGAGTAGCCTGCAACCCCGATGTCAAAATGGTTCCCGTAAGTGTCCCGTATATATTTAACCAAGTCTTTAGCATAGCGGAAGCCGCCAGCTGTTGCCTCCCATTTCTCTTTTTCTCTTGGTGGGTCCCCTCGCAAGGCCAAGATATTTGTGCATCCAGACTTGTAGGCTTCCTTCAAGGCCTCATCAATCTTTGACTTCTTCATGTCGGTGCAGGTCAGATGCATGCATGTCTCAAGTCCATAGACAGATTGAGCGACCTTAACCATTTCGCAAGTAAGGTGTGAAAGGCGACCACCAGCACCCCATGTGATGTCGATGAAGGAAGGGCCGAAGCCGTGCATACGGTCCATGCCTATATGACATAAGTACAAGGTCTGTATAAGCGGGAATGCTCGCATTTACGGTCATAGAGATTTTGAACACCCTATATTGAATGAAAATTAGCACTTGGTGGAGCCAATTGGAGAGCTAAATAGACATACCTGAGCTGTCTTTGGCGGGAAGAACTCAAATGAGAATGTAGCCCGGTGCTCCCGCCTCGACTGCTCCAATTTCTGGGAGATATGCATGGTGAAGGGTGATTAGAGAATCAACTAAAGAAAGTAGCCGTTCACGACTTCTCTCCACCGTCAAGAAAGAAGAGTCAGCTTCTGGCCTTGCTGGTAGTTTCTCGTACAGATTTGTTTTTGAAGAACGTTCGCCGGACTTCAGACAGTGGTTATGTCAGCTTACCCAGACGGCTGGAGAGGTTTTGTTCTCGCACTCCGCCAGACCAAAGAGCCCTGCTATCCAAAGTATCGAACTCGGGCCCAACGATCAGCAAGCTGGCGATACATGCAGCACTAAACTTCGTAGTCTTTCCCCCAATTTCTCAAGTCAAATTTGTATGGAATATGGCTTTGTGTTAAGTCGGAGCAAGACCGGAGGCGAGCGATGACTGTGAGCAACAATGATGCAGGAAGTCCGGCCCGCCGGTTGCGAAAAAAATTGGAAAATTGGTGGGGTGCATGTAGCCACCCTGCCCGCACGACCAACGAGAGCCTGATGACTTCACGGCCAGACGCACCCCTTGCCAGTGTTGAAGCCCATTGGAGCGCCCTCCACGCGGGTTGGATGGCTTCCCCTCAAAACTCCCTGAGACGAGCCTGCACGAGCGTCTGGTCGAGTTCGGAATTACCCTAAACGGCAATCCTGGGGTAGCTTTCCCAGTCCGAAAACAACGGGGCCAGCAGCTCTACCAACTACACCGGCTTCACTTAACGTATAGGAGCATAATCCAATCCTACTAACCATGTCATCTTTGTGAGGACTCTCCTCTAAGATATCGGATCGCAATGGCAACCTCGTCTCCTCCCCGCCGCATCGTTGGCGTAAGCTTAAAAATGTACTTCGACCTGTTCAACTCGATCAGGTACGTTCAAGGCGTTTACCAGTTTGACGAGCTCGCATGGAACGAACGAGTAGATCTCTTCGTTGTGCCAGACTTCACCATCCTCGAAGCGGCGCGAATGCTCGAATTCTCCCACATCATGCTCGGCGCGCAAGACACCTTTTGGAAAGACGATGGGCCATACACTGGGGAGGTCTCGCCACGAGTGTTACAGCAGGCTAGTGATAAGATTGTAGAGATAGGCCATGCGGAACGGAGAGCAATGTTTGGAGAGACAGATGAGCAGGTTGCGTAGAAGGCTAGAGCCGCAGCAAGGCATGGTCTCATCCCGCTTGTCTGCATTGGCAAGCGAACACACACAATATTGCCTCAGCAGCAGTTGGAATGGCTATTGAAGAGTGCCGCCCACAGGTCATGTCCGTCCTGGCCGCAGTTCCAGACGATGTGGAGGTCATCCTTGCCATGAGCCTGTATGGTAATCGGCGCTAGCAAACCGGCGGTCAATGTTACAAAAGAACTGAAGAGAACGACAGAGAGCAGGAAGGGGACTACTAGGATAATGTATGGTGGAAGTGCGAGGCCTGGTACCTTTGCTAATATTGCACCAGGTGTCGATGGCCTGTTTCTGGGGCGATTTGCCCACGACATTCAAAACCTAAAGCAAATCATCACTGAGGTTGGTGGTGCTTGAAAAACCTCACAGGTATAACAATATTCAGATCTCATTTCAACGCTCACATCCTCAAATCTGGTAATATCTTTCAGGGTAGAGATAGGCTTGACTACCTTACCTCCCCTAGTCCTAACATCGCAACAAAGCAGACAAGAAATTAATCACTGGCTCATATAAAAAGTGCTATATTTCAAAAGTAAGCTGGAGAGAAGATATGCTGCATCTGGATTGAAAAATCGGAGCAAGACGCAAACAAAGTGAACAGCGTTTGGAGTTCCTAAAGCGCGTACATCTGTAATGTAATCATAATATTCTAAATGCGGCCGTCGAAACCGGACTCTACACCTGTACGTGGTGACGGCTACGAACCTGGGTCTTCGAAGTTCAGACTCAGAGCCAACGCAGAGACGTCGCACAGCGTGCTGGTGGGCCTGGTGGTGGTTGTGTACGTCGTGGGGCGTAGTGAAAAGTTTTCACATGGGATGGTGAGATCTCGAAAACCACTGCTGATGGTACCCCTTCACAATACAGCCACTACTGTTCCCCTACTAAGCACCTGTACAATCCAACATGGATACATAGCATTCGATAGCATCCCCCGACCCCCAATAGAAAGCATCGACGACCTCACATTAACAAACGAACGGTTGCGAACGAACGAACGAACGAGCAAATATACGGCCCCTCTTAACCCCCAGGGCGATCGCCCGCGGAGCATGCGGTCACTCTCCATCATCTACCGAGTATTTAGCAGCCTGGATTGCGACCCACGGTTTTCCCTGTCTCCTTTCGACGGAGTGGTGACCCTTAGAAAGGGCCTAGCTGGGGCCTAGGCACAAAAGATACCCAAAGTATAACACAATATCCCGCTCGCTTGGTATTACAGTGGTTAATGGATGAATCCCCCTTACGCCTTCAATGGCCCTAGGGGGGGGGAGGCATGGCGTATATGGCAATGGTCAGTATAAGAGATAGCATACAGGGGATGGCCAAGATATGGGAAACAGTAAAACAAAACACGGCAATCAATTGGCAAGGCCTAGCTGGGACGTAGTGAACCCTGGCTTTGGATAAGCTAGAGAAGGAAGCAGTGGTTCCCAAGGAGTTCGAACATCCAAGGAGGACGGTGCAGGACGTGGCTGTAGGCCCGCAGGGCCACTGCTACGTGCGGACAAGGCAAACGGGGTTTTTCATCCTACTGAGGTGGCTCATAGGGTTTTTCCTCCCCCAATATATCAGGGGTTTTCTTCCTGTAAATTTACAAGTTTCCCCTGTGTACGGAGTAGTCTGCGTGGGCCGCATAGGATCCGTATCAGACATTAAGCAATGAATCATTATTATTAATATTCTAAATGCATCTGAAGGTCATAGGTTAGTTTCAAGAATGCAGAGCCATCAGGTGTCGTCGCCAACGATCTTCGCAATTGATGCTTTCAATAAAGCAAACCGATACATTCTTAGATCGAACTTCGACAGCGCTGCATCCTAACCGGAAATGTATATCTTGTCTAATGCATGTCATTCAAGAAGCTTTTAAGGCTTAGGTTATCTGCTGTTCTGTACCTATCATTGTTCAAGATTCATTTTGTGTTCCAGAAATCTTCCCGAACTCTAGGGAAGAACCATTTTCTACCCCCAGCCTGTTGATTAATCATTAGCATGCATTCACCTACCTAGATCTTTTTGAGGGATCGTCGCGGATAACTCTATTATCGATAATGATCTCTTCGCTAGAGGAATGGTCAGTAAGTCACCGATAGAAAATCTAGGTCCCTTAGAAACGGGCCAGTTGTGGAACTGTGCGCGAGGTGGTTAAATACGGTATTTAAAGATTAAGAGGGTCTGCTTGCCGGGGTACACGTTACTGAGCGGCCATCAAGGCGGTACCGTACGCCAAAACATCTAGAGGACTCTAAGCTATAGCTAGTTCAATAGAGTAGATTAAGTAGCTTATTAAATCTACCAACCCAGAGTTTATATGTGGCTGAATACCTTCAAATTTAATTTCAGTGGGCGCGATTTTAGTGTACACAAGTGCTAAACCCCTCGAAGCGAGGCGCTCATTTCTGCACGTGATACTAACAGACTTCTTAGCCACTTGCCTTCACAACAATCAACTTCACCGCGTCATCAGCGCCTTTCCTCAGTGTAAAGTTCCCTTCTTTCTCCCCAACGCAGGACGCAGAAACACGAGCCTTACCTAGCGGCAAATCGCTCCTAGTACATTGCGTAAGAAACGCAATTCTCGCCAAAACAAGAGTCGTCGATTTGCACTGCATGTTCCTCGATTGCTATCTTTGCGACCAGTAATTGATTCTTAATAACAATTTAAACCGTAAGCATATCTATTACAGATGTCTCTTTTCTGTTAAGTTATTAAATAGCTCTAATGCTTATCTGCCGTAGAGACGACTCGCTTATTTGATGGATCGTCCTCCCTTCAAAAGGCAGACCGAGTCTACTCACGCAGAGTCCGGCCACGCACTGAAAGCCCCTAGACTCGGCACCCCCCCACCACTAGCAGATAAGGGTACCGAAGATGTTAGTGCATTTATACAGACACCTGCCATTAAGCGCATCTCATCTTATTGCAGCTTAACTGAGCATGGATAAAACATTTACGCTGAGGACATGGAAGCACAGATTGCAGCTGAAGCTTGTGGAGTAATAAGGAAGAACATCCCATAGGACATATTCTGTTTGATATACCTTTGGAATGTTAAAGAGGCAGACAACCAACTAGAGCTCAACATTAATTCTATGCGGAAAATTGGCGTAGGTAATTAGGAAGAGGGATAGTTCTAGGACCGATTATGTAATATACTTTACAACCAGGTTTGTTGTCTAGGGCGTGTATCTTAGCTGTCTGCTAAATTACTAAACAAGTTCTTTATGGCCTAAAATTAAGCTACTCTGGTAGTAGGCCATTATCTAAAGGCAATAAGGGCAAGGAGGTGCCTTCTAAACCGGATTTCTTTCTCTACACTGTTAAAGAGGATGAAGAGCTTCCTATATGGGCGGATGTGGAACTTCTGTTTGAGCATACGCGAAGCGGTAAAGAAGCGGTTACCTTAAAATTCTTGCAGTGGCTGCGCGGTGCTTGGAGTGTGTTTTATAATTAACCCTTCCGCCGTTACCTCTATGGGATTCTATTTATAAAGCCTTATACCTATATCTGCTATGCTAATTACGGCTGTGCCGCGTACTCTAAACCTCTCTATTTTGTAATGGATAATTACTACACTTAATATCTAATACACTTTCTTTTGAAATTTATAGCGAAGCTAGAATATTGTGGAAAGGATCCGACAGTCTAACAGAAAGATGGCTGGGTAAATATTTAGCATGTGGGAAAAACGTGGCTTGAACTGTCTGCCGGTGTGCTATGCTACCGTCCCTGCCTTATTGGCAGACACATTAGGGTTGCGATGGTGAGAGAACAAGATAACAAATTTCCGCCGTGTTGGTTATGAAGAGCACCTGGGAAGAGAAGCTTCCCCTAGAACTATCGCCGCCGCCTAAGGTAAAGGTTCTTAGCATTCTTCTTAAGGCAAAGGTGCGAGGTCTTTTAAAGCCTTATTACTTAGAGGAAGCGACAGCGGTAGATAATAGCTACTTATAGGTGGAGACCCGCGGCTTCTCTAAGAATTGTGAGGTTGCCCTTCTAGTAAGAACTAGTAACGCAATGGCGAAGATATAGAATAACTTTACCTCTAGTTAAACTTCTAAAATATTAGTCCCCCCTACACCTAGAGGTATTGTAGGCAATAAACTCCTTTACTAAATAAAAACTTAGAGAGATTAATTTAATATACCTATGGAGATTTATAGGTGGTTTACCTATGTTATAATATCCTATTGCAAGACGTTAAAGGAAGCCATGCGTAATTAGCACCTAAAATCGCTTATACAAACTATACGCGACTCTATAATTGTTTATTATAAGGTATATAAACATCTAGAATCTGGTTTTCTCTATGGCGGTAAGTGTTTTTTAATTATTTTATAAGTGGGTGCTAATAAAAAAATATTTTTATAGATATCTCTATTAAGAATATATTAGTTCCTATACCAGGCAGTAAACTTACTAGAGGCCTTACGTCTGAGAATTAGTATGGCACTCTAGTTAACTGGAATCTATGTTTTTCTGTAGATGGAACATTATTAAGCAGAGAATTTAGAAGTGGCACTCCAATATTTATAGCGCTAATTCTCCTTTCTAGTAAGCAAATTACTTAAAAAACCCTAGCTTATAATATAGAATTATTCTTTACTGTTATAATTTGGATAGTATTACTTAATTATTATAATAATATCGCCTTTTAAGCTAAGCCTCTGGCTTTTATTCTACTTAATAGGAAAACGGATATAATATATATTATAAATGCTAAGAAAATTTGGTTTAAAGACCCAGATAAGTTCTAGGATTTAATAATTAAGCACCTTAAACTAATCTATTACTATGACATAGAGTTTGTCCTATGCTTGGTTAAGCTACATAAAATCCTATACCCAACTAGTGGTTTTAATGAAGAAGCACGCGTAACTAACCGCAAAAATAAGGTAAAAGAGAAGGAAGATCCTGATTAAATGAAGGAGGACCTGTTCCAGAAGTGCATAAAGGCGATTAATAAATATCTTGGTGACATGAAGGGTAGTAAGGAGATAGAGGAGATTAATTCTCTGGTATTAGCGTCATACTCTCAGACCTCGGAAAGTGATAGGGAAGGAGAGGATGGATCTGGTTAACCTGGCGCGTTGCTCCCAGTCACTTTATACGAATTTCTCCATTTGCAAGGAAATTCTAGATGTTCTGCAAAATTTTGACATTGCATAGTAGCGCCGGGCGACGTACCCGCTGGAACCTGGTTTTATATTGTTGTTTCCCAATTTATAGGGTGTTTTAAGTGTAATTATAGTTAGAACAAGACAAAAAAGGGGAAAGCGGTAAGAAGCTAGCACAGCTTCTTAGTCTTATATTGTTGAACAGGACGATTAAGAATAAGAACTCTGGTTTATTGCGAAAGGCTCCACAACCTTATTAAATACACGAATTAGTAGGTCAAATGTACCTCTAATCTAAGCTTAATATAGTAGTGATTTGTTACGAAACGAATGAGAATCCTTGGCACGCAGGTCCCTAATTTTTGCACCCAACCTTCCGTGCAAAACCGTGAGATAGCCTATTTCCACGTTTATTTCCACGTTAAACGCGCCTTATTGTTGATATAACGTCCCTACCGTCAGCCAGTAAGTTAAAGCTGACGTCACCCTACTATCTGCCCTATCTTAACACGTTTCCTATTATTGTAGTGCCTTATATTAACCCTGCTTGTCGCGCAGATATAGTCTATCTAATTAAATTGGGTTAGCGGCTAGATACTATTATAGAACAGCTATACATTAGTTAAGCTATTATATATAGAACCAAATATTACTTTATATAATATGGCCAGCATATTAGGCCTTATATATAGAAAACTGGCCGGCTGGTATTGGTAATAAGAGCCAATATAAAGGCCCTCTTTAAACTCCTGCTCTATAATAACTAAAAACATTTAGATAAAATTTAGTACTGGCTCTATTATAAACGTAATTTTAATATTTCTTGTACTATAATCTACCGTGTCTTAAAAAAGAAAGGGTAGTTAAAAAAGGTAATTAGGTATATAATATAGGACCGTAACTTATAACTAAGGGAGCTCTATTATAATTATATTAGGCAGTTTCTAGTAAATATTAGAGTATTCTTTAATAAGGCTATTTTTAATAAAAAAACTAGCTGGTAGATAAGAGGGCGAGCTTTAGTTAGTAAGGAGATATACTATTAAGGCGATCTTTAAAAAGGCGATACTTGGAGTATTTATATAGCTATAATAATTAACGGCTAGGTTTGCCATTAAGCCCATAAGGGCTACTTTAATATTAGCGACTTTATTAGGTGGCTATACGGCTACCTATTTCCTACGCTTTATAAATAATATCTAAATTAGACTATAGTAATTATAATAGATAACCTTAAGGTTTATATTAACGCATATATTCCGGCTGCTATTAAAGAGTAAGGCTGTATTATTTACTACCTACCGCTGTACTTACTAGACTTTAACCCAATTAAGTTTATATAGGCCGTTTTAAAGGTATAAACCTATTGCTGGCATCTATATACTTAAAAACCCCACTATAATTATAGTAAGTTTCTTAAGTAAGCTATCCGTAAAGAGTAAGTGTGATTTATTTACCTAGTAGAAGTTTTAATATACTATAAGAGAAATATATATAGAATGGGCTAAGATAAAGCGTTTACAACATTAATTAGAGCAATTTAAACGTGGTATCAAGGTTTAAGGGCTAGAGAAGTTAATTACGGCCTTCAATATCGCTACGGGCACTAATTAGAATTTTTTTAAAATATTAAATTATTTTAGAAAACAATACCTTCTACCTATATATTCTTTACCTAGACATAAAGCCTCCTATATAAGGCGCGTTAAACGTAGAAATAGGCTATCTCACGGTTTTGCATAGAAGGTTAGGTGTAAAAATTAGGGATTTACATGCTAAGGATTTTAATTTATTTCGTAACAAATAAATCGACGCTAGGTCGATATACCTCCCTAATAGTATAGAGCCTTTCTATTTTAGGGTAACCGTCTAGGCATAGACGGTTAGGGCGCTAATCCTAAAATAGCCTAGCATATATAAGGTCTTGGCGCTCTAGATAACTTTAATTAAGCTCTTTAACCTTAAACACCTTAACGCTTAATTAATAAGTAAAATTTAAGCAAGCTAGAGTTTTATATTAGCTATATATATTATATACTAACTTGTATACTAGATTTACAATCCTATAACTCTTTTAAAGCTTTAAAAATACCTTCTAAATAAGCAATTTTTTAAGTTATATAATTTATATATATTTTTAACTTTAAGAAAATCTTATTTTTTCTTTTTTAGTTTTATATTATACCGCTTACTAGTTTCTTAGATATTTTAATATATTAGCTTTAGATTAACTATTTAAATTTTTAAGAAAGTTCGTTTCTTAGTTTTTTACTATAATACTTATTTAATTATTGGATTTTCTAATATCCTAGGCTTTCTTTTTTTATTAGAAAAAATTATTTAATATATAGCCTCTTACTTTATTAACTTATAGTTTTTTCTATTTACTTTTTATTTTATTTTATTTATCTTTAATAATTATTTCAAAATTTAACTATTAGATCTATTAGTGCTGCTACCCTTACTACTACTAAAAAGGTAATATACTAAAAAAGATAGTTATTAAAAAAGCCGTTAAAGGTATTTTTTTTAGTAACTTTAAAAGTATACTAATTTTATCTAGGAGGAATAAGATAAAGATCTTAAGGAGAAGTTAAGGTAAGTTTTTTTTTTTAGTTTTTCTAATATTTTAAGGCTGGCTTCTAAGGATATAAGGACGTAGATTTTAGATACTATTATTACAGACCTTATATTAGTAGTAGTACGACTACTAGAGAGGATGTAAATAAACTAGTGGTATTAGCGCGAGAGGCGTTAGAACTGATTAAACTATAGGACAAGGGGTAACTAAGTTATATAGAAGATCACGTAACAAACTTAGTACGTAAGTATATAAGTACGTAAGTACGTGGGACGTACTAATATACCGACGTATTAATATACTTAGTATATTTTATAGGCGCAGTATTATATATTTAAAGAACCATAATCTCTATCTAGATAGTTCCTTTCTTTATAGTAAATCTTAGAATATAATTAGAGTTAATCTATTAGACATCTACTCTACCAGTTATTATTATATTATTAACTTCTTACTTACCTACACACTTAACCCATTTATAAGTCTACTATAGTGTTTCCTATAAGGCCGCCACCTAACCATTATATAGTATAACTGCGGCAATATAAACTACCGTCTTGCAAGGCCCGTACTAGATAGCCTAGACCCAGAGAAATACTATGTCCTTGCCATACAAAAGCCGTATTATAATACCTATATATAATCAACATACTGCCTCTAAGGGTTTCAGCTCCTATATAAACTAAAAGCAGCTATACGTGTGTACTTTATAATTAGCAAGGCTATTAGCCTATCCTTATAGTTATAGCAAGTAGTTAACCCAGATATTATAGTTATAACAATCTAGATATATAGGGGACCGGTATAAATTATTAATATATATAACCCTAGGGTCGAAGGGGTCCTATAAATAGAGAACATTATATTAGTAATAAACTTACTAAAAACTAAAGGCACGGAGTCTATCCTATTAGGAGATATAAACCTCTACCACCCATAGTGGGGGGATATCTATATTACTGCTAGATAATAGGTAGAGTGCCTACTAAGAGCTATAGACACCTAGGGCCTTAAACTAGCCACCCCCTAGAAGTAATTATATAGCAATAGGGCACCGCTAAAAGTATAATTAACCTTATATTTATGGATAAAGGCCTATACCAGAGACTTAAAAGGTGCAACCCTAAAGAAGAATAGGTACTTGCCTTAGACTATATCTCTATCTAGATATAGCTAGATCTGGATATTAAGGCGTAACTAAATAGTAAAAGATATATAATAAGAAAGCTTAAGATAGACAGTTTCCTTAATACAGTTAAATAATAACTTTAAGACCTAAAAGAAATCCACCTAATACCAAATAAGTGAGGCTTATTGGCTACCCCTAAGGAAATTAACTAAAGACTAGAAAGGATTTAGGCAGTAATTAAAAACGGGCTAAAAGAACACTACCTGGTCTTAAAACTGGGCCCCTACGCGCGACACGCATAGTCTGCATAATATGCGGTTTTTATTACCAGCTAATAATAAGCAAGAAGGAAATATATAAGTAGCTATAACCCTAAAGACGAGAGATAATATAAAGATATAAGAAACTAGTTAAAGAATACCCTAAAAAAAGAAGTAAGGAATAACTGGAAACGGGTTATAAACGAGCACACTTTTAACCTAAGCCTCCCCTATAATAAGGGTCTTTGGGCAATAGCAAAATAGGTAAAGAAAAAGGTAGGGCGCCTAGTAGAAGACTTATATTTACCGCCTCTATAAAGAGCAGGGGAATTATAGGCTACTACTAATAATAATAAAAAGACCAAGATCCTTATAGAAAGGTTCTTCCCCTACCAGCTCTAGCTAACCTTAGTAATATTATAGGTAAAACACTAGTAACTCGCCTATAGGTCGACAGCAATATAATAATAATAATAGAGGAAATGGCCAGAGCTATTAGCCGCCTTTTAAATAATATAGTACTAGAACTAGATAGGATTCTAAATAAGGCTTTAAAGACCTATAAACTACTTATATTACCTTAGCTTGCGGACGTAGCCAGAGTATGCTTTGCTATATGCTACTACCTATAACTTAGTAGAGCTATAATAACGGTTATTCTTTAAAAAGAAGGCAAAGTAGATTACTTAACCCCAGGAAGCTACCGCCCTATTGCCTTAGAAAACACCCTTAGTAAGATCTTAGAAAGGGTAATAGCGGACTATATAGTAGATATAGCTAAGGAATACGTCCTACTACTATAAAGCTAAATAGGGATAAGAAAGAACCGCTTAATACTATTAGTACTTACGCTACTCGCTGCCACTATTAAATCTGCATAGGCAATGTGAAGGGATTTTATAGTATTAATGCTTAGCTAAGATATTAGCGGTGCCTATAATAACGTACCCCACGAGCGCCTCCTATATATTCTTAGGGTAAAGGGCTTTCCAGAATAGATTATATAATTTATTTAAGGGTTTACAGGCCAAAAAGAAATATTACTAGTCTTTAGCGGATACTAGAGCCCCTTTATTACAGCTATAATAGGAATACTATAAGGATTACCCCTCTCACCTATACTCTTTTTTTTATATAAGTAACCTACTTAACTCCTTTAAGGAAGGGGCGACCTAGGGGATAGGCTTTATTAATAACACAAACCTAATTATATACAGGCTAATAGCTGTAGAGAATTGCAGAATACTAAAGAAAGCCTATAATACCTATATAGAATAGGTAAGACAATATAGAGTTTAATTTTTACTAAAGAAATGCTAGCTAATCTATTTTATAAGAAAACGCAACTAATCTATAGATATCTAGTATATAATTTATATCTAAGGCTTTAGGGGTTAACTAGTTTAGGGTTTAAGGGTATTAGGAGTATGGGTAGATAATAAGCTCTAGTAGAGCGTATATACGGCACAAGTGGCCCGTAAGGGCTAAGTATAGTATATTATATTATCTAGGATCGTTAATTCTATATAGGGTCTATACTTCTAGAGGTCATGCCTACTATATATAGCAGTTGTCCGGCCAACTATAACATATAGATTTAGTGTTTGGGCTATTAGAGAAACTAAGAAAGGCCCCCCTAAATTACTTTTTAAACTACTCTAAAAGGTCTAAATAGCCTACCTCTAGAGTATAATAGGTGGGTATAAGCGAATGGCTATAGTACTGCTTAAGAAGGAAGCTAATACCCCCCCCTATAACTATATATTAAAGCCGCTGCAATATAAAGGGCGTAAAATAAACGCAACTTTAATATTATAAAGTATATTAAGATACGCCTAAATAAACTATAAAGGGACCCTAGGGTGCACTATAGGAGAATAAACCAATAACCCTAAAGTAGGGAAGATATATTAGAGAAATAGGCAAAGAAAGTAAAAGAAGAATGGTGCTGTATTAGGGCCTAGGCCTATATAGAGGAGGAAGGAAGACGCGTAAAAGGCTAGTAAAGATAATAGTAAGAAAGAGAAAGAAGCTAAAGTAGAGTATAAAAGAATGCTAGGAAACTATCTACCGCAATATAATACTGGTTAGACTAACACTAGAGATATATATAGAAGTTAAAGGTATAGAGGCTAACTTAGGCAAAAGAAACCTAAGCCGTAGCATAGTTAACGCTATAGGGGGTAAATACCTAAGGGCTCTAAGAAGGCTTAATAAAGGCAAAAAATATAATAGCAATACTTTTAAGAATAGGAATAATAGGACTAAAAGATTGGCTCTGCTAGGTAGGTGTCCTAATAGGTAGCCTAAGGTGTAAATATGGCTAGCTAAAATAGATACCAAAACACGTAATACTGTTATGCCCCTTACGCACCAACTAAAAAGTAATGCTCTTGGTAGCTAGTATAGAGAACTATAATATACTACTCTTAATATAAAAAGGTCTTAAAGCGGTTATCTAGTAGCTTATTAGCCAAAGTATACTAGACTAGTTTTAGGTAGTAAAGGAAATAGTAATAGAAGGCAAAGGGGTGTAAGGGCGCGAAGAGGCTTTAAGGAAGATTTAAAGGAATAATATGAATTCTATCTAAATCTAAGGGTATATAACTCTTGTAGAGTATAAAACGTTACGTAAAGAAGAGAAAGAAATAATGAGAGAATTATATAATTAAATAGTTAGGGGTCTTAGTGGTCGATTCGTGCATATATACGCACGCAGTCTTTGACGGACTTTGGTAGAATTCGATTAATCTAGTAGAACTTAGCAGAAGTCGATTAAGCTAGCAGAATTTAGTAGAATTTGGTTAAAGAGTTGGAATTTATCAATTAAGTGTTTTACCGAGACATTTATACTATAACTGGGCTAGTCCCGTTATAGTACCCCCCCTTTAGCCAAAGGCATAAAACAATTAAATTTAGTTAAGACTTATAACTTATTGCGTTTTATGTATTTGTGTTGGGTAGTGGTATAGAGTTTTACTAGTTCTAATCGTTAAATAGACCAATTAGGATTTTCTATCCCTGGGATAGAAAATTGCCATTAGCTTAGTTAAGGTAGTAAGCAGAACTAATATCTTTATAGTAGGTCTTAGTAAGGCAAACCTAACTAATTAGACAACTTTAACTGCTAGTTAAAGTTCCTTAATATCTTGCGTGTTATATAACTATGTTATAAACGTTATAATATATTTTAAGTTCTTTTTAAATTCGAGCTTCCTACTATCGTATTTTATGTATTTATATTAGGTAGTAGTTATTTGCCTTTATATTATATCTATCTAGCTAGAATAGACCGTAAAGGATAGTCCTTATAGAATTCTTTTACTAAGGAAGGCGCGTTGGCCTTAATCTAGTTATAGGTTTCCTAAGTTTGTGTTTTATATCCTTTTTACTTAATAAAAAGTTTAAATTATTTAGATCTTATTTTTTTTATCGCATATTATTAATTAGGTTAATAAAGTAAGAACTATTACCATTATTAATAATTACGGGAAGTAGTAGTGGAATTTTGTAAATTATAGGAATATCTTTTAAAGGTTGTAATAGGCTTACATAAAATATTAGGTATATTTTTATTTTAGTTAGCAGTTTAAGCTTATAGGCGTATAGGCTTAGTTTTTTCTTAATTTAGTACGGGTCCATAAACTTCTAGTTAAGTTTCTTTCAGGGCCGTTAAGTTTATAGGTTTCGCGTATTTAGATAAACTATATTACCTTCCTTAAAGTCCTATATAGAAGCTTATCCTTTATTTATATGCTATTCCTATACCGTTTAAGCATACGTTAATTTACTTTATAATAGTTCCGTTAATTACTTTATTTAATTAGTAAAGTTATATATATTAATTAACTAGATCCGTTTAATTATGGGTTCTATTATATTAATTATAGGTTATAGTTTAAATCTAAGACAAGGATCTTATCTATAGGTCGTATAAAACGGCGTTACGCCTATTAATTTATTTATCGTATTATTTGCAGTAAACTTAGCTAAAGGCAGCTACTTTTCCCAGTCGTCTTACTGGTAGGAGTAGTATATTTATAGGTGTTATTCTATAATCGGGTTCGCAATTTTAGTTTAACCGTTTATCTCCAGATAAAATGTAGTTAAGAGTTATATTTATATGCTTAATTATTTATATAGAGCTTACCAGAAGTCTAAAACAAACTAGCTTTTACGGTCGGATACTATTAAATTAGAAAGTCTATACAGCTTAAAGATATATTTAATAAAATATTTAGCTACTAAGATAGTGTTAATGAAGTCTATAGGAATTATATACCGCATTTTTATAAGGCGGTTAACTACTACTATAATATTCGTAAATGTCACGGCACTGGCCTGACGCGTTGTTATGACTACGCATATACACTGCACGGCCTGAGCGACGCATATATATATCCTGCTTCACCTCTTGTACATAGCTCTTTACACAACATCGTTTGTCAATTCTATACAGTCACCTCGTACCTCGTACTTTGACAGTCGGCACGTACTGTAACAGTAAATCTATTACTGCTAGGTAAGTCTACTATAAAGTTAATTAAGATATTACGCTATCTTTATATTATAATTAATAATAGTTAGAGTACTCCTTATTTCTTTATATAAGAAGTTTTTATATAAACGCACGTTCTGCATACTTAGATATATTTTTATATATAGTTGTACATTATAGATATAAGAGGCCAGTTTAACCGGAACGTATAATTATCTAATTAATAGTGTAGAATAAGAGTTATAGATAAGTAGAAGGTAAGTTAAAGGTAGAACAAGCTTTATATATTAAAGAATAAATGCTTTCTAACCTCTTCTATTTAGAGACTAATTATTAGTTCTTCTCTAGAGAAGAACTAGCTCCCTTTATAATCCTTCTAAAACACTAGTAAAACTCTTTACCCCTTATCTATCTAACTATATCTTCTTTAGGACATTAGTGGGACATTAGTAAAACCTTTATCTATCTTATCTAATATATACCTTTTAGGAGCGCCCGTTATAATTACCTCCCCTTTAAAAGTCTTAGTCCTCTAAGACTTTACCTCTTAATAAACTCTTATAGAGTTCTAACTAAAACCACTAGGGAAGTTCTTTAGTAGAAAGGTACTCTATAATACGGCTTATAACACTAGGGGGCTAGGCCAGCCATCCCAAGCCTTAACGGGCCAGAAGCGACGCCGCGCGACATTACCAGACCAAATAGGGACATAAGGGTCACAGGGGACATAAGGGAGAGGACGCCCTGTAGGTAGACCCTCATAGATAGCCACAGCAAGCTCAAGACCAGGATAATTAAGAATTAGACTTAACGCGGCAAATATAATATTCGCAGCCGACTCACAAAGGGCATATAGCCAACTAGTAAGAATAAGGGAAGAACTAGAGATAATAACAGATTTAGATATAGAAGCGTTAATAGGAATATAAGACACGGGAATGGAAAGCTCTATATAAAATAAGTAGGGACTAAGGTGCAGATATAAGAGATAGAAGTTCTGAATATCCTAGAGAAAGTAGAAATAGAAGAAGTAAGGAATAAAGAAGAGACAAAGGACCCTCACTAGGGGTCCGCTACCTATCTATTATATAATATAACTGCGGTAATATAAACCACCGTCTTATAAGGCCCCTACTAGACAGTCTAGACCTAGAAAAATACTATATCCTTACTATATAAGAACCGTACTACAATACCTATATATAACTAACATACTACCCCCAAGGATTCTAGCTCCTATACGAACTAAAAGCAGCTATATACGTATGCTTTATAATTAGTAAGGCTATTAGCCTGTCCTTATAGTTATAGCAGGCAGTTAACCTAGATATTGCAGTTATAATAATCCAGACATATAGGGGACTGGTATAAATTATTAATATATATAACCCTAGGGTTAAAGGGGTCCCGTAAACAGAGAATATTATATTAATAATAAGCTTACTAAAAACTGAAGGTATAAAGTCTATCCTACTAGGAGACATAAACCTCCACCACCCGTAGTGGGGGGGTATCCATATTACTACTAAACAATAGGTAGAGTGCTTACTAAGAGCTATAGATATCTGGGGCCTTAAGCTAGCCACCCCCCTAGGAGCAACTATAGGGCAATAAGGCACCGCCAGAAGTACGATTAACCTTATATTTATGGACGAAGGCCTATACTAGAGACTTAAAAGGTACAACCCTAAAGAAGAATGGGCACTTGCTTTAGACCACATCCCTATCCAGATATAGCTAGATCTAGACATTAAAGTATAATTAAATAGCAAAAGATACGCAATAAGGAAGCTTAAGATAGACAATTTCCTTAATATAGTTAAACAATAACTTTAAAACCTAGAAGAAATCCACCTGATACCAAATAAGTAAGGCTTATTAGCCACCCCTAAGGAAATTGACTATAGACTAGAAAGGATCTAGGCAGCAATTAAAAATAGGCTGGAAGAGCACTGCCTAGTCTTATAACTGGGCCCCTACACGTAATATATATGGTCCGTATAATGCGCGGTTCTCGTTACCAGCCAATAACAAGCAAGAAGGAAATATATAAGCAGCTATAACCCTAAAGATAAGAGATAATACAAAGACATAAGAAACTAGTTAAAGAATACCCTAAAAAAAGAAGTAAGGAATAACTAGAGACAGTTTATAAATAAGTATACTTCTAACCTAAGCCTCCCCCATAATAAAGGCCTTTGGGCTATAGTAAAATAGGTAAAAAAAAAGGTAGGGTGCCTAGTAGAAGACCTATACCTACCACCCCTATAAAGAGTAGGGGAATTATAGGCCACTAATAATAATAATAAGAAGGTAAAGATCCTTATAGAAAGGTTCTTCCCCTAACCAGCTCTAGCAGACCTTAGTAACATTATAGGTAA
>Ga0307507_10004218_pt1 | contig 25986 bp, 23 predicted proteins | sample 7_EM_MG_FD_207223 | JGI IMG/M metagenome (GOLD analysis project Ga0307507, IMG submission 207223) | Populus trichocarpa ectomycorrhiza microbial communities from riparian zone in the Pacific Northwest, United States - 7_EM | ecosystem: Host-associated > Plants > Roots > Unclassified | place...
TGTTTTACCTCAGAGACACTTTCAAGACATAAACCGCGGTTTCGCACCTTATTTCAACCCCCCGGCACCGTGTCCAATTATTCGAGTTTTTACGGTAGTGTACCGGTACCGGGACTCTACTCGAGTACCGTATGTTGGTCTGGGCCTTTGGCTGCTTACTTGTTCTCAGCTCTTCTCGGCGATGCGATGGGTGTGGTGGGTGGTCTTGTCATAAGCTTTCTTTGACACCGGCAACCTACTGCACTGTACTTTTGGTGGTACAGACACTCTCGTACGTGCTTCGCTATCCGCTTCCCCTAGCCCCCTTCATTATTCCTCCCGCTCATGAGATATATGATAAGGATGGTAATGAAATGAGGTGAATTAATCCTATACTACAGAACAGCGCCCACCCAATTGATCCAGTCCAGTAAAAAGGAAAAAAATGAAATGAAAGAAGAGGAGAAACCCCTTCATTAGAGCTGAACCTAATTTTGCCAAATCCAAATCTCGCCACTTCATGCTTAGAGCCCAAGAATCGAGCAGAGGAGAGGTGGAAAGTGCTCGATTAGCTAGCGTTGGCTTGGAGGGGAGGAAAAGAAAGAAAAAAGTAAAAAAGAAAAGTAAAAATAAGTTAGTCTATCGAGCGGAAGTCGGCGCTGCGCTTGGAGACGGTGCGTCGGGGGCGTGTTGTTCTGGTAGCCAGAATGTCTGCGATAGAGGGCATGGGTTAGCCGGGGGGATCAATACTCGAGTACAAAAAAACCGGGGGCCCGGTTTTGGCAGATGTAGTGTAAAACAATGCATTCGTTCAACTCAACCCCCGAGAGATGGAGCGATGGGAATCAGAGATAATAAATAACATACCACGTCCTTATGCGCCGTTGCGAAGAGGTTCATTTTCGGGTTGAACGAGACAACCGACGCCATGCTCTTCGTGTTCTCCGCGAGTTCGATGAACGGTTTTAAAGTCTTCTTCTCGTCTGCCTGCATCCACGAGTCCCAAACGACGACCCCGCGTTCGCCCTGACCGCTAACGAGGTACCTAGCGTCCGGGGTAAAGCATACATCCCCCGAGGTCTCGAGCTTCTTTGGGCTCGTGGGCCCGTTCGGTCGCTTCGCCCTGTACACGAACTGCGCCGTGTCCCCGGCGAACGAATCGACAACATAGTGAGCGTGCCCGCGCGTTCCGACGAGCATGTGTTTCCCGTCATTGCTGAACTCGAGCTTGCTCCACGCGGGCATGCGGGGCGGGTAGGAGTACTGCGACAGGAAGCTATCGTCGGTGAGGGTGAATGTGGTGAAGGGCTGCTTGTCGTAGTTGCGGAGGTCGTAGAGGAGGATCGCGCTGGCGGACTGTGCGGCTACGGCGAAGATGATGCCCGACGGGTCGAAAGCGGCAAGGGAGGGGGCGGTTATGTTTAGCAGGCCCGCGCAATTGTGTGAGCGCAGGTCCCAGACCCGGACGGTGTCATCGTTGCTGCAAGATATGAATTGGTCGTCGACTGGGGAGACTTCCAGAGAGGTTACGGGCCGCTTGTGTCCTTTGAAGTACCGGATGTAGCTGTTATCATGGAGGGAGAGGTAGCGGATTGTGTCTGTGGGAGCCAGGAGGGTCAATTATTGCCATGAACATTATCTTGCATACCCTGGGGGTGGTGGGCAGTAGCAGCAAAGTATTCCGTACCATTTTCCTTCGTAGAAGCGTAAATCACATTGCTTTGCAAGTGTGTGAACCGCGCAAGGTGACATCCATATTTCTTTGAGTACAGCGTCTTACTATGCTTCCCGAGTTTACAGTCGTACAATTGTAGCGTCTCATCGTCTCCCGTCGCTATGCAGAATTCACCAGTGTCGTCAAAGTCCAACGAGGTTACCTCTGCCCCCTGGGCGAAATTGGAGAAGGCCTTCGAAGGGCGGTAGCGGGTTATTGTCTCGCTGAGTTTGGTTGATTCCAGTTGGCGGTGGAGAGGGTTTGCTGCTGCCATCTTGATAGTGTTATAGGGTGGGGGGAGGGTTTTGACCTGAGCTGGAGTTATAGGAGAACACTTGTTCGAGTGCTGTTCGGTGCAGGTGTTGATTTTTGCACTTTTTCTTTGTTCTAAGAAGAAGGGTTGGTGGATGCGGGTTGTATATAGGGCTGTGTAAAGAGGATGGGGAGGGTATAGATTGTTTGTGGGGTATCGGGTGTAAAGCGTGTTTGTTCGTTCGTTTGTTCAGCGGTAGAGTACAGCACCCTAGACGATCATACCCTGCCGGTATCAGAAGCTATGGCAGCGGCTCTCATTAGGGTTATGTAAGACGTGTGACGATGTGATCTGAGGCTCTGGGCCAAAAGATGCAGGGTTCCGGCACCGCACCGTTATCATACATATCTGTGCATGAGACAGCCCTAACCTCCGTTGGAAGCTTGTTTCCATTTTTTCTTTTCCTCTATCATGCTCTTTCCTCTCTCTTGCCCGTCGAGCCGGAATAGGAATCAGTGCTGGTTTTCATCTTCCTTGGTGAGATAAAAGGATGTCTGTCTGGAGCAACGGGCTACAGCGAAACCTTGCTGTAACTGCCAGTACCGGTATCGATCCCTTGTCTAGCCTTTTTGTGAGAAGTACTTTCGAAGGGGTTATCCGTGCTTCACGTTAATCTTTTTGGAGATTGTCTGTTGGTCCAGTTTTGGTCTCGAGTATCTTCAAAACTCAGGTTCGAAATAAGTACAGTATGGTGTCATAACATAATATTTATCGTGGTATGATAAGAGCTTTCTTCATGCTAGCCTTACCACTACTACAAAGTGCTTGAGTAGAGGCATTTAGCCCTAGAGCCGAAAAAGTGTTTTTCAAATGCCAAGTTTCAAGTGGATCTCCTAGATTTCTGTGCGGAAAAGACACTGCCATAAGCACGCCAAAGTTTTTCAACTCGAAAAACTTGCATAAACGCTTATCAACCTCAGGGCTGAGTGCTTCTAGTAGAATATATCATAGCATCTCACAAATCCTTCCTACCATACTACCGGTATCAGTCAACCCTGTTCTACTGTCTATATTATCTTCTCCGCCACATCTCTTTTACCCTCCTTGCACGCACATCACTACCGCCGTCAGAAACTCGACCGGAAGGCACAATGTCTACGACATTAGGCGGCTTCATCGCCGGTGGAATCGCAGCCTGCGGAGCAGTAACGGTCACTCACGGCTTCGAAACGGTAAAGACAAGGTGTGTATCATAATTGCAAAGTCGCACGCACGCACGCCTACACACATACACATATACACTGGTTTTGGGTTGGGGGGGAAGAAGGGTTGCAGGAGGAGAAAAGAGGAATGAGCTACGCTTACAAAGAGTGTTGTGGAGGCGACCAGACTCCAACTTCAAGGCGAGCTTTCAGCAAAGTCGCAAACGAAACGAGTCTACACAGGCGTATTCCAGGGTGTTCGAGTGATCTTGACAAATGAAGGACTGCGCGGCTTAATGGCTGGCTTGGGCGCTGCTGTGAATATTCCCTTCACTCTGCATATCCTTTCCGATGGCCATGCGTCCACCTCTAGACCGAGGAGATAGAAAGCTCAAGAACTAACGAAACGATGTCCCAAAAGTACTGCTACCAAACCATGCTAAACGGCTGCCGCCTCGGCTTCTACGAGCCAATCCGCAGCTCGGCTACAAGCTTAATCTACAACGACCCTCACTACCAATCCATCGGCGTGAACGTCCTCGCCGGCGCCAGTTCCGGCATTCTGGGAGCGATGGTCGGGTCACCGTTCTTCCTCGTGAAGACGCGGCTGCAATCGTACTCCCCGTTCCTGCCCGTGGGCACGCAGCACAAGTACCGTAACGCCGTCGACGGCTTCAGGACCATTAGCCGGACCGAAGGGTTCAAGGGATTATATAGGGGTGTGGGTTCCGCTATGGTCAGGACTGGCTTTGGTAGTAGTGTGCAGTTGCCCACCTACTTTTTTGCAAAGAGGAGGCTGCAGAAGTACTTTGGTCTACAGGAGGGGGTGGGGCTGCATCTTGCCAGCAGTACGGTTAGTGGGTTTGTGGTTTGCTGTGTTATGCATCCTCCTGGTAAGCTTTTCTCTTTGTTCTCATATTTGCGATGATATTATGTGTGTTGACTAGGTGCTGATGCCACTGTAAGACACCGTGATGTCGAGAATGTACAACCAGAGTGGGAACCTGTACACTGGTGCCTTTGATTGTTTGATGAAGACTGTTCGAACGGAGGGTCTTTTGGCAATCTATAAGGGCTACTTCGCCCACTTGGCGAGGATATTGCCACATACGGTGAACCTCCTCTTCACATACATACCTATCCCCTTATCTATCTATCCATTTACCTACTCACCCACGCGCGCGCTGTCTCAAAAGGCTAACATTTCTCGCAGATCCTAACATTGACCCTTGCTGAACAAACCAACAAGCTTATGAGGAAGATTGAACAAAGACTTTCTCTCGATTAACCATCAGCTAAGCCACCAAGGAGCCTGTTCTCTAGATCGAGTTCTGCGATTAAGAACCCTTTCTCTTCTTTCTCTCTTTTCCCTTTTCGTGTTCATTAGTCTTAGACCCTTAGAGTAGAGCCGTTTGTATAGCCGTTACTTCCCTTTGATGATGTTTACTTAGGTCGGATGTCTGAGAGTGAGTGTTTTATTTTGTGGGATACGACGGGATTTTTGGCTCGGGAATCATATCTAAGTATACAAGAGGCATTGGCAGCGTGGAGAAATAGAAGTTATGAAGGGTTTAAGGGGCCAAACTGTATAAATAAATATTGCTAGACCTATGCGGTGCTAAGAAGAGCGCATCAATTTAGGGAGACGTTCCTAGTGTAATTCAAATTAAGCCGGCTCTGATTTCCATCCGTAAGCAGATGACAAACGACTCTTGAGATGATCTAGAGAGGTTAGGATTCTCTCAGCGTCATTCGCACCCCTTTCACCCCTAGACCTGATTATTTCGCTTGGAACCGGCGTCAATAAGGTGGGGTATGCTGGATGGCAGAAGAAAGCCATGCTATAACGGTCCTTATGCCCCTCAGTTCCAGGATCAGGCGTCACGACTCTATGCACCGTTGACCGAAGGAGACCCGCGGTCCAATGGGATAAGAGATCCCCAATGTTAACCAAGATTGCTTTAGGTATGACAGGTACTGGATGCCAGGTCTTCAAGTATGGGTGAAGGATCTCGAGCCCCGGCTCGGAGGGACGTTGGAATAATAATGTGATGCTCGGATTGAGCGTTAGTGCCAGCACTTGGAGGTGGTTGAAGCGGGGTCTAGGCACACCTGCCATAATCACTGTGCGCACCGGCCCGAGTATCAAGCTTAGGGTCAAAATCTGGATGGGCACTTAAGCTCGGATAGAATAGGAGTCGGAGGATAGACCCAGAGGGGCCTTCAGAACGCGAGTGACGGGATGTGAACCACTCTTTTCCTCCCTCTGCCTCGTCGATCTTTCGAATTTCAGGTTAGCTTGTTCTGAGCACGGTTTGCCTGCGACCTACCTTCAATGCCATACCAAACAACCTTAGTAGCTTGAGGCACAGGTTGTAACAATAATCTGAAAACTCGTTCAACTCCGACTCATGGTCTTGGAACGCAGGTGGTAAGGGCTGTTGGGCTCGCCCGTCTTTGAACTCCCCGAAGTTAAATGCTCTATTCGCCTCATAAGTTACTCTCACAAACTAGAAGAGGGTATCACTGATTCGGTATACTAACTCTTTGAAATCCCCTCGGCGTTGGTGCTCGGGGTCTAAAATCTCAGTGTGCATAGAGCTCCAGCCCCTGTTGTCTGGTGAGATGTGACATTTGGCTTTTTCTTCTCTGGGCGAGGCGAAAAAATTCTTGGACTGGAAGGCGAAGAAACATCAGTCGGGCTTTACTGTAGGAAATGGAATCAACAACGGAGGAGTGCAAGGGAACAAACAATTTCAAACATCCGCTCCACCTTCTCTGGTGGGATGTCACTACCCTCGAGGGTAATGTAGACAAAGCCGAGTGTCTCTGCTGCTTCAAGAAGGCGTTCTGCGCATTCTTTAGTATCTGCTAATGGAATTAAAGAAACAGATGATGACATGATGGGGGGTTGTAGTTCTGGGTTGCTAATCCAGTTGGGGGAGGTGGAGGTGAGATAAGGGTTCGTACGATGCCCCACACTGAATCTAACATCAACGGGATGGGAGCTGGGTCGGCTGAGTTACACCTTGGCACTGTAAACTAGATGTGCTATATACGAATAGCCGGTAGATGTGCAGCTAGGTCGTCGCATTATAGGATGATATAATATGTATCAAAGGCTTAACAACCCGGTGCTGCTATCTCACGACTATGGAAGACCATGGTGCGGCAGCATGAAGTTCGATCACGGTAGCCCCATGGAATAAGGTATCTATCCGCTGTACATACCAGCACCATATCCCAATTTACCTGGTATCACATAACTCTCAACAGGCTTTGCTTTGAATTGAGAATAAAGTCAAGATATCAGATATTGGTGGGTGGGGACCGTCACCCAAGGGTCCAAAACACCAAACGGGGGTCTTGGCGAAAAATCGTGAATTCAAGCCTTCAAGCCCTTCAAGGCTACGCCAGGCTTCATCCTCCTGAACGCCATCTCCAATTGGCTTCTTTATTCTTAAACCAACACTCCATTCTACTGGCTGGGGGAAGCGGATAGCCTGTTCATCTCACAGATCTTTTCCACTTCCACTTCCACTTCACCTACGAAGCTGGTACGATAACCGCTTCTTGGAGATACGTTTCCTCATCTATCCCTAAAATTGTCTTTGCATTCTTTATCTTTTGCATTTGTTTCTTGCCTGTCCCCGATACACCATTTAGAAATGCCTAGTATGAATCCATCCTCTATTCCCTCGAGGGCGTATGCGCTAACGCTCATCTCACAGTTCGTAGCCTTGATAATTGGGCCACGTCCCAGAATAAGTCGCAGACACTTCCACTATCTGTTCTCAAGGATACTACTATCGGAATCGAGGCAGACCATTACCTCCTTAGATTACTTACTACTTCTCCATCAAAGGAGCCTCTGGTTACGGCGCTAGGAGGGTTCCCTTTTGGACTGAGATATGCGGTAGAAGGGGACATAGAAGATTTCCAGAAAGCTGGGATTAAGCCCGTTTTTGTCTTTTCAGGCTTGAAAATTGTGCGCAATGAGAAACCATTTAGTGTTAATGATGACGGACCAGCAAAGAGATCGCAGGCATGGGATCTCTACGATCAGGGCCTAGCGAGCGAAGCTGTGGAGGCCTTTGGTGCAGCTGGTAGGAGAACCCGCAGCGTCCATTGATGTTTTGTTTCGCAAAATATTTATGGATTTCTAGGAACTCTGCAACCACACGAGGTTTACAAATATTTCATAAAAATTCTACACGAGTGCGCAGTAGACTTGCAGGTCGCTCCTTACTCAGCATGGCCTCAGGTATGATATCGAGGTCTCACTCAAAACTTAACTTTCCATGCCTTCTGATGCCCTGCCTAGTTAGTTTACCTCGAAAAAAACGGATTCGTTGATTCCATCTGTGGGAACTCCGAACTTTTCTTCTTTGATGTTGAGAAAGTTATTGTACATCTCAATCCAGGACAGGGCGGTTCTTTCACCTGGATTAACAAGCGGAAAATCCTCTCGGATCTCCACTTGACAAACGACATGTTCATCGATGCTTGTGTACTTGCGGGGTCCGAAATATGTCGTGCATTTCCGCCTTTTGAAGGTTCTCCCCACAACGCTTTCATAAGCTCAGTAGAATTGCTTAAACGGTGTCGGAATGTCGCCACTGTTGTCAGCACTCATCCGGAGCCGATCCAGCAGTCGGGATACCTGGATAGGTACCGAAAAGCCAGGGCTGCCGTAAAGCACCACGCTATATTCACCTCCGATGGCAAGGCAGAGCCATTGGATTTCGCCGAGGCACCTTCAGACGTACACGAATTCATCGGGCAAAGACTTCCTGAAGAACTCTACTATTATCTATCAAAAGGGGTCATTGGGCCCCAGGTTCTGGATATGCTAGCGACAGGGGAGCTCATTGAAATTGCACCGTTCGACAATGGTGATTCCGACGAATATAAAAAATTCTTAGAAAATCTAAACCCTCTACGCACCCAAGCTTTGGGTTTACTGGCGCAGCCATTGCATAGGTTTTGGTTTAGCAAGGAGATCAATGTTTACTATTGGTTCGATAAGAACAATCCAAGAAAACTGATCCATAAAGAGGTGTCTGTCTCGCCTGCAGAGCAAACAAGAAAATGGAATGTTAGGGAGTCCGTTTTTAAGCCAGAATTGGAAAAAGATGGGGTATGGCTACCTCTTTACACCCTTGGATGGTAATCCTATAGGAGAGACGTTCAAAGCTAATGGGTGAGTGTAGAGTTCGATAGGCCTTGCCTTTGCGATATCCTCTTTGAAATCAGTCTCTTTTGCCGCAAAAACGATTGCCCCAAAAGATGAAGTAAAGGTGGGTAGCGCAATTCACCAAGGGCCCCCTCGAAAGACTAATAGTCATCGTAGCTTTTGAACACTAGGGATGAAATCCTCATGAATACCCATTGGCGCATGCTCCAACTTCGAGGTTTTATTGACAGCGAGAAACACTCTCTTACTCCGTGGGGACGTGCTCTTGAGGCAGCCATATCAACACTTGATCCAAGCGACACCTTGGATGAGCCGGTATATCTCGGAATCGAGCTTCTGCGCTTAAAGGTTCTTAAACCCGATAATTTTTCCCCTTCTCTAACAGGCGCACCAACCCGAGGCACAGGTAATTGCTCTAATATCCACGTCCTGTTAGACCATCTTTTACTACCCTGCAAGAGCTAACCTCCAAGGTCGAACTAACCAGAAGATGAGAGGGCGTATATTATGCTTATCTCTCGCGTTGCTAGTCTTGTGCCTATTAACCACAAGCCCATTGGTTATACTGGCCCTCTCAGCAGAAACCTCCTTGGTTTCAATTCCTTCATCACAAAGCTCACGAGGACCATGCGGAGTTTTGCCGAGATGGTGCTCGTCAATCTATTAATGAACGGTGATGCAGACAGGGGCGAACGAACCGATTGGACAGAGTTAGGTCTTGGGTAGGTTTTCGAGCCCCTCCTTGGCCATATGTCGTGTATAGCACATTGACTGATAGCCTACTCCTATCAGCATCCCATTTATCGACGAAGTGAGCGCTGGATTGGGAATTGCGGCCAAAACTTACCTCGATGAGCTCTCGAACGAGACTGACCCCATCCCTGAGACGACGAGACGTGCTCAGAAAGAAAAACTTCCCTTGATGTTCGCTCAGGCAGTCGATATTGAAGCAGATGTTGACCTAGCTTTTAGAACTTGGGATGCGGTAAATATTCCATTCCCTGATTACCAAGGTTGTATGTGGCACTAACTTAAATCAGATTATCGCCGCAGTCAAATCCCTTCAGAAGGAGGGCCAGCTAGCTAGCGAGGCTAAGGTATTCCTCGCAGCCGACAAGTGGTTGACCGGAAGGAGATAGTTTCTCCCGACAATATAATACAATCTCCCATGCAATAATAAGGGACTCAGTGAGGCAATTTGGCCCGGTGTGTGTCAGTTGGAGGTAACCAAGTGAGCTAGCTTCTGGATCTGTGATGTATTATAGGTTACGGATACAAAAAATGGGATGCCTTGTTTTGTCGAGAGTTTTCAAAGATGGAGGCATAAAACAAATACACCTCCCCAGCACTACATTGCGCAAAAGCGAATTTATATACCCGTAGTATTTTGTATAGTGGCCTACCGCCAGGAATATAGAATATATCGTACAGCAGATCACTATTCACCTGTAATAGTGACGAGCAATGTCCATCGTGCCCCCCCTCCTCCCCACTTAGCACACTGCCTGTAACCAATGTTTGCCATTTTCCCTTGGGGGCCAAACCACTCAGAGCCCACTAGGGCCCCCACGCTATCGTGTCCATGCTTATGCTTGAGTGCTGTGCACTGGTAGTAAGCTGGTTGGTTGCGTTGAGACTTGCTGTTAGGTTCACTAATTAAATGGTGGCGTAGTCACTTGGCCTCGTAGGTCAGTGCTCTCGGCGAGGCAACAGCCAGCCACAGACCCTCCATCTTCACACATCACCCTTAACTTGACTTGCTAAGAGAAACATCGTCACTACAGACTTGTTCCAGGTGTCCTAAACTTTCCTATCCTTAAACCCAACACTTTTCCCTTCTTTCTGTCGACATCCCTTCCGTCCTTCCCCCCACAGCCTTCTTCCTTCCCCCCCCCTCTATAATCCTATCTATCCACCGGCCTGCTGATTAGTTATATTTCTTCAACAAAACAGCTATGGCATCTCCACCACCTCCGCCTCCAGGCGCCGCTCCTTATGGCGACACAAACCAATACGCCCATCAACAAGGTTACGCTCAACCGGATCCTTATGGTCAACAACAAGCTCCTCCTGCTACGGGAGGCTATGGCCAAGCCCCACCTTATGGTCAGCAAGCTTTTGGCCAACCCACTCCAACTCCACAAGCTTCCGGTCCTCCTCCGCCGGCCGGGTCTGCGCCGGGTCCCCATGGAGGGCGAGGCAAGAGACGTGGGTATGCAGAGGAGCAATATGATTTCGGCGCTGGAGCAAATGCTGGCCTTACCCCCACCCAAAATCCACTTTATGCAGGCCAGTCAATGGGTGGCTATCCGAATGCACAGGAGCAACAGCAGAATCAATTCGTTTCGCCCATGGGAGGTGCATCTCCTGCGATGGGAGCTCAAGGAGGCTACGGTGTGCCACAGGGAATGTCTGGAGCCGGCGCAGGAAATATCGCAGCTGGAGGATACGAATCTGCGGGAGCATCGGGAATGGGGGGTGTCACTCAGAGTTTTGGGCAGATGGGCTTGACCCCCGCCGGAGGCATTCAGAAGGTCCAATCGCTCAATCCGCTTTTCACAATAGATTTGATGCATCAACCATTTAACGTGGCCGAGTTGGAGATTCCCCCGCCAGAAATAATTCTACCACCTAATGTATGATCCGCTTACGAATTAAAAAAAAAAAAAAATCAATCTAATACTGATACTTTTTCCAGGCTTCCCTCACACCCTCCCCTAATGCAAATTGCCCACCCCAATATATGCGTTCTACTATCAATGCTATTCCAACCACTCACAGCCTCCTGAAAAAATCCAAGCTTCCATTTGCTCTTATCATTCAGCCTTATACCTCTCTCCACGATGCCGAAGATCCAGTCCCTCTTGTATCTGATACGGTTATCTCCCGCTGTCGGCGCTGCCGATCATACATCAATCCATATGTAACATTTTTGGATCATGGTCATCGCTGGCGCTGCAATATGTGCAACCTTACCAATGACGTTCCGCAAGCCTTCGACTGGGACCAAGCAGCACAAAAGAATTTGGACCGATGGCAACGGCCTGAGCTCAATTCCAGTGTCGTGGAATTTATTGCGCCTCAGGAGTACATGGTCCGCCCTCCGCAGCCATTGGTTTATCTTTTTCTTCTGGACGTTAGCTACAGTGCTGTTCAGTGCGGCCTTCTTGCAACAGCTGCTAGGACAATCCTTGAAAGCTTAGACAGAATACCGAATGCAGATAGGCGAACAAGATTGGGATTTATCTGTGTTGATAGTTCATTGCACTATTTCGCTATTCCGAGGGATAGTTCGGAGCCAAGCATGCTTGTCGTTTCTGACTTGGACGAACCATTCCTGCCAATCCCAGGTGACTTGTTGGTTCCATTGGCTGAGTGTAGGGAAGGCATTGAGAACCTATTAGGGAAACTCCAGGATATGTTCCAGAACTCGCAGAATAGCTCGAGCTGTATGGGTAGCGCTCTACAGGCAGGACACAAATTAATTTCGGCAATTGGAGGTAAAATAATTGTCTTGACAGCGACATTGCCTAGTTTGGGAGCTGGGAAATTGGAGAATCGGGAGGACAAGAAACTTCTTGGAACTAGCAAGGAAAGTTCGTTGTTACAGACAGCCAACAGCTTTTACAAGTCGTTTGCGGTGGAATGCTCCAAGAACCAGGTATCCGTGGATATGTTTTTATTCTCGAACGGCTATCAAGACGTCGCTTCACTCAGTAATCTCCCTAGATACACCGGCGGCCAGACCTACTTCTATCCGGGCTGGAACGCCACCAGAAGCGAAGACGCCATCAAATTCGCAAGAGAGTTCTCAGACCATCTGTCGGCTGAGATAGCACTCGAGGCTGTTATGAGAGTCAGGGCTACAACTGGACTACGGATGCAGACCTTCTACGGCAACTTCTTCAACCGGTCTTCTGACCTTTGTGCCTTCCCTGCCTTTCCTCGTGACCAGGGATATGTTGTCGAAGTGGCTATCGACGAGCCTCTTGGAAAGCAAGTTGTCTGTATGCAGACTGCAGTCTTGCATACAACTTGCAATGGAGAGCGTAGAATTCGCGTTATGACACTGGCCCTACCAACCACTCAGAACCTTTCCGACGTTTACGCATCCGCTGATCAAGTAGCCATAACCATGTACTTTAGCCACAAAGCTGTCGAGAAGACCCTGAGCAGCGGATTGGAGCAAGCCAGAGAAGCGCTGCAAGCCAAGTTGACTGAACTATTGATCACGTTCAAGAAAGAGCTCACAATTAGTCATCTCGGGGCTGCTACACCCCTCTCATTCGCTGCAAACTTAAGGGGGCTTGCGGTCCTGTTTTTAGGCCTAATGAAACACGTAAGTATCCGACATATAGTTCTATCAAAAATTCCCACTAACAAGTATCACCAGGTCGGGCTCCGAAAATCGGCTCAAATCCCTACCGACCTTCGCTCTGCTGCTCTCTGTCTGCTTTCGACCTTGCCAGCACCTATGCTGATGCAGTACATTCACCCAAAGTTCTACTCGCTTCATGATATGCCTGATAACTGTGGGCTTCCCGACTCGGCCACAGGTGAAATTATCCTCCCCCCTGCCATGAACCTTTCCTCGGAGCGCCTCGCTCCCTTCGGATGCTACTTGATTGATGATACGCAAGTCCAATTCCTTTGGATTGGGCCACAAGCTGTTCCTCAGTTGGTGCAAGATGTTTTTGGTCTGTCCGGTGTAGAACAAGTCAAAGTTGGGAAAACCACACTCCCTCACCTTGAAGGCCCCGGGTCAGAGTTCAATGAGCGCGTCAGAGCGGTTGTGGAAAAAAGCCGTGACCACAAATCGAAAAAAGTCGGCTCTATTACTGTTCCTCACCTTTATGTAGTGCGCGGGGATGGCGAGCCATCTTTGAGACTCTGGGCCCAAACCATGTTGGTCGAGGATAGAACCGACCAAGGAGTTAGCTTGGGGCAGTTCCTTGCTCAACTAAAAGAAAAGGTATTCACTTCCTCCGTTCTCCTCGCGCATCCGTACAATCAGGTTACTAATTTTTTGGTTACTTACAGGTCAACAACTCATAATCTTGATGCAAACATTTTTACCGAATAGACATGGGTGGGTAAACGAATGTACGAAATAGCTTTGCTTCGAAGGTTTTTCCTTATTTATTTATTGTTCCCTCTTACTGTTGGGGTTTGAAAAAAAAATTGCACTGCAGTGATTTGTGCAAGCCCGTGACTCGATTGCAGTGTGGCCTTCTTGTACCCGTCCTCTATGAGCCCAGTGAAAAATAATGTTTAGGTCATAAGCTTAATGGATACCGTTATTGCGCTATAAATTATTTCCGAGGACTGAGAATGTACTTGTACTAGTACTACAGGTAGTAGATCGGAGGATTCTGTTTTGACATTAGTGGTGGTGGCGGGGCAGCTTCTTGTGGCTTAGTGCCCCGCATGCTTGGATTTCAATTTTTGGTTTTGTGCAAACCTCCCACCATCCGAGCCTCAGTTGTCCACCACCACTACAACTACTGTCCTCTACCATCTGCCATCACCACCGAGATTTTAACCTACAATAGCTATCCATACTATACTTGCTGGATATCATTGCCCCTTACTCGGCCGCCCTTAACCGGCTTTACAAAGGCTCACTCTCCCTCATACCCTCCACTTGAATCCTTTCAACATGGCTGGGCAAATGCAGATTGATATGAGCAATGCTCAGATGGTGCGGGACGAAAACGGCCGACCTTTTATCATTGTTAGAGAGTGAGCAATCTCATTCCCACCTCTTTTTAATTTGCTACTTCGCCAGATGGGCCAGAATTGACTAACTTGTTCAATTTACACAGTCAAGGCAGTAAAAAACGGCAACACGGTACCGAAGCTGTCAAGTCTCATATTTTGGCTGCTAAGACTGTAGCGAATATTGTCAAATCCTCCCTGGTATGCTCAAACGAAGGAATCAAATAAGGCCGGTAGTTTTCTAATCAACACGTGGTTTAGGGGCCTCGGGGACTCGATAAAATCTTAATATCTCCTGACGGCGACATTACAGTTACAAACGATGGCGCCACCATCCTCGGACAGGTTACTATCCATTTTCCCTTCTCCCCTCAACTCCGGCGGTATTAATCCTAATTCTTATTGCTTCCGTAGATGGAAATTGAAAACCACGTAGCGAAACTCCTTGTTGAACTATCCAAATCCCAAGACGACGAAATTGGTGACGGGACTACTGGTGTTGTTGTCCTCGCCGGCGCTCTCCTGGAGGCTGCGAGTGACCTTATCGACAAAGGAATTCATCCTATTCGGATTGCAGATGGTTTTGATCTGGCGTGTGATGTTGCGGTGGCCCATCTTGATCGGATTTCGGATGTGGTAGAATTCTCGAAAGACAATCTCGATAATCTCATACGAGCTGCAAAAACATCCTTGGGAAGCAAAATGTTAGATTGAACCGTTGGTGCCCGGAGTCATGTGTCTCATACTAATGGATTTTATTATATAGCGTTTCTATAGCACACGACAAGTTCAGCAAGATCGCTGTCGACGCCGTAATTTCAGTCGCCGACCTAGACCGCAAGGACGTCGACTTTGAGTTGATCAAGGTTGACGGAAAAGTCGGCGGCGCTCTTGAGGACTCCATGCTAGTCAAGGGCGTCATTATCGACAAGGACATGTCTCATCCGCAAATGCCCCGTGTTGTTGAGGACGCCAAAATCGCCATCTTAACATGCGCATTCGAGCCCCCTAAGCCCAAGACCAAGCATAAGCTCGATATCACCACTGTAGAGGAGTTCAAGCGCCTCCAGGCTTACGAGAAGTCAAAATTCGAGGAGATGATTAAGCAGATCAAGGATACCGGTGCTAATCTGGCTATCTGCCAGTGGGGTTTCGACGACGAGGCTAACCATCTGCTGCTTCAGAATAAATTGCCTGCCGTTCGATGGGTCGGTGGTCCAGAGTTAGAGCTAATTGCCATTGCCACCAACGGAAGGATTGTTCCCCGGTTTGAGGACTTGACGGCGGAGAAGTTGGGCAGGGCTGGTGTCGTTCGTGAGCTCTCTTTCGGAACCACAAGAGACCGGATGCTGGTTATTGAGGAGTGCGCAAATACAAGAGCTGTAACTGTCTTCGTGAGAGGAAGTAACAAAATGGTTAGTTCAAACCTAACCTAGCCAGTTTTCATGGTATCTTATTAGCTAACCACTCGTAACAGATTATCGACGAGGCTAAGCGTGCACTACATGATGCTCTGTGTGTTGTCAGGAACCTCGTCAAAGACAATAGGGTTGTCTATGGCGGCGGTGCTGCAGAGATCTCTTGCTCTCTGGCAGTTTCCGAAGAGGCAAACAAGGTATATCCAATTTTACTTTGTACATCTCCCTTGTCCCGAAATCATAATAACCCTGCCCTGCAGACCCCTGGCCTAGAACAATACGCCATACGCGCCTTCGCAAACGCACTAGACGCCATCCCCATGGCCCTCGCACAAAACTCCGGCCTTTCGCCCATAGAAACCCTCGCGTCTATCAAGTCCCGACAAGTCCGCGAGAATAACTCAAGGCTAGGCGTAGACTGTATGATGACTAACAACAACGACATGCGAGACCTCTTCGTCATCGACCCGCTGATTGGAAAACGCCAGCAACTCCTCCTCGCAACTCAACTTTGCAGAATGGTGCTGAAGGTGAATAACGTTATCATTGCCGGGAGTGGCGAGAACGAGTTTTAGAGACCCCTAAAATTAAGTGTCCTTAGGGGGAGGGAATTAAAATTAAAATGTTCCCATTCATGATTGTAGTTGCTGTTTGATATGTCAATAGATAGAGGCGTAGGGCACTAGTGAATGCCTGTCCACCCTCGGGAGTGAGATTGAGGTTATTAAACGCTACCCGACTTGTGAATCGTGATGCGATCGACGGAATGATGTGTCACATGAAAGTTATCGAGTGATTATACATGAACCAGGACACGGAATACAGCAATCTATTCATGCCCCACACCGGATATCACCATGAGGCTAAAACTAATCTCCAAGCAGGAAAAAATACCAAAAAGAATCTTTCATAACAAAAGGGAGAAAGGAAAACAAATTCTTCGACGATACAGTAGGGAAACATAGGGAGAAGACCAATAAACAGGTGCATATTTTTCCTACAAGACGACAAAAAATGAACGAAATTGAAATCGAAACCCGAAAGTAAAAGAAACACCCCCCAAAAAAACAAAATAAAAAAGGAATATAAAAAAATCCAAGACAGACAAGATAAACAAGAAACACTACTGGGTCTCCTGCCCAACAGGGGCGGGAGCATGCGACCCACTGGTCGGCTCATTATTCCACGTCAAGTACTTTGGGTCTCCGAGCTTTCTAGATATTTCCAATCATTCATTAGCTCCCACAGCCTCACTCAATCAAAGTGCACGAGAGGGGTTGAATAAATAAATACCTGGGTTTCCAAAAATGCCTCGCGGTGAACAACGTTCCAAGCACCACACACAACCCCGCGACAACTACATACGCGATTCCCAGGAAGGGATTTCTGCCGCCCATGACCGTCCTAGTGGATAGCATGATAGATTTTGTGCCGGTGAAGTTCATGACTTCGAAGTTGTACGTAATGTCAACCCTGTACTTGCCTGCTGGCATGGCCAGTGTATCGTTTCGCCGGGCGAGCTTTGAGAATGTAGGTAAACCAGCGGCGCGCATCCAGACTTGGAATTCCTCCCACTGGTTGATGTCGGGCATGGTCTCTTCCGTGTAATTATTCGGGAATCGCTTGACCCAGTTTCTCGGAGGGATGACCTGGTCGGGACGGTAGCGCGTCTTTTTGTACCGCTTCTTATCAGCACCCCAAGCGATGCCCTTAGTCGTCATGAAGTACTCCTCCCCCGAGGAATTTCCTCCAGCCTGCACGCTAACAGGGGAAGTGAAGGTGTCGTTGAACATGGAATTCGCGACGAGCCCGCAAGGGTAATACGGGACCCCACCTGACCCTGCTAACGGCGCGCAATCGTCTGATCCGTCCAGGTCTTGGTAACTCCTCGCCTCGCCTTGCAACTGCTTCTCATCAAGCGAAATCACGTAACGACGGTGGTTTTGGTAGAAGTTTGTGAGGCGGTAGTACATTAGCACCGGAGCCTTCATCTTGTTTGGTATGGTGAATTCGATCGTGCAGACTCTTTCCTCCTCGTCCGGGTTGTAGGATGCGGGGCGGGTGCTCATGGACCATCTTGGCAGGTCTTCGGGGCCAAGCGATGTCGTGAAGGAGGATTTCACGGCGGAGGATGGGACAGTAGTTAGCTCTTTCCCAGACTCTATGCACCTTGTGTAGTCGATTACGAGTTCCTGGATTTGGGCGCTTGCCCAGAGGAGGAGTCCGCCAATCGGGCCGAAGATGATGCCTATAGCGAAGAAGAGGGGGAGGACGGTTCGGGGCGTTAGGATGGGACTATAAGGGGGCACCGTAAGTCACTTGAAAACCAGGAACAGTGTGCAGGAGGGGGAAAGGGGGTAACAAACTGCCAGGCTTTTAATCGTTGCTGTCTAAAGGGAGTGTCTACATCACCACCGTCCCGTTAGCCTCATTTCCCAACGATGACAAACCAGCATAAAAAAAGTGACAAAATCTGTACCTGCAGGCTTTCTGTTCTTCTCCTTCTTCCTCTTTGGCGCCTCCGGCTCCCGGTCATCTACCGAGCTCGCCATTCCGAAAGATCTATCGTGTCAGGGCAGGGGCAAGCTAAGATGTCGATCGTCGCAGAGAAAAAAATGTCGGTACGCTACCGCGGTAGCGTTCTCTGTTAGAACAGGTGAACCCCGTGGACTGGCTTCGCGCTGCTTTGTGAGGAGAGTAGAGAGGGTATTGTGATGTGCGGAGCAGCAGTTTCGGTGCGGTAGTAAGGTTTATGTCCGGCGGAGGGTTATCAGGTTGGTTGGTTTGATCGGTGCATTTGCAAACAGGAAGGGTTGTAGGTTCCAGCTTAGTTAAGGCAAATTTACCCCGGAGCCCGGATGCTCGAGATTCTGTCTGAGGGCGGCTGAGGCGCTACTCAGCCCGAGCCCTACAAAAACCAGTGATCACACCTTCTCACTACTAATGCTGCGGTAATGTTTTCAACCGTGTTTTCTCACAACACATCTCCAGATCAAGATTCTCCTATTGACTAAAAGCTACTTGAAATAGAAAAAGAAGAATGGCATATTTTATTGCCTGGGAATTAGTAGTATGAGACACTAAACACATCTACCTCAGCACAACTACCATTTGGTACCACACATTACAGTGACAGAAGACAGTAAACAACGCCCAAAGCAATGCAGTTCACCCACAAATATAGTCGCCAAGTTAGAGTACACGCCATAAGAGAAAGCACAAGATAATAAGAAAAACAATAGGCAAATACCTATTTCCTCTTTGCCCGCCTCCTGGTGACAGAGGTAGTAGTAACTTCAACATCCACCGCAGTCCCAATACGTCCTACAGGTTTCGGGCTTTCAACAGGATTACCACTGAGTTTTGCTCGAAGGGTTCTCCTCTCCCTCTCCGCCTCAGGATCTGTGTATGTAATAGCCTGGCTAGGCATGGGAGGCTCCACCTCATGTCTGCTAGGACTGCTAAAATCAAAGTCACCACGCCTAGCACCCTCGCCCTGTGAACCACCGGTGCTGTTGTTACTGTATGAAGATAGGTTTGATGAAGCCCTTCCTTGAAGCTTGCCACGCGGTCTCTTGCGTCTACCCATCGCGCTTGTTATTGCGTCTTTTCCGAGCTTACCTAGGAGTTCGCCAACGAAGTTCCTTCTCTCTACATCAGCTTGCTCAGCAGGCGATAGAGCACTGATGGACGCTTGGGAAACATGTGCAGATTGATTGTGTAGCTCGTCCAGGAGAGAATGAGACACTGTGCCCAAGGGCGAGAGGGCCTTTCCTTCGTTTTCCAAGCTTTCTCCCCTGCGGAACCCCTGCTCGTCGCTTGGGGGAGGCATAAGCTCCGAATCAAACCCCTGGCTCGGAGCACGAACCATCGCGCTGTCAAGGCTACTTAACGAAGAACTCTTGCCGAAATCCATCTCCAGCCCCCTACCACGTGGTTGCATTAGAGAGTATGCCTTCTCATCAGCCCTCCTCCCATGTTTTTCGCTATTATACAACCAGTCGGCAGAGACTATATGACAATTGTCAATCTCCCTCGCTGCTTCGAAATCCTTGGTCGATTTCCGAGTGACCTCAGGAGTGTCAATAAAATGCGTGATCAGAGTTAGGTCCTCTGAGGAGAAGGAGCCTACGACATCAGCACCCATAGACTTGGCAACCGAATCCAACTCAGCACGACAACCCTGCAATTTGACCAATCAGCCAAATATACACAATTATCAAGAATTATCCGCTACCTTTAATCCTGAGCTAATGCCAATGATGCAGCCATGGAGAATACGCTGTTTCTTCTCATTAGAGCAAGCTACATCATCTACAACAATTTCATCCCGATCGTGCTTCGCTCCGCCCCGAGCTTTGGCTCCGATGCCACCATCTCCAGGCACATCAGGCTTTGTAACTGAATCAGCCGCTGACCTTTCGCCGGATGACTTCTTGAATCGATCCCCCAGAGGTGGGAATTTCTTGGTCGGAGCCTTCTTACCCTTCGAGTCCTCCGCCGGTCGAAGCCTTTTGGGATCCTCAGCCACACTTCGAGTCTCTGATGATGCACGCTTCTTCACCTCGCCTTCCCCAGGTGGGCTAGCCATACAGCGCTCTCGACTCTCCAGCCTCTGGCCCTGGATAAGGTAATCTTTGAAAGCTACTACTCTCTTCTCCTTGACACATGCTTCCAGCCAATCGTCCGAGACGACAGGGATATCGTACCGAAGTGCAAATTGGAATTTGTCACCAGTTGCTGGCCTGTTGGAGATGAGCAAGGTTCGCCCCCTTCTAAGCACAGCGTGAAAGCTTCCCCCTATGCCTTCTATGTTAGTCTTACTCTATTCAAGCTATTCTTAGCAATAAAGCGTACCTAGTAAAGTGATCAGTTTTTGATAGTGTAGCAACCTGATCCCAGTAAAGCGCGTGAGACAAATATCCATCCTTCCGAGCCCTGAAACAAATGTTAGTCTTTAATACCTGACAGTGGGACCTCGGCATTCGCAAGAACACACCTGTTAAGGGGAATTCCTCAAAAGGTGTATTTGTAAAGTGCTCAGACGGCTCTGCAAACCGAGACTCATGTAGACAAGTCTCGAGCCACCATTCTGTGACAACCTCCGCTCCAGGAAACTCGGGGCAATTCGGTTTGGAAATCGTATGAGAAACTATGATGATAAGTCTTGAAGATTCCTGATAGGATTCAAGATCTTCAATTTTAGAGACTATCGTAGCGTCATAGGATAACAATACACTACGAACAGTTTTTTCCTAGAAGATGCTATATAAGCTCATGTTTTCCCATTGGAGACGAGCGGGGAAATGATCAGACGAACATGCTTATCCTTGAAACCGTGAATGTAGAAGGTAGCAGCAGACATTATGCCCTTTGCCTTACCCCCAGCAGTTTCGGCAGGTCTCCTTTCCTGAGGCTTTGGTGGCGGGTGGTCCAGCATGATCACATCATCTCCCGGATCATCCCCCCATTCGTCCCGTTTCTTCGGCTTCGGATTGGCAGCTTGTCCCATGATATCACTCCAAATGTGCTGGCTTCCGCTTCCCAGCGTGTCCTCCGCTCTCTTGCGTATCTTGCGCTTTCCTGAAACTTCGACGCTCTACACTCAAAGATAAGCTTCTCTGGCTACAAGGCAGGAGCGAAGAACTTGGCCAGCATACCCCCCCAGACGGTACCGTTGCCGAAGGTTTGGCGCCGACACCAATCTTCTCCTGAGGCAGTTTCGGATCGTAAAAGCTCTCGTCCAACGCCATCCCTCGCTCCAAGCTATCATACAGCCATTCAACTGTAACAATGCTGATGCCAGTATCCCTGGCACAGTCGTACTTGTTCCCTGAGGGGATCGCGGCAATGAGGTGTGATACCGACCTTGTCAGGTCGGGATGGTATGAAGCCCCATTCAACCTCACAATGTTCCCAACCTTTTCCCGCTCGCTCACTATGGAAACCAGAGCAAGAAAGTCAGTCAAGTAATACGCCCCTCCCAACCCAATACATATTCCAATAGAAAAGTAAAACGTACACTCCTGAATCCCAGTCAAGGAGATAGCCAGCCCCTGGAACGTAGGGAATTTGTATTTCTCGTTGAAATCTAGAGGGTTGATGTCCTCGCCATTAATCCACAAATCGTACATCGCATCCACCCACTCTACCCCCATGACTTGCACATCGGCCCTCATCCTGGCAACATACTTATATTTCGGCGTGGCAAGGTCGGCACAGATAAGATGGGTAACATCGGAGGTTAGGTCCAGGACATGCCGAGCTCCCATATCCACAGCCTTCTTCGCTAAAGCCGTCTATTTCAAAGCGAAAAAACACAGTGTCAGCTAAAAGCTAGAGAGGAAGGGAACAAAAGAAGAGACAAAGAAATTCGAAGTAAAATACTCACACGGAGCTCTGAAGGCACAGAGGTGCAGCATATCACAGCACCGCTGAGCGGATGAGAGTGTCGGGTGATATCAGCCTGATCGGCCATAGTGGAGCACTCAAAGAAAAAAAAACGCGTATGAAGATCCCACTACCTTCCTTTAGGATGTAGCTAATCGGGAGTGGTGAAAAAGGCAGAGAGAGAAAAAATCGAATCGAAAGTCCTGGGTTTCGCGTTCTAGCTCTGAAAGCGCAAGGCCACCCAGGGCGAGACATTGTGTCACACGCACAGCGCGTTGGCTTGGCGGAGATCGGATAAGGCTAAAATACGATAAGATGCTGATACGGTAATCGTCCCTAACCTAACTATCAAATGCTCTATAGCACACTAAAGACCTGTGATTTACACCATCATACCAGTATCATGCCAACGGCAGCCCCATAGCCAGACTCGCCTACGGTACGGTACCAGTGCCACATAAATTGGCAAGAACCGGCCAGCGCTAGTTCCGTTCAAATAAGGTTTTCACCCTAGTTTTTGTCTTGAAATCGCAATAAGACGCCATAGGCTAACTCTTTGTAGCTAAGGCCAGGCCTTTTAAGGCTCTTATTTTAACTCAACTGTAGGTTTCACCTCAGTGGCGCTGGCCGGTTCTTGCTAGTTTATGCGGCACTTGTGTCTTTGATTTAAACCCCCCCAACACTAGCATATACCGAGTGATTTCATATGACCAACCAGCCTTCCACACCCACTGTATCGGTACAGTACTTTCACGCCGTCATAACCACTTGCTCGGAGTGAGGTGGGGCACCTAGCACTACCCGCTACTCTCCGCCCCCTCCAAAAAAAAAAAAAAAAAAAAAAAGAGCAGAATCATCCGGTATCATAGTACAGGTACCGGTACCTTCCCCACAGGCCACATCTCCCACGCGATAGCAAGGAGCCTACATATCGTGATTCCGCGAGACACTGATACAATCGGGTTAGGGCTTCTTCTTCTCCGCTGGCCAAAGTCCACCCATTGCTTATGCACGGCACATAGCAAGGCCAAGCCCAATTCGATATGGCTCTGACAAATAAGATATGGTATGATATATGCCAAAAGTTACAAGTAGCTCCCCAGGCCCTCACGACCCCCCTCACCATCCCACAGCCCCAAGCCTACCCGTCTATCCGCCCAAGACCCACTTCCAGGATGGAAGAAAGAAAGAAAGAAAGAGAACCCAGAACCTCCACTAGAGACCATCCCCAGACATACATGAGCTCCAGCACCACAGGCGTCAACGATAAGCAGGACTCATCGTGCTCGTATTCCACGGATCTAAGTCCGTCCGTCTGTCAGTAAGCACAGCCCCACGGCCCAGTGCGTTGCCCAACCGCCTCGTGAGGGTCCGCCTGAGCGAGCGAGATAAGGGTGTTGGACAAGATCATGGAGTTCTGTCCGTGAGTTCAAAGTAGGCTGCCGGTATATGCATTTTAGGGTAGATGGGTGGGTTAATCTTCATTCCAGTGAGATGGGATGGCCCCGGTGAGTGGGAAGGTTCGGGGAATAAAAATTAGTCGGTAATTATGGGATAGGGTATCATACCGTAGGGATATACTAATACCCCACTCACCGCACGATGTGCTGTATACTTGCACTAAGTTAGCTAAGCTGTTCTGATAAGACGGTTCTCTGCTTCAGTTTACTCCTGTGTAACAACACTATTTGATACCTCGCCCCACTTAGCTAAACTATTGTACCGGTGCTTGTACTAGTACTAGTAGGATACGTTAGTAATGCACAGTCGCAAGAAGGGTATCAGAATGTAACCAACTCAACCATCAATGTCCTGTCTACGATAGGTGGGACTCCATGCTTGACCTCTGTCGCTGGCCTCCTCTCCCGGGACACACATGGCGGGCCCGTTTGAATATTTTGATATTGTACCGTACTATACGGCGGTTCTTTGTGTCTGATTGGTTTGCATTCACGTTCCTCCTGCCATCCCTCCTGCCGAACGCTCGACAAAACAACAACGCCCCTACTGTATCGTAGTGCACGTGGCTTCGAGTCCCCCAAGCATATCCTTTGCCAGGGCTTTGGATTATCGCGGGGATGAGCCATTTTTGATGATTGAAACGACTGGCAGTGCAGGGACACCCGTTCTTCCCCTTTTTTCTTTCTTCCATTTACAATATGATACCAACGTACGATACAATAATAACTTGTTTGAAGAATTCTCTTTCTTTGTCTTTCCCCTGTCTTTTTTTCTTCTTTTTTTTCTCTCGTTACCATACGAAATGCTGCTAATGGCATTTATTTTCTCTCTCCCCTCCCCCATTGCCCAAGCGGCGTCAATGCGGTAGGTTTTCTTCCCGTTGGGTTGTCTGTCTGCCTGTCTCGATCGTTGTCTCGCCAAGTGAGATAGATTTCATGTCTGTCTGTGCAAGTCCACACAAACCTGGAGAAAGCCTATTCTCTACCGGTCAATATCGGGCCCTCTCTGAAGAATGCTCGTGTATAGTACCATGAAGGTTTCAGCCTTGGTGTTGCACCCCAACACGATACTGGTAATAGAACTGGGATGAACAAACCAGAAACACTGCCAAACCTTAGAGTTTTCTCCACTGGCAATGTTAGAGGACAGAGGTGTCGCTTAAAATTAGTCAAGAGGTCTCTTTTTTTTATATTTTTTTAGGAAAAATACCTGGTCAGGTATCCTGCCAAATTCTGTTGAGATCACACTTATTGCCTTGTTTGCCTGATGTGTCTAGGGTTTTCCAAATGAGAGACAGAAATAGATACCAATAAATACACCTAGATCCGGTTTATTACCGGGGAGGTTTTTGTAATTTTTTAAGGATGTGTTTTTTTTTCTAGCTCAGAAGTTGAAGTATTATTATTGTTTTCTGGGCGGTGGATGAAACATTGGTTGAAAGTTCGTCACTCACCACCGGTATGATCGGGTGCCCCGCTGAGCATACGGTATCATGAGACGAGCTTTGTTGAAAAAACCAATTCTGCACCAGCCAACCCCGGGCGCTCCCCCCGGAGTGCTGGCAGCGTTTTCATACCACGGGAAACACAGTGTTGTTATCTCTTGGCTGTTGGATTGGGCGCCCATTTGCCTTGGTGCCGCCGGCTTTCGCCAATGTCTCTTCCCTCCCTTTCTTTCTTTCTTTCTTATTTTCGGCACTGTTGCCTTTTCGGGGGATGAGGCGCCAGTATGTGGTAGGTACGGCGCAACATCGCGAGCTAGATACACTGTACTGTACGAGTACGATACAGTGCCGGTACTCTCAAGAACGGCTGATGTTGGGTTATAGGTTTTGATATGGTACTGTACTTGGCCATTCATAAAGTATTCGGAACAACCGCTGTCACCCCTACAACCACAACGATTGAAATTTCAACTCGATGTGAGTAGTCATTTTATCACCGTGGACCAGTCAGGTTCCTTGTTTGCTTTCTCACAATCGCTTCAAGTTCAACAATTCCTCTTCTGAGGTTTCGTTCTTTTGGTTTGATGTTATCCCGCGAGGGATTATCTTTCCAATTATATCGGCATGTTCTTCTTCGATTAGTTTTATGGTTAGCCATATTTTGACTTTTCAACAGACGGCGGATTTTCGTTTGCGCTACTACAGTGGGCGAGCAGGAGCAGTAGGACTCCACGATACAGTTTTCCTTGATTTTAGAGTGTTGGGAATAGGAGGGGGGATCGTTTTGACCCCCAAGGATAAGGGATAGGATTGGTGTGGTAGGCAGCTGATGTGTTGGCGGTGGCAGAGTTGAGGGGCCAATAGCGTTGGGCTGGGGGGTTAGGGTTCGGAGGAATAGGTTCCAGGAAAAGGGGTGTTACAATCCTCTTTTCTCCGGGTGATACTTGCAGCAGGTAACCGATAGTTTTCTAACGATCACTTCCTCTTTAGCCCGATAGCTGTTACGATAGCTAAGTCTGTTGACTCCTATCTCGTAACGTCGATCGCTAGGCTCATATAAGACCGTCTTGTCTTGATTTCCGCAAGTGTGATAGGTAAAGACCTTTGTATTGAAAGTATAGTATATGAAAGAACTTAGATGGTTGCGTGAAGAACCCAAATCCCATGCCCCGAGGGTGCCCTTATATAGGGGTTCTTCCCTCAACCCTAA
>Ga0307507_10004219_pt1 | contig 25986 bp, 29 predicted proteins | sample 7_EM_MG_FD_207223 | JGI IMG/M metagenome (GOLD analysis project Ga0307507, IMG submission 207223) | Populus trichocarpa ectomycorrhiza microbial communities from riparian zone in the Pacific Northwest, United States - 7_EM | ecosystem: Host-associated > Plants > Roots > Unclassified | place...
CCACACTCACCCACAAAAAAAAAAAACAACAAAAAAAAAAAAAAAAAAAAAAAAAAAAAAAAAAAAAAAAAAAAGGCATGGGATTTAGGTTCCCTTTGCGCCTTAAATTTCCTTCGCGCTTTAAATTTTCTGATATTTTATTTCCGTAAGGGATGATCGTGCGAGCGGTTTTAGCCCCAGAGTAATTTCAGTCATTGTGGAGGACAAGTAAAGAGGTCACTTTTGTTTTGTTTGTTTTGATTTATAGGTTTTGTTCTTTCCATAGCTAGTGCTGCACGAAGCTTCTTGTACCTAAAAACAATGAACGCATGATAAAAAAAAATGAAAAAAAAAAGGCATGGGATTTGGGTTCTTCACGCAACCATCTAAGTTCTTTCATACGCTATACCTTCAATACAAAGATCTTTATCTATCCCGCTTTCGGGAATCAAGACAAGAAGGTCTTATATGAGCCTAGCGATCGACGTTGCTCGATAGGAGTCAACGGACTTAGCTATAGCAACAGTTATCGGGCTAAGAAGAAGTGATCGTTAGGAAACTATCAGTTACCTGCTGCAAGTATCACCAAGAGAGGAGAGGATTGTAACAGGATGGTAGCTGTAGCCGAGCAACTGGACGAGACTGGAGGGGGAGGAGGACTGGTGAACCCAATAACCTTAGAAACTTTCAGTTACGGTGTGCGTGTCCGTCTAGGCAGCCTCTAAAGATGAAGAACAAAATGGAGAAATCAACTGTGGCCTGTTGAAACATTTTCTCCTTCTGCGAACTGTAGTCCCAGGCGTATGTAATATGGCATCAGCAAAAATAATCCTGGGTGCACCTAGCACACATAACGCCAATCGCGAATCAGGACGCAACCACCTACACCGTAACCGGTACAGGTTACTGGTTGGTTTTGAGTATCGTTTGATACTTAGTATGTTTTATGATTGAGTTTGATACTCATGATGTTTTATGTTTGGTTTTGAGTATCGTTTGATACTCAGTATGTTTTATGTTGGTTTCAAGTATCGTTTGCTACTAAGTATATTTTATTTATTGTGACAAGGTATCATTTGATACTAGACATGTTTTCTGTAAGGTTTCAAGACTACTGTTTTGGGAGTCCTTATGGTTATTGTTTACATGGCTCCGGTTAGCCTGACAATTATATTTAAGACCTGCGATTCTCCGGACTTAGAGTGAGCAGACTTCAACAGAAACAGATTTCAATATACTTGGTTGAACAGTTACTTCTTCAGTTCGCTTCGAGAATCCAATTAGACCATACTTAGATATTAGGAACTACTTGCTAGTTGCGATATAGTAAGAAGTTTGTTACAACAACTTAGTCTAAGCCTCCAGTACTTAGTTTCGTTATATACCACACTTTGGTATAGAGATAATATCGTCACCCTATCAATTCCCACCACCACCCAGGAGGCGGTTACATTTTTTTAACTTTAACAAGTTACCAAGATTGAAGAATACCAGGAACCCAGCGGGAGCAGACCTTCCAAGAAGCAGGTTCAACAACGAGCTAGAGACGAACAGGGACGATTTGTCAGAGCACCTACAAAGGAACACTTCTCAATAGACGAAGCAGCTAGGCAACTGGCCAGAGATAGCGCTCAACGAGATCTAGCGGAGTCAGCAACAGAATTAGCAAAAACCGCGACAGTCACCCCCGGCGGGTTTCCTGAGTTTCCACAAAAAGGATTACCCAGCAAAGTCCCAGTAGCGGCACCGGCAGGCGATCCAGACACCTTAAGCAGCAGCAGTGACTCAGACGACATGTCTGACCATGGTAAAGGCGCTGGCGGACCAGGTCCTGTACCTGTACCATAGCCTTTACCAAGACTTAGTATCAAGGTTCCATCACCCAAGAAAATCACTGGTGATGGCGAAGACCTTAAACCATCGGCATTCGATAGATGGTACAACTCAGTCCAACTCTACCTACGATTGCACAATGTATCCCAGAATGCTGCAAGAGCAGGAAACTACGGGATTCTATATACAGAAGGACGAGCCTAAGAAGCGGCATTCCAAGCAGCAGAGCTATTTGGAGAAAGCCTCACAAGAGATCTACTAGTAACCTACCTCAGGGAACGATTCCAATCATCCAAGCATAAGGATGATGCCCATCAGAAGTTCCACAGCATCAGGCAATCCTGGAATGGACAAGTCCAGAAGATATCTCTCATAGCTACAGATCTACTCATGCATAGATCACAGCTACCAGAAGACACTATAAGTGATTACGCTTTCATACAACAATTCTTTGCCAGTATGCACCCAAGACTCCGGCAAGATGTGAAAACTTAGTACACTGGAGATGAGGATATCAACACTGTTATTGCTATGGCAGAAAGACTAGACTTTATCCATCGAAGTACAGGAGCCTATGGCAAGGAATGGTATGACAAACCACCTAAGGAATCCACCCACAAGAAGGCAGAACACAAACCAAAGAAGAAGTTCAATAAGGATGGCAACTCCGCCAAAAAGAAGGAACAAAGAAAGAAAGGAGCCTGTTTTACTTGTGGTGGTGAAGGACATATGGCAAAGGATTGCCCAAGCAAGAAGGACAAAGGAAAGGTGAAGGTAAAGAAGGAAGCATCATCCAATCTAACAACAGAGCTCCGCGAATATTATGATGTATACATCAATACCCTGGAATTCGAAAGCTATGCAGCTACAAAAACCACTCGCCCCACTACAATCAAGGCACACCATGCACTTGAGGGTACTATGTTCATTAATGGAAAGGAAGCAAAGGTTCTGTTTGATACAAGTACGATAGGAGCATACCTTATTAGTGCCGCTTTTGTCACTACCCACAGTATACCATGCATAGAAATGAAGGAACCAACCAATATACTCATGACCATGAAGGGATCACGATCCGAGAGCCATAAAGAGTGCACTGTTGATCTAGCAGTAGGAAAACTGCAGACGAAAGGAAACAAAATGCTAGTAGGAAACCTGGCGAGATACGACGCCCTTCTAGGAATGCTATTCCTAAAACAACAAGGAGCTACAATCGAATGTGGTGGGTTAGCTATTGACTTCCCCAAGTTTGGAATTAGGATCAACTGCACACCTACCAGCGGACATATCACAGCAGCGGTCGTCACCACAGAAGATGTAATTGGCCAACACCCAGAGGTGTCCCCTGAAGTCATACCAGAAGGACTGCCACCACTTAGAAAGATAAACCACGAAATCCGCCTAATGCCAGGAAAGGAGCTAAGGAACTTACCAACTTACTCAATTCCAGAAAGATGGGCGAAGGACATGAGTTTATGGATCAATAAGAAGGTCAAACACGGGATTATCGAACGGAAAGCAGTCCATGGAGCAGCACCTATCTTCGCTCAAGAAAAGAAAGATAAAATCAGAATGAGACCACTGATCGATCTCACAGCAAGGAATGAGATAACCATGAAAGACGATAAAACAATTCCAAATCAAAGAATGATCCTGAACTCGGTAGGAAGAGCGAGATACCGAAGCAAGATTGACCTCAGAGATGCCTACTTTCAGACTAGGGTAGAACCCGAGGATGTTGATAAGAACGGTTTCAAATCACCTTTTGGATGATTTGTTAGCAGAGTGATGCTACAAGGAGACATGAATGCACCAGGAACATTCATGCGAATAATGTCTGATTTATTCGCTGACTATCTAGGACAATTCATGTGGGTTTATATTGACGACATTCTCATGTATTCCAATATAGAACAAGACCATCTGAAACACATCGCAATGGTATATAATAAACTAAAACAAGCTCAGTTTTACGCTAGCAGAAAGAAATCCGAATTCTCTTCCACAAGCATGGATGTCTTAGGACATATCATTGACGATCAGGGGTTACGAGCATCACCTGGGAAGATCGCAAGAATTGAAGCATGGACTACTCCAAGAAACAAGAAACAATTACAGGAATTTCTTGGAGTTGTCAATTACATTAGCCAATTCATACCACACTTAACGTTAATCACAGCACCCCTAACCTCGCTTACTGGAACCGAGGAGTTTGTGTGGACTGCAATACATGATCACGCCATGGATAATGTTAAGCGAGCTGCAGCACACAACTAGATCATGAAACCGATTGACCATGAATCAGCATTACCAATATGGCCGAGAACTGACGCCTCTGATACAGGAGTTGGTGCTTGGGTAGGACAAGGAGAAACAGCTGATACAGCCAGACTGGCAGCACTTCACAGTAGGAAGTTTTCTAACGTCCAGATGAACTATGACACTACAGACAAGGAAGCATTGGCGATAGTTGACGCCCTTAGAGCATTCCATCATCTCCTGGCAGGAAACGAATTCACGATAGTCACTGATCACCAGCCCCTGATGTACCTCAAAACAATCAGAACACCAACAAAGAAGCAGCTTAGGTGGCGAGGATCCAGAGGCCAGTTTAGGACTAGAATCATATACTGGCCAGGACAATGCAACTATTTAGCAGATGCTTTATTACGCCTTTACACAGAAGACAAAAACTATCCTCATACTGTACAAGACCCTACTCAAGAAGATTCAAAGAACGACACTTCTCCTCTTACCCACTTCACCGAATCCGATCCAGAAGACATCTCTCGATTTGAAGTCCTCGAGGTTAACTACAACCACAACCACTCGGACTGCAGCAGTAACTGCAGTATCCATCGAGCTGCGCTTGATCCCAGCGATTACAGAAACAAGGACCCTATTAATAATTGGGATGACTATCGAAGCATCAGCAGCGGCCAGAGTGACGAAAAAATTGCACATTCAGCACAACACTGGTCAGATTGTTGGTGCTAATGTGCCCTGTCCATGAAGATAATAAGATTCTGAATAAGGGCTATGCAGACGAGTTGAAGAGCAGCCTCCCACTCGATGACCTCCAGCAAGGAGCAATGCAAGACGCTATGGATCCAGAGGTAGATGAGGAAACAATCCTCTCCCCTCCACCTCGACCAGACCTATCGAAGATCAAAAGAAGACTACATGAAGCCCTAGGCTGCACCACTACAAGTGTCCCCTGTGAAAGCCCTGAGTGCCCGGTGCACCAGGTCCCCAGACCCTCAACTACCAAGCCCCTCTATGGAGGGCCGCTTGCCTCCCACAACGTCATTCCAGTTATTGAACCACCAAAGGTACCCCACCACGACAGAAACCTCTACCAGGTATACAACGATATTGCAGAAGAGGAAGAAAGTGAGGTTACCAGGTGGGAAAGAATTGTGGATGAAAGAGACTTGGATATGGTTCAAGCCATGAACGAGATGGAGACTATATAGAGGGAGCAGATGATCAAAGGGTACAGGAACGACCCTGTATACCAACTGGGTCAAGATTCTAGCAATACCTCCCGAGGTGGAAAAATGCAACACTACCGCATCCGGAATGGCCTACTCTATGCCACCACTCGAGGAGGAGGGGACTGCCTCTACATACTAAAGGGACATGGGATCAATGGAGAAACACTTAGGGAACTAATGATTAGCGAGATCTACACCAAGGGACACCACAGCACAGATAGAAACTTTCGGTATGCATCTGAATATATCTACTGGCTGGAAATGCGGAAGGATTTTAGGGATTTTGTTAGGCAATACAAGCTATGCCAGGCCAACAAAGAAGGCAACACCCTACCAGCCGGTGATGCCCAAACCCTCCCTTTCCCCTCCAAGATATTTTCAGGCTATGCTATTGATTTTATGGGTCCCTTTACCAAATTGAAGGGCCAGGATTCGGTCCTGGTAGTGGTGGATAGAGCAGTGGGATTCAGCTGGCTGATCCCAACATCAGTTACTACAACGGCAGTACAAACTACAGGGCTACTCCGGCACCATGTTTTTACACCTCATGGAGTACCTACCTCGAGTGTCAGTGATGCTGACCTACAATTCACCTCTAAGTTCTGGAAGCAGACAGTTAAGACCATGGGGATCGAACACATTATGGCTGCGCCTGGCCATCACCAAACGAATGGGCAGGCTGAACGAAAGATCAGGAAGCTCAAAACTGCCCTGAGAAATGTCACCAACCTCCGCCAAACCAATTGGCTCACCTCCCTCCCTGAAGTAGCAGCATATTCTAATGCTAGCCACTCTAATACTATCAACATGTCCCCATACAAAGTGGTGTATGGTCGAGACTACCCTCTCTTAGACACCTACCGAGTCAACCCTTCTGCAGTTCCTGCCTCTGACGATTATTACAACAGACACTAGGAAATCAGGAATGTAGCATACCAGGCTCTGAAGCTAGCGAGAGTAAGATCTACTAAGACTGCGGCTCAGAGAAGAGACGAATTTGAACCTGTTGAGCTAGGGGGGAAGGTAATGATATTTGGTGACCAATTTGCGACGGAATCTGGCAGGTCCAGGAAGTTACAACCACGATGGAGAGGTCCCTTTATCGTCATCGAATTCGATAAACATACCCAGAACTATACAGTTAGTATGGATTCCAGGATATATCGATGGCAGAGAGGAGTATTCCTCTGCTCAGTTGTCAAACCCTACCACCCTAACGATGATGGGCGATTCCCTAGAAGGGCCCACACCAAACCAGTACCTATTCTGATTAATAATGAGAAGGAATGGGAGGTTGAGACCATTCTTGACCATAGGACGAGACATGGCAGAGGACAATTCTTGGTGAAATGGAAAGGGTACCCCAATAGCGAGAATAGTTGGGAACTAGTGGAAGGACTTGAGAATGCAGAGGACCTGGTAGAGGCATGGTGGACTGACAACATGCTGGGGGAGGAATTTCCTACTGTTTTTTCCGGTTATATTACGGTATGCTTTACTCCTACTAAGGATGGTTATGAACAGCATTCTGAGGAGCCAACTGTGGATTTGGGTTTCTGAGAACCCCATTTGGACACTGACTATGAAAGCGAGGAGATTTACGTTTCTTTGTTGTATGTTTGAAATGATGGTTTCATTTTGTTTTTGGGGTGTAACCGCTACAGGTTACTGGTTGGTTTTGAGTATCGTTTGATACTCAGAATGTTTTATGATAGAGTTTGATACACAGGATATTTTATGTTTGGTTTCGAGTATCGTTTGATATTCAGTATGTTTTATATTAATTTCAAGTATCGTTTGATATTCAGTATGTTTTATTTATTGTGTTAAGATATCGTTTGATACTTGATATGTTTTATGTAACGTTTCAAGGCTACCGTTTTGGGAGTCCTTATGGTTATTGTTTACATGGCTCCGGTTAGCCTGACAAGTGTATTTAAGACCTGCTATTCTCCAGACTTAGAGAAAGCAGACTTCGACAGACAGAGTTTTCAATATACTTGGTTGAACAGTTACTTGTTCAGTTCACTTCGAGAATCCAATAAAACCAAACATACTTAGCTATTAGGAATGACTTGGTAGTTGCGATATCGTAAAGAGTTTTTTACAACAACTTAGTCTAAGCCTCCTGTACTTAGTGTCGTTAGATACCGCACTTTGGTATAGAGATAGTATCGTTACCATATCGATTCCAGCCACCACCCAGGAGGTGGTTACAAGACCTCTGAAAACAGCGATGGGAGACCCCTTGTTAGGAGAGATTCACCAACTGAGAACCGGTGGACCACAGGCTAGGGTCAGCACTCTGGAACGCCAAATGATCTCCACAAGAGGCTGCGGACTGAGCTTTCCTGGGAACAACCCCTCTATCTCGAAGATACATTAACATTTGAACTGCACACTCCATCGGACTCCACAAGTGCCACATGGGAGGGCAAGCCACCACGCAAGGTTTGGAAACGAGAGTTTATTCCCCCTGAGAATAATCTTGTTTATGATTCTATGAAACTTTATTTACAAGCAGAAGTCTATACAGGCCAACCATGGCCTTCTGCGGCTGTAATGGAGAATATGGTCGAGTGGGCTTGAGTACTAGCATTGGATCAGAGAAAGTGGAAAAAACAAGAATACTACTACTCAGGGGATCAGCTGCCCGTGGAACAAGCGCCATCGCTTCTTCTTGATGGAATCTCATCAAAGATGGTAAGTCACTAACCCAAGCAAGAATGAGAATTACAATTCAGTGGCTAAAAGTTGCGTAAGCTGAAAGGCCGTGCATCGGCTTGTCGTGGGTATAGAGTTTCAGAAGTGCAGAAAATGATGGTGGAGTGGTATAAGTTGCCGATCGCAGACCCAGTTGTGTGCAAGACGCTGGTGAATAGCTTTCTCAAGGATGATTTGTTTCTTAGCCAGACTGTGGATCTTGGAGGTGGTCCTCGGACAAGCTGGTTTATGGTAAAGGAGATTGTTCAACTGGTGCGTGCCTACTTTTTCGCCAACGAGCGCAGTCTGGGCCCCAAGCTGTATAGGTAGAACTACTTCAGCCCTGTACGTTGGTCCACAGATCTTCTCGTGTGCACTGCTCTTCGCTGCTCCTTAATGGACTACGAAGATACAGGGCAGAAGTCCTAGCGGTGGGCGATTTCTCACAGACAGTGTTTGGTGGTCAGTAAATTATTTCTTGGGGCGAACAAGTCAGCTAATAGGTTCACAGACTACTTCAAGAAGTTTTATTAAAAATTTATTGTGACCTAGGTCAGAGGCCTGTAAAGGGGGGACCCTGAGGCTTTTATCTGAAAGCACACGTAGTGGCTCAGTAGGCTTCCAGAAGATCAAATATTGTGTCTGGAGTATCCTGAAGATTTAGTGTTGTATCCGGAGCATTCTGGCGATTTGGTGTTACCTCTGGTTGTGTCAGGAGGTGGTTAACATCCTGTACTTCCCAAGGTTAGATGCCCAGAACACTCAGGACCCAAACAATAATTTTTGCTGATGTAACTGACCAGAAAATACAGTAAAAATCATATATCAGAAACAATATCAGGCATTTCACATTAAATATAACTAAATCCAACTAAAACTGAAAATAGAAGATAGTAGTAAAAATGATGATAATATTCAAGTTGGAAGAAGTAGAGGAATATACTTAATTTTGAATCAGATTATACCTCTGATTCAATTGGTGAGATATATTAGACAACCTTTAATCAAAGCTATTTAATAAGCTACTACAATGAATAGATCAGTAGGTAAGCTAATATATCTATATATCTTTCAATATATTTTATAATTTGCTAATTATATACAGAAATGTTAAGCATTATACTTTTTATATATATTTTATTTAAAAATATAATAAAAGTACAAATAGTACAGAGGGCATACTCAAGTTGAATAAATTTTTCGGTAGTATATATGGAGTTTCATAAAACAGTTTCTTTTCTAACAATATATCAATCAATAGGGTAGAAGTGGCATAACTCTATTTTTGGATTATATGAACTCTGTCTTACTAAGAGTATGTGCCCTATTCACTAAAGGATATTTTTTGAACATATTCCAATATTCTAACTGATATATTTGCTGCAACAAGGGCTGCCCCCAAAAAAGAATCTTAACCAGAATATTAATAGACACAGAGGGAAAGAACTATTACATTTTCATTATGTGAGTTTTTCTCTATATTAGTATATATACTTGAATATTGATAATCATTTACTAATAGGAAATATAGATACCAAATAAAGAATGTAAGAAGCATATTAGTTAGTCAATATATATATTATTCAGAATACAGAAAAGGAATCAACAATCATAGTATTCATATGTAGTCACTACTGAAGGTATAAATAAACAATATCTTTAGTATTACAAGTCTAGTTTGGTTTTAATTTAGTAAAATTACTAGAGAGAAGTATGAGATTAAGATATCTTTATATGTATTTAGGAGGAAATATACTACTCTTATACAAGTAGATCATTATAATATTATATATCTTTCTGCAAATATTATTATAATATTATTATAAAATTTACTAATAAAAATATATAGGCAAATAGGGGTAATTACTACTAGCAGCAGAAAATGCTATATCTACTAACTTTATACTGAGATTCCGATTCTGAGAACAATAGTGGCAATCAAATCATGAACTGTCCCTTTGAAATCTCAATACTACAATTTGCATTATTACAAAATGTACCTCTTATGACAATTAAAAGCAATTATTTTACAAAGTTTGAGATTAGGAGAGTTAATATTGAGTTTGTGGTGGCAATTTTTAATGTTTTTACAAGGTGGTCGAAACTAACTCATTCCTAGTGGATGACCTATAACCAGGTATAATATGTTCAGAGGTTAACTGTAATTGATATACCAGTATTTTTTTCACTAAAGATAATGTGTCATAGAATTATAGTATACTTTAATATTTTACACATTTTCATAGTACTATGAACATGTATTCTACTATTATAAAAAGTGTTATTGATAAATGTCATGTAAAAAATTAATATTACTAGAATTATAAGCTCTAGGTAGCAGTAAGTTTTGGTCAATATCTAAAGATACCAATGGTTGATTATTTACTAATAACATATGAAACAAGGTAAAGTCAATTGAAATTAGGGCAAATATTTCATAAGTTAAATTATGCTTTAACTAAAACTACTTATAAAGTCTCTTATTAGTTGGTAGTATAAAATCTCTTCTACAACATGGTGGGAGAATATAGAAATATACTTTGAAATTACTAGAATCCAAGTACTTTACTCAGGCTAACTGAAAGAGCTGAGAGAAGTCTTAAATATATTACTAACTAGTTTATAATTATAGTAGGCAGTCAGTACTTTCTGAAAATCAACTTGAGATTAGTTTATATTTATTTTCCAGTTTGAATATATTATATAATAATATATCATACTAATACCAAAAATGCTGGAACAATTAGTCTGGCTTCTCATCAGTTGAATGTTGGCCTACAATATTAATAATAATTCCATGAAAGTCATACTTAATGAAAAGTAATCTGACTAACACTTCATCAGGAGTTGGCATTACTATAGTTATAATATTATATATACAAGTGTTGATTAAAGTTGAAATTTAGAGATTGTAGTTGTATTAATATCGTCATCCTAACGAAGGAAAGAGGGCATCAAGTGTTGAGAACAGAGAAGGACATTGAAGTAAGAGGAGAAGGTGACGCCGTAACACGCAAAGGAGTTTACATATCATAACCACAGTTTCCAACAGGGTAGTCCTTTAGCACCTGATTGAAAACCACTTTCTGTTTAAGAGCTTTCTTAGCAGTCACCCTGATGCTCGCACCAGAGTATAAGGCTCACGCTGTGTCGGGACCGGACATATAGTACCTAAAATTTTATGAGCGTTGTTCATAATATATCACTCGGGAGAATATTTCTCCAAGTGCTGTTGGCAGCTTTGACCTACCGTATTATCTTGAATAAGAGAGAATCGCGCTAAGAGGTCATATTAAAGCTAAGACATCTCTTTGCATGATTTTATCATATTTCTTCTCTCCAGCCATCTCGGTTTACAGAGAGGAGGACCGTGAGGTCCAAATTTTCTCCCTATTTTCTGTCTTTGGGAATCATCGGCAACATAACATACCCAATACTGATGCGAGGCGGTGTCTGAACCTTAACATAACCTCTTAGCGCGATTCTCTCTTATTCAAGGTAATACGGGAAGCCTATTGACTAATGTAGGGCGTGTATTGCCCCCCGTGTTTTATGCTGGGTTGGGTCTGGACATCTTTGTAGGGCTTGGATATCTAGGCACTCTATATTTACCTAAACGTTGGAGAGTGTATACAGAGCAAAATTCGCGTTTATCCGTACAGCACTCAACTAGAAATTATGACTGGATCTCTTACTTGGGACCGCATGATCTGGTCCCAATACCCGATTTCTCAGAGTTCCTATTTCGCCGATGCAAGATATAAAGAATGCGGGAAATAAATTCTCACACCCTTGCTCAACTATCTAAAAACCCCAAGCCCAAGCGGCAATATACTAATATACTAAAAACAAGCCTCTGCGACAATGTAAGTGCCGTTATCTGTATGGGGCGTCGGCCCTGATAACGGCCGCAAGTTCGGGTTCCCATCTTTTTTTTATCACGTTAGCACTGGCGATTAAGAGGCGTGTGGAAGGGGGGGCGGACTTGTCTCCGTTTGCGAGAAGCTTCTCCTTGTTGTAAAGTAATTCCTCTCGTGTTTCAGTAGCGTATTCCGCGTTGGGGGCTAAATATCATCAGCTTTGCTATTTCGTGAACCAGGAGAGGTTTGAGATATACATTCAACGATAGCGTCCACAGGGCAGGATTCTAGAAATATTAGCCGCCACAACCAGCAATTAGACCCCTCGGCGAGACGGTACCCTGACAGAATCCACAGTAGATGCACTTCGTCATATCGATATCATATCTAGTAGTCCTCCTGCTCCCATCTTCTCGCTCCTCCGCTTCAATAGTAATCGCTAATGCAGGGCATATGGCCTCGCAAAGCTTACAAGCAATGCAGCGCTCCTCACCGGATGGATATCTCCGCAATGCGTGCTCGCCGCGGAAGCGTGGGGATATAGGTCCCTAGGACAAATTAGTTCGACCACCATCAACGCCAGCCCCACGCCGAGTAACACATATAGCACAAACACACCTTTTCGAACGGATACATGATAGTATACCTATCTTCTAATCAGCCCCCCAACCTCCTCTCAAGTATAAAAGGGGAACCTACGGAGCCCTAAAGAACTGTTCTAGAACTACATACATCCCGCGCACCATCTCCATCATGAGGAATATGCGTCCAGCTTTATCAAGTGCAGACTCCCCTTCCTCCCAATTTGGTGTGCGATTGGTACGAAGTCCGGATGATAGAGGTCCTCTTGGAGTAGCATGCTTCGCGACGTAGGAGGTGGAAAAGTGGTGGGCGGCCGGTATCGAAGCGGCGGGGAGAAGCAGGGTGTGCGGCCTCGATGATGCTAGGAGCGTGCGGGTGGAGCTGGTCGAAATAAGTCTGAGGGAGCGGAGTGATGTCATTGTTGAAACGTGTAGTGAGTGTGGAGTATTGTGATTGAAGCAATGCCTCAAGTGGAGGATTGCCGAACCGACGATGATAGCGGGGTGAGGAGAGGAATTTGGATGCTAAATGCAAGCTGGGTTTCGGTGGTGTCTTGACTCCTTTTCTTGGGATCAGCCTCTTTCTGATTGGCTGGGGACAACGTGCCCCGCCACCCTCTACCGGTAATTATGATACTGCAGGGAATCTCGAAATTGACCACCGAGAATATTTTTGAACAATATCTACGAGAATGCCGCAGGAGATTTCAGTGCGTTTCTTAATTTTTCAAAAGAAAATTCATCTAAAAAACACTTTATACAAAAGTTTCGTCATGATCTCCATGGCGCAAGTAAACCCTATCCTCTTATTGAGGTTTGGCTTTGTTTTGCCGTTGCAACGGAGCTCGTGGGCATCGTGGAAATCCCGGTCAACTTTCTTCCGTTTACCCTCTGTCCCCCATCTCTCCTCCATCAACATTTTTCACCCCTCCGACGACCCATACGATACCTCGGAACATTCACTCTATCACAATGTTCAGATCAGTCGCTATTCGTGCCTGTAGGGCATTCCCCACTATCACTGTCACTGCTCGCATTTCCCCACCCATTGTCGCTCCGCCAATTCTAGGACCGAAGTTTGCTCGTCCATCTACAGTTGCCAAGGCCATCCTTGGTGCACGATACTACTCCGCTCCCGCCTCTTTGTCGAAGCAGGAAGTCGAGTCTAGAATTATAGACTTGTTGAAGGATTTCGATAAGGTTTCTCCATTGTCTCTACCTTCAAATATGTAATCCAGTACTGATTTCCGGGTGCCTTAGGTCACCGATCGAACCAAGGTATGTCTCGCTGTATAAAAGAGGAAAGAGGAGGATCTTCAATTGATATGCGATATAGGTTACTGGCACTTCAAACTTTGCCAATGATTTGGGACTGGATAGTCTTGATACCGTTGAGGTCGTAATGGCTATTGAGGAGGTTCGTCCTAACCTCTCTGTGCTAAGATAGCCGCTGATAGTATCAAAGGAATTCAGTATCGAGATTCCCGATAAGGATGCGGATGCAATCCTAAGTGGTAAGTAGATCCACAATTAACAGGAGCCTATACGGTACTGACTCCAACAGTTGAACAAGCCGTGAACTACATCCTCGCTCAGCCCGACGGTTTGTGGACTTGCTCTCCCCCTTAATTCGAGTCATCACTGACAGTAACACCATAGCTCACTAAATTACATGCATTGGTCTGTTTTGGCGGTAAAAAAAAAACCAGTCTTGTCGGCTCTTTATATTCCATCTTCTCTGTATATGTCTCGTTTTGTGGGACAGTGGGTGTTGTGTGATTAGAGGAAATATGGTTTCCAGCATTCAATTAAGAGAACTCTCCCTGTTCAGTCCATTAGCCATTGCGAATTCAGGCGAACGTTGTCACCAAAATGTTTTTCGATCCCACACCCACCCAACATCTGAGGTATAATATGGCTTGAGTTCGATTCGATGCCTTCCCATGAGGTATGTCGTCTCGGAACGCCAGTTACTGTGCCACACGACCGTGTAGCTCTGATCATGAATAGTGATGGTCCTGTTATCACCGGCTCGACTCCGGAGACCCTGATATATGAATTCAGTGGTTCTCGACCCCTGGGGAAAATATTTGTGTTTGTCTGTGGATACCGGACTGAGATAATTGATCAATAGAGATCGTATTATATTTATTGGAAATCTGACCAGGGGTTGCCTGATTCATAGCAATATATAGCGCAAGGGAAACAAGTTGAACAGGGACTGGGAATTGAGGTTGGAAAAGGGAGGAGATTGCTGATAGTTATCACTCTCCCGCAGGTGATAACAAAGCAACCGACGCAAAATGTTCATAAGGGAAAAGTTGAAAGAAGACCATAAAGTCCCCACCCGTACCTATAGCCCCCTTAATTCGTTCCATAGTATCTAACACAAGATAGGAGCATAGAAGACCAACTTAATACCTGTGGCGGAAGTTCCCAATTTTTATCTTTAGAGGACTCTGTGATTAAATTTATTGATTGTGGGCTAATGGTACAAGTAAACGCCAGCCAGGCAAAACCAGAAAAGAAAAAAGAAAAACCGAAGAAGAAAAATAATAATAGAATAACCCTTGCCTTGTGAAAGCCCGCTAACCTTTACCTGTGCTCTACCACCGGTATTCAGGCGTTGATACCCACTTCCTCACATTAAATTTTGATCTTCTACCAGTGACCGCCTAATACCGCCCATCGAAGTCACAACCCCCCTTTCTCATAGCTGTCTTCACATCTACCGGTACTACGATAGTTACACCCCCAATCTTACAAGCACAGCACTTGACGCAGCCAACCAGTACCTTGTCATACCACCGATAATCCCCTCCCGGCACCTCCCTAGAGCTCGCAATCTCTTAAACTATCTCACGGTCGTCGCGTACCACTTCAACCTGTTATCACTCGACAAACCGCCGCGACCTTTACCAGCGTAAGGTGCCTCGCAACACGGGTATAGCCGAGTTAATCGATCGAAAAGCTATTATACAATCTACATCTTATGGCGTCGACCGGTGGATTGACACGGAGGAGGGGTGGTGGTGGTGGTGGAGGCGGGGGCTCGGCTGGAGACGAAGCTGATCGCAGCGGTTCACCATCTACTTCTAGACCAGCGGAACCCCGAAGCGGAGGGGGAGAGACATCATTCACTACTGAGAATGGGCACAAGATTGGTGAGCTTTGTGCTTTTTTTTTTGTTTTTTGTCCCCAACAAGACGAGCCTGCGAGTTGAGCTGATGAGGACGCTGCGGGAGGTAGCTTTTGATCCCAGAGACATCAGTGAGAATCAGGAGAGAAATAAGCAACCAAAACTTACTCTAATGGAAGAGATTTTGCTTCTCGGCTTGAAGGACAAGCAGGTACGCTTTATTATCTCTTTTATGGTGCCTTGGTTTTAGGTCTCCCAACATTTTTTCCTTTTCTCTCTAGGTTTCTAACTTTGTGAGGCTTACGTAGGGATATCTGTCTTTCTGGAACGACAACATATCTTATGCACTCCGTGGTTGCATCGTTTTGGAGCTTGCCTTTAGAGGCCGTGTTAGCATGCAGAAGGACTCTAACAGAAGGAGATTCCCGTTATCGGACAGGATAATCGAGGTGATCGACGATACTCTCACCGGAGAGGTGTTGCTCGATGAGGCTTTGAAAATGATGAAAGCAAGCGAAAAGATGAGCGTGAGCTCTTGGATTGACCTTATGAGTGGTAGGATTTCCGGCCCGATGACTAGGTTCTCTAGAGCAGTCAAACTAATTTGTTTGGGTGGTAGGCGAGACTTGGAACTTGATGAAAATAGGATATCAGTTGAAGCAGGTCCGTGAGCGCCTAGCCAAGGGTCTAGTGGATAAGGGAATCTTGCGCACAGAGAAGCGTAACTTCCTACTTTTTGATATGGCTACCCATCCGGTTGCAGATGGCGGAGCGAAGGACGAGATCAGACGCCGTGTTCGCAATGTCCTCACTTCTCGTACGGTTGTGTTACCCGGGAATCCATTCTTGCTAGAAGACTTGGAGTTCCGCTATCTACGGACAGTGGCTATGGTTTGTGCTGCATACGCAGCAAACGTACTGGAGAACGCTTTGGCTACTCTTGGTCACGAAGCTAGGGAGAGAGCATTCTCTCATGTAGACGAGCTATTGGCCGAGTTTTCACAATGGCCATTCGCCAAGAGAAACACCGCCGGTGGAGTTGGGCAGAACTTAGGAACTGCTACCACCGAGGAATTGAATAAAAATAAAGATCGGGAGCTTCAGATAGAGGTATGGTTTATCGATGATGGTTGATCTTATTTTTTCTGACTTTTTTTAGGTCGTCGCTGCTGTGCTCAACGTCTTTACAAGACTTGATTCACTTCTATGACGCAAAGTCTTCTAAATTCATCCACTGAAACTCTTCTGAATTCTGGTGCGATGGGCTACCCTAGCTATTTTTGCAGTCTTGATTTCCATCGCTCATTGCTTCACCTAGCCTGTCTAATAGGTAGGTGTAAAAATGAGGGACGAAAAATATTTAGTGAGGTGTTCGTCTTGCACATTTTACGAAAAATGAAACCCCGAGGTTTATTGCTTTCCCTGTCTACTATTTTCTCTCTTGTTCTAGCTGCCGGTGCACGTTACTGTTTCTCATATTTACTGTTTTTTCTCTTTGTACTCGACTTTTTTCCGGGATTGCTTGGATGGAACGTTGCACTTCACCCCTCTTCTCAGTCCTTTAAAAGTGTAATGAGTCTCTATACATACCCCTAATACTAAGAGTGAAAATGGCCAGGTAAGGGACCAATGATCTGTTATCTAGAAAATGAACAAAGATAGTAAAGAGGAAATTGTAGTCAATCATGATCCACTACTCGCCCTCTGTCTCTGAGGCGTAGTCCTTTCGCTCTTGCCAAATATGGGAGTCTCGGCCCTTGATCGTGACTCTTGCATCCACCGCTTCTCCCGCTCCTGTACTAGTTGCTTGAAATACTGCTCCGCTTGTTTCGTGTATGAGTATTCCTCTGGTATGAACCCCTGCCGATTCGGCTTATCAAAGGTGGCCCCACTCTCAAACAACGTCCGGATAACCTTCAAGTGACCATATGCCGAAGCGTACTGCTCCTAATTAACTCCCTTCCTTGAACCCCGCCTCCCCTCCTCACCTCCCAGGCAGGAGAAAAACCTACATGCAAAGCCGTATTCCCCAACCCATCCACAGCATCAACATCCGAGCCTCCATCCAGCAAAATCCTAACAACCCCGTCCTTTCCAGCCCTAGCCGCGAGAATCAAAGCCGTAGCTCCAGCTTTATTCCTATAATCCACTCTACCAAACATCTCCGCGAGCATGCTAACAACCTCCTCATGCCCGCCCTCCGCCGCCAGCATCAGGGGCGTATCTCCATTCGTGTTCCGCGATATCCCGCTGTCTTCATGGGGCGTGTAGGTTATGAGGTATTGGACGATGGGCAAGTGGCCGGATTGTGCGGCCAGGTGCAGGGAAGAGTTCGCTAAGGCGTCGGGATTTGGGAGGTACTTAGGATGGTTTTTTAGAAGGCGGGTTAATTGTAGGAGGTCGTTGTGGAGAATTGAACGGCGGAGGCGGATGGAAACATCTAGCCTGGGCGGCGGGAGAGGGGGAAGTTAGCCTAGCTTAGCCACTGTGCTCGAGTAAAGGGGGTGGTACATTATTTATCTATTGATTTATTTATTTAGCTATTTATTTACTATTCCGGGGTTTATCTTTTGTGATTAGTGAGTGGAATGGCGATATGGGCGGGAGGTAAGGGTAATTGAGGCGAAGGTATCGTATGCTTGACTGGTGGAGGTTGAATCGCGATAGGGTAGAACGGAATTTGGTAGCGGAGGTATCTTGGGAATTGGGTTGTGGGAAAACTGCAGCCAAGAGTTGAGCCGCATTAAAGCAGGGGTGGCGGAGGCGACACCCGTTGACAGCTGTGCTGGTTTTTTCACATGGGAACCGTTGAGCCAACAACAGCTCAATCCGGGAAGCTTCGCGAGAACCATATCCACCAACAACGTCTATAATACCTTTTGCAATTGACTTTTGAAATAAATTGCAAGTCTAATAACGGTCACGGAAAATGCCTCACGCTTCTCACAGAGACCGGGATAATCCATCCCCAGCTCCAGCTCCAATCGTGTTGATAATATCCCCGAGTGACAATCCGTGAACCATTCCCACAAACCAATCATCCATCCCGGACTCAGCCCGCGCCCACCATTCGCTCTACCAAACCAACGCAACCAAACGTCCAAATCATCACTCCCACCTCCCACTGTACCCGTAACCAGACTAGCGAGCCGACACGAACCCCATTCGCTACGAACCTGCCATGTAGATCCTAGCCGAAACGTCATATGAGCGCACCCTGTATCTCCCCCGGGTTTGGGAGGGGGGTACCTGCATAAATTGGTGTTTCGCAGGAGAATGAGCTCTTTCCGGAAGATGTAACAAGGAAGTAAAGAGAAAGAGGAGAGTAACGTGGCGAGTTGGATGGGGGCATCTTTGGGAAAAGGGGGGCTTGTTTGGGGGAATGTGTAGATGTGTGTTCATGGTGGGTTGGTTGGACGATAGGAAGAGAGGATGGAATTGGAGGAAATGCACTGCAAGGGGTAAGACGAGAGATGTTTGTAATGTTTGATTAGGAGGAGGAGGAGGAGGAGTAATTGAGTAGAAGCATGAAGGAGTAGATGGAAGAAGGGTCGGAGGGGGCGGAGGGGGAGCAGTTGAACTTGAGTTAACTTAAGTCGGACAACACACGATGAGGGAATATTGAAGAGATAGTATATGGATCAGGTTATCCGCATAGAACGTAAAACTCTATCTACTTACCCTAGTTTCCCTTATCAAGATTAATCAAGGATAGCAAGATATAGCGAGCGCGCCAGAGTGTTGAGCGCCGGCAGGAGAGAAAGAGGGAAGTAACGAGAGAAAGTTTCTATCTCCCTCAATTGCTACAATGAATCCGAATCCGAACCCACTTCCGAACGGCAGGTCCATTCCGAACCCGGCAGGCTACCAGGTATCCGAAAGCGAATACAGCGAGCGCGACCATCACCCCCTCCCCGTACCCCCACCACGGCATTTCCGAGAATGGGATCGAAGAGTGCACATATCGTCGAGTCACTACTCCGTAACCTCGGGCTTCACAAAGGTCTCCCTTGAAAATTCCTGCTGGGAAGACATGACCCCGGAGGACCTGGAGAAATTGGAGAAGCGTACGGCGGCTTCAACGGCGACGGCATCGGCGAGCGGAAATACAAAGCGGTGGTCGTTCAATTCCGTGTATAGAATGTTTGGCAGGGCTCCCAGGACGGAGTCGGCTGTTAGTGTTAATATCACTAGGGCGCATACACCGGGAACATTGGCGGAGTGCGTGGATGGTAGTGGAATGGCATTGTACGAGGCTATTTTCTCTATCGGTGGGATGACGTGCGCTTCTTGCTCGAATCGGATCACGGAGGTCGTCGAGAGTATTAACTGGGTGCAGAGCGTGCGGGTGGATCTACTGAGTAATAGCGCGACGGTGGTGTTCGACGGGATGGGGTGTGGTGGAGCGGAGGTTGGCGCTGAGGCGATACTGCAACAGGTGGAGGATACCGGATACGACTGTACACTCGAAGAGCTCGACATAGCGGGATCTCGGAAAATGAAATCGGAGCGCGGAACCATTGGCGCTGAGCGAACAGTCTCATTAAAAGTGGATGGAATGTCATGCACCGGTTGCGCAGAAAAAGTCGCTGAGGTCGTTGGATTCTCATTCCCCGATTATGTGCTGGATGTCGAGTCACCGCCCATCACTCTTACATCCCCGGTCATACACGTTCGATATAAACCGCAGCCACCGGAATTCACTGTGCGACACATCGCATCTGTTATTTCCTCCATTTCTCCAGACTTTGTCGTGTCGGTGTACCACCCGCCCACCATTGAGGACCGCTCGCGTCACCTCCAGCAGGTGGAACAATGGCGACTCCTTCTGCGATTAATCTTCTGTTTGGCAATCGCGATTCCAACGTTCCTGATTGGGATCGTCTGGATGGCGTTTGTGCCCGAAAGCGACCCTGTACGGAAAGCCCTCAGCAGACCGATGTGGACGGGTCGTTCTACGAGAATGCAATGGGCGCTTTTCTTCCTAGCTACCCCCGTCATGTTCCTCATCGCCGATGTGTTTCATAAACGAGCAATTAGAGATATCAGAGCGCTCTGGAGAAAAGGAAGCCCCACACCGGTGTTGCGTAGATTCTACAGGTTCGGGAGTATGAACTTGTTGATCTCTCTCGGGATTTCGATATCATATTTTGCTAGCTTGGTGCTGTTGGCGATTAATGCTGCTAGCAAGCCTGTCGCGCAGCCGAATGACGGACCACAGAAGAGGAAGACGAACACCTATACATATTTTGACTCTACGGTGTTTTTAACGATGTTTTTGTTGATAGGTACATTCTCTAACCAACTCCATTGCTCTCAGAGTAACTACTGACGACAGTAACTACAGGCCGCTCCCTAGAAGCTTACAGTAAGCGCAAGACCGCCGAAGCTGTCAACATCCTTGGAAAACTCCGCCCCGCAGAGGCTTTTCTAGTAGTGCACGCCAGTCAGACAACCAGAGGCGTCGACCACTCAACATTCAAAGCCGGAAAAACCCTCGAACCCGTTGGCCGGAACGATCCCAGCAACCACACATACGAGGACAACCGCCTCTGGAGAATCAAGGCGGTGCCAACAGACCAGCTTGAAGTCGGCGACATCGTAAGCGTAGTTCGTGGCTCCTCACCACCCGCCGATGGCACAATCATTTCCGGAGTCTCGCAATTCGACGAGAGATCTCTGACGGGCGAGACCAAGCCTGTGCCAAAGATTGAAGGCGACATGCTCCTTACCGGAACCATAAACCAAGGCAAGGCGATCAACATGCGAGTAGAGAGCATTGGCAGCGACACAATGCTATCGCAAATTGTCAATGTGCTGCGCGAGGGGCAGACTCGGCGTGCGCCGATTGAGCGACTAGCAGACGTGATTACTGCTTACTTCGTTCCGATAGTGACGCTCTTGGCTTTCCTCACTTGGATCACCTGGCTATCGCTTGGAGCTACGGGCAAGTTGCCGGAAAAGTACCTATCCATCCAATACGGCGGGTGGTCAGCTTGGTCCCTCAGCTTTGCCATCGCAGTTTTCGTGATTGCTTGCCCTTGTAGCATTGGTCTCGCAGCGCCAACGGCACTATACGTAGGTTCAGGACTGGCAGCCAAGTTCGGTATCTTACCAAAAGGTGGTGGAGAAGCATTCCAGGAGGCGGCATGGCTAGACTGCATTGTATTCAGCAAAACTGGCACACTCACACAAGGCAATGACCCAAAGGTGACAGACGAATTAATTCTCGTCGGCGCTGGCGAAGACCGAAGAATGGCTTATGCAGTTGCCCAACAACTCGAAGAGAGCTCTTCACACCCACTTTCAAGAGCCATCATTGCCCACTGCGATACGAAAGACAAAATCCCCATCACAATGTGGGACATCGAAGAGGTTCCCGGTCGTGGCCTCAGCGGAATTTTCAAGATCGCCAACAATAAGGCGGACATATTCGAAGCGGTCCTCGGGAGTGAGCGGTTTATGGAAGAGAATGGAGTCCTGGACATGGCCTATCACGATCAGGTACTTTCCTCTTGGAAGTCCTGCGGGAAGAGTGTGGTGCTTCTCGCGATTAGAAAACAGGCGGTTGGTGGGGGGGCCTATGATAGTCGCTTTAGGCTTGTTGCGCTGTATGCTGCAGCGGATATTATTCGTCCGGAGGCACCGGAGGTGGTTAGAAAGTTGCAGGAGTCTGGAATAGGAGTGTGGATGATTTCTGGGGATAATACTACAACGGCGATATCTGTTGCTTCGATGGTCGGGATTCCGAGAGAACATGTTATTTCGGGAGTTCATCCGGCGGAAAAGGTATCCCCCACTCTTCCGCTCTTTGCTATCCTGTATAATACTAACGTAGATATCTAGGCAGAGAAAATAACCTGGTTGCAGGCCACCGCTCCCCGCCGTACCCGCCCACCACTCTTCCCCTCCCTTCCTAGAATTCCCTTCCTCCGTTACTTGCCTCGCCTTCCGTCGATCCCATGTTTTCAGCCCTCGTCCTCCTCAATCCGCGCCTCTCCCACAGCCACCAAATCTCGAGCGACTATCGCTCTAGTGGGCGACGGCATAAACGATGCTCCAGCGCTCTCGATCTCATCCGTTGGTATATCGATGAATAGTGCAACAGACGTGAACATTACGTCCGCCAAGTTCATCCTCGTGTCGTCGAATCTAAATAGTCTGATCACGCTTACACAGCTGGCGAGCTTTGTATTTCGCAGGGTTAAGGTGAATTTTATGTGGGCTTGTATCTATAATGTTCTCGCAGTGCCATTGGCGGCGGGGGTATTATATACTAGTGCGGGAATAAAGGTGGGGCCGGTATGGGCCGCGGGGATTATGGCCTTTAGGTATGTTACTTCTTGTTTCTTCGCTTAGGGATTTGCTGGATGTTGATGGCTAACCTTGGTATTCTAGTTCTTTGAGTGTGGTATGCAGTTCGTTATTGATGAAGACAGAGTGGTGGGGTGTCGGATTTCGAAGGAAGTAGATGTAGATATTACGTGTCACAGGTGGCAAAGATAGGGAGGGTACAGTAGTGGGGGGGCGTAATGGCTGTTCATTACATGACTTATGACTTATGACTATGATTATGATGGTGGATTGAATATCGATTTTGTAAGCGTATAGTATAGGGGGAGCGGGATTGAAGGTGATACAATTGAAATTATTACTTGTGATTGGAGTGGTAGATGTCCATAGATAGATTCTAGATATCTTGTTGAATATTTACTTGAGACGTGCGAATGAGCTGGCCATTGGTGAACGGAAGCAATACAAAGAGGATACGGAGAAAGGTAGGAGACGGGTGATATTCTATGATTCTTAAAGACCTTAGAGTGTTGAATGGGTTGGTTACCCGTTAGCGTAGTCCGAGGCAAAACAAGCCCATGTTAGAGAGGAGCGAAATGAAGACAGGGTAGTTAGTTCCCGAGGCCTTCAGTGGACTTTTCTTTTTCACACGGAAAGTCTGCTCCTTCATGAATAATCTATCTACGATTGGCGGAGGGAGGAAGCATCTGCATGTGTAGGTTCAACTGCACTGACGGGCGTAGGTGGTAGGGGGAAGGGATTGGGTGACTGGGCCTTTGCTCTTCGGTCTGTTGGCTCCATTGAAATCTACCAACAACTTGGAGATATACCACCCTTCCTACTCGGACCCTAAGATCTAGCTTTCAGTGTGATAAGTATTTGTTACAAAGATTTGTATTCCGTGAAATACCTAGCTGGTGCAGTAGTTAACATGTCAAGAACCAATTAGCCCCTGTCGCAATTAACAGGAACCCAGGGGTTCAATTCACGCTTGTTATACAGTACAATGAGTTGTTATTGAACGATCCGTCATATAGGGCAGGAGAATTTTAAAATCCTGCCCTATGGAGACTGGGAGATTAGAGAACTTAGACCTCATCAACAGGGCTGTGGGGATTATCAGTCCTGCAGCTCCTGACTCCTGCTCCGAGGTGGTAGAATCCGACTCTGAACCTTTAGGCGGGCGATCGGCGGGGTAGCAGAAAAGAGGGAAGAAATATTATTTTGCTTCCTTAGCCCTAGAAAAGTAGCTGTAGGTATCGAAAGCTGTAGACTTTTTAGCCATTCTCACTCTAACAAGCTACGCTCTCTGTTTATCACCTCGTAAACATATTCTTTCTTTCCCACAAAGTGATATATAGATAGTGCCTAGTGAAAGGCACTAGATTGGTAGACGCCAGAAAGGTACAGCTAAGATGAATACACGATGTTAAAATAAGATCGGATATTATACTGACTTAGCACCTCAGCATCTAATCGCACTTCTCAAACTCGTTGTATTCAATGATTTTATTCGTATCTAAATATGGGAGCAACCACCAATCCAGGCATGACTCTGAGTACAGTACGTGTACATAAGTGGGATTACAGTAGTTGGGAGAGCAAGCTCTTATACGGCACCCTTTTCCTCAAGGATGCCCTGATCCAGTATGTTCACTTTCTAACGATTATGCCTCAGGTTCCGAGAGCTTAGGCCACTGGCGATATTCTACATAGCAATTACGGTAGGAGTCTTTAGTCAATGATCAATTCTAGGCTACCATCTTGATCGAACATCGCATAGTAGGCCCGCTCAAATCCATCGAGAAAATGCCGTAAACCCGAGAATGCTATTGCCAAATGAGAAAGAAAAGGAGAAGAAAAAACAGGTACTATAGATCTAGTATTCAGAAATATAAGCTCCATAACCACGCAGACAGTCATGCAGGATGTTGTCTTTAATAAGTAGGAGGTTTACCGTTCTTCCCCTCATCAGAACCACTCCCTGCTCCCGCCCCCCACTAGCTCTAGTTCCTTGCCTTTTATCTCCGTTATCCCAAGCTGACATCGCCCCCCTGCAGAACCACTATTACCATTACTGTTCTCCGTCCTACCTAGTAATCCAGGCCTTAGGGGTTTCTGTCTATTTACCTAAGAGCTTATTACTGTAGGAGTGCCATCGTCTGCACCCTGAGCCGTGTTCTGGGTCGCTATAAGTTGAAGCTGCGTCCCAGCCGTAGCCAATGCCTGAAAGCGGGCGGCCTCCTGTCTCGCGAGTTCTGTTCCTAAACGGAGCGTAGCCAGGTAAGCTACGTTAAGGGGGGCTCAGGCGTTCGGCTCTCGGAGCTACGGCGGCTGGGCCTGCTTTAGCTCCAATCCGACTTTCACCAGATTATACGGTATGACAGGAGGGCCATTCATTCGTCCCAGCAGCCAGGGAGGAATTGAAAACTTGACCTGCCAGCATGTAAGAAAAGCGACCTATAAGGGAAGTGCAAGCATTAATTTACTAAGCACAAAAGTCACGGCATGTATCTCATGTATCAGAGAGGAAAACCCAATTCAGCTGTCGAGGGAACTTCTCCCGCCACCAAAGAGAGTACTGGCTTGCGCTCTGGGGGGCATTGGTGCAATGATCTTTTTGAGCCCGTTTTGGGATTTCCTCAGGGCCATACCTCTAAAGTATTCCTTTATTCGTACATACAGATTCGGAGCTCTGACTATCTCCAGGAAACAAGCACCCTACAACTAATGCGTCTACAGCTACACAACTCTATCTTTAAGGGCCTTTGAAACCAAAAGAGCCAAGACCAGCTAAAGGAAAGGTAATAAACCTCCCACTCCTTTGTCAGCCTCTTAGCACTGCTTAGCTAGACACCTGGTCGTTGTGGATTGGCTACATCATGCACTCTTTGCACGGCTTATAAAGAGACCAAAGACCACCATCTATTTACTAACCTTTCCCCTACTGAGCTAGGTGAGATATCGTGACTAGTATGAGCCCTCATGCCTAGCATCTAGAGAGGAAACAATCGACATTCGCACTACAGTTCGTTCTTGAGCGGGGCGGCCCCCCCCCCGGGGGGGGCGGGGGGGGGCCGGGGGGGGGGGGGGTGGGGGGT
>Ga0307507_10004220_pt1 | contig 25984 bp, 15 predicted proteins | sample 7_EM_MG_FD_207223 | JGI IMG/M metagenome (GOLD analysis project Ga0307507, IMG submission 207223) | Populus trichocarpa ectomycorrhiza microbial communities from riparian zone in the Pacific Northwest, United States - 7_EM | ecosystem: Host-associated > Plants > Roots > Unclassified | place...
TAGCAATTCACAATGTTTTTTTTTAAAATAAAATTACAAAGCTAAATTCTCAATCAGCTCAATATTAAAAAAATAAAATCAACAGAGATAATTTTTGAAAAAATAAAATAAAATAAAAAAACAAAAAAAACAAGGATAAAAAAACTATACTGGAAACACTATAGCAATTCACAGTGTTTTATGATGAAAGCTACAATGCTTCTCCACATGATTTAACCTTATTTGTAATGACTTATAATTCTAATTCTCAACCAGCTCAATATTAAAAAAATAAAATTGACAAAGATAATTTTAAAATAATCATAAGAAAAAAAAAAACTATCTGGAGAGACACTGTAGCAATCCACAGTGTTTTGTGAGGAAAGCTACACTGCTTTCCCTATATGATTAAGTTTTATTACAAAGTTAAATTCTAACCTGCTCAATATTAAAAAAATAACATCGACAAAGATAATTTTGGAAAAAAAATATTACAAAAAAAAAAAAGAAAACACAAAAGAAACTGAAAAAAAATCATATGAGGAAAAATTGTATCAATCCATAGTGTTTTGTGAGGAAAGTTACAGTGTTTTCCCCACATGATTTAGCCTTACTTGTATTTACTTGTAATTGTAATTCTTAACCAACTTAATATTAAAAAAATAAAATTGACAAAGATAATTTTAGAAAAAAAATAGAAAAACTATGTGGGAAAAAACATTGTAGCAATCCATAGTAATTTGCGAGGAAAGCTATAGTACTTTCCACACATATTGTAAATGTAATTCTTAACCGGCTCAATATTAAAAAATAAAATCAAAAAAGATAATTTTAGAGAAAATCATAAATAAAAAAAAAAGCAATCAACAACGTTTTAAAGAAAAAAATACAAAACTAAATTCTCAATCGGCTCTTACTTGTAATTGTAATTCTTAATCAACTTAATATTAAAAAAATAAAATTAACAAAGATAATTTTAGAAAAAAAATATAAAAAAACTATGTGGGAAAAAATATTGTAGCAATCCACAGTAATTTGCGAGAAAAGCTACAGTGCTTCCCTCACATATTGTAACTGTAATTCTTAACCAGCTCAATATTAAAAAATAAAATTAAAAAAGATAATTTTGGAGAAAATCATAAAAAAAAACAAAAAAAAACCATGTGGAGAAACACTGTAGCAATCAATAATATTTTAAAGAAAAAAATTACAAAACTAAATTCTCATCCAGCTGAATATTAAAAAAATAAAATAGACAAATATAATTTTGGAAAATAAAAAATAAAACAGAAAAACCATGTGGAAAAACACCGTAGCAATCTACAGTATTTTAAAGGAAAAAAATTACAAAGAGAAATTTTTAACCAGCTCAATATTAAAATAGTAAAATTAACAAAGAGACTTTTGGGAAAAAAATAAAAAAAGGGAAAAAAAATAAAAACAAATTGAAAAAATGACAAAAGAAAAAGGGAAAAAAAGTGCAAAAATAAAAAAGTTAAAAAAAATTAAAAGAAAAAAGAAAAAGGAATACACTGTGGATTACTGTTGTAATCCACAGTGTATTTGGGTATGGGTGAACAGTAAATTCCCCACACCCTTTAGCTTATTACTTAATTAAGAATCCCTTTATTTAATTTTTAAAATTGGAGTTGTGTTTTTTTTTAAATTTTTCATTTTTGTAAAAAGGTAATGACTCCTTTTTATACATAATATATTTCTCAAAATACCTCCTAAATGTCTCTTGTGATAGCAACAACTTCACTAGAAATATTATTGGATGGGTTAAGCAGTTATAGATGTTTAGTGAATTAACTATAACTGAAAGAGATCAATATTTTATTGTAGAGTGAATTATTGTGGACTGTGAGTGCTTTCACTGTGGATTGCACTATTTCGAATCATTATAGACTGTGAGTAATTTTACTGTGGATTGCATTGTTTGAGTTTACTCTCTGCTAAGCTCTTTCAAAACGCATGGAAGTGGACACAAACATATTGCACTATGGATGACACTGTAGCCATAGACTGTTTTATTTGTGGACAACACTGTAGAACCTTGGGGGGGAGTTCCTCTGCTGTGTTTTTGGTCAAGAATTGCGGCTTGGGACATTGCCTTCTTTGCTAAAAGTCTAGCTTGGCAGCGGGACCCAACGTGACAACCAGACCAAAACACTTCCAAAAGGAGTCAACAATGTTGGGCCCTCCTGCCCGGCATGACCTAATAGTGTTGAAACACTTTAAAACGAGGCTGGGTCTGGCCGCGCAGCCATACCCAAGGATATTATTATTTGTATTATAAATATTATTATTTGTCTTATAAATTTTATTATAATTAAAATTTTTAATATTAAAAATCTTTTTATTTTTATTATTAATTTTATTATAATTAATATTATTAATATCATAATTAAATTTTTTAAAAATATATCATTAATTTTGTAGGGTAAAATTATTATTATTATCATTAATAAATTTGAAGAAAAATATTATTACTATTGAAAAAAATAAGTTTTATTTGAAGAGATTAAAAACTATAAAAATTTAGGCTAGATAAGTTTATTATTATTATTATTAATATCATAAATATTATTAAATTAATTTATATTATTACATTTAAAATAAATTTTATTACTGTAAAAAAAAACATTGATTTGATTTAAAGGGTAAAATCAATTATTATTATTATTATTAACAACTTGGGTCTGGTGCCCTTCCAGACCCAAGAAACTTGGGGTTGTAAAGGGATGTCTGACCGAAGTTGCTTGGGAGTGGCAGGGGAGCGTACCCAAGTCCCTTAAGTCTTATAGCTCACCTTAGCCCAAGACAATTGGGTTAGGCGTCCTCACCCAACTCTAATGGGTTCAGTTGCAGCCAGACCCAAGAATTTTGGATCTCATATTCAAGAGGGGCCCAAAGCTCTTGGACTTGGAGTTGAAAACAAACCCACTTAAATTTTAGTAAGTTTAATATTATTAATTGTCGCACATGTGCGGCGTCACGACGATCGTCCACCACTCAGATAAATTGTAAAGGTCTACCTGGAGACAATGAATTCTTGTCTTATCAGTAAAATATGGACGGGGGGTCGCCACCTAGTATTCTGGTCACTAGGAACCCTAACTGGTCTCAAAGATGGGGTACGAAGACTGGTTGTGTAAAAGGAAGGTATTAGCACCCCAACTACGCCCTACCTAAGGTAAACTGTTTGTTTTATTGTCTGATAAAATCTAAGGTTTTGGTTGCGTTTTCTAATTGTTTGTCCGTCTAAAGGGTCAAGAAAAGTCCTCCTCTGTAAGAAGATCCTTATCTTATAAGATAAAACCTAACTATTCTATGTCATCAAAAGAAAAAAAATTAATATCCAAAATACGTATTACGTGTAATATCGTACCCCGGATACTAAAAGAGAAACAAAATAAAATTTTTGTTGTTTTTGAAATTGTGGCCAATGTTCTCTTGACTTAAATAAATTGGTTATTAAAGCCAAAATGCATGCTAAAACATTGTTTTTTTTTTGTATGAAAAACACAATATGATTTTTTTAGCTTTGAGACACTTGGCCGTATGCACAAAAACATTTTTTTTTCAAATTTTTTTCTATTTTTGGAAGTTTTGACGAAAACTGGGTATTTTAATATCCGATTCGTATTTTTCGAAATGACAAAAACAGACTGAGATTAAACAAAACAGCATAAAACAATATACGCGGGGAAATCACAAATTTGAAACATATATATTTTAATTAATTTAAAGTTTGTTTTTTTGAAACTGGATCGGACCCAACCCAGATCAGTAACCAAATGGGCTGGTTACTGTGTATAATCACAGAAACCAGCCCCCTTATCATTTGCTGCAGAACGTGAATAATTCACGTTCTGCATGCAAATGCAGGCAGGGGCTGAGTAAAAGGGAAATGAACGGGGCAGCAGGAGGTTACCTGGGGTGGCGTCGAGGCAGTGCTGCTGGCGGCGGCAGTGCTATTGTCGCGATGGATTTTCCTTCTCTTCTTCCTCTCTGTTTTTTCTTTTCTTCTCTCTCTCCCCTTTGTTTTTTCGTTCTCTTCTCTGCTTCTTCTTTTTATTTTCAGTCTTTTTTTCTCTTTCGGTCTTCCCCCCTCTTCTGGTCTCTCTCCATTTATCCATGTCTCCCTTGTATTTAAAGGCGAAAAACATGGGAGAGAGAGGTCGAGGTGGCCACTGTGATGCTGCCCCATGACTGCTCGAGGAGGCACGTCTCCTTCGTTTCTCCAGCACATGGGAGGCCACGGGTCTGCTTAGCAAGTGGGTGCTTTAGTCGGCGTCTTTTTGAGCTTTTTAGAGGAAGAAAAGTAGGGGAAAATTCAGGGGAACAAAAGCTCTCTTCCCCTGTTTTCTGCACGTCCAAGGGAAGAAGAAGACGTACGATGTCGTTCAAAATACGTCGTTTCATTTAAAAGGAAAAGGCGGCAAAAAAACATGTCAGAGTACACATCGGTCCTTAATTTGTGATTTGTTCAATTGAGTCCTCAATTACAATTTTGATTGTAAAAATCAATTCAATTGCATCCCTGCCAAATTTAATTGTCGGCCCTGAAGTTGACCGTATTTTTCACATTGGTCCTTGGTCTCGAATTTATGCAATTGAACCCTTAATTGATCCATAAACTTCCAATTTCTTTAATTTGGCCCCTGATTCGGTTTAATTGCAGCCCCTCTATTTACGCTCGTTTTTCATTTTGGTCATTGGTTTCAGATTTCTTCAATTAAGTCCATAATTGACCATCAAACTTTAATATTTATGCAATTAAGCCCCTGATTTGACCAAATTAACTCTCAAAAATTATAATTTGACCCCAGAACTTTAATTTCTTCCAATTAAAGCCCAAATTGACTTCAAAATCCAATTTTCTTTCAATCAAACTCTTCATAAACTCAATTAAACCTTCAATAAAATATAATTGAGTCCATAAATATCTGATTTTGGACTTTTCTTCCTCAAATCGAATTTTGTTTGTCAACATGGCTCTCATCAGTCAATAAAATACTATCAAATTTCAATCTTTGTATTTTTGAACATCCTTAACCAATTTTTGACCATTTTTTTAGCGTTCTGGCATCCTCTTTTCTGTGTTATATTTTTTTTATAATATTTTTGATTTTTTGGTATTTTTTGAAAAGAGAAAAAATATGAATTGGGGAATAACCCAAAAATGAGTTATGACAGTTGCCCTCTTTTTACAATGCTTACGATCGAAATCTCGAAAGAGGTTTTAGATAGTAAGCTTTGTAAAGAAAAAAAAGGAAAACGATCACATTATCTTGGGCAACCTGCCCCTTTTTAAGAAAATTGGTCTGCTTTCGCGGGCGACCTGCCCACACACTCACACTTACCCTGGTCTATTTTTATGGGTGACCTGCCCACACATACTTAAAATGATCTATTTTCAGGGGCAACCAGCCCAAACACTCACACTTACCCTGGTCTATTTTCATGGGCGACCTGCCCAAATAGAAAAAGGAAGAGTGGTCTCATTGTAATGGGTGACCTACCTAAGTGGAGGAATGGTCTCATTATAATGGGTGACCTACCCAGATAAAAACACATGGAGAATGGTCAAATTGTAATGGGTGACCTACCCAAAAATGGGAAAAAGGAAGAGCGGTCTTGTTGTAATTGGTGACCTACCTAGTGGAGAAATAGTTTCATTGTAATGGGTGACCTACCCAAAAGATAAAAAAAGGAAGAGGTGTCGAATTGTAATAGGTGGCCTACCAAGAATGGGCGAGAGCTCAAATGCGCACTTGAAAGGAGGTAGGGTTCAAAGGCGCACTTGAAAGGAAGTGAGGGCTCAAAGGCGCACTCAAAATAAGGTAGGGTTATAAAACGCACTACCTAAAAATTGATGGTGTAACACCGATTTGACAATGTCGAAAGCAAATGCATTATTATTGATATGCATGTATACTTACCTGAGAAATATAGGTCCCCATTTCTTCATGGAGTCTTTCTTTTCTCAAAAGTTGGAGTGTTGGTAGTAAACTTCGATGACATTTTCACTCTTGCTTACTCGAATCATATCTTGTGATTTTGACCTTTAGGAAGGGCTTGATATCATCATACTTCTTTGTCCTCCACCCTTTATCTCAAGGGTTGCCAATTTTGCCTGATATTTTTGTTAGAAAAGGAATCATAGACCCTACCAGGTGTTTTTTTATTGCCCCTCAGCTTGATCATGCCCCTCACGTGTTCAATTTAGATTTAGGGATGAGGCTATGTGAAAGTAAGTTTGGGTTTTTTGTACAAGGAAATGTTTTCGTGCAAAATTTTTGGAACTTCCAAGTTATTCCACCATAAAAATCATTTTGATATCGATTCAAAGCAAACTCGTTCTGAAGAAATTCAAGTGATTCCTATGGAGAGGTTTTCAGAAGTGATGAAAACTTTTTTTTTTTGCTTTTGGTGAAAAATATGAAGTGACATTTGGTTTGTCAAAAAGGGTTTAAATTTCAATTTGAGGGTTATTGAGAACCGATCTTCAAAGCATTCATTTTATTTGAATGAATAATGATTTGGTTCGCATGAGAAAGCATTGCCTACCGATCCAGATTGCTTGCCTTTGATAAGAAAGGGCTTGATTAAGTATGTAATGTAGGCTTTGGCTATTGGTTACAAAGAAAAGGATATTTTGCAGGCTCAAAAAGGAGTTTAAGGGATTTTAAGACTAAGGATCACTTGTGCTTGTTTCCTGACCTTTTTCTTTTGAATTTCTTTCCAAAATGGTTTGTCATGGCCCCGAGTGTCGGGTTTGGGCCTTTTCTCTTTATTTTCTTCATTTTTGTTTGGTTGAGCATAACCACCTCAGTTTTTCTTATGAGAAGCTCAAATCTTTTGGATATTTTGGATTTTCTTTATCATGCCACAGCTTTGCGTGGACAACTTTGATCATTGAGTTTTTTTCACACTTGCCCCCAAGTGTGGAGTGTGATCTTAGTCAAGGTTATGTTAAAAAATGTAACAGGCTCAAAATAGGACTACAAAGGATATATTTCAGCCTCATGAAAGGATTATCAAAGATGATCTTTTCTCATCTCAAACTCATGCATTGAGGATCGGTAAGTCTTGATTTTATACGCGTATGCAAAGTGATTTATTCATTCAAATAAAACTCAGCTTTCGAGTCACCTCATGGGTTTTTTTTTGTCTTTGTTTTTGTTTTTGTTTTGTCTTTTTCTTTCAAGTGTTTTAGGTACATGTTTACCTGTCTAAGGAATCACTTGAATTTCCAGAATGCATTTGTTTTGGACAAATACCACCATGATTTTTTGTTTTTGTACTCACTTTGGAGGTCTAAAAAAATATCCTTGAAAACATATGAGATTATGTATGGTTTTGGAAGAAAGGAAAACACCGAAGGATTCTTCATGTTGTAGTTTTGTGAGCAAAAGTTGTGCTCAAAATGTTATTTACATGTATAACAACAAAAAGGAGTGTCATATGAACACAGGAAAACACATGATCTTATTTAACAAGGAAGGCTCTTTTGACAGAGAAATTCTTGTGGCATTATGAGCTTACCAACAAGACTGAAACAGGTTGAAACAAAAAAAATCAAGAAGCTTTGAAGGCATGATCAACTAGAGGTAGTTATTTTTGGACAAAACAAGAACAGGCTCCATTCTGCAACTGTGGTGCAATTCCCCTTCGGCTAGCCTTCCCACAAAAGCTTTTGCAGAAATGTTGGATTGTGTTGAGGCTCTTGACCATGTTTGCCCCTAATTTCTTCGGGATGAGTCGTTGTTGGGGTTTGAACAAAGATGATAGGTCGATTGGAAGGAACTTCACCAGAGTTATTTCCTAGTATTTGCTTGAGTAAGCTAGAGGCGAGCCACGCTTGTCTTCATAGACTCCAACCCTTCTTGAAAATGGGCATCATGGTGAGCACGCTCTTCATCTTCCATGTAAAAAATGATAGGTCGGGTGTTGTAGACTCGTGAGGAACCTATATTTCAACATGATGTATGTATGCATGTTATTTACAATAATTGGATGTATATGTACAATGAAATATATGTACATGTCTTGTAAAGAGTTCATACTCTTAAGGTTAGGTTTGGGCCATTACATGATGGGTGGCTTTTTACCTGGTCTCAAAAGGGTCTCTTGTTATCCCAGTGATCGCCCTCGTAAAGGCAATATGGGGGCTCAACAGGTAATGATATGGCATGTGCACCAATCATTATCAGTCTAAGCACTTACCGAAGAGTTGGGGTTATACAAACTTAAACCTTGACTAAAAATCGTAAGGTAAGCTACTAGTCCCCCACTTAATCTAGAGTTTTCAATGTAACTCGTACAAAAATGCGAATGATGCATAAAACAATTTTACAATGCAAACAAATATGTATGAAATTAAAGCGTATGAGCAAATGAGGAAATGCATATTAACAATGACACAAACCAAACAATAAAACACAATAATCAGACAAAAACAAAGGTTAGTCCACAAGGTCCCCAGTGGAGTCGTCATTCTGTTGTATGTGTGCGGCGTCGCGACGATCGTCCACCACTCAAGGAAAATGTATAGGTCTATCTGGAAAATGTGGAGAGACAAGGAACTCTTGTCTCTTATCAGTAGAAAATTTGAATGGGAGTCGCCACCTAGTATTCTGGTCACTAGGAACCCTAACTGGTATCAGAGATCGGGTACGGAGACTGATTGCGTAAAGACAAAGTATTAGCACCCCAACTACGCCCTACCTAAGGTAAGTTGCATTATTTTTTTGTATGATAAAATCTAAAGTCTTATTGTGGTTTCTAATTGTCGGTCTGTCTACGGTTTAAGAAAAGTCCTTCTTTGTAAGGAGATCCTTATCTTATCGGGTAAAAACCTAACTGTTCTATGTTGTCAAAAGAAAATACCTTTTTAATATCGGGAATATATTTTATGTATAAATTCGTAATCCCTGATACTAAAACAACACAAAATCAATTATTTTTTTGTATTTTTTTGAAGAGAGAAAAAATATGAATCGGAGAATAACCCAAAAAGGGGTTATGACATTAATAATATTAAAAATATTATTATTAATATTATTATTTGTATTATAAATATTATTAATACTAAAAATATTATTATTAATATTAAAAATATTATTATTTGTATTAAAAATATTATTATTTTTATGATAATTAATATTGTTAATATTAAAAAATATTATTATTTGTATTAAAATATTTTTAATTTTATTATTGTTAATTTTATTATTTGTATTATAAATATTTTTATTTTTATTTTTATTATAATTAATATTATTAATATTAAAATATTATTATTTGTATTATAAATTTTAATATTTTTATTATAATTAATATTATTAATATCATAATTAAGAAATTTAAAAAATATATCATTAATTTTGAAAAACAACCATAGATTTGATTTGTAAGATAAAATTATTATAATTATTATTATGATTAAATAATAATATTATTATTAATTATAATTAATATTATTAATTATATTAATAATATTAAACACAACATTCATCTGATGTGTTTTTATCAAGAATCACAGTTGACAACGTTGCTTTCTTTGCCAAAAGTTATTGGGTTTGTATTGGTAACAAGACCCAACATTGTTGGATCTGACTGCCAAGCCAGACTCAAAATATATTGAGTGATGCTGCTTAGCAAAACCCAAAACACTAAAAGGTTTTTTCAACTTAACTTAGGACATGTGAATCTTCCAACTTCATCAGAGGTATACCTAATACGTTGGGAATCCAATGCGATGACTCTCCAGGCCATACGCTCTTGCATACATAGGTCTTGGATTGACTACTATAGTTGAGTTCAAATGATCAAGGAATTAAGTGACCCATATAGGTTTAGCCTACCCCTAGTAGTAGCTAAGCCTTAAACAAGCATATGACATATGAGAGCAAGTCTTCTACGTCCTAGAAAAGTCATGTGCCTAGTACTATTTATTTTGATGAATTAAAAAAAAAAGGGATAAAGAAGAAACTCAAGTGACTAGTCTCCAACCTGGGTATAATTATGATGGTTCAAAATATAGACGAAAACAAGAATTGTATTACTTGGCCCTGGGTTCCGAAGTACTTTGCCTGAATTATCAAGTACACCAAACAATTGCTTAATTGTTGGAAAAAACTCAACTCCCCGTGTTAACATAAATTATCAAATAATTTATTTACACCTAAAATAAAATACAAGTATCTAATGTAGAGAACACTTATTGTTCACCATAAAACAGGAGAAGAGAGGTAAAATTGATCGTGAATTATATGAATTGACTAAGTTAGAAAAGTCCTTATCCACAAATAGTGTTGATAAAAACGTTTATTGCATATATATTTGCAAATATTCTTGCTTTATTTTGAAGTATTTTGTGAGTGTCGCACACGTTGATTAGGATTTTAGATGCCTTTGAGAACTATTCACTTCTTGGGGATTCAACGTGTTTTTCAAGTACTAAATTATTAGAGTAGGCCGAATCTGGAATTAAAGTTGAGCACTAATTGATTTTTGGGTTGTAATGGGAGTTACACAACTCCGTTTTAGGCGTTCTTTACCATTCTGAAACGATGAGACATAGGCCTACAAATCATATGTAGAGCATAGAACTCAATTTTGCTGTTGTGAAGCCCAAAAAGCGATTTTAAAGACAGAGTCCGAATCAGACCTGAAATTCCAGCAACCCAGACACTGTCTCTGCTTTTGGTTCATATCTTAAGTTCTAGAGGTCCAAAAATTGCAAGATTAGTTTCATTAGAAATAAAATTTGATTTTCTACAATTGTTCTAGAAATAGAGAAGTCTTCATTTGCACGTTTTCTGCTCCAAATTTGGCCCACAATATCAGGAGGGGAAAGAATCTGAGACAGAGAAGGAAACCGACTTCTTTTCCTTTGGAGGATAAAGCTAGAAGACACACACACACACACACACACACACACACACCTCTTTAGGCAGAAACTAAGGATGATTTTAGAAACCCTAAAACAATACAAAAGATAGGAAGCGTCGCAAAAAGAGATAAAAATAGAACTGAATAGAAAAAAAAAGAAAGGCAACGACAGACTTCAAGGCATTCAGCTTTTCTACTATCATCCTCCACTATTAAGTGATGTTCAATTTATCAAGATTGTTTCTCTTTAATTTAGCTATGGAGTCAATGGAGTAGTCTTTTGTTCTGGGATTTTTTTATGAAACCTAGCTATGAATATGTGAACAATTTCTTTGATTGAATTAATCCACTAGTTGTTGAGTGTTTCATTCTATGTTCAAAACTTGCATGATTTGGGATTCAATTTGAGATTGAGAAGTGATAACTGTTTTAGTCATTATTTGAAATACCCTAAGGCATCTATAGGATAGAGATATCTATGGAACTTGTTTTATGTTACTTAATGAATTTTGACAAGTCCAAAATTCTCATAAAGATGTATGGAGTTTGCTTGTTGAAATATTTCATTGATGCTTGATAGAGATTAATATTAAATTAGTAACATGATTATCAATTATAAGAATAAATAATTCAATTGAGAAAATTCGCATAGAAATAGTTACGATGAGTCAGAAATCCTAGAATCCATTAAAATTGAATTCAATATTACTTAATTATTGGTTGTTTGTTTTTAATTATTATTATTTGTTTAGTAAATTGTCTCATTCGATTTTTCAAATACATCATAATTTAAGAGATTTTAGTAATTATTAGTAATTTTTGTAAATTCTCGTAGGACAATACTCTAATCATCACTTTATTACTTGTTATGATTCATGCACTTGCGATTTTGACCAACAAGTGTTGAAGAAGCGACCAATTATCCAAACAATTAGAAGTCACTATCGACAAAAAGAAAGCGATTGATCTACAAGTTTGAATGCACGCATAACCAAAGAGATATAACTCTATTCAGAATGAGAGTCCTTAACATAATAATTAATTATAAGTTAGATATTAGACCAAGATTCACGTGTATATCAATAAAAAGGGAATTTAGCTTGCATAAAGATTCAATAAACATCTTTATTTGATACCGATTTGTGTATAGGATTAAAAAGTATCTATGTAAGTAGGATTCAAACTTTATAACAATATAAACATGGTTAGATACTATTGTAAGTGATGGTCAACCCCACATATTCATTTTCACCAATCTCTTTGTCTTCCTTCCCCCCCCTCCCAAAGGGTTCTATTTGAAATATATTTGTTATTTACTTTCTCTTTATTTTTTTCTTTATTAATTGCACTTTAATTCCTGTGATCATCTCCTTCATTAAGACTCATGTGTTTTCTTTATAGATAGTGCTTTTAAAATAGGTTGCCCTTGTTAAACGTCTGAGACTTGAAGTTTCTATTTTATTTCATTATAAGTTGTTGTCAACTTGTTGCGGGTCCTAAAAAAATTAATTTGAAACATATAGATTGGCACACCTAGTGAAGAAAAAGATTTAAAATATATTCTAAAAATCATTAAAACATGCCTCCTAAAAAAATACAGGTAAAATCATCATTGTTATAATAGAGGAACAATTACTATAAACAATTAAAAGAGAATAGCTTCTTGGTCATAAAAAGATCTAAAAATCCATCATAGATGATGTTTCTTATTATAAAAAGTTGTTAACAAAATGATTAGAAAATAAATTACTAAAGGGGACTTACCTTGTTAGCTATTTAGATACTATCATGAATGCTCACTTATTGATTGACTCAAACTTCAAAAAAGAGTTTGAAGAAGCTCCAAATTAGCTTATATCAATAGTTGAAAAAAAAAAATAGAGACATATATATAAGCCATCTATATACCTTATTATGAGGTACATCTTAGGCTTATTGAAGCATCATTTTAGTTTTTCCATGTTTTATGTACCTTTTCCCAGTACTATCATTTATGATTAACTAAGGCCTTTCTTTTGGTCAATCAAACTTTGTCTTTTAAAAAGGTTAGAAATGACCGATTCACCCGCTAACCATACCAGAAATCATCCAAGTTTAGTATTAGGGAGGAGGATTATCTTTTCTCCCATCATCAACATTTACTATATTTAAAAGATGAAAATAAAAACAATTTTCTAAAGCCTAGTTTAGGAGGATGCAATGCCTAAACACCTTGATAAAGAGAGAGGAAGCACTATACACTTTGCTTTAGAATTAGGTAATAGATACTACATAAACCAACAAATTAGTAAAAAAGAAACAACCTCATTCACTAATTAGATTGCTTAAACAAGTTATACGTGAAGGATTAGCATTCTATAAGATATCAAATCTCTTGCACGAACTAGTAATAATAGCTACATTATGATCTATAATAAAGATAGAATCATTAAGCAAGCATGAATTTTGGTACAAAAAAATATATAGAGGGTTCTTGTCTCTATGTCGTTATTGCCTTAAAAGGTTATAATATACCAAGATTTACAAAGGAATAAATGATAAAAAAATCTTCAAGAAAGTAGACAAAGTCATTACTATGATAGTGAAAAAGGCTATGAAAAGTAGTCAACCTCAAACTAAAAAGGTAACATATGTTACCAAAATAAAATCAAGGATCGATCAACAAAGTCATGGTTTATTGCATTAGGATATATTGTAAAAACAAATGCCTCAATAAAGAAGAACAAACCCCTATTGGATAAGAAATGACATTGATAGTATTACAATATAATAAAAGTGTCAAAAAATAACCTTATAAGTTGTAAAAAGGCTTAAACAAATACCCTTATCTAAATAAAAGAATAGTTAAATGATGAAAATGATGTGATTATTGATTCTGATAGATTTTTAGATGATTGCATGATACAGGGTGCTTTGGAATTTTTTATGACCATATATAGTATAAAGATGAAAAACAACTAGAATTCTTAGTTCTAATACAATATATAAGTGAATATAGTGTATTAAAAGACAAGGAACTTGAGAAACCTTCTAAAACAAAAGTGAACAACAATAAAAGAGTTACATCAACCAATACTTTGCCATATTATTTCGAAGGCATGCCTATCCATTTGCTTTATTAGATAGTGATTATTATTGCATGTGTACGACATCGCGACTATTATCCTCCTAGATCGGTATAGTCAAGATAGATGTGGGTGGAAAAAGTAATGAATTTTTGTCCTTTATCAGTAAAAAAAGAAAAGAAAAGGGAGTTTTAACCTAGTATTATAGTTACTAAGAAACCTAATGGTCTGCGAGAGTTTGGGTAAGGGGATTGGTTATGCAAGGAGAAGACATATCACCCTTAGTGCACCCTATCTATTGTAAGTTGCTTTGTTGTTTGTTCTAAGTTGTGTTTTTATTCTTTAGTCTATTTAAGGTTGAGAAAAACCTTTCTCGGTAAGGAGATCTTTATCTTATCAAGTTAAAACTTAGTTATTCTAAAGCCTAGAAAAGTTTGTCCAAGGTTTTAAAAAAATCCTTCTCAGTAAGGAGATTCTTATCTTCTCAAGTTAAAACCTAACTATCATAAAGGCCAAGAAATAAAAAAAAAGGGTTTTTATTTGAAATTTTGGCCAAATCTTAATGGATAATCGCAAACTTGTTATAATATCTATTAACTGATTTTTGTATTTTTCAAAGTATGATGAAAATACATTGTTATTTTTTCGTATAAAATATACATGAATATTTTAGAATATTGTCATATACAATTAAAACATTTGGGTTAATTAATTTTTTTTAATCTCTTTTTTTAACATTTATATAACACAACAAAAAAATTAATAAAAAAAGTGCAACACACACACACATTCTCTTTTTTTCCTATATTTTTACTTACATACCCCTCAATTGTATGTTTACAAACAATAACAATTCAAAATTTAAAAATAAATAAAATGCACATCAAACTTTTAAAATTCAAAAAAGTAAGCCTCATCAAATTCACAAAATAATCTGGAGAAGTTGCCGGAATTCAGGAACAGTGTTAGGAAGCCCTGGAATTACAAGAACAATGGTGGTGCATGGGTCTAACGCACCGCCACCACTAGCGGCTTGTGAACCCATATGTTGTCACAGGTGAAACAAAAATGGGTGGATCGGGTAGATCTTCTCTTCCTCTTCACATCTCTAACAACGATGTCATACATCGTCACCTGTAAAGCAAAGAAAAACACACAAATGATTGATTTTATCTTTCCTCTTTTTTTTTAAGATCTAGTTCATAGGTCTGTTTCTCATTTTTTTTCTTTTCCTTTTTGGTTGTTTCAACAATCAACAGTGGGGGAGAGGCATGGTAGAGGCCAAAGTTGTAGGTAAGGTTTGTTGTCGCTCATAGTGGAGGAGGTTGCTTTTGATTTTTTAAGAGAAAATGGTGTCTTGGGGAAAGGCTTCGGCTGAACTTGGTTGCAACTGGTGCTGGGTTTTTGTGACTAGTGGATGTGGTGGTTGGCTTGACAGTATTAATGGTGGGTCTCAATAATTGGTTGAAGGTTAAGGCTGTTATAAGACGGGCCACGACGGATATAGTTGTCTTGGCAATAGAGAGGGAAATAGATGTGTATAGCGTGGTGTTTTGGATCAGTGATGGGGGCTGTGTAGTGTTAGTGTGTTGGAAGAGGTAGTGGTCTGGTGAGGAGAAGCTGCAGTGAGGGGTCACGGTAGTGAACCAGAGAGAAAACAAAAAGAAAAGGCACTTAACAGCTAGGTTTAGGTTTTTTTGGGCCAGGGGTTTTATGTGTTGTGTGGGTGTCTTTTGTGTGCTGGTAGATGAGAGAGTGTTTTGATGTATGAGTGATTTTTTTTTAACTAATTCTCTCCTCAAATTCCTCTCTCTCCTCTTTTGTGTGTATGTAACTACTTATTAATAGGTAAGAACTTTTTTGACTTGAAGGCAAAGCAAAACAAGATCAATCATTAGATTTCAAGAATAAATCTTTACTACGCATTTGATAACTTGGAGGGAAAGCAAAAATAAAAAAAAATGAACCCTTAGATTAAGAAAAATAATTGTGGACCATTTGATTAGAAATTTGGTTGCTTGGTGAGAGGTTTTTCAATTTTAGAATTGGCCTTTTTCCTTCCACAATTACAAATTGGTCATAAAAAATAAAATGATTTTTTTTTCTTTTTTTTCTTTTTTTGTATTTTATATTCCTTGAAAAAGACACTGAAAATTATGCAAATATGTCAAGAATATATTTTTAGGCTTTTTTTTTGCTATTTTTGGTTTTTTTTCAATTTTTTTTAAATATAAGGTAAAAAAATAGATAGCAACAATTATGAAGACATTGCAAAATAGAATGCATAAATTGTTAAAGTTAACTAGTCTAAATTGATAGTTAAACAACAATTATGACTCATTTTCTATAAGCCAACATTGGCTATGAGTCGTTATTCAAAATTTATGTGCATTGCAACTAACTTCAATGATATATTAGTGCATAAGGTCCTATTTAAAAATGTTACCTCACTAAATATTATGCTTAAGTCCTTGATCAAAATGTTACCTCACTAAAGATTTTGTAAGGGGCATAAGAGATACCATGAGAGTTTTATAGGTATACCTAATTATTAGGTTTAGGACCTCTAGCACAACTTTTTTTATAGTAGAAATAAGGACAAGCTACAACACCCTACTTGAGGGAGATTAGATACATACTAATATATGAGTGCCATTATCTTTACATTAGGCTTTAATGTTTTTGTTCCCCAATGAATCAATTAAAATAGTCCAAAAAATTATAAAATATTTGTGGATAATTTAAGGATGGCAATGATGATGTTGATTTAATCTAATTTATCGATATGGATAATATGAGTGACATATTAACTTTGTTATTAATTAAAAGATAGCATGCATGGAGTGACTACAATAGATTTTTAAAGGCTAAATAATCTATAATAGGAAGAAGATGACCTAGAGTATAAAACATGATATTAAATAAGTCATTTAAACTTAATATCATATTTTGAAGCTTTTAATAATGCTTATAACATTTTAGACAACAAAATAGAACCTTTTTTTATATATATATATAAATAAAGCTGGATCAAGATCATGAATTGGTCTTACCTAATATGATAAGTTTTTCTTTAAGACAACCAAAAGTGGATGATGAAGATGTTGAAGTTCAGAATATGTTAATTAAAGTTAGCTTAGCAATCGAAGAGAAGCCTAAACCAACCTTTATAAGTGCAAGCATGATATAATAACTTTAAAAAGAACATATTTTAGCATTGCTACATACTTATATATATTATTATTTTTATGGGATTATCATGAAATACATGGTTTAGATAGAAGTTTGGTCAAACATATTTTAGCAATTAAGCCTTGTTTTAAGTCATAACCTCTATATAAAATGACTTTAAACATGGTTGATTGTATAAGGAAAAAAAAATCAAATGATCTTAGAAACTTATTTTATTAGGCAAGTAAGATATGCTTAATGAAATTTGTTATTACTTCGTAGACCCTATATCATTAATTTGTTATTAAATTTAACTCTAAACATCGTTGCCTCTAAATATGCATGAAATTTGTTATTAAACCATAAATCTTATGATTAATTAACATTTATCTTTTCCTTTATAACATTTATCTTTTCATACATATCAAATACCAAACAATTATTATTTTCAAGTGGTTTTCATTAACCTAATTAAACAATGAAATATAATTTATTTTTTTAAAAATATTTTTCAAATAAGTTATTTTACATGAACAAAAACTAAATTTATAACTTTGAATTTATGTCCACTAGTTTTCCATATATTTTTAGTCAAAACCAAAACTAAAATAAAGTTTGACGTTAATGGATGATTTATTTTAGGAAAAATTACACTTTACTTCCTAAATTTTATGTGTACTAACATTTAACATTTTTTTTAAAAAAAAGTCAACAAAAATATATTATTATTTACATAATTGTCTTTATTTTTTATTTGATGACTAGAGAGCCATTGCAATATTATATATTTTTTTTCTATCAAACTAACTAATATTACAACTTTGTCATCAAACTAATATTACAACTTTGCCAAAAACTAAAAAAGAACCTAAAACTTATTATTTCAACAAACACTTTACGTGCAATACAAAATCAACTTCATTTTTTTAAAATTTTCATAAACACAAATATGATAAAACCACCATTTGAGGCTTTTTTTTTATTGTTTAGGTTTTGTAATTGTACGGGTAACCATTGGCCTTGATTTTGGCTTCAATTTAAACCCGCTTCACAGGCATTGTTGTCTTCATGATTAAGAGTGTTTGAGAGTGTGGTTGCGATTACTTTTCAAAGTTCTTTTCACTTGAAATGAATCAAAATAATATTTTTATTTATTTTTAAAATATTATTTTTGATATTAACACATTTGAAAACGATCCGAAAACATAAAAAACATTAATTTCAAGCAATTATTTTTCCAAAATTTGCCCAACCTCCATTTAGAATGCAATAGGGGTGAGCAAATCCGGTTCGGTTCGGTTTTTACATAAAAAAATGAACCAAACCGACATTATTAATTTTAAAATTTTAAAACCGAAACCGGTTCAAACCGACTGGTTTCGGTTCGGTTCGGTTCGGTTTTTGTTGTTCAAAAACCGGTAAAACCAAAAAGAAAATCTCGGTGCCCAGTGTCCACAAACTCCAAGCAAATCTACAAGCAAATCTCAGTTTATGTTGTTCACGAAAACAGATCTGCCCAGTGCCCACAAACTACAAGCAAATCTCGATGTCCAGTGCCCACAAATTACAAGCAAATCTCGATTTCTGTTGTTCAAGAACACAAATCTACCCATAAATTACAAGCAAATTATAACTTAATAATAATAAAAAAAAAAAACAAAAACCCACAAGATGCAGACTGCAGAGATAAACTTGAAATGGAGTTAGAATTTTAATCATCAAAAAGTCGTCTCTTTTTTTATCTGCCCAGCCCATGTAGTTTGATTAGAGTAAATGTATTGTTGATGCAAGGGTGAACTTAAAGAGATGAGATGAGAGATGAGAGATGAGAGATAGAGAGAAAAGGAGGAGGGGCTACGGGGAGATGAGAGGCATGGAGAAAAAAGGGAAAGGGAGGGGGGCTGTGAAAAGAATCAAAAGATGATGAGAGACAGGGAGAAAAAGAGAGAAAAAAAGGGAAAAGGGAGGGGGGCTGTGTGAGAAGATGATGAGAGGCAGAGAAAAGAGAGGGAGGGGGGCGTCAACTGCACTTTAGGTCTAGGGTTTTTTCTATTTATACTTGGTTTTTTTTTTAATGCTGGAATGGTTGAACCGGTTCGGTTCGGTTCGGTTCAATCGGTTTCAGACTTTGGAAACCGAAACCGAACCGAACCGGGATTTTTTCTAACTATTCTAATCGGTTTAATCGGTTTTTTTTTTCGGTTAATTTTTTCTCAGTTTTCTCGGTTTATTCGGTTTTCCGGTTTTTTTGCATACCCCTAGAATGCAATATCAAATAGAGTTTTAATGATAACTTGGCAACCTTGATTCTTCTCTTCCCCAATTTTGTATGAATGTCAGCTTAATCGAACGTCTAATGTTGTCATTCATAAAGGTGAAGGAAGCTCAAGCTTCAGAGCTTGTTTGATATTATAGTAGTGATTTCTTTTTAAAATACTTTTTGTTTATAAATATTTTGAAATAATATATTTTTTATTTTTAAAAATTTATTTTTAACTTCAATACATTAAAATAATATAAAAATACTAAAAACCATTAATTTAATATAAAAAATTTGATTTTTTTAAAGTATTGTCACGCGGCGTAGACAAAGAGGCTCTCACTATGTTACTCTGATCTGATGAGCTAGCAACTAAGAGCTCATTTGGCTATGTATTGGCGTCTGCTTTTCTATTTAACCACAATTTTATCCTGTTTGGTTATAAAATGAGACACAGTTTTTGATAAGCTACTTTCACATGCTTTTGTTGCACTTTTCCTTTGCTTTTCATTTAGTTGTATTTTAATATTGTTGAATTTGCTACCCAAACCAAAATAACCTCACCCTCCTTTGAACTAATCAAAAATCAATGTTGAATAGTTTTTGCATAAGATCAAAATTTGATGAGACCCAAGTTTTTGTATCTGTAAATTATAAAAGTATACATATGTTTTAATTCTCACCAATTATTTATATAATTTGATCCCCATCTCAATTTTTTTCCTAAGAATTTTTTTAATTGATGTGGTTTCATGCTTATAAACCCATGAAAACTAGAGGCCTTCCACTACCAAAATTCCTATATTTATCGATAGAATTTTCTGTCAGTATTTGTACTATTATTCCATTGGCAATTAATTTACTGATGGAATCACAGATGAAAATGCTTCGTCGGTGAATCGTTCATCGGTAATTTTTTATTTGTCGGTAAGTCAGTTGGTAATAAAAAAAAATTATTACTGATGGATTTACTGACGAGAAAAGCACGCAAAAAACAAAATTACCCGCTTCATTTCTTCGGCATTTCTCTCGGGAAGATTGTTATATAACCAAAACAAATACCGTATGCAATGCCATCGGTGATTATTTAAAAATATTTTTTAAAAAATCTTTTTAACAAAACTAGAAAATAATTAAATTAATATAAATCAACACTTCATAATACTCAGAATTGAGTTGCTTGGAAAAAAGAAGAACAAAATCAACTCAAACAAATTTGCAAATAAATAAATAACACAAAAAATAAAACAACAACATTGATCTCATATGAAAAACAAATCCTACAAGAACGTTCATACAATTATTAAGAACAAAAAAAATTAAAATAAAAAATATATATATAATGAAAAAAAGCACAAAAAAAAGAAAAACAAATATAATAAAATTAATATTTCTAATCATTCCGTCGATGATTTCATCTGTAATATTTAATTTAAATTTTTAATTTAATCAAAAATTTTCAAAAACCATCAAATATCACCAACGACTTTTCAATCCGTTGGTGATTTCGCTTGTAAATAACAATAATTAATAGTACAATTGGAAAGTGAACAGTTCCAGAGCTCTCTGAAAAATACCGATGGAATGTTCCGTCAATGATTCCTTTTATAATTGACATGATGAACAGTGTCAGGGAGAAGTGAACAATTTACCAACGATTTTATCGACGAAATTAATTCCGTAGGGAAGTCAGTTGGTATAAATGACACATCATCATATTTTTTAGCTTTATTTTAATTCTTTTTTTTTCCCACCGTAATTCCCTCGTTATATACTGAGGGAATATTTTCATCAGTAAAATTCATTATAATTTACGGACATAAATATTCCGTAAGTATTTTCGTTTGTATTTATCAATTTTCTGGTAGTGTTCCTATATGGATTATGTTTATGATGGCAATGCAGTAGGTTTAATGGGACAATAAAATTAGTGTTGTAATTCGCATGATTATTTTTACAATGTATTAATAATGAAATGAACATTAATGTAATTGCAACATAAAAAATTAATACATGTATTTTTAGATCATTTCATCACCGGCATCAATTTCAACAATTGTTTTAATCAAATATCTTGGATATTTATTGAACAATAACTTCAACTATAATTTTAATGAAATACATATTTTAATTAAAATAATTATAACTAAAATTAATTTTTTAAAACTTATTTTTTTATATTATAATTATAAAAACTTTCACAATCCGATAAATTCTAAATGTACAACCGCCTCTACCTCAAGAAATGTTGCCGGTGGACCTAAGCGCATTAGTTGCCCTGGAATTTAAGCCTTTCGTGATTCTAATCCCTTTTATGATCAACATAAATTCATTCCTCGTTGTTTGTGTGCTCCTCCAAGGGGAATTGCCTTTTTTAAATTCGATGAAACCTACCATCTAGCTCTGCACCCTTTAACACTGCATTCCTTTCATTTTGATTATTTTATAATCAACTTTTTATTTATTTATTTTTTATTTTTGAAAGGAAGCCAACCATTCATGTCTTCCCCCACCTGCTAAGTTGGCTGCCAACCTTCTCTTCCTCGTTACAGAGAGTACTGTAATGAACAGGGGAAAAAATAATTGAAGTTTAGGGTTTTCAACGGACAAACCTAACGAGTAGCTACATGGGTTTGGGGTTAGTACAGTAGAAGAAGAAATAAAATGATGGGTTTTTTTACCCCCTTTAAGAAGATACATTGTGTGTATAAACAAAGACAAACATATTAACCTTGTCACTAGTTTAACTAATTAGGGTTTTGATTTCTTTTCTAATAATTATGAGTTTGATTTTTTTTCTAATAATTTTAAGATTATTGGAGGTTTATATGGTTTTTAACTTAAAAATCTGTTAGATTAGTCAATATACATACAAACTCTACTGAAATTTAAAATGGGTGCATTAGAGATTTGGGATATAGGTTTTGTGTTTTTGTTGTGTTTTCCAATTATTTTTTCTAGCAACTTTTTTATAATTTCGACCCTTAATTCCAACCTCCATTTTTATAAACCGATTTTGTGTATGATATATTGGAATTCCAGCCTCCATAAGAAATTGGTTCTGCATAGGTATTTACTGCTAGCAATTATAGCGGTGAAAATGTTTGTTTTGGTTGATAAAAAATATTTTTTTTAGATTAATGTGAGTGTTCGGGTCAGCTTGCACGTACCTCAATTAATTTCACGGATCTTTAAGTTAACGATCATGTAAGTCTCCAGTAACCTTAATGTTTGTGAGACTCGAACTGATAATATGTAAGGAGTAAATTCAGAACCTAATTAGTTAAGTTAGACCTCGATATTAACATTTTTGGATCATAACAAGGCTTCTCTTATGCTAATAAATTTTGATAGCTGCAGGCAGTGACGGAGCTAGGGGGAGGCTGGCAGGGACCTGAGTCCCTGCAAGGAATTTTTCCCAACCTCTTCCTTTGTAAAATATTTAAAATTTTAATCTTTTTAAAATATTTCTTTTAATTTGACCCTCTTATTATTTTTTTCTTATTGCTCCACCTCTGGCTGCGATGTCTACTGGAAAAATAGTTCATCATGTTTTTAGGACCCCTGAATTGTGTGAATTGTATGAAGTTATGACACTGGAAAGACCAGAAGCAATTGAGCTTTTTTTTTTTTTAATTATTGATTTATCTAAAAAAATAATAATAAAATATTTATGATTTTTTTTATTTTAGAGTGCAAGGAGTTAAAATGAATTTTTAACTAAAAAAATAAAGATGATAGACGAACGTGGATGCTAGAATTTAGAAAGATCAAAATTTTTTATTTTATTTTATTCAATGAACCACTTAAGTATTTAAAAATGGATTGAAATTATATTTTTTAAAAATTAATTTTTTAATTTTAAATTAATTTATTTTAATTTTTATATTATTTTAAAATATTTATATTCAAAATAATTTTAAAAAAATATTATTTCAAAATATTTCTTAATAAAACACATTTTAAATAAAACTGCTAATACACTCATAAAAACTCAAAAATAACCCACCCGTTTTAAGAGCTCGACTCAGTTGAGAGTTGAGAAGCGCGTGAGTTTGGAGACAAAAACACTCCAACAAAAATAATTCTAGAAGTCTCTCCTATCATCTCATAAAACCCACTCGAAAACATTACCTCATCAGTCTTGCTAGCTAGGGTTTTATCTGCTTTACTCAAACTCTCAAGCATTTCTAGAACCGGGTACTTATGTCTCTCTTATGCCCTGTTCGAGATTTCATTAACTGCTGTATGATGAATCTGATTTTGATTTTGTTTTTGTTTTTGTTTTTGTTTGATTGATTAGTGCCCAAAGAAAAATAAATAAATGGCAACAGCACAGTTGACAGCATCCTCAATTTCGGTTTCAGCAAGGAACTTGTCTTCCTTTGAAGGATTAAGAGCTTCTAATGTTAAGTTTGCGTCTTTTAAACCAGCTGGTGGCTTTGCTCTCTCTCAACGCCCTTTTCGGTGCTTGGTAGTTAAAGCTGCCACTGTTGTCGCTCCCAAGGTAAAAATTAATTCTCTTTACCAACCAATTGCTTTTGTTTTTCCTTTTAAAGTGCTGAATGTATGCTTAGTGTGCTGTGTTGTATAAAATAGTTTAAATTAGGAATTAAAGTGTGTTGTTTTTGGATTTGCTGAGTGTTAGATTTGTTAGAGTATTTTCTCATACCTTATTTTGGGTTCCTTTTCTTTTTCTTTTTGTTATCGATTGCATCCACAGAAGGTTGATTTCATTTGGTTTAATTTGATTCTTGTTGGGTTTTAATTCAATGCTTTTAATGGCTTGTTTGATTTGATGGTACTTCATTCCTGTAGTACACATCAATTAAGCCTTTGGGTGATAGAGTGCTGGTGAAGATCAAGACTGTTGAGGAGAAGTCTGAGGGTGGCATCTTACTTCCATCTTCTGCCCAAACAAAGCCTCAAGCTGGTGAGGTGGTTGCTGTTGGAGAAGGGAAGTCGATTGGGAAGACCAAGCTGGACATTTCTGTGAAGGTCATTTTTTTGCCCATTAGATGATTTGTAATTCTCTTATATTCATTCATAATATGCTACTGAATTATTGGGTTGGTTGGTGCTTTGCTTTTAAAGACTGGTGCCCGGGTTGTATATTCCAAGTATGCGGGGACTGAGGTGGAGTTCGATGGCTCAAGTCATCTTATACTGAAGGAGGATGATATTATCGGCATCCTTGAGACAGATGATATCAAGGATCTTAAGCCACTGAATGATAGAGTATTCATAAAGGTACATTACCCTCCACTATCCATTGGTTGGCGCATATTGATTAGTATATTTCATTAATGGGATGCTGTTTGTCTTTGGCGGCTGGGTGATTTTAGTTTTAAAGTTGTGTGAAGTAATTGATCTTGAATCATTAATTCCCTTTTTTCACCTCATGTTGCCTTTTTGGGTGTCTTGAAAATGATGGCATGGCATGTTAGCAATAAATCTAGTATGATCTTCTCCACGCTTCATGGTTGTATGGGCACTTGAAGTTTCACAATAATTTGTTATTTGGATTTGATTGTAGCTTGCTGAGGCGGAGGAGAAAACTGCTGGAGGCTTGTTGCTGACAGAGGCAACTAAAGAGAAACCTTCTATTGGCACGGTGAGATCAAGTGTTTCTTACATTTCTCACATGCATTACTGGAAATGTTCATCGGTTGTGATGTATATACTGCTTTTTGATGAACAGGTGATAGCAGTTGGACCTGGACCACTTGACGAGGAAGGTAACAGGAAGGCACTACCCGTGTCCCCAGGAAGCACAGTTTTGTATGCCAAGTATGCTGGGAATGACTTCAAAGGGAGTGATGGTGCTAACTACATCGCATTGAAAGCTTCCGATGTAATGGCTATACTCTCTTAGTTGTCAGTATTCTCTACATGTGTGACTGAGTTTTGTGGCTGAGTTGCCTCAGGGCATACGGATTGTGATTGTAGTCTTTGAATGTAATTTGAACTGCTGGATTGTTTGAATCAATTTGTAGCACAAATTCTCACTAAGATTTCTGGCTGACAACCCCAGTGGGTGGGTGGGTGGATTTGGTCACAGAAAGATAGGGATGATGATAATAATAAACTATATTCACTGGTTAAAGCAGTTTTAATCTAATCCAGTGGGACTGATTCCATCATATGTGAGCAATAAGCCATTTGTGTTAAGGATCCAACCCTACTCCTGTTCCCTAAAGACGAAGTGAATTACACGGAACTGGGCAGCTTTTCGTCGAAGGCGCAGCTGGTTCAATACAAGATTCGTATATGCTTAAAAGTGCACTTAGCTTTGATCTGTGTGACAGACGCTATCATTATACATTATAGTATATATTATACAAAATAACTAAAACAGGAAAGAAAAAAAAAATAGTCGAAAAAAAAGAGGTTGTCTTTTTTTTTTTGTTAAAATTGTTTTTCATGAAATGTATTAAAATAATATTTTTTTTATTTTTAAAATTAATATATCAAAACAATTTAAAACAAAAAAAAATTAACCAAAAAAATTTTGAATTATTAAGAAACGCAGTTTGGGCAGCATTCCTAAACAAAGTCTTAGTTATTTAACTTTAACAATTCTTTTTACATTAAAAACAATATT
>Ga0307507_10004221_pt1 | contig 25968 bp, 21 predicted proteins | sample 7_EM_MG_FD_207223 | JGI IMG/M metagenome (GOLD analysis project Ga0307507, IMG submission 207223) | Populus trichocarpa ectomycorrhiza microbial communities from riparian zone in the Pacific Northwest, United States - 7_EM | ecosystem: Host-associated > Plants > Roots > Unclassified | place...
TTTTCAAATTTTAACAAAAATGTGGACCAGGGTGGATCAGGGTGGACCAGGAGGACCAGGGGGACCATAACCCCCCTTGGTGGACCAGGACTGGTTTTTACATTTTGCTGATGGAGTATCTTATTTGAATCCACTCGCTGAGACAAATCGAATGGTGTATGGCTCAAAGTGGTGGGAGTTCAGTAGCTATTAGCAGATGAAAAAGAATAATAGCTTACCAGGCAGGTATCCGCTCGAGTATGGGAGTTTATAATTGGAATCCACTCGCTGAGACGAATCGAATGGTATAGAGCCTGAACTGGTGGGATGACTGTAGCCTCCAGTAGCTATCAATCTGGGGGGGGAGTATCCAGGTACATTCAGAGGGGAAGGCAACTCCACAGCCAGCGGTCGAAGCAAGTCCCGAAGTTGCTCATTTGAATCGGCTTGCTGAGGCGAATCGAATAATGTATAGCTCGAAGTGGTGGCATGACTGTAGCCTTTATTAGCTATCAAACTGGGGTGGGTAGTACTTGGGCACATCCAGAAAGCAAGACAGCTCCACAGCCAGCAGTCGGATCAAGTCCGGAAGTATATTATTTGAATGCCCTCGCTGAGACGAATCGAATGGTGTATAGCCCGAAGCGCTGGCATGACCGTAGCCTTCATTAGCTATCAATCTGGGGGTGGGGGAGTACCGGGGCACATTCAGGAAGCAAAGCAGCTCCACAGTCAGCCGTCGGATTGTGTATAGTAGTAACTCATTTGAATCCGCTCGCTGAGATGAATTGAATGGTGTATGGCTCGAAGTGGTGGCATGTCCGTCGGTGTTAGCAAATGAAAAAGAATGATGACTCACCAGGTCGGCGTCCGCTGGGGTCAGGGAGTACACGATTGGAATCCGCTTGCTAAGACGGATCGAATGGTATAAGGCTCGACGCAGTGGCATGTCTGTAGCTGTCAGCAGAGAAAAGAGAATGGTAACTCCACACCCAGCGGTTGGATCAAGTTGGGAAGTAGTCCGCTGGAATCCACTTGCTGAGATGGATTGAATGGTATAAAGCCTGCCTGCATAGCTCTTCTCTACCTGTCAGCAGATGAAAAACAATATTAACTTATCTTTCTGCCCTCCGCCATGGTGAGATTTATGGAAGATGAAAGGGGTGATAGTGTCGAGAAACTTAAGCACATTACCTGTCTCTTTAGTTAGAAAGATTCAGGGGTTTGTTGTAGGTCGCAGTGGTGACTGGGACAATCAATACACTATTAGATAAGAACTGTCTCAATAGTCTCTTCAGGATAGCAAAATTATTGGAGGTAGGAAGAGTAGACCCTGAGTCCTAGGATGGATGAGGGTATAGTGCATGAACGGATAAGTGTGTACCTCATTTAGGTGTGTTTTTAATCGTACATAACCTATGACACAGTGGTCCAGAGTAGGTAAAAAAACCGTAGAAATATAGAGAATGTGAAGGAGAATAAAAGTACAGTTTTTTAATTTTGTAAAAGCAAGTAGAAGAAATGGCATCCTGGTTTGAAAAGGTCAAGATTTTGGTGTAGATTTAGAGTCTTGGCGTTGAAATGCAACATCAAAAGCTGACTAATTTGGTGCTCTCAAACTTAATGTTAGTATAAAGACAAGCAAGAAGCAGAGTACAAGCAACAACACACTGTACACCAACCTGGACAATGGTAAATACATTCAGCATGGTCGGAATCAGCAAACGAAAACGACAAAGCCGGACTGCTGGTCATCTTGGTGGTTGACCCAAAAAGGCAGCAGCAGGACCTCCTCCTATTGGAAAAGCCTCTCAATACCTGGAAGAGGTCCTTCAGAGGGAACTAGTTTTTGAAGGTATATTCAACCTAATATCCTTATTTTGAGTGGAAGCTAACCAGTTTGGAAGGCCAAATATGAGTGCCTGTGGTGGATCAAAACCCAATGAGAGCAGGGAGAGCAGGGAGGACTCCTTGTCGCCAAATGATGTGGCGATGGAGAAAGCAAGCTGAGACACAAGAAAGTTTTGAGAAACTTAGTGCAACTTAGGGTGAAGTGCTAGAGGCAAAGGTTTGAGTAGAGGGAAAAGGTGCGCAGGTGGAAAATGGAGGAAATGAGGGGAACGAAGTGGGGGTGGAAGATATATGGGAGCAGGATATTCTGCAGAGGACAGAGGGTGTAGAGGGGGAGGAGAGACTGGAGAGGCAGGAGGGGGAGCAAGGCCATGAGGGGCAGAATAGAATGGGGAACCAGGAGGAGCAGGAGGGGCCAGATGGAGTAGAAAGGCAGGAAGGACTGGAGGGAGACGAGGGACAGGAGGGGAGGGAGAACCAGGAGGAGCTGGAAGATAATCAGGGAGAGGAACTGGCTGAAGCAATTCGGAGCTGGCCAGTTGTAACTGGTATGGGTTACTGGTTGGTTTCAAGTATCGTTTGATACTCAGTATGTTTTATGTTTGGTTTCGAGTATTGTTTGATACTCAGTATGTTTTAGGTTTGGTTTCGAGTATTGTTTGATACTCAGTATGTTTTATGTTTGGTTTCAAGTATTGTTTGATACTCAGTATGTTTTATGTTTGGTTTCGAGTATCGTTTGATACTCAGTATGTTTTATTCATTGTGTCAAGGTATCATTTGATACTTGATATGTTTTATGTAACATTTCAAGGCTACCATTTTGGGAGTGCTTATGGTTATTGTTCACAAGGCTCCGGTTAGCCTGACAAGTGTATTTAAGACCTGCTATTCTCCGGACTTAGAGAGAGCAGACTTCGGCAGACAGAGTTTCAATATACTTGGTTGAACAGTTACTTCTTCAGTTCGCTTCGAGAATCCAGTAAGATTAAACATACTTAACTATTAGGAACTACTTGGTAGTTGCAATATAGTAAGAAGTTTGTTACAACAACTTAGTCTAAGCTTCCGGTACTTAGTCTCATTATATACCACGCTTTGATATAGAGAGAGTATCGTTACCCTATCGATTCCCGCCACCACCCAGGAGGCAGTTACACCAGTTTTGTCTCAGTATCAAACCACTCAATTTAAGTATCGAATTCTGACCAAAGGTAAGTTTATATTGTCTCTTCTGCATTGAGCAATACACTTGACTTACTTATTTTCAAGGTATTCATGATATGGGCAAGCGGTTAAACTCTAAGCGAAATAAACTCGAAGGCCAAGATCTTGTACATCACTTGTAAGTCCTTGAGTTTCTTTGATTTCAACGATTTGGCCTGCAGAAACTGTTCTGGAAACGCTCCCGGCAGGATGCCGCACCAATTGTTGCGGCAACTGGTAGCCAGGGAAGATGTGTTTGTAATTGTATTATCAAAAATGAGAAGACCTAAATTCAAAGCCATATTGTTCCCTCCTCCCTTCAGGGCAAGTCCCCAATGCTACACCGCCTAATTGATAATGAGGGTACAGGACTCGCCCTCCGGGAATATCTTGCTGATGCTTGTGAGAGAGTGACAGGACGGAGTGTTGAATATGCCATCTCGACCCATTGGCAGACCGGAATTCTCCCCTTCGAAGAGCAGCCAGAATTGAAAAACCCTCTACTTCCATATACTCCAGAAACAAATGCACAGGTGGCCCAACTTGCGGACGAGAGAACTGAGATCAAGAATCCTTTGAGCTGTCGAACAGCAGTAAAATGCCTGCATGAGATGGGGTATAAATTTCGTGATGTACACAAGGGGGTCTACAAGAATGGCCATGAGCGCAGTGATGTTGTTCAATATAGACAGGAGCATTTCTTGCCTGCCCTCAAGGCCTTGGAAGACGGTATCGTGCGCTGGGAATTGGTTCATAGTGAGGAGGGTGAGGCCTTGGAGATTATACTATATCCAGCAAACCTGCCTCCTGGAATAAGGCCTATTGTGCTTGTGGTGCATGATGAGTCAACCTTTAATGCCAATGATGGCAGGTCAAAGATATGGATCAAAGATGACAATATTCCTTTGAAGAAGAAAACTCGAGGAAAAGGAATCATGGTTTCAGATTTCCTCACACCAGGAGGACGACTATGAGTGGCTGAGGGAGCAAGCCTAGTGCCCACTTTAGAGTATGGACTTACAGATAATAGTCCTAAGCGTCTGGATTCCCATTTGGCCGCCTGTTCAATTGAATATGGAGTTGAAACCTGGTGGGATGGTGACCAACTGGTCGAACAAGTGTTAAAGCTGGCAATACCTATATTTGAGACTGCTTATCCAGGCTGTCATGCCTTATTCCTGTTCGACAATGCAACTAGTCATTTTGCTTATTCACCGAATGCATTAAGAGCCACTTCAATGAATTTGCGCCCAGGTGGAGCCCAACTGCCACTTAGATCTGGTATAAATAGCCTAAATGGGGAAATTCAAGCTATGGTACAGTCAGATGGCACACCCAAAGGTTTGCAAATGGTCTTACAAGAGAAAGGCCTATGGAGACCTAGATTATGTGTCCAATGTCGCTGGCCGGATGGGAAGAAGAACAAGCAGTGTCTTAGTGGAGGCACCTGTTGTGCAAGAGCATTAATTGCACAAGAACCAGATTTCAAGGGTCAAAAGTGTCGATTGGAAGAAGAGGTTGAATTAACTGGTCATCTTGTGCACTTCTTCCCCAAGTATCATTGTGAGCTCAATTTTATTGAGTATTATTGGGGGGCAGCCAAACACTATGCTGGTCAAAGATGTGGGTATCATATAAGGGCACTGCGCAAAATGGTACCTGAATGTTTGAATTCTGTTAAACCAACTCTCATCTGGAAGTTCTGGGCACGAACAGAGAGACTGATGAGAGCATATCGAGAAGGGATTGCTTATGGTACTTCTGACTTCAAAGAGAAGGTTACTAAGACTTATAGAAGTCATTGTAGAGTCTCAAATTCTCAAAATGTATCATAGATTTCCTATCAGTCAATATACTTTCTTTTATACATTACATCATTTATACTCCTTCATAGCCTATCACTAATGGGCTTGGCATTTTTTTGCACAGCCACTGTTGCATTTTCCTGTGCCACAAGGTACACACTGTTTTATTCTTGAACCCTAGAAGTTCTGAGAATCAAGATCTGTGGGGTGATTAGTTGAGAAACATTACCATGGCAAGGTTGGGGGTGGCTGGTTGCCATTCAACCAGGATCCGGACACACCGCCGCATTGGGCGTACCTGGCAGATTCCATCCGCCATGGTGCATGGGCTCTTCACCCAACGGACTTTTCGTTTTTACTGATGAAAGGATAAGGAAGGCAGTCTTTATACCTTTTTTGAATGAGGCATGTACCAAGACTATGACCTCTCATAGTATTTAGCAAGTATTCACCGCCACTGGCATTTGGCCCATGAATTCCCGCCGGGTTCTTGGTAAACTAGGACTACCAGCAAGAAAGCAGCTCACCGCGATTGGAGTTGCTAGGAACCCTCAAACGGCATGGGATATTAGAGGGAAGGTTAAGGCAGGCAAGAGGCTGCTAGATATTGGGTTTATGAGTTGGGAGGATAGGAAGATGGATCTAAAATAGAGTGGTGGAATACAGGATTAGGTTGTCGGAATTCTACGAGAATTGGGCCACTAGTTGGAAACGGCTATAGTAGAAAAGGAACTCTATCAGGAGTCCAATCGACAACTTCAGGGAACGAGCAAGCTCTTTAATACTACTAATAGGTAGCAGCTATCAGTTGCCAGGGTTCTCAATGGAGCTAAACTCATTCGCCTCTGTGATGCCCATCTCATCAAAGATTCAAAAAAGGCCCTCCGTCTTCCAGTCTCCCGGAAAAAGAGTACCCCAAAGCGAAAACCCGCCAAACCCCTCCCTATTCCATGTATACCACCAATCAGAGTTCAGGAAATAGTTATATCTAATACTCCAATGGTTATGTGTATAGATCTGGGGGTTGAAGAGAGCGAGGAGGAGCAGCTAAGCGAGAATGAGTGGAGCACGCCTCATACGACCCCCCACCATACCCACAGATCTAGTACGGTAGTATATTTGCTGCACCCAAATCCTTACATCCTAATGTGCCTCTCCATATGCGGCTTCGGTCCCGAAAGCCATAACCCTTTTCTTTCCTTTCAAATACTCAATTTCTCATAGATATACCCCCCCTTTTTTATTTCCTACTACTCCACAATTTCACTCACTTCTAGAATTTTTACAAACCACCACTTTCTTTCAGTAACACTCTCTCATGGCCCGGGTTTTCATAACCGGTATTGGTTTCTTGGGAGGACCTGTATTGAGGGAGATATCGTTGAATAAATACATTTTTCGGACCGGAAGCAATGGTGAAACCCATGTGTCAGATCCCGAACATGTGTCAAATCACCATCCCTGACGTTATCTACCTATGAAATAAAAATAAAAACAGATATTTAGAAATATTGACTTGATCAGCCTACCCAGAGGTTATTTGTCTTGATAAATATTTTCTAAGACCATTAGATAATACTCTACATGCTGAAAAGGTTTGATATGCATTGAGGCATATTTGTTGCGTTGGTAAAGTTGTACATTTGTTGTATAACAATACCCAAATAATGCTTTAATATCAAACATAAAATAGACTTAGTATCAAATGATACTTGAAATTACACATAAAACATACTGAGTATCCAATAATGGAACCAAATATAAAACCTATCAAATATCAAATGATACTTGGAACTAAATATATAATGTACTGAGTATTAGATGATACTTGAAACCTAATATACAATCGACTAAGTATTAAACGATACTCAAAACCAAACTAGTAATATATTTTGGTTACAGTAGTATACTAGCTTAATAGTAATCTGCCAAACTAGAAACTAGAATTACAAATATAAGTAATAAATGTTTCTTTCCCTTTAGACTGTATTTTTCTCATACTATTGTCAAATCATAGATTTTCAAATCAAATATATTTCACACTTTTAAACCTGGCTGCACAAGTAAAATTCTGCTATCTTATGACAATAACCACAAATATTTTTTGATATTGTTGAAATATGATTTTAGGTAGACTACCTCTTGATGTTTAATCTACAAGCTAGTACAATCCAGAACCTTTTCATAACTAGCTAAATAATCACTTGACATAATATGCATCTTTCTCTTATACTATGATACCAGGTAGTATAAGCCCCAATTAAATGCCAAGGTATGTTCCCTAAAAGGCTATCATTTCATTACTAGATTTTCAGATAATATCTAGTATTTATATATCTTACTAAATTTTCAAATAGTATAATACCAGTCAAAGTTGAATGTTATCAGTCTCTCACCTGTATTTTGAAGTAATCAACTCTATACCAGAAATTACTTTTGTGAATTGTACTATAAAAGTCCAAATGATTAGATTGGATACAAGATCTTAGAGCTGTCTTTAGTAATATAGACTAGTAAGTCACCATTGTCCTTTTCCCAGACTACAACTGGAGAGTTTATTTTCCTAGTGCCCTCTACCCTTCTACCTAGCTGAGGGGATTTTAAATACCTTAGCTATTAGTTTGATCATTTGAGCTCTCTGCTATCATACCTTTTATTACCTTGTACCAAAACCTCCTGAGTGGTTTTTCAAGATATTGGATGAATGAATAGCAACTATCAAGGGAAGGATTCTTTTTTTAAGCCTTTCAGACTACAGTAGTTGTTGGATTGCTACGAGCAGCTAAGCTATACCTAGGATGAACTTTGTGTTTTGTCGAATATAGTATACTAATATAAGGCTCTGTCTGAGGCAGGAGTGCATATTCGAGTATATGGTGTGGATAGATGCTTTGATAAGACCCGGATGTAATTCTTCATTATAGCCCTATCACTGCACATATACTATGAAGTTTGATTGCTAGGTAGGCTACCTTGTACAGGGTTGAGGTATCGCTTGGGTCTGGAAATATCGAGCTTCATGCTGGTATATCCCGGTGGAAATGTCAATTGTATCAACATCCAGGATATAGGAGGAATATGCGGCCTTGATCCTTCTCAAAACCCTTTTTTGAGTCCTTTGACAAGCTATTTTTGGTCTCCTTCATGACATCGCACCCGTCCCAAAACCCCCTGCCTAGCGCCCCCCCAATCCCTCCCAAAAAACAAACTCAGCCTCCTCCCCTCGCCCCCACTTCCTAACTCCACATTGCAAAACGTGACAATGCGCGAATCATGATGTTCTGCTTTGGTCTCGGCCTCCGTGGTCCCTGCGCCGATGCAATAGCAACTAGCGCCTCCCCCAGCGACTGCCTCGCCTTCCCGCCTAGCCCTGGGATCTTCCTCTCGTCTGCGATGGTGAAAGGCACTTGAGACGGGGAAGAGATCCCCGTCTGAAAGGATGCCACTTGCCGCGAGATTTGAGGAACGAAAGTTTTGCTGTCAATGTTTTCCCCCTTTAATTTTTGGGGAATGATATATTTGAAGCTTGACCCCATTTTGTGCCCGCCTTGAGGGGCATGATGGATAGACTAGTAGATAGAGTAGTGATTAGAGGTTTATATTATAGGAACTCATGGTTATATTGGGCTTGGGATGGTAGGGTAGATGCGGTTTTATTAGATATTAGAGAATTTGAGAATTTGAGATTGTGGTTTCTATCCCAGCTTCATCCTGAGTTGTCTTTCTGAGTTGTGAACAGTTGGTGGATTGGTACCGCTTAGTGGTATTTCGAAATGCTAGGAGCTAGAAATATGGGGGACTTGCTTGCTGGGGTTATCGTATTAGCTCCTCCAAGAGAGGGATGTTCGTGCAATATTTCCCCCACTAAGAAAGGGGTGAAAAACACACCAAAAAACCTGAATTCCGAGGCAAACAAGAAAAACCACCAAACCTTACTAGGAGAGGCGATTCCAACTTCGTAGGGCATCGCTCTCTTCGACGAGTTAATACGGTACGTTGTGCGGAGCGTTGATTTCCTTAGGTAGAAAGGAAGCGGAAAGAAGGGTGAGAGGGTAATGTATTTGGACGTTTTTATTAATATATCGCTATGGAGAGGGCTTCCCGAGCGTACTCAGCTTGTGTGCTTTGGGTATGAGAAAAGAGTGCACGGTGATCTACCTGACACTCCCGAGTTTTGGCTCGTGCATGATCATCTGGAGAGTGAGAAGTGATGAGGTGAACTTACGCTTTGGGAGACTGTTTGAAATAGCGGCTACTCATGATCTACTAGCAGATAATCATGGTACACATCCAGTAGATTCCGAACTTTGGTCTTCACTAGCTATACTCTGTCCTTTTTTATTTTTAATTTTAATTCAATGTTCCTAGCATGAAATGGATCATTGGCTATGGCTCGGAAACTCCTATAGTAAATATGTACGGTTGGTCCTGTGTGCCCGGTAGAACGATAATTATGTTCTATCTTCTATCCTTCTCCCTATATCTTTCCACAGGGACTGGGGTCCAGAATGTGTTCACTGGTGCCGCTGGAGTGATCGGTATTTCGGGAAGGGAGTGGATATTGGGGACTGCATGGCGGAACCAGGAATGACTTTGAGTTGCCTATGTACGAGGGCTAGCGCAAGATGAATATGAAATTTCGATGGCTGTGCTGGACTTGAAAGTTTGCATATATATGTTTTAGAGTTTCTATCGTTGTTTAGATACTGCGGAACGGTTGAATAAGATGCTATTTAAGATTGGTTCCCACTTTTCGTCAAGGTCTAGGGGCCGTAAGAGTGATGTTTCATGATTTCAGCTCTGGCTATCTATTCCAAAGAGTTGACGAATAAATGAGGAGTTATGGTTATTGTTATATGATATTAAGCTTATTGGGCTAGAGGGCTATGTTGTTGGTTAATATACAGAATAGTAGGGACTCACTAGCCTATCAGATTCTGGGACCCTGTCGGACTTTGCACAAATACCCGAGTTCAGAGCCTACAGGAGCGTTGGATATTTTCCTAAATCCCCGCTGCCTCATCGGTAATCTCTCCCTCATTTTGAAGTGAGCGAATATCCCTTCTGCTCAAGAATAAAATTTTCGGGTTTTATCTGCTTCCTCAAATAATAACAAATTTGGGTGCATTTCATAATCTAAGGGATTTGTACTAGGGCAATAACTATATCCCAAATTCTATATGGTGGTGAACTATGAGGGGGCTAAGCTGGTTGCGTTTGCCATCAGAATGCACTTTGCGACTGATGGATAAAGAAAGTGGAGTACCGCCGCTAGAGGTATATTTTAATGAAGAGATGCTGGCGACTGTGGGGGACGCAGGCCGGTTGTCGGAGTTTACCGCATCACACAAGGCGCCCAGGCCCACAGTTTTCCAGTCCTTGACCTGCCTGGAGTAGGGTGTCCAGGCACCCAAAAAGGGTCTAGCAATAGCCTATAATTAGCCTCTGCCGCCTCCTAGATAGACGGACTGGGCAATCATGATACTATTTGGGAGTACCTAATCCCCCTGTTAGCAGTTGGCAAGCCAGGTGTCGTATTTTCGAATATGTGCTTCAAAGGTAGTGAGCCTGGGAAAGTCGTTTTAACTAGAATTGTATTTAGGCAGATAACACAAAGCTTATAGTCTGGGGAGCTATCCGGAGATTCTCATTTATTGGCCATGGGGCGGGACACTGGCACACTGTGAAAAAGCTTTCCAACCATGGATCAGACCGGGTCAAACATAAATTTTCATTCACCCATGTCCATATACGCGCCTATTGCCTTTACAAGGGCTTAAGAACCACTTACTTGCGCCAATCCAGGGGCTGTCAATCGGTGGGAAGGTTTGGAGCCACCGTGGCGATGTCTCTTGATGGGTGAGATGTCGTGATCTACAATAACAAAAGGAAGTTAGCAAATAAAGAGAGGGTGCAAATATGGGGCTATGGTTGGCATCTCCGGTCGTGATACCGCTGTACCGATACTCTCTTGTAGGCCGGCGCGGGGGGCTGTGGCGCCTTTGGCCTCTCTGCATTGGCGTGTGCATTCCCTTTAGAGTCACACCTGTCAAGGAATAATTTCCGGTGATCCTAGCGCTGATACGTAGCATAAGTCGTCTTAACACCCATTTTCACAGACCCTTAGAGTGCACCGTAAGGACATATATAGAACCAACTCCCTCCAATGCTATTTTCAAGCTAACTAGAACAAAGAGAAAGAAGAAAAAATCCCTAAACAGCCCCCAATATCCATGCATATGCGAACCCGAGAACGATACTTCAATAAAGATATGCCAAAAGAAAACAAAAAAGGAAAGGAGAAAAGAACACCGTGCTAAAAATAAATAAAAAAGAGCACTCAGCACGTTATGTTCCAGAATCAAGTCACCAGTTCCAGCACTAGGGACGCGCATTTACCGATGAAGAAAGAAAAGAAGGGGAAAAAAACAATTAATCTAACCGGAAACTACTACATACACCCACTGCACCCCCGTAAATGCCCTTTTTCTCTTTCTTTCTTTGGCTGGCTGAATGATCGACGCCGGGCGACCCGGTGCAACTGAATGATTGGGACTGCCGGCTTTCTCCATGTCCCTTGGCCAATGCTTATCCTGAAGAGTTTTCCAATTCCCGTAGCCCACCGTGTTGAGTATGTTGAGATGAGCAGGATAATCATTGGTTTGAGGAAAGGGAGAAGGTCGATAGAAGTCGCGGTGGCAATCAGAAGACCTCACAATAGGCCTATCAGCTAGCACAACGGACATTAGCATACTTACCCACCCACCCACATCCGTCCGCCCACCCAGATCTACCCGCTGTACACTGTTACAAAAGGAAAAACACGCCCAGCCTGGGGAGCCCGTCACATGTGCCCATATAGGTGCCGGTTTATTTCAATGGCAGCCCTTGCGGTCTCCTGCATCACGGAGCGCGTCGCCACAGCTTCTCTGTCGGGAGATATAGGCCAACAATCCGATCCGATGGGGCCGGCCGGGAAGCGATATCGATCCTCCAGATCTATTAGTGCTGTCTGAGGACCATTTATCACGCTGAGAAGATGGTTGAATCTCTGGCAGAAGTCTTGCGGGTTTGCTAGGGCTTCGGTGACAATCATGTCCCGAAGGCCGGCGCGGGTGAGTAGGGGCATGCCATGCTCGACCGGTCTGAAAGTTTCTCGATGTTCTTCTGGGACGCTTCTGATCTGCTGCTCAAGGTTGCGCGTGCCCTCTTGGTAGTCCCACCCGCACTGTCGGTAAATGAGGAGGGTCTGGTAGTCGCTCCAGGCGAGTCCGTGGGGATTTTGAGCGCTGCTATTAAGGAAGAGATGGAATATATTGTCTTGCTCGGGGTAGCGGAGTAAGGCCATGATATAGCTAGCCTTTTCCGGTTCGAAATCGCCGCTTCTTGGTTCACGAGTGAGAGAGATGGAGTTGTGTATCGAGTCGATTAGGCGTTTGAAGCGGTCCGAGGGCCTCTTATTTTCTGTGATCATGCGGTCCCAGAATGGGTGTGGTGAACCGGGATACTGGGGCGCGGTCCCGTCGGCAACTAGTGGGAAACCGTTCGGTGATGAAACTCCGACTTGTATACGTTGGTATACTACATGACCTTCCGTATGACCGCGTGATGGCTGCGCGTCTCTCTGGCATGAGGCACAAAGGTCATAGTTGACGCATGACATGCAGTGGTATCGTGGTTCGTGTTGGGGAACATATCGATTGCAAGAACTGCACTGGTGAAATTCTGTCTCTGCTGTCTCCATTTATTCGGCTTCTAATGTTTCTTTCGCTGCTGTTGGGATCTAATCATATCATTAAACAGTATTGGGCTTGATATTTAAATATATTCCGTGGACCCTCTAAGAGCCTCAAAGGTATGCTATGATGTACAAATTAGTGGCATGAGGCTCTATTAGCTTTTAATTCCTTTTTCTCAGCCGTTCCTTGGCCATACCTATGGTGCGTAATAAGTTTTCCTCAACCTCCATATGATATGTTGTAAAGACTCTAGAATGTATATAATTACTTTTTTCCGTCCAACGAGATCGTGTTAGAGTTTTGTTCGGTGGCCAATGATCATGATGAGGAAAGAATTTATGATGGGTCGATTAGTTTGTCTTACGACAACCACTGCATGTACAACGGTCCTGGACGATCGGGAGGTGGTTAGTGAAACTCTGTACCACCAGTCTAACCAGCTTCCTAATGTGGTTGCTAATAGCTGGAATATCTTACCATGACCTAATCGCCGGATATGGCTTCCCTAAACTTGACCAACTAGATAACACTCTCCCCCTATAAACTGACAATAATGCAAGGATAACAAGTGGGGAAGGGTAAACGGCACTCCCACATCTTTAAACACCGACGCGATTCTTTGGGGCCAGCAAAACTCGAATAATTCCTACAAGCACAAAACGAGGTATTACCCTTCGGGAACCCCGAAGTTCTGCATGTTGCTGGAAAGATCGAAATGAAGTCCACTCAACTAAGAGCACAAGACTAGATACCAAGAATTTCGGAGTGATTTTGAGAAAAATATCTTGTAATTGATTAAATGAGAGGAGTGGTTGGCAGAAGCATGCGGCTCCGGGAAGAGGAGGTAGTGCTTGCTCGGACTCGCTGGAGTTTATGGGTAGCGATAAAGTAGCTCATAATTGAGCTGGCAATGATCTGGCATCATGACGCCTATGAAACCCCCCCAGCCGTTAGACGAACTAACCCCAAGGTGCACCAACATTACTCTATGTATCCCTGCAATATGATATTGAACTAGCGTACCTACATAAATGTACCAGTATGAAAACCCTAGCGTTCATTCACAATTCCTATCGGAGGAGAAGCCTCCCTGAAAAGCTTCGGTTTAACAATAGTTATAGAGAGATATAGCTTAGCATGCGTTAGCCTCTAGCCTCCGGGGGTGGAAGCATACTACTGAATGTGAGATCCCGATGCCGCCCACCACCCGCAAAGAAAAGGCTTGGTCCTAAATGGAAATTTTTTTCTAACACGTGGTAACTTTGGTAGTTCCCTTTCCCGATCGCGGAGGGGGGGCCCCGGCCCAACTTCTAGCTGAAGGTCATCAAGTATCACTCACTCCAACTGTTCACGGACAACCGGGAGCCGTGAGTAATAGCGAGGCTAGTGATAAACTTATCTTTTGGCCCTCCTCGCTTATGCAGAACAACAGCTTGATTGAACATATCGCACTCCGGACTGATCGGACTGGGACAAAGATCAGGCGGAGTATAACCTCGATCTCAGGGCTTTTTTTTATATTTTGTTTTTCAGGATCTATAATGGTTGTTGGCAACTGTTGAAAGGGGTAAAAGATTCACTCACTGCATCAAACAGTCATGGGAAGGTAAGTTCGATATTCGCGAAAGGTTAGATCTGGAGGTTGGAAAATTTTGGAAGGGAAAACCGCCACCACGCATCTCCAAAGGGATTCATCTTGCCAAGCGGACATCCTCCCTACCGTGAAAAAACTTCATATTCTCTCACTCGGTAAGGGCTACCTCAAGAGCCACCCACGTCAAACAAGCCTTTAGGCCACCAACAGCGAACTACGTGAGTCCAACAGCCAATTCATTTTCCACGCGTGCCAGCTTCCGGTTGTGTATCGCTCGGATCGAAAGTAGCATCCCTGGCATGTCCGGTGTGCCCCCAGCCGAACCACAACCAATTGGCCGGAATTGCAGGGATAGTTCCCATGGTATTACTTCCAATTAGCGCAAGATCTCGATCGTTCTCCTAACCACTAAGAAAGAAACGGCGCCATAATGCATAACCTTAACGCACCCGGCGGTTGGTGGCTGCAGAGGGCGCACCGAGTGATGCTTGGTGTTGCGGCCGCCCGACTGCCCCGTCGACATTAACAGCGACAACAGTAGGCGCTCCCACATGATGCGTTATCAGGAGGAGGCAAACCCCCTCAAGTCCCTATTCAAGAGTATTGAATATGGTAGTCGTCACCCTTAAACAAGCCTCAGATTGGAGCCGTGATATTGTTGTGCAGGCAATGCGCCCCCAAAAGCCATGGCTTGAACCTGGGACACGACAACACCAATCTAAGCTCTTTTGCGTCGCAATGCTTCAGCTAGTGGGGCCTGGTGGTGCCCATGCCGTATCTTGGATCCTCAATCTGCACGGCTTGACCTAGCTTCGCAACCCGAGTTGCCTCGTGGGGTGGAATTGGATTCTTCCGTTATCAAGTCTCGTAGAATAGCACCCGGGTATGATAACACGAGCTGGTAGCTTGTGTCAAGCCATCGTACGTAGGCAGCGCCGGGTATTCGGCCGTACAAAAAACTTCTCACCGGGCTCATTTTGCATACCGGCGGCTAGGTAAATTATCATACCTTACCTATGTGTAGTTTGCATACAGACCCCGACCGGCTGAAAACTAACGCCAAGGACACTTTGCACCACAAATCGCGAACAGTGCTGATTTTGGATGTCCCACCCTCTTTTTATTTCTTTCCGAGTACTCGGAGAGAGACCAATCGCTGCAGAGAGCCATGTGGCCCTTTTTTCCGTTGGAGGCTCAAATGGTAGGCTGAGAGGACTTTGTAGGGTTAGGGCTAGCAAATTATTAGCAACGGGAACAATCACCGAGCGAATAAATTCTCAGGGAGCTCCAATTGAGAATTTCTGCTGCGACCACTTGTACCAGTTCACAAAATTGAATAATGATTCCCATTTTTCGGAGACCCCCTGAGCAATCCGGCTATACGCAACTACTGCTACAAAGTCATTGCCCAAATTCTCGGAAGATAAGAAAACAAAGTTCCGGAATGAGGAAATCGTACGTTAAACCCGTACCCTGGCCACACATGCCTCAGACTATTAGCAGCCAGCCCAAAGGTGTTGGGAAGACTTCTGCAGAATCAGACCATGAATTACGACGCAAATTGGAGGAAATATCAGGCAATGGTGGGGCAAGTGGGGTGGAAACCATAGATGGGAAACTGGCCGCGATGAAGCAAAGTGTTCGAAACAACGTGTTCAGATATATCTAGGGCAGGATTGGCTCATGCATGTAAGGTACAGGGTGATACGAGGCGTCCTCGTCCGAGGGATGAGAAATATCATTCTTGCCGATATTATCGGTACGATACGTCGGACTGGCCAAGCTGAGGGGTTCTCGGGTAGAGAAACAGCCCTGCAGAAATGCACCTCTGGCATTAGATTCGGATTGGTGGGGAACGGGCATAAATGACCTGATTTTCTTTCCTACCGGTGCCCCGAATGCTTATATTTGCCCAACAGCTGCGCCAGCGGCTATCAATTGGACGCCACGGTAGTACAGAGTCATGACACGAGTGTATTACAAATACTATGTGAGCCACTTGTTCACTGAACAGCGTCACAGCCTTGCTTCGATGACCAGAGGATAACCTGCGGGATTCAGGTGATAATATTCTCCAGACTATAGATGTAGGGATCGTACGCACCTTTAGTAGGAAAGACACATAAGCTCTGATCGAACAATCGGAGGTGGTCTTTTTTTGCGAATAACGCTTTAGCGATAATTATTCGAAAAATTGGCGAGTTACGCTCGAGTTCTATTAGTGCCATGTGTGTTGATGAGGAACCCTTTTAAATTTCCGATAATTCATAGTTATATTACTATTAGCCACTACCGTAATAGAAAGAGCCCTCAGCCTTTTGTTCAAATTAATATAGCTATGCATTAAGAACGACCCAAACATCTGAACCCTCTCAAGGCCCCCGAATAGTTGGGGTGCCAGGACCCCACCAGGTGAAAAAAAGACACTCTCGTACTGTACGGATAAGCAAATAGTTTATGGATTTTACACGTACTAGGTCGGGCTTCAGGAGCGTGTTCCCATTGTGAGCAGATTGAGTCTTATGATAGATAGCTAACTCTACTTAATTCAACCGTGCTTCCGCTGACTTTAGGTCGAAGATATCCTTAAAGGGAACAAGTTTAGCAAACAGCTGGACAGTATAGCTCAAAATCCGGGTATCTGACAGAAAAAAAAAACTCCGACAGTGAAAGATATTAGGGGAATTTGCCTGAATCAACAAAAGAAATGTTCTAGAAATAGTTATTGGGAATTCGACAAGTAAACTAGTTTAATTGGACAGGAGAAATTGGCTGCTGGGAAAAGTAAGGAGAAGGGATGAAGGAAGAATAAGCAAATGATGATTGATAGATACTCTTTAACTTACCTTCATGGATATAACCGCTACTCCCCTCGAGGAGTCCACCAAGTTGCAAGTAAAAATTCGATATATGCTCCAGCAATGTTCAAAGGTAATTGGTGTGCCCAAAACTGTTTCTCGATGGCACCCGCTCATCTGTCTGGGAAGGATATAGTAAAGGGCAGAAAAGATAGCAGGCTTCTATCAATATCCTAGGAGCCCCCCTCTGCATATCCGTACCCCCTAGAAACTGTGTCCTCAAATGCTCTATGCGAGGAGAGAACATTACATGCAGAATTAGTAGCTATTCTAGCACAGAGATAGTTAGTCGGGTAGCACTTAGCGCTCGGAGAATCCTCTCCGGGCACTTTTTCCAGGGGTTTTACAAGGTAGAGTGTCTCTAATTTTAAAAGCCCACATGAGGCCAGAGGAGGAGGTATGGTGAATAGGTGCCTCGGAACTGACGCAACTTGAAGGAAGCTAGTAGTCTACCGAAAAATTTGGTCTGTAAGGTGCTGTGTCACCGGACCTCTATGTGCTAAGCCCCGTGTTAAGGGATATAAGGGGTCTATAGAATGTGATGTATCTCTTTGATCTATTAAGCAATCAAGCAATCAATCGACCTCTATCCTACTTTGACCCCTCTTCCCTGTTCTAATATTTGCACGCCTCAAATATTACGATTTACGGTCGACCGCTACCCCAATCGCAAATATTCCTGCAGCACCAGTTGCCAGATATTAGTATGATAGCTGGTCATAGACCCCCAGGACCCACCAACCTTGAATATGCGATGCGGGGTGTAGCCTACCATTAAATCCCTTATATCTACGCCCTCCGCGGCGAGGCATTTATCTCTATCACTGGAACCGATCGTTCTGCACGGGACAGATGATATGGAGACATAAGTCAGAGAACCTCCAATCCCGTTGCCTAGACATTTCCCTCCCCTCATTCAGTATGGGTCCTCTATGAGACTTGAAACCCTCCTCGATACCGCCCCCACCTGACCTAATATAAAGTACTTGTGACCCCCTCCTAAAAGTCCATCATAATGCCCTGAATAGGATAATCATAAGCTATGTTAGTGAACAACTTAGTGCTCCTCTGTTATACATTCATCAGGATCATTGTAAGCTGCGGTACGTGTGTAATCTGTGGCCTGCTTCAAAACCCTGTACCGCGCATCATCTGCTATTACTGTATCCCTCTTGTGGTCATTTTGATAGAGCCTAAAGAAAGCACGAAAAATATGGAAAAAGCAAAAGTACGGTCGCAATAGGCTCTAAGCAGAGTGGCTGAAGATAGAGGGACGGTGGACTAGTTGGCACCCTCTCTCTAGTTAAGGACAGGCCAGGAGATAAATATCTCCATCTAGCTAGCAACAAAACACTCCCGAAACTCAACGAACTCTAAAGAAACACACTAAGCTGAGAAAACATGATCCCTAGAACCACCTTGATATACCATGATCCTCCGTGACCCTTAAGGCCCATGCCCTACCCCACCCGTGTGCCAACTCCCGTATGCCTAGTGGCATAAGGTATGAAAGAAACCATGGAACCAAATACCCGATACTTAATACCCTATGGTAAAAGGCATCAACAAAACTATGAAACCAATACCCTATGCGTAGCGGCATAGGATGTGAAAACAACAGCCCACTGCTAAGTGGATAATTGCCGCAAACCATAAAGCCACAGGCTTTATAACAGGATATCTCCTAGGCGCATACCCGCATACCTACATATCGGCATATCCGCACAACTGCCTAACCGCATGCCCTATAGGCAATCCAACACATTTCCCTGAAAATTAAGAGACCTCATCGTTGGCAATCAGTGGTCAGCGCATATGGTTTGTCTTCGCTTATGTATCACCTCCAAATTGCGCCGCTCGGGCGGTACTTCATGCGAAATGGCCTCACTTTCGCGTGTTAACCCCCGCGCGGCAATACCCCCCAAGCCGCAAACCCCCATTATCCCTTACGATGCTAATGGCCCATTTTTGCCATTATTTTTTTTCCAATTCCTTCCCCCCTTCCTTGAGAGTGTGTGAGGGTTAAAGCAAGATAAAACTTGATGCAGCCACCATCACCTAACTGTAGAAAGTCGCGTTCCGGTCAAACCTGGCTTTCCTAGACTTCCAATTTCAATCCTCCTCGAGGACAACAATTGATTCCCGGAGAGAGAAGAAAACCCACATTGCCTCAGAGGAGAAGCGGGTGGAGGGTGGGGGTGGGGGTGGAGTGGACAGAGGGTCTAGTGAGAAAGAAACCAAACATTAGATCCCGTTTACCCTCACCCCCCTCCAGCCAGCACCCTCTACAGAGCTACGATGGCCCTAAAGAAGGATGTGGTGTGGAGATACGTCAACCATTTGGTCGCTTATTCTCTAGGACATAATATTATTAGAGAGGCAGAGTAGTATTTAGGGAATTCCCGGCTGTAAATCCGATGGATATAAATATTCTGTGTGAGCGCCTGAAGGATAGCCAACGTACACTTCACCTAATCCACCAACGGCATCAGTAATCTCTCTAGCACAACAGGCCTGAGCTGTGTAATATAGGGTAGCTAGAGGGAGTGATGAGGCATGAAGGCCACTCTAGCGCTAACTAGTTTACTTGCTAGTGCGCTAGTATCTGAAGATATTCTAGCATCTACCTCAATGACACATTATATGAGGCGATACGTAAATATTTGCCTTCCTTAAGCATTGCCTGGCACACATCTTCCCTTGCTGTACCGATATCCTTGTTCCAGTTTCTCCAAACACAGCACGAGAGGGGGGAAAGAAAATCGTTCTTAACGTACATACAGTATATATATACTATATATGTATTTCCTTTCTTTACCTTATGTTCATCATCCCCGCGTGGTCCCTCCCGTTAGCAGGAGAATAGATATGACTAAGACAACGCTATGCTTAGTTGCTATATATAACAAGTAATGCAATACATGATTCCATACCAGTGTATATAGCCTTCCCTCCGGAGGGAGGTATGGTATGTGTAAACTAGCAGACATAAGCCCTTCGTGAGTGTCTAGGTTGAATTAAAAAATTCTGAGGCACAAACTCTCCAATATCCATCCCGGATACTTGTACGGATGCCTATTTATCGATTTAGCTCCTCATATGACATAAGCAATGGTCAGTGATTGTTGTGAATTTTCTTGAGAAACGAGCATTATACTCGTAATGGTATCCGCGTAGTTAGCGATTTTCTTCCTCAAATAAGAAAATACGGAGAGGATAGTGGTCTAGGAACGGTAGAACGTCGCATACATTGGAGGGTGGCAAAGCGCGATAGTATGGGTAATCGCTTTAACCCGGCAGTGGTGATAATTGCTGGATTTCCACACACCACGCCAAAGCTTTTCTAGCGGTATTGGCGTCGAGCAGGTGCTGGAAGAGGCTGTATCGCATGCCCAAATTTAGCAGTTCACCCAACAGCGGGGTCCCCCATATGCTGAGATACTCCCCTTTTTTTGTCGGGTCCCTATATTTATTCTTAAAGGACAGGAAAATCTGTGGCAGTCACTCTGGGCTGTGGCCTGGAGAGCCAGGAAAAGAAGAAAAAAAAGAGGGAGTTCAAGCGTCCCCCGATCATGGCAAGTGAATAGCAGGGTAGTAGAGATCATAGGATCATAATCCAACGGTAAAACAAATCAAGATCCCAATTGGACCCTCTCGGAGAGGGGAAGTTCTCCATTGGTTTAGGAAAATTCCCCTATGGTTTGTAATAAAGGAAGAGAAATTTCCAACCAGCCCCCTCCTCCCCCATTGATTGTATGCCGGGATACTCAGGAGGCTGCCACCTTAATGAAACCAAGTAAATCAAGGAAGGCAGGGGCGTTCTTATAGTGTATTACCCGCCTCCGAGGGTAGCTAATGTGGCGCCGGATCAGACATGGTAGCGCCTTACATCCTCTCTCCCGGTTTCTACTTAAGGGCAATACGCCTGGAAATATCTAGCATGACGTCGGATTTAACACTTATCACGAGATTCACTACAGCAGGGGGCCGGCCGCAAATGACGGACAAACAAACCGGAGTAAAAAGCCCTACTCCAGTGAGTGAGTAACCTCTTCAAAATTTTAACAATATCAGATCATATCTTACCTAACGGATGAGACAATTCACCTTTTTTCCCACGAGCTCCATAAACCCTTCATCTCGTCACACTGGGTTAAGGGCAAGATTAAGTTCGAGAGTTTTGCCTCATACCACGGGCCTTTGCTACAATCTAAGTTAGGTCCCTTTATTTTGAAACGATAGGCCCCCTACCTTTTTTCGTCAATGATATCAAAGGGCCTAGTACTTACCTGTACGGCAGTTTTTATGAAAGATATCACTATTGGCGACCGAGTGATTATTCATGACATTAGATACAGACCGACTCTGACGAACTTTCTAATCAGGTATTCCCGAGCCTATAAATAACGTAACGGCTAGTGGGCTGACTGAGCGATTGTCTGGCCGATTGAAGCCGGCAAACTAATTGCAAGCATGGTGGGGTCTATTAGAAGAGTTCTGGAAATAACGCAGTTATAATTTTCAAACGTTGCCCAGCGATTCCCCAGTTAATGAGCGGACAAAGGCGTAGCCCGGAGGTCACGAGGGAAACCCCTTCATGGGAGTATTTCGTACAAACGCACCACTTTAAGGGCAGAATTTCCCAAAATAAGGCCGTCCGCTACTCACTCTCCAAAATTCAGCACTCCAGCCATTGGCCCGGGGGGTTGCCCTTACCCCTTTCTCCTATAGCCCTCGCCCCCGGACTCCCCTCGCTTTTCTCACTTCATCCAGTTATACCAAATTTCGACAATAATCCTTGTGTGCGACACGCGGATTATGGTCCGTATATTTGATACTCACAGCACCGCCACCTGAAAAGTGAGCATTGCCCGATGTATGGTAAACGTTCAACATGTGTTCATTTATACGAGGTGGTCTCAGAGGGTCGGGCCCCCAAGCAGGTACGGTAGTGGAGTTTAACGAGCGAGCCGTGACTGCCGACGCAGATACGTACGCCACCCCTTCCGGTTGCTTTCGTCAGTTAATGGGACAAAATGGCTAGGGCCTCTACGTACCGTACCCTATGTCCTGAGCCGCACAGATGAAGCCAAAATCCATCCCCTATTCCAAATATTTCCACCCGCCAAACTTCACCACAGCGCGCCATCAAACATTCATTAAACCACCCCCTCCCGAATTCCCCCCGGTCCCCACCACTTGACTTCCGCTGTTGAATTACTCAACCGTGGTTGCAGATTTTGGTTATTCGATCCACTCTGAGGAGGATAAAAGCTGAAAATGACGCCTTTGCGGGGTGTCGCCAGTGAATAAACCAGGTTAGGGCCCCTTCATTCTGGCGATGTATTTCAGTTAAAAATTGAGCAGTTTTACTGACAGGTCTTGCCGGGATGCTTTGTAGAGCTCCTACAGTATTTCTTTAGAGCTTGAAACTTGGGGGTAATATTTTTGATAAGCTTACCCCAGATTTTCAGCTCCCAGATATCAAATACAACCGCAGAAATAGGCGGCTGGCTCCGGCTTCGACTCGATACTAAGATAGGCTTAGCACGCTCCGGGCGTAATTGAGGCCGGCCCTAAAGTGCAGGAGGCTTTCTCTGGGATTTAGGCACTCAGAGGCAAACCACCATGTTTGATGATATGCAGGTACTGCCTCGGAATATGTGGGTTGCCCTTGCTAACAGTATTTCTGTCTCCTCCCACTCTACTCGAGTAGTTACCGGTACTACCTGCTCACACGTGACCGGAGTTACTCCTTTCTTTTGAAATTCATGACTTCATCAGGGTCCTCAACGGCATATATTGAACTTGGCCGGGCCCGGAGCATGAAGCTCTGGCCCGGCTAAGACATTTGCAAAAAAAAAACCCCTCACAGGTTTACGCTCATTAATGACAGTTAAGGTCCCCTTCACCCATCTTTAGCAAAAATTTGATCCCAGTTTCAAGGAATCCCGAACAAGACTATGTGGATCGCTTGTCTAGAGCTCCAACCTAAGAACCTAAAAAAAGATCTAGAAGACTACCCTAACCTATCCACATAAACCAAACCCTACTTTTAGCCCAAAATGTGTCGGCACAAAACCTCCGACATTAAGGTCATTCAGCCCAGAGTTGAAAAGGCGCTTTTCGAGTGCCAAGTTTCGAGTCGACCCGTCAGCTTCCTACGCAAACGGGTGTTACACACACAGAAGTCTTGCCACTCAAAAAATTAGCACACAATAGCGGTAAACATCTTTCAACCCGGAGCTGGGCGCCTCCAGTTACCGTCAAATACCGGACTAAAGATACCCGTACTTTTAGAACCACAGAAAGAGGTGCTGAGCAACGATGCGGAAATGCAAGAATGGGGGTAGCCCCCTTGAAATCCTTGATTGCCTCTCTCATTGGCCTTCATGAAAGGTATTATCTACCGGTAAGCTAAATGAATCTTAATCGAGCGGATGCCATAAATCCCGGTCTAACTATTTGTTTTCGCAATGAGTTCGGTCTCGTACGTAAGGTACCGGTAGCTCTATTTCATGTCCTAAAGCTTACAGGAATTACCATAGCTTATCAAACAAAGTACTTGTAAGGTAAAGTACTCGAGCACACTCCAAACTAAAAAACCCCTGGGGCGCGTGGAACGGATATGATACTTGGGAATTCTAAAATGAGACACCGTCAGGGCGCGGTTATCCTAGCGTACCCCAGGTAGTGGGGTAGCAGCCTCTCGTAGCGTGTGATATCTGTGTTGTAACACCTTTACGTATTTAAGAGCTACCACGGCCGACGGGCCGGTACCAAACGATCCTGGTGACAGATGTGGGACTATGTGGTGGACGCGAAACATCACGGGACAGTTGTGAGTACAGTAGGTACCGTGCCACAATTAATGAAGCGCTGAGCTGGTAGATTTTCGAATAGAACCAAAATTATCCTCATTAAAAGTCAAACCACAAAGCACTCAAACCCCACAGTCGGAGCTCTCGCATCTGCAATTGCAAAGACGGTTGACAAAGGCTAAACTATTAAATCCGCTTAGGTTGGAAGTCTCTAACAAGAAGCCTTCCTCTTTGAAAGCGGGTCCTGAGTAATATTAGCGCAGTATACTGGAGTACCGGTATTGTTAGAGACGATTTACTTACAGCATCCTAAGTCGCAAAATAGGACCAAAGGCTCGATTACACGAGTGATATAACATGACCTCGCGACCTGAGACTCTCTCTCTTCCTACTCTACTGCAATGAGAACTGTGCGCTATCGTCCAATCAACGATTAGTTAACTTCGCCATGATATATATACTGCAAAATAGGGCCCTGAAAGCCAGGGCTCTTTGCGTCGACGTGAGCAAGAGGGGCAGCATCGGCGTGCCCCGGTATCACGGGAAAGGGAAACTGCCGTATCTGACAAGATAGCGTGCTCCATTTGTGGCGTCAGAAACCTTGCAGCAATCACGAAGGCCCCGCCCCGGCTGTGGGGGTGGGTAAAAAGAACCCAACCAAGAAGATGCATTGGCAGGCCGCCAGGCGAAATCCTGACGAGACGTGATCACGTGTTAGAAAATCCGTGCGCCTAGGGTTTGAATTCAGACCGGCACAGTATTTGGTAAAGCTCTTTGAAGGGCCTCTTGCTTTCAGTTTCGATTCGTCTCGCAGATATGAGTACCGTCAAGAACCATGACACTCGTACTAGAATTGGAGACCGGTATCATCCGGATGAGTTAATCAGGAGGACCCTGAGGAGTAACGTTACACTGCTTCATAATCTTTTGTGCATTTCCTACTGTGGCAATGGGAGATTACGGTACAGTATTATACCGGTATTGTGTTTCATTTCTCTGTTTTGGAGAGCGTTTTCTGACGGCGGCCGCCGATGCTCCACTGCGACGTGCGTTCCTCGAGTGCGGTTGATTTCTTTTTCTTTTCTTTTTTCAGCACTGGGCCTCTATTGGTTCAGCTCGCAATCTAAGAAAAGTTTTTACCCTTTCCGTTTTACCTCCCAAAACTCGTTTAAGGCCTAGACTATTGATCTAGTTTTGTTCCGATCCCCTGTATTTGATTTTGTCCGCTTAAAATTCATTCGGTGGTTCCGGGTTCGGGATGTTGTTATCTCTCCCCTTACCAAGCTCGTTGACATACAACAACGCGTAACAATGATGATGCCCGAACGTTCGTGTACCCCTTGCACAGGCTGACAGCTATGGTAGGGGGGGTATTTTCGCAAAAGACAGGGATTATTTTGGGGGTTACTCGAGTAACCTAAATCAACTTCTCGCTAATTTCGAGAGGGTGCTTGTGCTAGTACCGGTATGTCGTCCCCAATAAAGTTAGCGGGGAGCCTGGTACATCTTAGTGGGAAGCAACAACAACACCGTGCTGCGAATGTGCTGTGCTGTGTGCAATTGGGCAGAGTGGGATCCATCGTCCGACTATCCAACCCTAACACTTCCCGGGCAAGTCAGTAATCCGCAGGGGATACGGTATTAGGATTAGGGATCTAAGCTTCGACTTGTGCGATACCCGAGTGAGGCAGAGCGTCCGTCAGCAAGATAACATGCCCTCGCGAGGGATGCCTTGGCTGTGGAAAAGGGGATAGGCTACCGTTGATGGCCAAATCCCATGATTTGACGAGCAAGGTCGCCGACTTATACTTGCAAAGTCGCGGCGTATCATATGTAACGTGGACTGCTATTATATTGCATACCCACTAAAATTCTGAGGCTCTGATCAATTTTCGGCTGCATGCAATAATAGTCCGTTTTACAAACGTCACGATATTACGGACACATAAATCCTAGAGATCAAAGACAGATACAGTATCCGCGCATCACTGGTCTTCCTGGGATCGGAATAACCGAACATGCATGGGGGAAGGGGAGGCAGTGTCCGGGAATACAGGCTTCATCAGAAGATACGATCCGCTGCATTGTCTCTCTCCACTCTAGAGATAAGCATAC
>Ga0307507_10004222_pt1 | contig 25959 bp, 6 predicted proteins | sample 7_EM_MG_FD_207223 | JGI IMG/M metagenome (GOLD analysis project Ga0307507, IMG submission 207223) | Populus trichocarpa ectomycorrhiza microbial communities from riparian zone in the Pacific Northwest, United States - 7_EM | ecosystem: Host-associated > Plants > Roots > Unclassified | place...
CCTCGCAGCAGACCCCTGCGGGCTTATTGCGGGTAGTACGCAGCTTCGAAGGTGTATTCGGACGTGTAGACGCGTAAAAATGACGTGTTCTGAGCGTGTTTGTGACTTTTAACTTTTGGGCGATGTGTGTTGAGTTTATAAATATTATAGTAGTAGTTAACCGTCTTATAAAAATGCGATATATAATTCCTATGGACTTAATTAATGCGATATTAGTAGCTAAATGTTTTGTTAAGCACGTCTTTAAGCTACACAGACTTCCTAATATAATAATATCCAACCATAGAAGCTAGTTTATTTTAGACTTCTAGTAAGCTCTATATAAACAATTAAGTATTTAAATATAACTCTTAACTGCGTTTTATCCAGAGATAGATAGTTAAATAGAAATTATAAACATAATTATAGAATAATATTTATAAATGTACTACTCCTACCTATAAAACAACTGGGAAAAATGGCTACCTTTAGCTAAGTTTACTACAAATAATATAATAAATGTATTAACAGGCGTAATACCGTTCTACGCAACCTACGGATAAAACCCTTAACTTAGATTTAAGCTACGACCTAATATTAACATAATAGGACCCATAATTAAACAGATCTAGTTAATTAACGTGTATAACTTTACTAATTAAATAAAGCAGTTAACGGAACTGTTATAAAGTAAGTTAACATACGCTTAAATATTATAGAAATGGCATGCAAATAAAGGACAAGCTCCTGCATGGGACTTTAAGGAAGGTAATATAGCTTACCTAAGTATATAAAACCTAAAGACTTAACGGCCTTTAAAGAAACTTAATTGGAAGTTTGTGGGCCTATACTAAATTAAGAAAAAACTAAGCCTATATACCTATAAGCTTAAACTACTAACTAAAATAAAAATATACCTAATATTTTACGTAAGCTTGCTACAGCCCTTAAGAGACAATCCTATAACTTATGAAATTCCGCCGCCACCTTCTATAATTATTAACAACAGCAATAGTTTATACTTTATTAACTTAATTAATAATATATGAACTGTTCCCTAACTAGGGTTATAATACTTATGGTTTGGGAACGACTTTTGGAGCTCTTACTGCACCCAGCCTAAAAAGACCAAACTAACCAAAAGAACCCTGAAAAACACCCTAATAATCCCCTAAGATGCATGCATCACAGGGGAGGCACAGGTAGAACAACGGTGGTATATAGTTATATATGACCGCCAGACCTATACCCAACAATAGCCCCCCACAACAATAATAAGGACAGGCGAATACTATACCAGAAAGCGGAAATACCCCAATTAAAAAGGCATCTGATAAAATATAAAGCCTATTAGACGCGTCTAGTATCCGGAACTATGGGGGAGTATCTATTAGCTATTACAAACTAATACAGCTAGTAGAATGGCTCCAGTCTAGTAAACCTTAGGCGCCCCTCTAGCAAACCCTTAATCAAATCCTTTAACGGCTAAACAAAATTAAAGATAAATAAAAACCCCCCCTATAGGCAAACCGCACCTGGGCCGCTATAGCTGCGCTCCTATAGCATAGGGAACCTACCCCCCTAAAGACAACAACCGGGTATATAATCACAATACGACCAAATACAGAAAAGGTAGAGAAACTTAGGGGACAATTAGGAACAGAAGTTCTTATAAAGATTTATAAGGAGGTCCACAACGCCGTCACAGTCCAACACCTTAGGAGTAGAGACATTAGAGTTACCCTAAAGGACTAATAGGCAAAGGAACGGGCCATAAGGGCAGGGGATAGGCTAGGAAAGCGTATTGGCATAAAAGTGCTTTGTAAAGATCACCTAGTTGAAGTCCTGTCGGTTCCCATAAGCCTTAGGGTAGAAAGGGGACGCCAGGCAGATAATACAGCAACTATATAGGAGATAGTAAAATAAACAGAACGCCTTATACTAGGACTTGTAATTACCCAGATCTAATAGCTTTAACAGGAAAATACAAACTAAGCATATAATGAGAACAATAAGAGGATATAAGGGGCGCTAGAGACTCGCTAGGGAGATAATAGACGAACGTATGGCTCCCTTATTATCAGTGTACATATACTAGGAATGCAAAAACTCCTTATCCAAAAAGGAATAATTATAAATGGCCTTATATACAATACAAGGCTCTATAACTATAGACTACGCCTAGAATAATGTTATTGCTGCGCATAATAGGGATACACCTAATCCACATACGCAGCATAGGTGTGCTGCGGCCACTATACAGGCCCCTATAATATAAGATAATATACAAATTAAGACCAAATAAAATGCGCGAACTGTCACCGAAGCACATATAAGGCGTGGGAGAGAGAAGACTGCATTAAATATAGGAGATGAAAGGAAAGGGCTTAATAGCTACGGGAATAACTGCACGCTAGGTTATACAAATGGAAACAACAGGCGATAAGCTAGGGGAACGCAGGTGTCTTCCCAGCATTTCCTACCTTTAATACTAGGGGGCTAAGCCAGCCATCCCAAGCCTTAACGGGCTAAAAGCGACGCTGCGCAATATTACTAGACCGAATAGGGATATAAGGGACATATAGGATACAAGGGAGAGAACGCCTAGTAGGAAGACCCCCATAGACGGCTATAGCAAGTTTAAGGCTGGGACAATTAAGAATTAGATTTAATGCGGCAAACATAATATACACAGCTGGCTTATGAGGGGCATATAGCCAACTAGCGAGAACGGGGGAAGAACCGGAGGCAATAATAGACTTAGATTTAGAAAGGCTAATAGGAACATAAGACATAGAAATAGAAAGCTTTATATAAAATAAGTAGTGGCCAAGGAGCAAATATAGGAGATAGAAGTTCTAAACATTTTAGAGAAAGTGGAAATAGAAGAAGCGAGAAGTGAAGGAAAGGTAAAGGACCCCCACTAGGGGTCCGCCACTTGACCATTATATAGTATAACTGCGGCAATACAAACCACCGTCTAGCAAGGCCCCTACTAGACAGTCTAGACCCAGAGAAATACCATATTCTTGCCATATAAGAGCCGTATTATAATACCTATATATAATTAACATACTGCCCCCAAGGATTTTAGCTCCTGTATAAACCAAAAGCAGCCATACGCGTATGCTTTATAATTAGCAAAAATATTAGCCTTGCCTTATAGTTATAGCAGGCAGTTAACCCAGATATTATAGTTATAACTATCTAGACATATGGGGGACTAGTATAAATCATTAATGTCTATAACCCTAGGGTTGAAGGGGTAGCATAGACAGAGAATATTATATCTATAATAAGCTTGCTAGAAACTAAATACGCGGAGTTTATTTTACTAGGAGATATAAACCTCTACCACCTATGGTGGGGGGGTATCCATGTTACTACTAATTAATAGGTAGAGTACCTACTAAGAGCTATAGATAACGGGGGCCTTAAGCTAGCTACCCCCCTAGGTGCAATTATATAGCAAAGGGGTACTGCCAAAAGTACAATTAACCTTACGATTATGGACGAAAACCTATACTAAAGACTTGAAAGGTGCTCCCCTAAAGAAGAATAGGCACTTACCTTAGACTATATCCCTATCCAGATATAACTAGATCTGGACATCAAGGCGCAACCAAATAGTAAAAGATATGCAATAAGGAAGCTTAATATAGATAGCTTCCTTAATATAATTAAACAACAACTCTAAGACCTAGAAGAAATCCACCTAATACTAAACAAGCGAGGCTTATTAGCTACCTCCAAGGAAATTAATTAAAGACTAGAAAGGATCCAGGCAGTAATTAAAAGTAGGCTGGAAAAGCACTGCCCGGTTTTAAAACTGGGCCCCTACGCGCGACACGCATGGTCCGTATAGTGCGCGGCCCTTATAGCCGGCCAACGACGAGCAAGGAGGAAATACATAAGCAGCCATAATTCTAAGGACGAAAGACGATATAAAGATACAAGAAACCAGCTAAAGAATACCCTAAGAAAAGAAGCAAGGAATAACTAGAGACGGTTTATAAACGAACACACTACTAACCCAAGTCTCCCCTATAATAAGGGCCTTTGGGCCATAGCAAAATAGGTAAAGAAAAAGGCGGGACGCCTAGTAGAAGATCTACACCTACCACCCCTATAAAGAGCAGGCAAACTACAGGCCATAAGCAACAATAACGAGAAGGCAAAGATCCTTATAGAATTTTTTTTCCCTTAACCAGCTCCAGTAGACCTTAGCGACATTACTGATAAAACACTAGTAACTCGCCTAAGGGTCAACAGCAACATAACAACTGAAGAAATGGCTAGAACTATTAGCCACCTCTTAAATAACACAGTATTAGGACTAGATAGGATCTTAAACGAAGCCCTAAAGACCTATGGACCACTTATAGTACCTTGGCTTGCAGACGTAGCCAGAGCATACTTTGTAATAGGCTACTACCCGCGACTTAGAAGATCTATAACGACGGTTGTCTTACGAAAAGAAGGTAAAGTAGACTACTTAATTCTAGGAAGCTACCGCCCTATTGCCTTAGAAAACACCCTAAGCAAGATCTTAGAAAAGGTTATAGCGGATCACATAGTAGATATAGCAGAGGAACACGCCCTACTACCATAAAGCTAAATGGGGGCAAGAAAGAATCGCTTAACGCTATTAGCACTTACACTACTCGCTACTACCATTAAAACTGCATAGGCTATGCGAAAGGACTTTATAGTATTAATACTTAGCCTAGATATTAGCGGCGCCTATAACAATATACCCCATAAGCGTCTCCTATACATCCTTAGGGCAAAGGGCTTCCTAGAATGGATTATTTAATTTATTTAAGGATTTACAGGCCAGAAAGAAATATTATTAGTCTTTAGCGGATACCAGAGCCCCCCTATTGCAGTCATAATAGGAATACTATAAGGATTACCTCTATCACCTATACTCTTCCTCTTCTTTATAAGCAACCTGCTTAACACCTTTAAGGAAGGGGCGACCCAGGGAATAGGCTTTGTTAATAATATAAACCTAATTACATATGGGCCAACAGCCGCAGAGAACTGTAGGACACTAGAGAAAGCCTATAACACCTATATAAAATGGGCAAGATAATATAGAGTCCAATTCTTACCAGAGAAATACCAGCTAATCTATTTTATAAGAAAACATAACCAATCTGTAGATCTTTAGCATATAATCCATATTTAAGGCTTTAGGGGTCAACCGGTTTAAGGCCTAAGGGTATTAGGAGTATAGGTAGATAGTAAGCTCCAGTAGAGCGTATATACGGCATAAGCGGCCTATAAGGGCTAAGCACAGTATATTGCTATATCCAGGATTGTTAATTCTATATAGGGTCCATGCTTCCAGAGGTTACGCCTACTATATACAGCAGTTGTCCGGCTAACCATAACGTATAGATCTAGCATTTGGGCCACTAGAGAAACCAAAAAAGGCCCCCCTAAATTACTCCTTAAACTACTCTAAAAGGTCCAAACAGCCTGCCTTAGGAGTATAACAGGTGGGTATAAGCAAACGGCCATAGCACTGCTCGAGAAGGAAGCCAATATTCCCTCCCTATAACTATATATTGAAGCCAATGTAATGCAAAGGGTATAAAAGGAACGTAACTCTAACGTTATAAAGTATATTAAGACACGCCTAAACAAACTATAGAGGGACCCTAGGGTGCCCTATAGGAGAAGGAACCAACAACCCTAAAGTAGGGAAGATATATTAGGAAAACAGGTGGAGAAAGTAGAAGAAGAATAGTGCGGCGCTAGGGCCTAGGCCTATATAGAAAAGGAAGGGAGATGCGCAAGAGGCTAGTAAAGACAATAGTAAGGGAGAGAAAGGAGCCAAAGTAGAGCATAAAAGAGTACTGGAAAACCATCTACCATAATATAATACTGGTTGGACCGACGCTAGAGAGACAAATAGGAGTTAAAGGTATAGAGGTAGACTTAGGTAAGGGGAACCTAAGCTATAGTATAGGTAATATTATAGGGGGTAAATACCTAAGGGCTCTAAGAGGGCCTAACAAAGGCAGAAAATACAATAGCAACACTCTTAAGGATAGGAATAATAGGACTAAAAGATTAGCTTTACTAGGTGGGTGTCCTAGTAGGTAGCCTAAGGTGCGAATATAGCTGGCTAAGACAGACACTAAAACATATAATACTATTATGCCCCTTACGCACCAGCCAAGAAGCAATACTCTTAGCAGCTAGTATAGAAAACTATAATATACTACTCTTAATATAGAAAGGCCTTAAGGCGGCTACCCGGTGGCTTATTGGCCAAAATATGCTAGACCAGTTCTGGGTTATAAAGGAAATAGCAATAGAAGGTAAAGGGGCGAGTAATAGGCGCCCCCTAATAACTCTATAGGAGTAGAGTACAGTGTGTAATACTAGCGCGTCCATAGGTTTATTACGGCAGCAGTGGTTCCCAAGGAGGTTAAAAAGTAAGGTAGTAGAGCACCACTAGCGACTTATAGGCGACTTATAAGCGAGCCCCAAAAGGCGGGGAGACGGATTATGGGGTTTTCTTAAATAGAGTTTTCTCCCCACATATATATAAGGAGTAGTCCGCGTGGGCCCAACAGGGATCCGAATCGGACGTTAAGCAATGAATAATAATAATAATTAATAATATATAATAGAAAACATAATCTAAATAATTTAAACTTTTTATTAAGTGGGAAGGATATAAAATACAAACCTAGGAAACCTATAAATAGGTTAAGGCTAACGCGCCTTCCCTAGTAAAAGAATTCTATAAAGACTATCCTTTACGGCCTACTCTGGCTAGATGGATATAATATAAAGGTAAACAACTACTACCTAACATAAAGATATAAAATATAATAGTAGGAAACTTAAAATTAAAAAGAACTTAAACCACATTACAATGCTTATAAGGTGATAAGTTATTGTCGGAATGTTAGTCATGTGACGTAGTTATAAGACTACGAAGCGAGGCTAGCTAACCTGACCTTGGAGCAACCCCTTACTTCTAGACAACAATTAACTACCAACTTTAACACCGCATACGTACCACTATAAGTGATATTCGTGCACGTTGATAAAGCGAGTATACCGACACTGATTAGTAGACGTATAGATTAGGAAATACGCAATAAGCTAGAGCTTAAGAACCGTTCTAGAAATAGTACACAGATTGCCTAGCCTTGTCTATTCTAGTTAAAGGAGAAAGCTATATTACCCTTAAAGCTTAAGACCACGTATCAGCTTAACTGCTAACGCGTTAGATTGCCTAGAGAATTATATCTTTACTTAAAGAAGATTGCGACCTCCCTTAAGCTTAAGAGAATTTGTACTAGCCTTACAGCCAATACAATAGATTGCTAAGAGAATAGTAATCTTGCTAAGAACTTTACAGGCCTAATGGCTGTAAAGGACGTATATACCTAAAACACCCTTACCTTAACAACCTTACCTTAACACCCTTACCTTAACGACCTTAACCTTAACCTTAACCTTGACCTTAACCTTAAACTAAACATACACAAGGACTAGTACACTGCTTTACACAATAAAATAGATCCTAAATGGAAGGAGAGAATCGCCAGACATAGTTACGGGATTAATATAGCAACTGCCTTAAAGGAAGACCTGGAAGAATATATAGAAACGAAAATCTATAAATATATATATAAGAACTTTATAGATTATATACTACGGTCGCTATTCCAAGAAGAATTTGAAGGCTTTACTATTAAGGACTTTAGAAAAATACGCTCTGTTACTAGAGCAAAGCTCCGTACTTACCTACTCTAAAGAGGAGTATATATTGCCACACACAGTAATAGATACCCACTTTATAAGGTTCTATATAATGTCCTTATAGAAGAGGAACCTCACGAATAGACAGATAAGGAAATTATAGGAGCTCTCAAGGAAGTTAGCCCTATAATTATAGTAGCACTATAAGAACAACTTAACTTAATATAAATAGCTCTAATATTGAATTAAGCTATAACCCTGCTAGTTATAGCCTCTTTAGTTCCTATAACCCCCCCCTATAGCCTACTACCTTTCTATACGGTATTGATGCCTATAAACTATTAACTACCTCCACTACCTCTAACGCCTGCAATTCAGCCTATAGCTATAGATATAACACCTAGAACGTAAATACCTACCCCTATAATACCCTAACTAGCTATTACATCTATACCCTAGTAAACTGTACTAACCGCCACCTAATAGCAAGCTGCACCTACTTCTACTTAGGATTAACTACTTACCCTCCTTACTTAACTCCTATAGACGCAGAACCAGTAATTATTGCCTACGGCAACTGCCTCTACCCTCCCTTTAGCAACCGCTTCTACCCCACCTAGTGCTCCTTCTGCCCAGTATCTTCACCCTAGTACTGCCAATACCGACCCTGCTATGCACCTGCCTATATATAGTAAAGAGGCAGCTACTATTGCCAAGATCTACACGGATAACCAGAAGTATAATAGAGTGAGTAATAGCTTTAACTTTAAGTTAACTATCTTCTATAATATCTGCAAGAGAGCTAGTCTACCTCCTAAAGGCTATATAACTGTATTCCTAACTATGCTAAAGGGACTTGCTCAGGATTACTACTATAATAGTAGCCTTTTAACTAGATTATTTACTGAGGTATATAACCACATGTGTTACTTCTTTGAAGGACTAGAGTACTATTAGAGAAACCTTACTAAATAAAACGCCACTAACTTCTAAGGAATTATTAACGAGAACCCTAATAAGTAAATCTATTAGAGTTTCTAACTACTTTTTAATAAGCTCTTAAAACATCGCCATGGATTATACCTAGAATTTTATATAGACCTCTTCCTTATAAATAAGCTAGTTACCGCTTGCTAAGGAGTACTAGTATGCCGTATTGCTATTTCCAACCCTTCTAAAGACCTCTCCTAGTTAATTAGCAAGCTGCAATTATCTATAGTTATATAGGAGAAGGAACACCCTTCCTAAGCCTTAATAAGACCGTCTTAAGGAGCCTACTTTACGGATCATATATACCGCCGTAATATTTATAACAACCGTAACCGAACCCGCTCCTATAGACAAAACACCGTCGGGTCCCTAAAGACTAAGTACTACATTTGCCAAAAGGAGAGCTGCCGCTTATGGAAATATATAGAGGAGGAGTGGAACCGTTCTAGAAATAAGTATAAAAGACGTTTTAATAATAGCAAGGGCCGTAACAGTAACTTTAAAGAACGCTTTAGACAATACACTATCTACTATAAAGGAGACGACGATAATGAGTATAATAAGACTTTTAAAGCTCTTGTACTAGATACAAATGCTAACAAAAACACTAATAATAATAACAGCGAGGAAGAACTAGAAGACCCTAACAGCTACTACCTTATATTATTTAGGACTCTTACTACAGATAAAGCAACCTCTATAAGCGTAGAACTAGCTAATAAGGCTTACGCTTACTTACTTACTGCAACCTCTATAGAACCTACTACGGAAACTAACCCGTTTAACTATAATACAACAACCGCTATTTCACGCTATACTTCTATGGTATTTATGGGAATTATAATTAATACCAGTATGTTAAAGAAGTCTACGGCCAGTTACGGATAATTCCAGGTACTATAGAACGCGGATTAATCTATAAGACTTAATACCTCAACCAAAGGACAAGTTAACGTGTAGTTTGGTATTAGAATTACTACCTCTATTAAAACTACGGATGTTGTCACCCCTATAGGCAAGATACAGTTTTATATTGTCTATGCGGATACCCCCTTCTTGCTCTATTTAGCGGATATAGACAGACTTTAAATCTACTACAACAACCTTAGAAACGTTGTTATCACTCGCACCAAAAAAGTACTAGTAGTGCAACGGTTTAGCCACCCATTTCTCCTATAGAGCTTATTACTACAGTTATATTTATCTAAATCCTTTAACGCAAACCCCTGCTACTTAATAGATATAGAGCTACGGCGCCTACATCGCCAATTTAGACATCCCTTAGTTAAGAAATTGCAAAAGCTACTCTACTATGCTGGCTATAAAACTAATAGAATGGCCATTAAGTAACTAACCAAGTTCTACTACTACTGTTAGAAGTTTAGCAAATTACTAGGCAGATTCCGCTTTACCCTATAAAACAATGTTAATTTTAACTATAATATTATTATTAACATTATGTATATTAGCGGATTACCCCTCCTACATATTGTTAATAAAGGAACGCGATTCTAAGCTAGTAGATAGCTATAAGATATCAGCGCCAAACATATATAGGACGTTCTACGGATGTGCTAGATTAATATTTACCTAGGGCCACTAGACCTAATTACCCATAATGCCAGAAAGAACTTTGTTAGTAAGGAATTTAAGTAATACGCCACTATTATAGGAATTAGTATAAAGGGAGTACTAGTCGAAGCATATAACTCCATTAGAATAGTAAAGCGCTACTATAGTCTATTATAGCGAGCCTACTAGATTATTATAACTGAAATCCTTAATATTAATAAGGAGATAGGACTCTAAATAGCGTTTAAAGCAATTAACGATTTAGCTGGCCCTAAAGGACTAGTTCCTACACTTCTAGTCTTTAGAGCCTACCCCTAAATAGTTAAATCTAATACACTATCCCCTACCATCATATAATGCGCTGCCGCAATTAAAAAGGCTATGGTAGAGATATAGAAGCTATAAGCTAAATAACAGATCGCTAACGCGCTAAATATGCGAAACGGACCCAATGCTAATGTGATTTATAATCTCCCACTAAACTTACCCATTTTGGTCTAGAGAGAAGAAAACATTAGCTAAAGCGGCTATTAGGACGGGCCATTTACCTTACTTACTATTAAGGGTAAAACATACACTATTAAGCTGTTTAGTAGACCTACAGCCCTCTAATCTATAGTTATAAAACCCTACCTTTAAGCAACTGAATTGCAGGAGCAAATTATTGGACTAGAATCGCTACCTAAACCTCTACTTAGGTTAGCCCTTTCTGAGACTATCTTAGAGAGACCTACTAAAGCTTAGCAACAACCCCCAAAATAAGGCAGAGGACGCCCTTGTAAATACCCTCTACTTACGGCCATAACTAATATCACCATTTACCTATGGGATGACAGTTAATTTAGTACCTAATTTAGCGCCTCCCAACAGAAGGAGCCTACTAGTCTACTTAAGAAGGGAGTTTTTGAGATTATAAGACTTACGGATATACTATAAGGTGTATAACTCTTTAACTCGCGATTTATTAACAAGATTAAGAACAAGGGAACTAATAAAGCCTTTAAGAAATCCTAACTAGTCGTGTAAGCTTATAATGACTTAGAAAAGGAACTGGTTCTTACCTAATTACTAACTATTTAATAAGTTAGCCAACAACTAATTCTCTATATTGCCGCCATAAAGCTTCTATAGGCACAACTTTACCTCTAAGATATTTCACAGGCCTATATACAATCAACTACCATATTAAATTAAGAGTTCTACGTACGACCTCCGCACAAGCTGATTAAGCAACTTGGGATTAACAAGGCCTCCGTTCTAAAGGTTGTAAAACCACTTTACGGAGTACTGGAAGCTGGTAACCACTGGTTTAAAATATATCACTCGCATTACATCTAATAGTTGCACATAGACTAGTCTATATACGACCCCTGCCTCCTATAGAGTAACGAACCCTTTGGTATTATAGGCCTATAAACCAACGATACTCTATTCCTGGTAGATAAGACCTTTATAAACGTAGAGCAAAACGAGCTGTATAAGGCCAAGTTTATAGCTAAGGAACGGGAATAATTTACCGTTAATACGCCTATTAAGTTTAATAGTAGAGTCATTTAGCTACTAACTAATGGGAGCATTACGCTTACTTAGGAACGATAATGTATAAACCTTAGTATAATTAGTACTAAGCTTGCCATAAGTATAGGATTAAGAGGAGCTACAAGAACCTTAACTCTAAAGGACCAGTATATCGCTTAACGTGCTAGAGGTGTATATATTGCTTTAGTGTGCCAGCCAGAAGCCTTATTTAATTTATCCTTTGCCGCCTAGGTAATTAACCCTAATAAGAAAGACATAAAACAGTTAAATAAGCGTCTAAACTGGTAAATTGAGAACGCTAATAGAGGTCTTAAGTTTGTTAAGTTAGATATCAAAACCCTATAGCTACTAGTATTTACGGACGCGTTATTTACCAATAATAAGGACCTCTTTTCGCAGATCGGCTACGTCCTTATACTAGCTAATGCTATAAAGAAGGCCAATATCGTCCATTAGAGCTTAGTTAAGTGTAAAAGAGTTACTTAAAGCGTACTAGCTTCTAAACTCTACGGCACGGCCTATAGCTTTAATATCGGCGTTGTGATTAAGTCTATAGTAGATAAGATCCTACAAATTAACCTTCTACTTGTGCTTTGTACTAACTCTAAGTCCTTATATAACTATCTAGGCCAAGGCTTCCATATTGCAGGATGCAGCCACGACGCCCTCGTAGGATTACGCCAGTAGGCACGTAAGAAGGGAGTTGCGACCCCTGGAAGCGGCAGCTTATGCCCATGCCGGCGGAAACAATAAAGAAAGGCGTAAAACTAGAGGCTATAGAAGGCTCCTAAGCCGTGCGAAAGCATACTAACTCTAGGAGGAGATTCTTATATAGACCGCTAGGGGGCGGTCTAGTACTTGGGTTAACCCCATTATAAGATATCCAAAAGAATGGTAAAACCCCCCATTAATTGGTAGTGGCAGCCAACTGCTTATAGAAAGCCCCCTAGGCCTTTAGGCCTAGGTAACTGGGACTAAATACTAGAAAACTGGGGTAGAGGCCTGGATAAGCAGGTATGTCGAACTCTACTATATAACTACCTGCGCTATGTCCAGGATTGTTAATTCTATATGGGGTCCATGCTTCCAGAGGTCACGCCTACTATATACAGCAGTTGTCCGGCTAACCATGACGTATAGATCTAGCATTTGGGCCACTGGAGAAACCGAGAAAGGCCCCCCTAAATCACTCCTTAAACCACTCCAAAAGGTCCAAACAGCCTGCCTTAGGAGTATAACAGGCGGGTATAAGCGAACGGCCACAGCACTGCTTGAGAAGGAAGCCAATATTCCCCCCCTATAACTATATATTGAAGCCGATGCAATGCAAAGGGTGCAAAAGGAACGCAACTCTAACGTTATAAAGTATATCAAGACACGCCTAAACAAACTATGGAGGGACCCTAGGGTGCCCTATAGGAGAAGGAACCAATAACCCCAAAGTAGGGAAGATATATTAGGAAAACAGGTAGAGAAAGCAGAAGAAGAATGGTACGGCGCTAGGGCCCAGGCCTATATAGAGGAGGAAGGGAGACGCGTAAGAGGCCAGCAAAGATAATAGTAAGGGAGAAAAAGGAGCCAAAGTAGAGCATAAAAGAGTACTAGAAAACCATCTACTATAATATAATACTGGTTGGACCGACGCTAGAGAGATAAATGGGAGTTAAAGGTATAGAGGCAGACTTAGGCAAGGGGAACCTAAGCCGTAGTATAGGTAATACTATAGGGGGTAAATACCTAAGGGCTCCAAAAGGGCCTAACAAAGGCAGAAAATACAATGGCAACACTCTTAAGGACAGGAATAATAGGACTAAAAGATTGGCTTTACTAGGTGGGTGTACTAGTAGGTAGCCCAAGGTGCAAATATAGCTGGCTAAAACAGACACCAAAACATGTAATACTATTATGCCCCTTACACACTAGTCAAGAAGCAATGCTCTTAGTAGCTGGTATAGAAAACTATAATACACTACTCTTAACACAGAAAGGCCTTAAGGCGGCTACCTGGTGGCTTATTGGCCAAAATATGCTAGACCAGTTCCGGGTTGCAAAGGAAATAGCAATAAAAGGCAAAGGGGCGAGTAATAGGCGCCCCCTAATAACTCTACAGAAGTAGAGTACAGTATATAATACTAGCACATCCGTAGGTTTATTACGGCAGTAGTAGTTCCCAAGGAGGTTAAAAAGTAAGGTAGTAGAGCACTACTAGTAACTTATAGGCGACTTATAAGCGAGCCCTAAAAGGTAGGGAGACGGATTACGGGGTTTTCTTAAATAGAGTTTTCTCCCTATATGTATATAAGGAGTAGTCCGCGTGGGCCCAACAGGGATCCGAATCGGACGTTAAGCAATAAATAATAATAATATAACTATCTAGTACAACTTGGAACCACCTAAGAAAAACACCTAATAATTAACGTAATATGCCTCCGGTAAGCCTATGAACGGAGATAGATTATAAAGGTAAAATAGATTAATAGAGAGGCTAACCCTACTAACGCTATAACGAAGGGAAAACCCTACGCGGCTCTTTAATGGCTTATTAATACAAACTAAATTAACCTATAAGTTATAGGATGGGTTGAACGAATAAACTTAGATTTAGCTTAGCGTTAGGTAACTAATTGTAATAGTACAGACCCTAAATTTAACTAACCAATTAGGATTTTCCATGCCCGGCATAGAAAATTGCTATTAGCTCGCTTACCACTAGCGCCTTAGCAGCCCTCGCGATATGTTAACCTGCTACCCCTAATAACTCTTCTTCTTCTTCTCTTCCTTAGCGTAGTATCTCCGTAATACAGTATTTTATAGGCTTTGGTTTAGAGACATTTGTATAAGCCGTAATATAGGTTATATAATTACGGACCTATAAAAGGAGCATGGAAGCTATTGCGTATACGCTATAAATAGTCTAGAAGTAAACTTAACTTTAGAGTATAGATTAGCCTTCTTTTTAGAGTTGCTCTAGTGTCGGAATGTTAGTTATGTGACGTGGTTACGAGACCATGAAACGAGGCTAGCTAACCTAACCTTGGAGCAACCCCTTACTTCTAAACAACAATTAACTACTAACTTCAACACCGCATATGTACCACTATAAGTGATATTCGTGCACGTTGATAAAGCGAGTATACTGACAGTTATAAATTCTTAACTAAATTAAATTGTTTTGGACCTTTAGCTAAAGGGGGGGGTACTATAACGGGACTAGCCTAGTTATAGTAGGAATGTCTTAGTAAAACACTTAATAGATAAATTTTAACGCTTTAATTAAATTCTGCTAAATTCTGCTAAGTTAATTAAATTCTGCTAAATTCCGCTAACTTAATTAATTTCCACTAGTCTCTACTAAATTCTACTAATATAATGGAATTTAGTTAAAACCTATTAAAATCCGCGTGGGCTTATACCCACGCGTCTACTGCTAAGACCACGAATATTTAGTTATAAGTTTCTTATATTCCTTTCTCTTCTTTACGCAACGTCTTGTACTCTACAAGAGCTATATACCCTTAGATTTAGATAGAATTTATATTATTCCTTCAAATCTTCTCCAAAGCCTCTTTACGCCCTCACAGTTATCTACTAAACGTACTATTACGGAGTGAGCATAAGCGGTGGTAATATATAGCAAAGTAGATATTATTAAGCTATGTATATAAACTGCGTAATAAGGTCAAGACGTTGCGTAAAAAGAAAAGGTAGGAAAATAGGGAAAAGGGTATATGTTGGTCACACAGGGTGACTCACCAATAACGACTACTCAAGTAGGTTACAGTGATGTTGGTTAATAGCTTGATTTTATTAGAATGAGGAAGGGCGAGGAGCTTAAGACTCCTTGCCACGCTAGTGCCGTGGCGTTACGTGACGACCGCTTGCCTAATTCCCGACACTGGCAACTCTTCTTTTATGGTTGCCATCTATATATAAATACTGCTTAACTAGCGTAATAAATATTGATCCTCCTTACTTACTATTGCCACTGTAATATAAGTCTCGCTATTCTAAAATTTGCCTTTTAGCACATGGTGCTTTCTTACTTGGAGTTGCGGGTAGATATTATGTTAGGGCCGCCAAGGCGCTAATTATAAGCGAGCCAATAGCGATTTTCCGTGCCGGGTATAGAAAATCCTAATTGGCTGCTCTTGAATTACTATATCTCCTACTCCCTTTTAACCTAACCTTTAACTCGTATATGTAGAGTATTTGTGTTAATAAACGTCTCTAGTGCCTTGTTTGGGTTTGCCTTTATTATCGCATCTACTGGGTTGTCTTGGCCATTAATTTACCGGATCTTAAAGAGTTTTTAACGCTTATAGGATTGCCAAAGTGCCATAATATTAATTATAAGACGCTTCTTTTTTATAGTACCAAGCTTAACTAAACACTCGTAGAGGGAATATAAGTCGGTGCATACAATTATAGGGATAACAGGGAGTTTGAGTTAATCTATAATTATCTTTAGGGTAGTTCTAATTGCAATTGCTATGTTAACTCCGCTAACTATTCCATATATCTCTAATGCTAGAACGCTTTAGGTAACGCGTTTACTCTTAGTTAAGCTCTAATGGATAAAATTGCCATAGATCGTGAAGTCATTCTCTCTAGTAGATTCGTTTGTAATAATAATCTTATATCCTAGCTAGGAGCTAAAATCTTTATTATTTACAAACAATCTATTAATAAATATAAAGAGCTTAGCGGTAGGAAGATTAATAGGCACGTAAAGTAGTCCCCGATCGAGATGGTTTATTTGCCAGGAAAGACGCTTATTTAGGGTAAGGATGTTATCCTTAGTTAGTTCCTGGTATTAAGCGGCAATAAAGAGATTAAATAAAGCCTTGGGTTAATAGATAGAAGTAATATAAGCTCTATAAGCGCATTACTCCACGTATCCTTGCTTTAGAGAATTAATGTTAATAATGTTAATATTCTTGCCTTAATCTTTCTGGCGCAAAGTAATAGAATCCTTATTTAGGGAGAGGATGCATCTATTAAAAAGTAATAGTATTATTAAATTAAGCTTTTCCTTTGGCTTTACTATAAGATTTGCCTTTACTAGCTCATCTTCTTTAAGAGCTGAGAATTGGTTGTCTCCTAAGATAATTATATTATCGGTTTATATACTAACAATTCTAAATGGAGTTCCTATAGTTGTAATAAGGAAGCAGGGATTAAATATAGAAGTAGTTATTAAGAGCTTCTCTTTGTGGTGCTTGCTATAAGTAGCCCACCAATAAGTTCCTGCCTCTGCGATTCTATATAATGGCTTAAGTACAACCATAATTGTATCTTCGGGATATTGGTAGCGAATTTGCTCTAGAAGGTATGCTAGTATTAAGCGCTAAAGGCGCGTCTTTAATTGGGTATAGGCCTAAGTAATATCTTATAAATAAACCGCCATTCTATTCTTTATTAAGGAGGGAGCTAGCGCAACAATAACTCGCTAACTAGCTTATTAAATTATAGGGAATTGCATAAGAATTACTTCCTTGCTATTATCGTTATAACCTTAAATAACCAGTCTCAACTTCTTAAATGGGGTATTAGTAGCTTTGCCCTTAATCTTATTAACTATTCTTAACTTAAAGATACAAACTCCATTAAACTTAGTAGGGTTATACTTCTTAAATTTAAAGACTCCTCTTATAATAAGACCGTTGATCTCCTGCTTATTAGATGCTTAGAAAGGAGCTCCTAAAGTTATAATACGGCCTTTCTTTTAGAGCTGTTTTGCGAGCTTAAAGTCAGCCTTCTCTTTAGCTGTTATAAAGGCCATTAATAACTCGTCTTTACTCTTAATAGCGGTAACGAATTGCTCTTTAAAATTAATAAGGTGTTGGCGATTTTGTAATCCCTTTAGGCGACCTCTACCGCGTTATAGTTACAGCACATCTACTATAATTATATTAGGATTATAGTCGCCTTCTAGAGTATGTTAATTGTAGTTCTCCTCTAGGGTATCCTCTGGGGCATCCTATAAAGGCTTAGAACTGTTGTTTCTGTAGTAGGGCTTAATAATAGTTAAGCGGAATTAAGTGGGTCTATAGGGCATCTAAAGAGTATAAGTCTAACCATTAATTGCAATAAGTTTATATAGGCCTAACCATTCTCCCTTTTTACGCCATACGCGTACCTTAGATTGGAGTGGCAGATTAAGTATAGTTAAGGTATTTGGGCCATTTCTTATTCCTAGTGCGTTGTTGACCTGGCGCGTGGCGTAGAGACATTACACCTCTTTTATTGCTTTGCGAATAGCCTCCGCTCGTTATATAACGGATAGGGATAGTAGAGAATTATTAGTTATTTGAGGGTAGGCGCCAAAGACTAGCAATATAGGTACGAGCCTATTTAGGCTAGCGGAATTATTAACAGCCTTAACAGCTATCTATAAGATAAGCTCTTTGCTAGCGCCCTTTAGTTTCAAAGAAATAATCTTATATACTTATTATAATGGCGTGTGATATTGTTCTACTTTTCCAATACTATTATGTGCCTTAATAGGGACTTCCTTAACCTTAATTTCCATTGCCTTCGCCTATTACCAAAACTCTATAGATAAGAAGTTCCTTCCTATATTATAAATAACTTAATTAGGGGGTCCTAGGTAGACATTAATCTAGTATAATTAAAGAGTATCCTATATATTCCTAGCTGATATATCCTTTAGGAAACGTGCGGCTTAGAAGAAGGTTAAAAGGTTAACAACTTAAAGTACTGGCTTGCCGCTAAAATATATAATGTTAATAATAATATAGAAGTTGAAGTTATAGTCATCTTTAAGGGTAAACTTGAATTGGCTAGGGGACTTCTAGTTCATTTGGCAGTAATAGTAGTACTTTATAAGATGCTTAATTGCCTTAACCTTGACTTTATAGCCTACTCACTAAAGAACCCTAAGCAATTGGTAAATAGATGGGTGGCTAAAACAATGGTGTAGTTAATGTAGCTCTAACTTGGTTAAGTGGCTTTAAGTAACGCTCTTTTCTAGTTAATAAAGGAGCAACTAGGGGTAACCCTATTTGCGTATAATAGGCACCCGATTATCTCCCTAAACAAGTATATTCTTAAGGTTATTAAGTTTAACGCCTAATTTATTTATATCTCCGATATAAAATAGAAATGGGGTGTTCGCGGGAACAATATAAAAAGTGATATACCCTAAGGGGGTTTTAACCTTAATTGTGCCGAAAGAGATTGCAGTACCCTTGCTAAAACGAATTGTATATTGGCCTGCCGTTAATTAGTTAATCTAAACAGAGCTATTAAGCTGCTAAAGAGCTCGAACTTAAGGTTCTTCTACTATAGATACTCCTGCGGCTCTAGTATCTGGTATAATACTATAGAAGACGTTCGCCGAGTATCTATTATTAAAGGAGAATGTGGAACTCTCTTTTGGCTTATTAAAGATATCTAACTTCGTAATAGTATGGAGCGTAGATTAGTTATTAAGAATAGCAATAGTTTATATACCATCTACCTTACCATACTCAGTAAAGTATTGGTTGGGAGAGTAGTCCTTAATTTCTATATTTATAAGAAGCTGTTTGGCCTTATTAACCTTACCCTTAAGATCTTCTTCGCCTTTATATTAAACCAGGAAGCTTTAGAAGTAGGCTATAGTAACCTTATAATTTCTAACATTTTATGCGCTCTGGCGAAACTTATTATATACCTCCTTTTGTCTATTAAGAGGGTGCCTAGTTAACTAGTAATTTGGCTTCTTATAAATATAGCATTTCTTCTATTAATTGTTTTAAGATAAACCTCCATAAGGACCTCCATGATTGCTTTATAGTTGATATTAATTATACCCTTTGCTGTATCCCCTACCCTGGCCACTATATATTTGATCAGTCCAGTTATAATTATATTAGTCAATCGGGTCGATTAAAGTAGGTTAGGGTTAGGCGTTAAATTGCTATACTTCTTAAGAGTATAGAGCGGTGCTAATAGAGGATCTTAATTGAGCACACACTCCTTTATAAGTATTTGCAGGATTAAAGAGGATAAGGTTGTATTCTTTAATACCTTAGCATGCGCTAATAACTTAATTGCGTAGGCTAAAGTCCTCTTAATATAATTTGGATAAACCACACTAAATTATCTAAAGTTGATTAAAGAGCTTTTGAAGACAGTCAAGTTAAGAGGCATCTGGGTTTATAGTAATAATTCTTAAAAAGGTAGTCTCTCTCCACTCCAATATATACTGCTGCTTATTCTCTTCTGTTTCGAAGTGGCATCTTGTCTTATATATTATTTGGTTAAAATTATATCCTTTTCCTACTAAACGATCATAATAGAAGGTACTAGCGCGGCCCTTAAGTATAACGGAATAAGCGTTATAATATTGGTTAGGTTTTAGTCCAACCTTCTAGTAACAGTTATAGAAAATACGCAGCTTTGAATTAAGAATATTATATAGTTCCCCGCTAAACCTCTTCTTCTGGTCCGAATAGAGTTTCGTAAGCTCTATAAGCATTTTTAAGGTGCCTCCGAGCGGTATTAGGCCACGTTGAAATTGCATTAGAGATTAAGGTAGGGATTACTTTATAGGCTGCAGTGGAGATATAGAGCTTAATGGAACATAGTGTGGTACCTAATCTTCCTATAGCAGAGTTTAAAGGTTATTAAATCGCGAAGCAAGGGGGTCTTGCGCTTGCTCTTAAGGGGCAGTAGTTAAAGTTGCGGGTTAAATTAGTGGGAGCGATGGGTATAGCACATAAGAACTTGTGCCTAGAGCAATGGAATTAGAACGTATCTCTATTAGTATATTATTTAGATTTTATTGTAAGTTAAGCTTCTTTATATTACGTAGTTGGTGCTCAATCTCTTATGGAGTCCATTTGTACTCTTCTTTTATGTTAATAACTTGCTCCTAAATATTGTCTTTAATAGTGTCTCTATCCATAGGGATAAATACTCCGTTCTCCTAAAGGAAGTTATGGAAGTCTTATACGATATTCTTCTTTGTAAGGGCCTATATTTCCTTTATCTATCCAACAAAGTCCTCCTTTATGTAATACCATAGCACAGTATCGTTGTATTCGCTGTCTGTATATTGTGCTATATAGTATAGTAAGAATCCGTTCAGGTCCTGTTGCTTGGCGTTTATAAGGTTAATGTCTTTGTCTTATATCTCTAGGTTAATGTCGTTCTTATACTTCTTTGGGTAGGTCAACGCCATAATAGGAGTAGAATTGACGGGGTATCATACGTTAAAGGTAGGTAGGATTTTCGGCTTTGTAGGATCTCATAGGTTTGCTGTTAAAAGGTAGGCAATTTAAGGCGTAGTTAACGCGTTTCGGACGTTAACTTAGGACCCTAGGTTTAGTAACACTTCTAACCTAAAGTACTTAACCAAATCTTCGTAAACGCGATTGTTCTATATAATAGACGCAACTTGGTATCTCCTAGTACTTAGTAACACTTCTGTTACTGGTTTTCCGCAAGCCTAAGGTAGCATAGTATCGCCAGAAACCCCTGCATGAGACTGTCTCTTCTGTCAATAACCTAGCTGCTCTGTGGTTAACTGTGTGTTTAACCACTAATCAGTGTTGGTCACATAGGGTGACTCACCAATAACGACTACTCGAGTAGGTTACAGTGATGTTGGTTAATAGCTTGATTTTATTGGAATGAGAAAGGGCGAGGAGCTTAAGACTCCTCGCCACGCTAGTGCCGCGGCGTTACGTGACGACCGCTTGCCTAATTCCCGACAGTATATATTATTAGCTTAGTTGCTTGGTTAATATATACACGGGACAGAATAGGATTTAAGTTATAGTCCTAGTAGAACTTGGCAGAATTTGGTAAACTTTGGCAGAATATGGCAGAACGCCATTAGATTGCTATAGATTGCTATTAAATTGCTATCTTATAGTTAGTATCTTCTTACTAAGTTAGTAGAAACAGGTAGATATATATAAGGTGTTACGGAGGTGTCCTATAATAGTACCCCCCCTTTAAACTTAAGCTTCTATAAGGTAGGGCTGTAGTAGTTCTAGGTGGAGTTTGTAAAAGTCTTCTATAGCTTATATAAGTCCTATAGAGTTAACGGGTTCCTATATAGGCTTAGTAAAGCCTCTCCATTTTATAAGGTATATATATTTGCGTTTCCGTTTATTATACTTAATGTCGTTAACTCTTTTAATAAAATACTTATCCTTGCTATCTACTTTAACTGGTGGGGGAGGGTTCTAGATCTGTTTAGGCAGGGTATTTAATATAGAGGCGGTAGGGTGGAGAACTAATATATAGAATATAGGGTGGATTTTAACCGTATTAGGGAACTTTAGTTAGTAGGCATAAGGAAAGACAACCTTTTTGACCTTATAAGGGCCGGCGTTCTTCCAATTAAGTTTCTTAGTAGGTTGTTTTGTGTTTAGATTTCTTATATCTAACCAGACGAAGTTACTAATTTAGTAGGCTGGTACTAGGGGTTGGTTCTTATTCGCTGCGGCTTTATAGACAGATTGGGCCTATGTTATTTTATTAGTAAGGAACTCTTATAGTTCTTCTATCTTCTTTACAAATTAATTTATTTTTACAATTTATAAGGCTTAATAAGCTAGGTAAGGAATATTACTAAAGGGTTTAAACCCTATTTATAGATGCTAGCTGTAGTTAGCTAGGAATGGGGAGACTTTTATAGTTTCTAAGACGGAGTTATTTATAGTAAACTTGGTAAATATAAGCCAGTCTATTCAGTCATTCTGTAAATATAACGTGTATATCCGAATATACTATTCCATTATAGCATTTACACATTCTGTTTAATTATCTATTTCTAGGTGGTATACTATAGACAATAGTGCTTTAATGTAGAGTTGGGTAGTTAGTTCTTTCTAAAATATAAAGATAAACTGTCTACCTTTATTAGAGATAATCGTTTTGGGAAGTCTATGGAGTTTCTATATATAATCTAGGAATAGTTAGGTAATAGTAGGCGCTGACATATTAGGGCAGGCGATTAAGTGTTTTATCTTGGATAGTTAGTCTATAACTACTATAATATTTATGCAGCCTTTACTTATGGGGAGGTCAATAATAAAGTTAATTAAGATATCTTTCTATCTTTGGTTTAGAACAGGTAGTGGCTTTAGGAAGCCGTTATATGTCTTATGCAAAGCTTTAGCTTGTTGGCAGGTATAGCAGCTAGAGATGTATCTTTGTATCGTGTTATATATATTTAGCTAGTAGTATTCTTGTTAGAGCAGTTCTAGGGTTTTTCCTTAGCCTAAGTGGCCGGCTACTAGTAGATTATGTATATGTTTAAGGAGCTTAAGCTTAAGTTTGTTGTGGTTAGGTATAACTAGGCGGTTTCTATAGTATAGGTAGTTTTTACAGGCTTTGTATTTACTTAGAGAAATCCTTTTAGAGCGTCTGGCGCTATCTTGGATTAGTTTAAGCGTCTCTTAAATAAACTTATTGTTTAGGTATTTATTAGTTACAATCTGTTTAATAGTTTAATTGGTTATTTTAAGAACGTATACCATGAAGTCCTTAGTAGGGGGTTTAAATAGTTTGGGGCGGAGTAGTATCTAATTGCGGTAGGAGCGTGCTTCTTCTTAAGTTAGTGCGTCTTATAAATGTTAAGTTAGGGCATTAGGCTTCTGGCCTTAAACGCCTAGGCGGTACGTAATTAAAAATTAGAAATAGGATAGATATTTTAACTAGCGGGCCTAACGGTGGCTTAGCTATTTTGTGGTTATAAAGTATTATAGGTTCTTATAGTTGCTAAGAACCTTAATTAGAAATCTAGAGCCTTCTAGTTTAGGTTGCTATTGTTTAAAACATCTAATAATAGCTAATAATTCTTTATTGTAGATCTCGTAATTACATTTAGCTGGACTTAGTTGTTTTAAAAAGTATACTATAGGGTGTAATACTCCTTCCTTGTTATATTAAGATATAATGCCTCTAGTAACGTAGTTAGATAAGTCAGCTTCTATAATACTTATTTGGTTTGGATTAAAGTGTTAGAGTATAGGTATGGTAGTAAATATAACTTTTAGGTAAGTAAAAGCTTTCTTATATTCTTTGTTAAAGATAAAGGCTTTGTCCTTTTGTGTTAAGGCTATAAGGGGTAAAACTAGGGCGGAGAAGTTATTAATAAACTATTAGTAGAGGTTGGCGAATTCTATAAAGGTTCTTATATCTTTAACATTTTTAAGTTCTTGCCAGTTTATAATTGCTTTAACTTTCTTAGGGTTTATTTATACGCCATCTGTGGAAATAATAAGTCTAAGGTATAGAACTTCTGTTTTATAGAACTTGTATTTATTTATATCTAATTGTAGGCCGGCTCTACGTAAGGCTTATAGGACCAGTTTAATATATTTTTAGTATTTAGCTAGATTATTGCTGTATATTAAGATGTCGTTAATATAAGCAGTATAAAAGACATCCAGGTATGGGTGTAGGGTATTATTTATAAAGTGTTGAAATAAACTTGGGGCGTTTATAAAGCTAAACGGCATTACTAAGTATTTAAATAATCTATATTGAGTACAGAATGCGGTAAGCTATTTGTCTCCTTTTATAATATGGAGACGGTTAAATGCGTAGATAATATTAAGCTTTATATAGAAGCGAGCCTTACTTAATTGGTTTAGTGTCTCTTGGATTAACGGGATTGGATATTAGTTCTTAATAGTAACAGCGTTAAGAGCTTAGTAGTCTATGTAAAAGTATAGACTGCTGCTAGGCTTTTTAATAAAGATTACTGGTACGGCTATAGGTAAAGAACTTGCTCTAATAAATTCTTTATCTAGATGTTTATCTAGGTACTTTTATAGTACCTTAAGTTTATTTTAGGATATCCTATATAGGGGTCCAAATCTAGGATGTTTTCCTTCTTTAACTATAATTTTATAATTGTATAGATGGCGTTCTAGTAGCTTATTGGCTTCCTTTTATAAGAATACATCTAAATAGTTATGGTACTCTATTAGTACCTTTATGGCGGGGTTAGTGTACTTCTTTAGTGCTAATGCCTTCTTAATATTGGCCATTATAATAGTGAAGATTATATGTTCTGGTTTCTTGGCAAGTTATACCAGTAGAGTAGCTCTAATTATATAGATATCTAAGGTATTAAGCGGGCTTAGATTGTCCTTAGTTTCTTATACAGTTTCCTGTTTAGTTTCCTGTTTAGTGTTAGATATAGAGTTAGTGTTAGATTTAGGATTAGGATTAGATTTAGGATTAGGCTCTTTAAGCATCTTTTTTATAGTAGAATACCAGTTCTTCTAGTACCTTTATATATTAAGCTTAGTTTAAGATGTAGCAGTTAGAGTTAGTTTATGTAGTTTAGTATAACTTCTAAGTTCTTAGTGGAATTTAGTGGAATTCTTAGGTTAGTGGGATTTAGTAGAATTCTTAGGTTAGTGGAATTTGGTGGACTTCTTAGGTATAGGGTAGATTTTGGTAGAAATTTTAGACTAGTGGATCCTAGTGGATTTTTTAAATTTTGGTTTAAGGTCTAAGTAGTAAGTTATAAGGCACTTCTACTTATAATAGGAGGCGGTAAATAGAAGCTTAAGGTTGTCCTAATTAATAGTTACTTTATATAGCTTTACCTAGGGTTGTTTAAGAATTACTAAGTGACCTAGGGTAGTAACAAAGAGCTTAATTAATTCTTTATGGTTGTAATGGGACTAGCCCAGTTACAGTAGGAATGTCTTGGTAAAACACTTAATAGATAAATTCCGACGCTTTAATTAAATTCTGCCAAGTTCTACTAAGTTAATTAAATTCTGCTAAATTCTGCTGACTTAATTAAATTCCACTAAGTTCCATTAATGTAATGGAATTTGGTTGAAACCTATTAAAATCTGCGTGGGCTTGTGCCCACGCGTCTACTGCTAAGACCTTGAATATTTAGTTATAAGTTTCCTATATTCCCTTCTCTTCTTTATATAACATCTTGTACTCTATAAGAGCTATTGTCACGGGACTCACTCGTTCTCACGTCTCTGCGCGTCTTTGACGTTCTTGACCCGTGCTCACGTTCGTCCTGAGACACCTACGCACGTTCCCCTACAACCCCTATTTATACCTTGTACCTGGCACACGAAGACTCTTCTTCTTCATCCAATGTCTTTGTATCAACCACGCATAGTTACGTGTACGTAGCCT
>Ga0307507_10004223_pt1 | contig 25957 bp, 32 predicted proteins | sample 7_EM_MG_FD_207223 | JGI IMG/M metagenome (GOLD analysis project Ga0307507, IMG submission 207223) | Populus trichocarpa ectomycorrhiza microbial communities from riparian zone in the Pacific Northwest, United States - 7_EM | ecosystem: Host-associated > Plants > Roots > Unclassified | place...
CACCATATTCCGCCCACTAGTTCCAATACTCGCATCTAGATATACCAAGAATCAACCACTATGGCCCACAATATCATCGACGTACGATACATCTACATGCATAATCCAGGAGCACAGCAGGCTCCGGTGGGGCAGAAGTACCAACTTCCGCCTAATTCCCTCCAAGGGGTGATCAGCGCAACACGCCCTAATCCTGGGGGTCAGTCAATTACTCACTATAAGGGAGCCATGGGCTTCCCAGCTAATGATGCAGGCGCGGTGGTGTATAAAGAATGGCTGCGACTTGTGCAAGATCAGCTGGTAGCAAGGAACTTTACGCCACTAGCTAATTTGGCTATCGGAGAATTCCAGCAAATCGTCGCAGGAATGAGGAGATTGCGCCCTGCGTGCGATCAGCTCGCCACGGATTCAGCTGGGAATAACGTGGCTAGTATGCGGGAGGCCGATGAGGCAATCGTTCAACTCGTTAAGGACTGTATGAGTAAGTGGACAACGACCATGAACAAGCAGCTTCAGGTTGTGGCTAAGGGCCAGCCAGCACCTGTACTGGGCCAGCCAGGAGTCCCCACTGCGCAGGTGATTGTTCCCCCGCTGCTACTACCTCTGGGCGGCCCAATTCAATGGGGTCTGGCTACGACTGATCCGAACCCAGCTCCCGTTCCCCAAAACGCTCTCCCGACCATGAACCAAGTGCAAGCGCAAGGGCAAGTCATTCCAGGTGCGGTTCTGGCCCAAGCACACGTCGTTCCTGGTGTCGTTCCGGGTCCAGCTCAACGGGAAGCGCAAGGCCAAGTCGTTCCTATCTTTCCGGCCCCAGGACAAGTCGCTCCAGGTGTCGTTAAGGGTCAACCTCAACCGCAAGCGCAAGGACAAGTAGTTCCTATCGTTCCGGCGCCAGGACAAGTCGCTCCAGGTGTCGTTGCGGGTCAACCTCAACTGCAAGCGCAAGGACAAGTCGTTCCTATCGTTGCGGCACCAGGACAAGTCGCTCCAGGTGTCGTTCCGGGTCAACCTCAACCGCAAGCGCAAGCACAAGTCGTTCCTCTCGTTCCGGCGGCAGGACAAGTCGCTCCAGGTGTCGTTCCGGGTCAACCGCAACCGTAAGCGCAAGGACAAGTCGTTCCTGTCGTTCCGGCGCAAGCACCAGTCGCTCGAGGGGTCGCGCCGGGTCAACCTCAACCACCGATTAACCAACCGCAAGCACAAAGACAAGTCGCTCAAGCTGCTCACCCGATGCAAGGACAAGGAATACCTGCTCCACAGAATGCTCCCCCACTGGCTGGGTCGCCGCAACCACCAATCCTACTCGATACCCCACTCAGCAGCGCAGGCAGCAGCTCAGGCAGTAGCCAAGCAAACAGTCCAGCAAACAGTCCAGCAAACAGTCCAGCAAACAGCCCAGCAAACAGCCCAGCAAACAACCCACCTAACAGCGCACCTAACAGCGTACCCAACGGCCCACCTGACAGGGCTGCGCCGGCACCAATCATACCTTATCTCCCGGTAAATCGCCGGGCGCCAACAGGTGTGTCCTTTTCAAAATATTCTGCGTGTTTGGGTTTTTCACTTACTGAATATGAGTTGTAGATTGGAGCGCTCTACTCGGATGTCCACGCGCAGTGCGTATTGTTTGGATCCGCCACGCAGCTGATGGTCCCGCAGACTACCCTAATTATTGCATGCTCAATTGGCGCCCTGTCAACGGGGAACAGTTTGCTGAGTTGGATTCCTATGCCATCCGTGGACTGTCAGCAATGATTACGAGACTCATACGACATGAGACGATTCGGTACATACTTGGCACTACAGCCGAAGGACGCCGACTCCTACGAGACGATCCCTACACGCCGCTCTCGTGGAGCAATTATGTCTTCATCGATGACGATGAAGCAGTAAGGGCCTGACTCGTGTCGAATCCAGTTCTTGAGGACCCCCTTGATCGCTTAATCTATTGTCATCGGCCGAATACCATAAGTAGGAAACCCACACCTGCGTTGAGGGGGCACAACTATCTTGTACCAGGCGCTGTGACCAATTGGGCGAATTAAGCGATAGCACGAGACCAACTGCGTCGAGGTTCATTTGATCCGGAGGCCAGACGACCGGAGCCCAGAGCTAATCCTGGGCCGGCTAACAAAGCAAGTGAACCGCAAGAGAGAGATGACTCTGACGCTTTACTTGTAGCATTATCCGGTGCGTCATGGGATGTCTGGGGCGCCGGGGATGGAAGCGAGGGCAGCGTTGGCCTCTCGTCATCCGCCAGTGGACAGAGAACGGAATCCCGTGCGAAACGTATACCACTCGCCCTCAAATCGTCGAGCCGGTTGAATATACAACACTCGGCGGAACTAGGACAGCATCCTGCTCAAGGCGACAACACACGGAAGCGGAGGGGTCTGTTCGACGACGAAAATTGTGATGAGCATAAGTCCAAGAGATTTCGTTTGGCTTCCATGGCTAGGGAATTTTTGGAAAGCGAGGAGGTACGGACGCGCAGTGCTTCCTTCAATAACGAGGATCGTTACGAGCGTAACCCCCCGAGAGACTGTTTGAGCCTCTGAGAGTTTGATTTGACGCCGCGTATATCGTTCGCTGAGTCTACCTAGACGTATAGTGTATTAGTGATATTGTTTAGCATTAGAGTTCTTAGGGGTTTCGAATATATTTGTTATAGCCTGCCTGCCTGCCTGCCTGCCTGCCTGCCTGCCTGCCTGACGATCTCCATATGATCAGTTCAGGTTCGTCTGGCTTTGCTCATGTGTGGTCTTGCGCTTGATGGCTGAAAAATTCCAGTGATGTCGATGGTGCCTTGGCATCTCTTTCCTTGTAAGGCTTAAAACCTTATTTCATCAGACGCGGTGGATATCTCTGAGACTCAGAAGTGTTCACGATCATTGGATTGTCTATGTTCTATATCTTTATCCATCACAATTCGTAGATCCGCTATGTGGCTAGTTCATCTGGCCCACGATACCGGTATCCACTTCGGTGTGCGACCTGGTTGAACTAGCACACCCTACTTCGCCTTCTTTGCTCGTACTGTACACCCCTGCAGGGCTAACCATCAGGAAATGTAGACCCGGCATCGACGAGGTGTATATAAGGACCCCGCCTACCCCTCCTTCCACTTTAGCATTCCGACTCTCCATACGTTCCTCTTCGCTCTTCTCCCCACGTCTGGCGCCAGATTCCCACCTACTTACGTCAACCTCCCTCCATGATCCTCGTCTCTTAGTTGACGTATCAATAATTTTTCTCATCTTTTTCATTGAGTTCTATTGAAGCTAAACATCGCACACGTCCCCATGGCACCTCCGAGCTCACGGAAACAGCAGTCAGAGAAGGGAAAGTAAGTAAACTACGTCTATATATTGGTGAGCAATTTTAATGTTTCTATTCGCCTTAGACGCCCCGCTGCGCAGCCCCAGAGGATTGACGCTGAGAGTGGAAAACGAAGAAACCCTCTGCCGGGTATAGTCGCCTGTCGCCCCGCTGAGGAGAGAGCGTAAGTAATCACAGAAAGCACCAGATTCGCATTGCAGGATATAGCGCTCACAAAGAACTTTCTTGTGAAAAGAGACCTAGCAGAGCGCGCGCACTTCGCGCCAGCCGTTGAAGCCTCGGGCACTGGGTAGATCAAAGAAAACCCCCACCCATGTATCACAATCTGTCACGCTAACAATTGAGCACAAATTAGGAAAGCGTATGGCGACATTGGGTACGCTAAATAGTGGTGGGGGTTCTTTGATCCCGGCGTCACATCTGGTGCCTACTTCGATTGGCGTGAGCAGCTCAAGGCCTATATGACAGCCCCCAACCTTGACCCCGGTCACTTGACAGACGCCCAAGTGGAAGCAATCACTGTCTTCGATCGCGCCCTTCCGCCCATGAAAGATCGCGTCACCCACATTAAAAAAAACCACCACCCAGATGACGTCGTGGAACTCACCCGTCACCAGAGGATGCTAGTTAAACATTCGGCTAGGAAACTCCACAGCTCTAACCTGCGTCGAATAGCGTAGCCCGCCGGTGGCAGAGACGTCGCAGAATCTCTGAGTGCATGATTATTCCCATCTATCTCCCGTCAGCCTCGCACTAACTTATTTTGACACAGTCTCAATCGTCAACTTATTGCCCACGGGCAGTAAGAATCCATATCGTTCGCCGAACGGGAGCCCCAGACCCGGGACATCCGTTTCTCGACCATCCCTGGTGTGCTAGCGACTTGGACCGGGGAATCGCATGGGGTGTGTTGACAACACCGAGCATGAAAAATCTGGTCAGGGTGGTTAGAGGGCAGCGTGTGGAGGAGGAAATCGGATGCCCACGATATCTGATCGGGGCGACTGGTGCGGGTGCCTTCTGGCCAGGTCAAGAGCCCGAAAAAACCTCTCCCCCTGCGACAGCTCATCTTTCTCCACAGCAATAATGAGATTCTAGCGTGGCTCCTTGTAAACCATGGCCAAGATCCCCTCGATGTCTTGGTCGTCGAGTCACGTCACAAGCATAGAGAGGATAGAACCCGAAAGCCCGAGCCTGCCAAAGGGAGATACCCGTTTCTGAATCGCAATGTTTGGGAAGATGCCGTGGGGATCATGCAAGCCGATGAGAATGAGGATGAGGATGAGGAGGAGGAGGAATGCCTAGAGGCCGGGAGCCAGGGGGAACCGCAGGTACGTCCTGAGGTGGGGGGCGATTTCTTTGGACGATGTAAGTATCGACACCTAACGTGAACATGAAGATCAAAACAGGATGGCTCATTGACGACGTTGGACGAAGAAGTGGGAGCCCCGGGCCCCTCGACCCGACGGAGGGCTACCCCATGAGAAATAGAGGACGCCCCGAGGGATTATCCGTTCGCTCCGCCCTCGCGGGAGTCGGCTTCTAGGCCTTCTGCGCCATCTACGCAAATGAAACTCCAAGACGTCCGGAAGGTTCCACGGGAGATGCGCTGAATGTAAGACTAGATTACAGATACCGGGCTGGCAGCTGTGCAGGGTTCGGGACTCGATGGTGCCCAGGACACCCCTCCTCCTAGCCTACCCGGATTCCGCGATGAACGTCCAGTCTCCCCCGCCGTTGCTCCGATTGATGCGCAGGTTTACACCACTCCACTGAGAGCGACCTAACAAGCAGCTCGCACAATTGAACCGGCAGCCACGCTGTGTTCAGAACATGATGGTGCCCAGGACAGCCCTCCTACCAGCCCGCCCGTAATCCGCGAGAACATCCAGCCTCCCCCGCCATTGCTCCGATTGATGCGCAGGTTCACACAACTTCAGTGAGAGCGACAGAACCGGCAGCTCGCACAACTGAACAGCCGCCCACCACGCTCCCAGCCCCGACAGAACCAGCAGCCCCCGTGACACCCCCGGCGCCCAGGGCATCTTCAACGTCCAGTTTAAGTAGTGCCCCAAACAACACCAAATCGCTATCCCCCCCCCCCGCCGTTCAAAAAGACGAGGGCCTGGACGAAAATAATTTGGGATTTCCTAGTTTCGGGGGTACTTTTTTTTACTTTTTCTTTTTTTCCCTAGATCTTAGTTCGCTTTAGTCAGAATTCTCAGTTTGTGGTTCGTTAGCTGGTATGTGAGAGTAAACATATGATTGGGCGCCCTTGCTTCAGCTTCTCGTATCCTGTATTGCTAGTCCTTACGCCTCCTTCCGTTAAGATACCAAATGTTTTTTTCCTGGATCAAGCACGCCGCGCATTCTGTCCTTAACTGGGCTGGCGTCGGTGGACCAAACTAGTCAAACACATGAGCGCATGGCGAGAATACAGAATTCAAGACGTTCAGTGGTGTTGATTCGACGTTAGGAGATGAGGTTCGATAATGCTAATCTGATTTAGGCGTGGCGAGTGTCTTGCTAGAATTGGTGTCGCTAACCGATACTCGTTGTGGCTAGATTTTGCTTAGCCTGCTACATTAGCGACGCCCATCTCACCGAACCTTTTCAACTGGAGTCGGGACGACCATGATACCTGAGGACGTCGACATCATGATCATAATGTTGAAAAACCAGAAAACCCCTTTTTACTGGTGAATGTTTTCTTTCAATACCGAGTGATAGTGTGTGATTCGCCCAACCCCCCCCCCTTAGTCCTAGCGTATAAGGCCTGCTGCGTCCATTGAACATAACCACAGATTCCACATCTTCGCGACACGAAAGATACATTCCATTGTTCTACTTCCTAATTCCTATTTCGCATAACGTTGATCAACCGTTCAGCATTCCACCATGTCTAGACAACCGCACGCCAATTCACGCAGCCAGCAAACCCCCCAAGTAGGAAATCTGAATGGACGTAGACACCAAGTCGTACCCGATTGCATACCATCAGCGAGATCGAGGTCGGGAAAGCAACAAAAGGAATCCGGCAGCTCGCCGAGCACAGTGCCGAACGAGCAGCCATCGCACCGGCACCCTACACCATCAAACCCAACCGGAGCACTCGAAAGACCACCAAAGCGCCCCTGGAGAAGGACGATACAGAGCACGACGTATACCGATATTGAGACGGAACCTGACGCACAAGTACCAACGGAAACAGTTCCTCTAAGCGATGATAGCACTGATGAGTAGGAAGACTCTAGTGGATCGGATCAGACTGAATCGGACACCGAGCTAGACGCGGAAGACGATGATATTCCAGATGCAACTGGAGCAGGGCTGTGTCACCGGTCACGAATAGCGAACGAACAAACAAACAATCGGGTATCGACTGCGCGAGTTTTGACCACCTTCGGATCACAGGAGGCAGCACTCCTTAGGCGGACACCAGCAGCTGGAGGACGGATAACGCCCAGTGGAGCGTATACTCCGCGAGTGCTCCCGTCATCTAGTGTAGCCCGATATTCATCCCCACTGGCCACTCACAGTGCCACTACGTCGGGAGTTAGAAGTTTGAGTCCAGCCGGCGAATCGAGTGGGCCACACTCCGAGGATGTCTGGCCGGGTACCCAGTCACGGCAAAATACAGCAAGAGGAGTAGAGGCGGCTGTAGTAACCCGGGCCAAAGCTCTCATTCTCTGGTACACCCTGTGTGTTGACCCACTCTGAGGCCCAATTACTTTGATGTCTGAGGTACACGGTGCTTGGCTTAAGGCGCTTGATTATATAGCTGATGCAGGAAATAGGGAAGCGTCGGAGGAAAACATAAAGATAGTAAGTGGACACAGATAGAGTGGGATGACGGGCTCCTGAAGCCGGGTATAGTACTAATTATAAAATATACGCAATAGACACTCAGGGGTAAGATCCCAGTTTGTTTCCCACGTTAAAGATGAGTTCGGAAAATTATACGATCTCCCGGAAGATCCCACCGCGATTGCGCGAAGGGTGGACTACCTGCTGGAAAACGATAGATTTATGTGCTCCCCAAACGGATATCAGGTTGGTGCGCCTTAGTTGGACAACTTTCTTCTAATAATTAACAGGTATTACACTCGGCTTAGAAATTGACATTTCGATTTGGGGCGCCCCAGATTCCCGAGGCCATATGGCGTAAGTACTTCAGAGGTAGGAAAATGCGTGGGAGTGTCGAACACGATTTTCTTGGGCGTATCAACAGCACGATGATTTGCTTAACGTGTGCAATCCTGTGTCATACCCTACGAGCATGGCAAACAGGAGTATATATGGAATCAGGCGAGTTCAAGCCTGACGCGGTAGGCGGTCAGCCAGAACCTGAACCCACCTCGTATTCTCCAGGACGCTAAAATGATCCGAACCACTAAAGACCTTTTTGCCCGGCAAGCTCGGCTGTGGGCCGATTGCCCAGACTGGGTAGAGGCGATAATTCGGGACAAGATTCGCCGGACCATCCGGGCAAAGATAGAGAAGGAGCACCGCGTGCGACAAGACCGCCGTGAAGGGTATACCGACGATTGGGCCGCGGTAGCCGCCGAGCTGCAGAGCCAGGCATCCAGCCAGACTACGCGACGGCCAGCCCACCAAGACCAAACTCCCGGCGATTGGGTTGTGGTAGCCGCCGAGCTGCAGAGTCAACCATCCAGCCCGGCTACGCAACGGCCAGCCCACCAAATTCAAACTCCGAGCAGCCGGCGCATTGGGACCCCAGTGGGGCAGGAGGATAGTCAAAACGATTCGCAGGACACTGATTTGTCTTTTGCTTTCCTCCAGACGTCAGCTGCCCGGGTTCTCGGATTTGTCGTTTCTTCTCCGCCGAGCGCAGATGGTTCACGGGAGGTGACCAGGGAACCATCATTGGACAGGACTGTGAGTCCTACTCCATCGCGACGCCTCTCGCTGAGCCTTGACGGAAGAGAGCCAGCACAACAGAAGACAAGTGATAGTGAGCGGGGGGATGTGGAACAGGGGCGCAATGGGAGCGTTGGTGAGGGTAATTAAGAAATGATGTGTCGAATATGTCGCGTATGTGTCGAGCAGCTAAATTAATTAATACTATTTGTTTGATGGCGATGTGTTGATATGAGAACGTAAAGGGTAATCTGGGCGTTCGGAGTACGAGTAGTAGAATCAATGAAAGTGACTGGCCACGGGGGCGTCTCGGCTATCTTATAGTAAACATCACGGGGTGACGTCGGAAAGAAGAGGATAGAGCGTGCCCAAGATCGGGATTGTGTCAGGCAGAGTTGAGATAGTTCCCCACGCGTCTGGCAGGCATCATGAGGGCATCTAGATATTACGTAGGAGCGTACAGATAGAATAGAAAAAGGCAAGCTACGATCAGGACACACAGCACGGAAAGAGGGTGAAATCAGGATAATGGTGCGCCGGCAGACAGTGTCTGGAGATAGAAGCCAAAGGAGAGAGATACCAGGACTAGAGAGCTCAGCATCATGGGATCCTGATGTGAGGCGTCGGAACGAGCGAAGCCCAGGCGCAGAAGATAAAGATCGGACGTCAGGATAGAAGATGCCAGGATCAGTGGTGATCAGGATGGAGCAGCGGATCATCAGGCGTCGTCCTGGTGCAGCAACCAAGAAGCAGAGGTGTTTAGGACGCAAGAGCAAAGGACCAGGCGCAGTCAGGGCGCAGAGAACGTAGGGTCCGTGTCAGGATAGCGTCAGGGCGCGGCACGTCAGGTGACGCAAAATCAGGACCCAACGTCAGATCGACGTTGCATCCTGATTCGCGATTGACGTTATGTGCGCTAGGTGGGCCGGACGCATGGGGCGCCCCTGGCGCAGAGTATTATTTCCTGATGATGAAGAACCAGAGGCAAGCGCTGACATCATCCTGGTTGACTCCACTGAGAAGAAAGTCATAAAAGGACCTTATTCCACCATGACAAGCAGCGTCAAACAGAACCTCCTCCTCGCTCACACTCTGGATCCAATTAAAGAATCTTCTTTCTTCCTCCCAACACCTCACGACCCATTTTCTATACCCCAACATCTATCAAAGTGGAACGTTGAAGATGTCCCCATCCCAGACTCGCCCAAGGAGAAGGAAAATGATCACCACCATGGTCCTTTTGAACAAGGACTTCATAAGATGGCAACCACCCTTGAAGAAGGTACTGACGCCATGCAGAGCAACAAAGGCAGCACCCAAGGACAGCCTCATGACCCTACCTAAACCACGATTCTCGTTCAAGCACCTCAGACATAGCTTGCTGCACCTGCGTCCAGAATTCACAGCCCTTCAAATCAGATGGAATGATCTTTATGCCTTAACGCTATCACCAACTGCTTTGGCAGAATTCATGACTCCATTACCAAACTGGAATGGATTGCCCTCGCCCGCTCAGGATACGAAACTACCCAATCTGTTACCACTTCCAATCCTCCCAGAGACGAGTTGAAACAATATCTTATGTCTACAGGACATAGAGCCAAACACTGGGCACCGTGTGTATATGAAGAATGTCAATTCCATATGGAAGGAAAGGACTGCCACTACTACCCCTCTGGACCTCGCCATATCCCTCCCCCTAGCCCCCTCTATTCCACCGCATGGTTGATTACTCCCCACCACCTGCAAGGAAGATATGAGTATCGATGGGCTATCCCTCCCGCCTTTACCAAGATGATGGATATCTAGTCTTCCATACTATAATCAACAAGGATAGTGGACCAACCGAAAACCATGCTGCTCAGGGAGAAGGCTTACTGGTCCCTGATGCCAATGTCCATTACGATGAACCTTTCCCTGACCAGCCCTCGAGAGCCGTTGATATTCGTGCCTTCTAGCTCTCCCAGCACCTCAAGGGCAAGTGGTATAACAACCTTCGAAAAGCCAGAACCTCGGATCCTCTCTATGGCATCGTCAGCAAGAACCCCTACTATCCTAGGTGGATGCTCATTGACAGACATCTTCCTAAGAGAGGGGAGGATGACAGTTGAGACTGACCATATGTTCCCTATGAAGTAGCTTATGAAGGAACCAATATCAGGTGCTAAATCATTCGAATCACCCATGAACAGATGACCCTGATGGGAGTAGACAAATGCTACAAATACGCCTCCAAAATTTCCCTTGCATATCTATGAGAAGTGATTTCAAAGACTGTATTCGCAGATGTAACCTTTGCCAGATGAACAAGCAACCTACTTCCCTCCCTGACGGAGTTGTGACCCCTCTCCCTCTCCCCAGAGAACCATTCTCTTCCATTGCAATAGACATTGCAGGACCCTACCCTACTGACAACAAGAAGGAAATAATCCTAGTTGTGTTGGCTCGCTTCACTGGGTTCCCCTACCTCATCCCCGTCTCCCAAAACATCACTGCAGTAGAAACTGCTAACCTCCTCATTGAACAAATATTCTCTGTCCATGGTTTCCTCACTTGTATCGTCTCAGATAGAGACCCCAAGTGCACCTCTCGCTTTTGAATTCAATTCATGGCTAATATCAAAATTGATCTCAACATGGCTACCGCTTAACATCACCAGACCAATGGGCAAACAGAATGCAAAGTCAGAACAATACACGAATGCCTCCACAACTTCGTTAACCCCCAAGGCACCAAGTGGACTTGCCACATTCCCGATGTTCGAACCACTATCCATGCTGCTCCGGGCAATTCAGCACAACTCTCACCATTTGAAATCACCTTTAGACGAATTATCAACCTCCGCCCTAGTGTTGAAGTCCTCCCTACCGCCGTCCCCTCTGCTGATGACATAGCTTCCCAAATCAGGAAAAGCCAGCAGCTTGCCAGAACTGGCCTCCAGAAGGCACAAGCTCGCCAGACAACTACTACCCAGAAAAGAGGCAAAGAGGAACCAGGTATTACCCCGGGCAAAACTGAAGTTACCTTCAGATTGGAATTCTATGTTCACAAGATTAGACGAACCACAAACTAGTTGGACCCCAGTTAGGACCCTTTTCAGTCTCTGAAGGACCTGATAGACACGATAACTACAAACGCAACCTCCCTCCCATAAGGCAAGGCATCCACCGCTGGATTCATCGCAGCCATCTTCGAATCTATCTCAGACCAGACCTCACAGTTTTCCCAGGCCTCCCTGAACCCAGCTCCAAAGAACCAGTCACCATCGACGCCTCAGGACAAGAAGAGTGGGAAGTTGACAGGATTCTCAAAGATTGAATTTACCGCAAGAAACGGCAGTTGCTAAACCATTGGAAAGGCTATGACGAAATTGAAGCTACTTGGGAACCTCTCGATGTCCCTGAAGGAGCCAGCACTGCCCTTAGAACTTAAGGGTTTGACACCTATAACGAAACCATTCCTTTCCACCTCCCATGGACTCATAACGAATGCACGTCACCTTGGACGGTCCAGACACCGGAATTTATCCCGCTATCGCCAGAGCTTGATCCTGACGGATTCTGAACACCTATCCAAGACACTGACTACTCTGAGACCAAAACCTGTTACACCATCCCTTCCCTTGAGGAGTCTGAATTGGCAAAATAACCGAGTTTGAGTACCTGTCATTTATTTCGGTTCTATTAGGTGGAATCTAACGCAATCTACCATGATCGCTATCATTCCTTAACATGACGGTGGATATTGCCTATTAGGATTTCCCAGTAATCAATCATTTTATACCTTGTACCTTCCCTGGTGTTATAGTTTCCTATTAGATAGTACTTGCTCTAGTTCGCTTATTACTACCTATGGTTCCTTGTACCCAATTGGGAAACCTGTTGCTGCCTACCATGTATTACTGGTTTCGTACATTAGTAGCGATCCCTTACTTGTTTGATTCCATTACTTCTTTTGTTACTTATATCCTGTCGCATCTACACCTGTGTTTTAGGACTTAGTTGTTTTCACTTCGACCTTAGCGTAGCTTAGCATTCTCGTTTTGGACAGGATATTGATTATGATGTCTTGGTATTTAAAGAGTCTGAGATCCCGTAAGGATTCAGACTCTCAAGCCTTACAGGAACCCTCACTTGGAATATACTAAGTTCAACGGTCACTTTACTAATTCTTAACCTTTGTTATATCTCTTGTAGAGATTTCCGTCGACGGTTCTCCTCTCTGTCCTTTCAGTATCGCCGCATCTCCCTCTGGGAATCGTGCGATACTCAGGAACAGGTTACAAACGTCCACAGTATATGCTAATATGGCTCCTGCAGGTCTCATCGGGCTGCGCTCTGTCTGTCTCTGGATGGATCAACCAACCATGATCCAGCCTGAGGCCCCCCTCCCTGCCGGGCTGGACAAGATCCAATGCCACACCCATGGACATGTTTACTGAATGGAGATGACCAAACCCACCATGTGGAACCTGTTTGCCTGCATGGAGGGAGTCCTTGCACCGGGATAGGATATCGGCTGCTTATGGTGTGACCAGACAGGGTAGACGCATGATGCTTGATGATCCTGAGGAGGCGTTGCCTGTTGCTGAAATGATCTCAATCGGAAACAGTAGGCATGTCCACATGTGGTGGTCAATGAATTTGCCGAGTGAACCAATGGATCTACTCTTCTGTGGGCATCGCCCCTGTCGAGAAGATGGGACTCGCCCTCCCTGGTGCCGTCAATTTTGGCCCTCGTGATACTAGGGGCCTATCTCCCAATCTGTCCGTTCATGGTGATGAGTCAGACACGGAGGGCAACCAGGCCGAGTTGTCCGCTACAGCCACAAAGAGAATCACCTGGTAGAGTACCAAAAAAACTGGGAGCATCATCCGAAAGACTGGACAAAGGGTGTGTTGCGGTCCGGTTGACGTCGCTGAACAGGAGCGAGACTCCAACCGCCGTTCGGCCACCAAGGCAGTGCGAGCTTTGGATTCCGGTTTCGCACCATCTTCCAGTAAGCGACCATCTGCCCCTCCTACTGGCTTGGGGATTCCTCCCTTGAAGTCTGGCTGACAAATAGAAAATGAGACTGACCTAAAGAAAGTAATCCGGTTATCTACCCGGAAGGTAGTCAATAGTATTGACGAACCTGACCTAGCAGCCATGGCTGACACTGCACAACCTCCCAGGAAGGTCGCCCAAGGTATAGGGAAATGATTGACAGTAGTATTGAGGGTCAACCGGAGAGACTCTATGGGGAGGTTAATCCGAGTCGGCAACCAACCGCCACCCCTACTCGGCCAAACAGTCCTCCCCTGTTGGCTCCCAATCTGAGTCATGATCTAGCCTCTGCGGCCTCTTACCAGGTACATCTAACGACATCAGCTGAGTATCTTTGGATGCTAGCCTCCGGTGCCCCGCAGCCTGCCGCCACATCGGCGACCGAAGTCGGTACGCCCAGGACAAGCCATTCCCCCTGTAATCTCTGCCCCGACGATCTGCTTTTAGATTGGGGAGCAGCCGATGCCGAATGAAAAATAAGCCCGGCCGCCAGCTCGCGGGCCATTTCAACTCGATAGTTTACAGCTGGTAAGTTGTGTTTACAACTACCAGGTCTTTCATCTGCTAGGTTGGCAGCAGGTCCTACTGGTTTTTCAGAGGAAACGGATCTTAGGAGTCCGCTCCGTTCCATTCTGCACACTAGCATCCGTCAACAAAGCTAGCCTACCTCGACCCAATGTGACTAACTTGAAGCTGCAAAGAGGGTGGTTCAGTTCATGATTATAGATACTAGGCCAGTGCAGATCCTGGACTCTTCCTTTCCGTGTTTTTGATTTTCACTCCTAGAGTTCGGCGGCTTGTTCTTACTCGTTCTTGACCATTTCAGTTTTAGATTAGCCCACTATGGCTGGGCCGGTTTACCTTGACCAAGTGTGGTGAATTTATCCTTGCCATCGTCCACCGATCCTACCGATCCATGAGAAGCGCTTGGTCATTGTCTTTGCATGTTTTGGAGACCCTTCTTGTTCTGTTCGGCACCGGCTGTTTTTCGTCTGGTGGGCTCTTTTTCTCACTTTTGAGGTTTGCTTTTCCAATTTTTGCTGTTAATTTCTTCTTTTTTCCGTCATTTTTTCTCGTTTCAGATATGTTTTCTTCTAATTTTTGACCCTGCTCTTTGATTTGGTACAAATTATTTTTCCAGCTGTTTTTCGTTCGGGATTGCCCTCTTCATTTCTTTTCCCATCCTAGCTTACACCTTATACCTTATCTGTTGAGCGTTAGCGCCAGCTTGTACTTTCTCAGATGAGCGTTCTATGCTTGGAACCACAGGCTTACCCGCATTCGTTATTGTCCGCTTGGCGCACCTACTTGCACTAATTAGTCTGCGCATTCAATAAAGCTCTTCATCTGCTTCATTAACTCTAAATCCTTGACCCTCGTATTATGATTTAGTAAAACAATTGGCGGCTGATGTGAAGCTGGAGGCCTCGGGTGCAATTCCCAGATCAGGTGTCAGGCCACAATTGGGCCGCGAGGGTGTGTGCCAATGCCGTTGAGTATGAAATTTAGTGACAAGCGGTGAACGTCCCCAACACTTCTCTGTGCCCAGATAATTCCTATCTCCAAGATTCAAACCCAATATTGCCCCCTTGGCTGCCTACCAATAGACGTTTCCTCTCACTATCTATCTAGCAACTCTATTCACTACGATCCTATTCTATCACTATTTTCCTGGACTCTATGTCAGAACAGCAGTGGCGGGTTACGGCGGACAGAACGCGTCTGTCGAGGCAGGAGAGGCAAAGATTATGGGAGGTCTGCCGGCGCTGTGCCCAGATATTTCAATTCAGGAACAGGTTAACTAGAATACCACCCACTCTTGAGTCGGTTATAGCTGGGTCTACTTTAAGTGGGAGGGAGAATGCCGTGCAGAGGCCAGCATCATCCCGACCTGAGATACCAAAGCCTGTTCCGGACAAGTGGGAGCAGGGCCTGGCGCCAGCAGTTGAAAGTATACTCTCCGATAATGGAGAATACGAGGGCCAGAGCCATGTGAGCCAGGTGAGCCCGGAGTGCCAGGAGCGCCAGCAGTGCCAGCAGTGCCAGGAGAGCCAGGTGAGCCAGGCGGAAAACCAGTGAGAACAGAATGGGGATGATGGAGATCTATTCGCGGATTGGGGGGGGCCAAATGGCCGATAGGGCATCAGGTCCGTAACTTGCAAGCTGCAATACTGAGAATCACCCCCCAGGAATACCCACAGTTCGGGCAAAATGGGTTACCCCTGACGGGGAACACCTGCCCCGGGACATATTAGCCAAAATCATTTTCCATCCGTGGTTCTCTCCCGTTTGCCTGCAGTCTTGAATTCGCTTGCAACACGGGCCATAACTCCAAGTCACTCAGAGCCAACCATGCCGGAATTGGAGAGTGGAGGTGCAGAGCGGCTCGGCAGCAGATGGAAGATGGCCATGAGAGTTGAGAGTAGCATCCTCGCCAAAGCCTGTTCCTTGATGGAGGACTGGACAATATTCGTGAATCCGTTTCCAGACCGAATTACCCTGGCCGAACAGGTCTCCAGGTCCTGGAACGATGCCCGGAGGGAACTTTGCTTTCCCAACTTTGCCGATCCTACTCCACACTCATATGTCCAGGCAAGTTACCCTCCGGCGATAATCTTAGCCCCAAACTAAATAGAGCGGCCGGCGGCCACTGGTAGACATATCCGGTCATAGCACAGTGCGTGCAGATGTCAGGATCTGTATAAGGGGAAGAAGCCCATAACAGTACTCTATAACTTTGAAATTCATGAATCTACGGTCTGCAAACCAAGGGCGGAATACCTGCTGGAGGAGGATAGGTTCACTTGCCCATCAAGGCACTATGGGGTAGTTTTTCAACATTGCACATGGTTATTTCGAACCGTAGTAAGACTAAATGCATATAATTGGGCGACCAGTCAATTTCGCTCAAATTCATAGCGCCAGAGATCCCAGACTCAATATAGGCCCAATATTACTCTAGCCCTAGAAGGCAAGCCATGATGGATGACGGGTTCCTAGGCATGATAGATGGTCCATTTATTTGTCTGACAGCAGCCATATTGTCCCATTCACTGCGATGCTGGCAGACTGGAAACTTTATCGATAATGTCGCTTTCACACCTGCCAGTTCCAAAGGTAAGACAAATAACGCTGACTTGCTGTTTTCAGAACTGTCTGTATCCTTGGGGGCCAATGCGCCCTGGCATCCGGATACTCTTGAAATCTACAAGTACTTAAAGTGGTGATAAGCCGCCTAAGGAGTTGATAGGCCTGCTAGAACACCAAATACAGGCATGGGACAGTATGGGAGAGGTCTGGGGTGGACGAATAATTGAGTGGATCAGGACAGCATTAAAGGCTACAATCGACAAGGACCGGGCAAAGAGTCTTGCGAGAACGGAGTGATATCCAATGATGAGGATGAATTGAGGCGGGGGCTTGGAATCGATCCGGAGGTGGATGCATCAGAAGCCACTGGCGGGATGGGAGACACAGGGTGAGGACATCATCGGCGCGGACCGCAATGGGATCAAGCGGGGAATGTGGGGGTATTAGATGATGCAGGTCTGTTGCGAGAACCGGCCCATGCGCCATCACAGGTTGAATAAACTGACCAAGAGGAGGGGAATGCACCTATCAGTATTCTCTGATCGTATATGCATATTATGAGAGGGTAATAGGGGAAATAAATGATATATGCCAATACAGTCCGGAAGTGACAAAACTTTGAAGTGTGTAGGGCATTATGAGGGGGTCAGGCGGGCAATGGTAGGCATGAAAGGCATAGGAGGGTGTTCAGCAGATGCAGATAAGCGGGGCAGCCGGCAAATGTAGGTGCAGAAGGCAGGAGAAGGTGTTGGGCGGACGGTGAGAGGCCCAAGCGGACCGTAGGGCATCCAGCGAAGGAGATGGATTGGGGATGGAGGAGAGCAAAAGGTTGAGAGGGCAGAACGTCTGCGGCATCTGGGAGAATACATCAGGAAAATGACGGAGCATGGTGCATGGTGGTCGTGAATGCTCCTGGTCCACCAAGGGGGGTTGTGGTCCCTGTGGCCTACCTGGTCCACTCCGATCCATTCTGATCCACACTTTTTGAAATTTTACCGAAAATGTGGAGCAGGGTGGATTTGGGTAGACCAGGAGGACAAGGGGAACCATAACCCCCCTTGGTGGACCAGGAGTGGTTTTTACATTTGGCTGATCTAGGCAAAGGCGTCTGGGGGTGCTTGGAGAAGAACAGAGCTTGGGGGTGGATTTGGACGAAATAGCAGAAGCAGGGAAAACGTTCATGGTCCCTCTCCTAGTCCTTTTTCGTCCGAACCTGCCAACAAGATCAATTCTTCTCCCGGCACCCCCAGAACGCTTTGCGTATTCTCCCCGATGCAGCGGACCAAATCTGGGCAGAATGGAGTATCATAGCAAGAGGGGTGGCAGGGAGGGACAGGTGGGAGAGAGTTTGGAGGAGATGAGTCCCGGCCAAAAGGCGCCTGCGAAGAGGAGCCTGCAGACAGGGCCATTGAGGGCTAGGGGAGGAAGAGGTCGTACGCTGGGGGCAGGGTTGCTAGGGAAGCCTGCGCCAGGCCGCGTCCTATGCCTCTGGACACAAAGGGGCCCGGTGCAGACAAAGTGAGCCCAAGCGTTTGCATCAGGACCTGGAGTTTACATTATATGCGCCTGGAGCATCAAGCGCGCTGGGCGAACAGTACGCACCAGGACACATCGTAATATTTTTGCTGATGAGGTAACCGATAGTCTCTTAACGATCACTGCTTCCTAGCCCAATGGCTGTTGCGATAGCCAAGTCAGTTTACTCCTATCTAGCAACTTCAATCGCTAGACTCATATAACACCATCAGGTCTTGCTTTCCAACAGCGTGGTATATAAAAATCCCTGTATTCAAAGTCAGTGTATGAATGCACTTAGATTGTTGCATCAAGAACCCATATCCCATGCCTTTTTCTTTGTTTCTTTCTTTCTTTTACTTTTTTCATCTTAGATTTGTTTCATCTTCTAGGTACAAAAGGTGCATGCAGCGCTAGCTATGGCCTAAAAAAACCTCCTATAACTAACCAATTGGCGCCAGGGAAAGAACCATCAACCCAAGTCTCTATGGTATGGGACCAACCGCACAGCAGCCACGCAAAAGAGGAAATCAAACTCAGACTAAAGGGGCCGAATAAGAAAATCAAATAAATACATGGGGAAGAATCAACAGGAAAACCCTTCCTGTAGACGCAAAGAAAATAAATAATTGTTATAAGCAGTTATGAAACCCAAAGTGAAGGAGAATGAAAGAAGAACAATGGGGGTGCGGGGGCCGGTTAAAACTGTACCGGCGTTGCAATCATTTCTCATGAACCCAAAGCGTTGACATGCGCCACCGAGGTAGTGCAATACGACAAATGAGCGTAACCGAGGGAGGCGACCGTGGAGCAGTCGCAACGTGAACCAAGGGAGCAGTAGGGTGCAAGCCAAGTGAGTAGAGTGTAGCTGTAACCAAGCAACGGGAGGATACCTTGTGGGGGGAGAGGAGGGGTAGACCTCATAACTGCCGCAACTATAGGTAACCATGTGCATGTCTGCCTAGGCAGCCTCTAACGGAGGTGAAGAGAATGGAAAAATCGACCATGGCTTGTTGAACGGGTTTCTCCTACTGGGATCTGTAGTCCCAGCAATCTGTAACATGGGCGGGAGGGTGTTGCCGAACGTCCAAGCACTATGCGCCGCAGGGAAACGCGAGGGATGAGAGAGGGGGGAGTAGCGCCAAACGACCTGTGAGACAAGGACGCCAGGACCGAGGCACATGATAAGGTAAGTACAGCCAGAGGGGGGGGGGGAAGCTCACGGAGAGTGTGTGTGCAGCTCACTGAGGGTGCCGGGGTCGTGGATGTTGACCATCAAGTCTTATAGTGTTGATTTTGAAATCGCCGGATGTGTAGAGGAGATGGTTCGTGACCCAAATCTCATGCCCCGAGAGTGCCTCTATATAGTTGTTCTTCTCTCAACTCTAACCCTGCATGACTCATACCCTCGCATCACGGGACTTATTACTTAAAGTGAGTCATAGTGAGAAATCCATCAGCTGACCTGTCTGAGTCAGCTGCGCCATATCTCGCAACCAATCAGAACAGATAAAACAAGTCATGTGTCCTAACGGGCTCACATGCGTGAAACCCATGACCCATAACTATTAGCCATTTGCAAGATCCATAAACCACATGACTACTAGCGTGGGTTATGTCAAATATCAACCAATAACAATAAGCCAATTACACGCTATTGTGTCTTTATGTAATATCCTATGAGTCAACTAATCTTATACCTTGAAATATAACTTACTAATTACTAATAACTATTAGTCATGTGAGAGTCTACCTTGCTTAGTCACCATTTGTGACAAGAGGAATATACTAGACCGTCCAATTCAGCAAGTAGTACAGGTAATCTGGAATGTCAGGCATCCAATATCCCGATCCAATCGCATTATAGACGAAGTGCAATACCTTGCATACTCCAGAGAGGATAAACTTTCATAACGCTGTGAATGTTGTTCGATATGCCAGATGCTTAGTTAATTCTATTATAACACCTACCAAAAATAATTCATTTCCTTCAGAATATTGGCTCATGGCAGTTACCAAGCTAGGTTGCCCGCATGTCCCGATGAAGAGGACTGCAATCAGTATTGTAACTCACTTAATACGTCAAGAATGTTCTATTGGAGACTGATAACAATAAATTATAAAAACAGAGTTGAGTGGAAGGAAGTCAAGTGACAGGTTACACCTACTTTCTGAGACCGAGAATGCTATCCAGGTGCTTTATAACCTTTTGGATAAAGCACAACTGTAAATGGGGTTGCAAGTAACCTATTTGCTGGATAACAAGCGGTTTATGTGCTATCCAAGTAAATAAGAGATTATAGGGCTCAGATTGTGAATTATTGGCCGGGGAAATGCTTATGCAAACAGGAATGTTGTTGGTGACTGGCTCAACCCAACATTGGGAAACTGATATTTCATAAGTAATACATGGTTGCCAGAATGCCAAGCAGGACAGACAAAGCCATTCTCAATCCCACTAATGACATTCTGATATGCTTTACGATGTCATTTATGCATTGTCCATTGAGGGTGTTGAGTTTTGGATCATTTTTTCAACCTTGTGATTTCCCAGATCTGACAGGACAAAGATAATTATAACTGTGTCAAAGGTGAAAATGTGCTGTTCTGAGGGGTATCGTACTAACCATTAAAATGAGATGTTTATCTTGGGGAGCCTGCAACATGGCAAAGACTACCATCAGAGGTCAATGAGAACCAGGTTCAGGATACAAAAAAACCTATAAACAAAATACTGTGGGGGAGTTGATATATGACAGACCAGGAGTGTCAAGGCATACTGGAGGACAAAGAAGCCATAGGATATCTGAATTTGGAGGTTACACAGGATGAGGAAAGTGAGGTGGAGTGTCACGATGCTTTGGATCAACAAGGGGAGATACAGGTAGGGCTTGGTAACAGGGGGATGCAGTTGGGGTGATGGAGGAGGGGTGTACTATTGGGGGGCCCGAACAGGAGCCTGATTAAGCCGCCTAACATCTGCTTCAGGGCCAGAGGTACTATTGTATACAAAATGAAAATAGAAGTTGTAGTATTAATTATTGTGAATTTGCTACTTAGGGATATACTTCAGGGGAGTTTGTCAAAGCAAACATCCGGAGAACATCTAGTTGACCTAGTTGAAAGCCCTATTAAGCATTCAGTCGAGCAGACGCAGAGCACAACATGAAAGGAAAGTACCACCTCAATGGGCTCGAACCAAAGGGAATAGGGGAACCAAATAACGTTATCAAAAGCCCACGAGTCGAGCATTTTCCAAGGGGGGTCGAGAAGTATGGAAATGGCCAAGAAGAGGAATTTTCAGCTTGGCAACTGTCCATCGCGCAAAAAGGATGAATCTCACCCACATGGGTATTTCATACCTGAGGAAAGAGCTGTTGTGGAAATAGCTTTTCTAGCAATAAGAAGGAGGAAAGGGAGAAAGAAGTGAGTGAAAAAACAAACACAGTACAACTTGTGGAAGAAATGTGTTTGCGAGGTGCAGAGGCACTAGGGGTTTGTTAAGATGTGTTTCAGAGAGGGGAGGTTTAGATGAGAGGTAGAAACAGTGCATGCGGGCTGTTAGTAAGCATGATAGAGTCGTAGTGCAGAAATCCATGAAAAAGCCATTCCTAGAGCAAGAGGTTCAGGCTGGATAACGCGACAGAGCAAGAGTCAAAGCATGAAGAGAGCAAAGGGCAGTGAATTTAGCCTGTTGGGAAAAAGCAGTTAGCTGTAGGGGAGAAATCGATAAACAAACAATTCTGGGGGTGACAGATTAATGCCGGATCAAATAACGAGCTTGATTTAAAGTGTTGATTGAGTATGCAATGGAGTGGATCGGAGGTACATGTCCCCAAAGGCGATGAAGCGGAGCCAAATAACTGATGTGGAACAAAGAGCCTATGGCCGGCGATTTAAGCCGGAGTTATGAGGGTATGGACTAGATTTACCGTAAGTTGAGTTTTATATTTTCGCGCCCCACCCCTCAACTGCCTCATGAGGGCGAGTGTGGAAATATCAAATTTGGCTGATGCTCAGAAGATTCCCCAAGTGAGATTGGGTAATACTTTAAGGAGAAGGAGAATAAGTGACAATGGAAATTTCTACAAGAGAGTCAATGAGGATCAGGAACTAGAACTGTACGGGTTCAACGTAGTATATGAAAGTGTGCCTCCCCTCAGGCTTGAGAGTTTAAATTGTTCTGGAATCTCAAGCTCTTCTACTACCAATTAATCCTAACCAATAGCCCGTTCCAAATGAAAATGCCAAGCTATTCAAAGAGAGAAGCAGAAAATGAGAACTTAAGTCCAAAAAGCAAAGTGTAGAGGAGACATGATACAATGAACAAAACAAGTACGGGAATCAAATAACAAGAGATTACTACCCATGTACTAAACCAGTAATACCGAGAAGCAAGCATAAAATTTAGATATTTAGTATAAGGAATGACACTGTAATGATAAGCGAACTAAGAAAGGTACGACCAGATAGGAAACTACTATAGCAGGGAAGGTACAAGTTAATGAATCATCTGTTACAAGGGAAATTCCCCATAGGCAATACTCAATGCAAGTTCAATAAATAGTAGCCATAATAGTAGATACTGTTCCAAAGGTTGTGAGATTATCACAAACAAGGTCAAGGTTTTGCATGTGTTTTTTCTTATATTTCTATATTCGGCTGACTTCTTTTAGTTGTATTTGTGTCTTAAAATCAATCTTCCGCTATTTACAGAAAGAAGGCACTAAACCAAGCCAGTGTTGAATCTACAGTATAGATATCAGATTTTTATACTGAAAAGCCAGTTCAACAAGATCAAGTAAATAATATAACAAGTGTTGTATTCCTAAATCAGAAAATGAAAATGAAAAGAGCCACTCGTGCAAACAAGCTATCTTGAAGTGAATTGAAAAAGAAAGTAGGTTTTATCATCCAGTTCGGTATTCCTCAAGGAAGTAGATTGTTTCACCCCCAGATTCACCGTGACAGGTACTATGTCAGGCACTATGGTGCTAAGAGCTCTGCTCACGATGTGAATATTGTTATCAATTAAATAAATATTATTAACCTTATAGAGTGCATGGGCAATAACTCGGTTTAATAGGGAACATGTCGTGGACTCCCCTGCTCAGGCAATATCCCCTGTTCTATGGGCCGTACCATCCCCAGGAAGAACAGCCTAGTTCAGCAGCCCCCAGAAGTGTCGCATCATGGCTAATTGTGTGACATTTGGCTGATAATTTTGCCTATACTTTATCATTCCTGTATAACTATGTTCTCCTCTAATGTGACTTTCTTGATTACATAGTAGGGAGACTGATCGCTAGTGACTCACCCTTTCAGTTGCCATACATCTTGGTTTGTCGGTTTCCTTTCCACAATCAAAATCTCGGGTTCCTCCTTTGATCTCTTCATCTTGGAATTTTCTCTTTATTTGAATGTGATGAGGTTTATAAAAGGAGTTGGGCAGGTTTGTGGTAGGTGGCAAAGACAAATTTAGTTTCACCGAGTGCCGTGTCACTCAGGATGAGTAGTAAGGTGACACCAGGTGGGAGAAGTCGTAGACTACATGCTAGATGTATCAGCAAAAATACTTCTTAGCACCAGATGCCCTCACTGCATCTGGCACACTTAGCACTCAGATCTCCAACTGCGAATATAGAGGCAACCACTTATACTAATGATCACTAGACGGAACTTACCCACTACCACATCTGCAGGGCGTTAGCTGGCGGAACACTTTATCTTCTGGGCGTCACCCGGGCACTGCCATTTTTGCCGGGCACCTCTTGATACACAACATACTCTTGAGGATTCTGCCTGGAATCTGGTCAATCGTTGCATCTTCACTTTCTGACATAGCTCACAATATATTTTCCACTCATATAGTCCCTATCAATAGTCATAGATAGAGTTTCTAATTCTACTGGGCCCATGCTGCACCACACACAGGACTTCCCTCTGGCTGCTTAGGGTATTTGTATCCCTCCAGGTATCTCTGAGGGTATCACACAGGGTATCCCCCTCAGTCAGAGTGGTAACCTGATGGTAATTGACCACGTAGAAATAGACCTTATACCGGTGGGTAGCTGGCGTCAAACCCAACAACGTCCCACAAAAACAATTAGAACCTGTCCAGTGGTTGTGGAGCAATATGCAATCAAGGAACATTCCGCCACCATGGTATACCAGACCCCCTTTACAGAAGACCGTGAAATCCGGGGGTTAGATGCCACCGGGATTTACAGTATACCAGGCCGTAGCTGGTGTCAAGCCCAAAGAGCTCCCGGACGGGGAATTAGAATCCGCTATGCGGTTGTGAAGTAATCTGCAATTTAGTAAAGTTTTGTCAACTGGCAACCTAAGACTCCCTCTACCGGAGTGAGCGAAATCCTGAGCTTCAATGCCACTTGGACATACGCTATACTGCCGTATAGCTAGCCTCGAGCCAAACAACTTCCTGCAAACCAAGCTGAAATCTGTGGCATGGCAGTGGGGTAACCCTTGATGGAGAAAGGTTCCGCCAGGTTTGTACCATTTCAGAAGGCAGAGACTTCATGGGCCTTCATGTGACAGGGACGTTGTGTATACACTGGGGTAGCTGGCCTCAGGCACAACAACCTCCAGCAAACAGAATTGGGATCCGTCAAGCGGTTGTAGGGGAATCAGCTATCAAGGAAGATTCTCCCCGGATGCTGGATAAGACGCCCCCCCAGAGAAGTTACCGAAATTCTGAGTTTTGATGCCACAGAGAGGTACTTTATACCGTTGTGTAGCTGGCATCGAGGTCAACAACCTCCCGCAAACAGTATTGTAATCAGCCTAGCAGTTGGGGAGGAATCTGCCATCCAGCAATATGCCGCCAGGGTCACTATTGAGACCACTTCCACATATGGCAGTGAAATCCTCCTTTTAGACACAACAGGGACCAAGCTAATATCAGGGTGTAGTTGGCGTCGAGCCTAATAGCCTACCGCAAACACAAGCGTAATCATTTAAGTATTTGTGGAGCAATCCGCAATTGAGTAAATACCCGCCACGGGCTGAAGAAGGGTCAGCAACTCCATCAGTATTGAAAGCAGAGGGATGAGCATTATACTGTTTTGTACCTGACGCCGAGTCCAAAGACCTCCAGAATGCAGAACTGGAATACGTCTACCAGTAGTAGAGGAATCAGCCTTCAAATCCAGACCTCGCCAGGTCTACAAGTGGATGAATACTGTTCAATGAGAGATGAATGCTATACTGCTGTGTAGCTGGCGTCGAGCCCGGCATGATGCAGGTGGTGGATGGAGATTCACTCTTGGGGATGTGGTAGACCCTTGAGGTTGGGGCTGGGGCTGAGGATGTTGAGAATAGAGGGAAGGTAGAGGGTCGCATCTCATGAAATGCTGATGGCCGAGAAACTACAACAAAGGAGAGACTCTTATACTGATCAATCACTGGCAGACAGGAGTTAGAAGGCATTTTGGCTCTCTGAAAGATGAAGTTCTGAAAATTGAAATCTGTGTTCCTCACTCGCTTGCTGGTATGATCAGTGGAATATTAGGAGGAAGAGTATAGCCAGCTGGTTTTCTCACAAGCTAATCATTGGTGCCATGGGTACCTCGTTGCAAGGTATCAGAGATGGCGGGACTGCGATGGGGAAGTCTGGATGAGAAGTGAATAAGGGTTGAAGCAGAAGATGCGATGGTGTTGTGAGCTGTGTCTGGAGACCCCAGGGTGAATGTTGTGTCATTAGTAGCATCCAGAGGGAACTGTGCATGACAACGCTCGCACCTAATGCACCAGGGGCCAGCGAGGATGGAAACCAACAATAGAAGACACCTGGTGTCATAAAGCATAATATTCCGCGCCTGCTATTATTACGCAAGAGCTAATAGCCGGTTCCCCTCCTATTTCTCTGTCGCTCATAGTCGGTAAAAGCAAGTGCGACGGAAAAGCAAGTGTGACGCGCCGGTTCTTTTTTTTTTTTTTTTTTTTAGTGGCCTATGTAACAACGGTATAAACCACAACTTTAATTGAATGCTACAAAGTCAGCATTTCTAGTGATCGAGTCATTTGATGTACATGAAGAATCTGAATCAGATTCACTACCCAA